>Ga0209706_10001636_pt1 | contig 12728 bp, 10 predicted proteins | sample PPLLaktember2015_6_FD_187263 | JGI IMG/M metagenome (GOLD analysis project Ga0209706, IMG submission 187263) | Freshwater sediment microbial communities from Prairie Pothole Lake near Jamestown, North Dakota, USA - PPLs Lake P8 Core (1) Depth... | ecosystem: Environmental > Aquatic > Freshwater...
TAAGATAGAGTGGCTGAATTTTTAACTGATGAAAGATAAACTAACTGTCAATCTTACTCTTGAAGACGGAACTGTTTACCAGGGACTGTCGTTTGGTGCACCTGTTCCCTCTGCAGGTGAAGTCGTATTCAATACGGCAATGACAGGTTATCCCGAAAGTCTTACGGATCCTTCATACCGCGGGCAGATCTTATGCCTTACTTACCCTCTTGTAGGCAATTATGGTGCCCCGGCAAAAAATGAAGAGAATGACCTTTACAGGTTCTATGAGTCTTCCTCAATCCATATTTCAGGACTTATAGTGTCTGACTATTCATTTGACTACAGCCACTGGAATGCATCGGAGAGTCTCGATGAGTGGCTCCGACGCAACAATATTCCGGGTATTTACGGTATCGATACCAGGGCGCTCACAAAGAGGATCCGCGAAAAAGGCTCAATGCTGGGGAAAGTTGAACCTGAAGGCACTTCAGTTTCATTCCATGATCCGAACCTGGTCAATCTTGTTGCCGAAGTAAGCACTCATGAGAGAAAGGTTTACGGTTCCGGGAAATACAGGATAATACTTGTGGATTGTGGTGTTAAGTATAATATTATAAGAAATTTATTAAAGCGTGACACTACCATTATAAGGGTTCCCTGGGATTATGATTACCACCAGGAGGAATATGATGGTCTCTTCCTTTCAAATGGCCCGGGTGATCCAAAAATGTGTGGCGTGACAATCAGTAATATAACGAGATCTTTCGGAAAGAATATCCCCGTATTCGGGATCTGCCTGGGCAACCAGCTAATGGCACTGGCTTCAGGAGCCGATACATATAAGCTAAAATACGGCCACAGAAGTCATAATCAGCCCGTGATAAGGGTTGGCACCAATAAAGCATACATCACCTCACAGAATCATGGGTATGCCGTTGATAATAAAACTCTTGGCGAAGAATGGGATCCCCTCTTCGTAAATATTAATGACAACACCAACGAAGGGATGAAACATAAGACAAAACCGTTTTTCTCCACCCAGTTTCATCCCGAAGCATCAGGTGGGCCAACAGATACGGATTATCTGTTTGATGTGTTTATGGAGAATATCAGGAAGACTATGGAATAACCCCCCGGGGGTTATTTTACATATCCCATCATCTTCTCCGCCATCTCTGCAGCTGACTTATTTCTGAAGGATTTCATAGCATCATGGAAAATCTTTGCTATCTCCTCATTGCAAAGATTCCCGATGCTGCCTTCATGAACGTAATCAGATAATGAAGTCTTTGAAAAAGATGAATTCCTGACCAAATCAGCTACGGCTTTATATGCATCCCTGAACGGGATCCCCTGCTTTACAAGCCTGTTCACTTCCTCAGTGCTGAATATGGTATTGTACAGCTTATTTTCAGTTATATTCTTTCTTACCTTTATATTATTAAGCATCAGAAGCATTATTTCGAGAGACTCCTGTAACTCGGAGAATGCATCAAACATAAGCTGTTTCAGAAGCTGAAGGTCACGGTTGTACCCCGAAGGCAGGTTTGATGTTAACATTGCAACCTGACCCGGCAATGTCTGGATCAGATTCGAGCGCCCCCTGATCAGTTCAAACACATCAGGATTCCTTTTCTGCGGCATGATGCTTGATCCTGTCACATATTCATCAGGGAAATCTATGAACCTGTATTCAGCACTCATATAGAGGCATACATCCATAGAGAACCTCGACAGGGACTGTGCAAGAGAAGCAAGGGCTGAGGCAATCGCCATTTCGACCTTGCCCCTGCTCAGACTTGCATATGCAGAATTGTATAAAAGATCTTCAAACTCAAGCAGTTCCGAGGTAAGTTTCCTGTTTAACGGCAATGTTGTGCCAAATCCTGCTGCCGTACCGAGAGGATTCCTGTTGTTGAGAGCCCTTGCCGTTGCGAGAAGCTTAATATCGTCAGCCAGGCACTCGGCATAAGCACCAAACCATAATCCGAACGACGACACCATTGCAGGCTGCATATGGGTATAACCCGGCAGAAGGACTTCCCTGTACTGCTCGCTTAATGACTGAAACTTTTCAAAAAGCCTGCTTATCAGGAGAGCCAGGTTGTCAATCTCCTCTCTTGTGTAAAGTCTGATATCGACAAGCACCTGATCATTCCTTGATCTGCCTGTATGGATCTTTTTGCCCGTGGTTCCAAGTATTGAGGACATCTCCTTTTCAATCTGTGAATGTATGTCCTCAATATCCTTCTCAATTACCAGACCATCCTTTTCGTCCCACTTAAAGAGTGAATGCAATGCTTTCAACATGTCATTTTTCTCTTCATTCGCTATCAATCCAACATCATGAAGCATAATAACATGAGCCATTGATCCTATAATATCCCACTTCGTAAGGTGAAGATCGGTTTTCCGGTCTTTCCCTGATGTGAATTCAATTATTGCAGGTTCAGGATTAATACCTTTTTCCCATAATTTCATATCCGGTTATTTTTATTTTTTCTGACTCTCCTCGACAATGGCACGGTGAGCCATCAGCCTTATTGCATTGATCTTAATGAATCCCTTGCTGTCAGTCTGGTCAAAACCCCCATCAATATCCATACTCGATAGCTTTTCGTTGTACAATGAAGATGGTGACTCCCGTCCTTCTATGATAACATTGCCCTTATAGAGACACAGATGTACACTTCCGTCAATTAACTCCTGACTCTTTTCTATTGCAGCCATTAGAAAATCCATTTCGGGGCTGAACCAGAAACCATTATAAATGATTTCCGCAAATTTCGGTGTCAGCATGTTTACCAGCCTCATCACTTCCCTGTCCATTGCGATCCCTTCAATATCCTTATGAGCAATATGAAGTACTGTCGCAGCTGGCGTCTCATAAACTCCTCTTGACTTGATTCCGACAAACCTGTTTTCGACCATATCGAGCAGACCAATACCATTCTTGCCGGCAAGTTCATTCAGGTATACAAACATCTCATAGGCATCTTCCTTTGTAGTGCCGTCTTCTTTATTCACAACCTTGAAGGGAAGCCCGTTTTTAAAATGAACCACTATCCGGGTTTCTTTATCGGGCGCATCCTGCGGCATAACCATTTTTGCAAGCATGCTTTTATGTAATGTATACATTGGATCTTCCAGAACACCTGCTTCATGACTGATGTGCATCAGGTTTTCATCCTCACTGTAAGGTTTATCAATACTGGCCTTTACGGGGATCTTTTTTTCCGAGGCATATTTCAGAAGATCTGTCCTGCCTTTGAATTGTGTAAGGAACTCCCTGTCTTTCCATGGAGAAATAACCCTGACGCCGGGCATTAAGGCATAATAGCAAAGTTCAAATCTAACCTGGTCGTTGCCTTTGCCTGTTGCTCCGTGGGCAACGGCATTGGCGCCCTCCTGCTTTGCCACCTCTATCTGTGTCTTGGCAATCAGTGGCCGTGCAAGAGCTGTGCCAAGCAGGTACCTGTCTTCATATATGGCATTGGCCATTATCGCTTTTAGAACATATCCTTCAATGAATTCCCTCTTAAGATCTGAAATGATGACCTTTGAAGCACCAAGCATCATCGCTTTCTTCCTGACTTCCTCAAAATTCTCATTCTGCCCTACATCAGCCACAAAGGCTATTACTTCATAATCTTTTTCAATCAGCCATTTCAGTATAACCGAAGTATCCAGACCTCCACTATACGCCAGTACAACTTTTTCTTTCATCATTTTAAAATTTTATGGTACAAATATTAATTCTTATATACTCCTTGCTCTATCTTTATTCTCTCTGACAGAATTATTTTTTCTGATTTGTCCGTGTAAACCCGGCAGAATGAGTTCGAGGCAAGTGTGGATCTGCTGACTTGTAATACCGTTTCTCGGGATCACAAGTATTGTATCATCCCCCGCGATCGTGCCTGCTATCTCATACCTGGAAGTACTGTCAATGTAACTCGCTGTATTGCTGGCATTCCCCGGAAGTGTTTTAATAACCAGGAGACCTTTTGCCTCGACAAGGTCACAGATCACAGGCAAAAAATTAATCTTCTCCGGACCGGATACCGAATTCACTGATACTCCGGGCAGGGAATATTTATACCCGCCTTTACCGTCAGGTATTCTGCCTGCTCCCAGTTGCCGTAAATTGCGGGATAATGTAGCCTGTGTGCATAAAATACCTTTCCCTTTCAGCCTCCTGAGCAGCGCTTCATGCGACGAAATATCCTCTTCACCAATTATTTTTTCAATTGCCAGCAGCCGTTTTTCTTTTTGCATATTTATACAAATAGTTTGCAAATATATTCATCATTTTCATTTCAGCAAACTCCGGTAAGAAATTTATTTTAATTTTGAATCTCAAATCCTCCAGATGAAAGATGATATTAAAAAAGTAGTTTTACTTGGCTCAGGGGCGTTAAAAATCGGCGAAGCCGGAGAATTTGACTATTCAGGTTCACAGGCTCTCAAGGCATTAAAAGAAGAGGGTATTGAAACCATACTCATAAATCCTAATATAGCCACGGTTCAAACATCAGAGGAACTTGCCGGAAAAATATATTTTCTGCCCGTGACTCCATATTTCGTTGAAAAAGTAATTGAGAAAGAAAAACCGGATGGCATACTTCTTTCATTTGGTGGCCAGACAGCCCTCAATTGCGGAACAGAACTATTCAGGGCGGGTGTTTTTGAAAAGTATAATCTGAAAGTCCTTGGCACTCCGGTGACAGCCATAATTGATACTGAGGACAGGGAATTATTTGTAAAGAAACTAAAGGAAATAAATATCAGCACACCCAGGAGTATTGCAGTTTCCGGAGTTGACGAGGCACTGAAGGCTGCCGGCAATCTGGGCTTTCCCGTCATTATCAGGGCGGCTTATGCACTGGGAGGTCAGGGCAGCGGATTCGCCACTGGTCCCGATGAGCTGGAAACACTGGCAACCAGGGCATTCTCATATACGAACCAGATTCTCGTTGAAGAATCGCTCAAGGGTTGGAAAGAGGTTGAATATGAGGTAGTAAGGGATAAATACGATAATTGCATCACTGTCTGCAATATGGAGAATTTCGATCCTCTCGGAATTCATACCGGTGAAAGCATTGTCGTTGCTCCTTCGCAAACCCTGTCAAACAGCGAGTATCATAAACTCAGGGAACTCTCCATCAGGATTATAAGGCATATCGGGATTGTCGGGGAATGCAACGTCCAGTATGCACTCTCACCCGATTCGGAAGATTATCGTGTAATTGAAGTGAATGCCAGGTTATCCCGCTCCAGTGCACTTGCATCCAAAGCAACGGGATACCCGCTCGCCTTCATTGCCGCCAAACTGGGAATAGGCTATGGTCTCCATGAGCTTAAGAATTCAGTTACCAGGACCACCACAGCCTTCTTTGAACCGGCACTTGACTACATCGTATGTAAAATCCCGCGCTGGGACCTGAATAAATTCGAAGGTGTTTCACATGCCATTGGCAGCAGTATGAAAAGTGTCGGTGAGGTAATGTCAATCGGAAGGAACTTTGAGGAAGCAATCCAGAAGGGTCTGAGGATGATCGGTCAGGGTATGCATGGATTTACCGGGAACCGGGAGCTCAAATTCAGTGATCTTGAAAAAGAGCTTGCTGAACCTACCGATATGAGGATCTTTTCTATTGCCGAAGCACTTGAAAAGGGGATGTCAACGGACAGGATACATGAGCTGACAAAGATCGACAAATGGTTCATCTATAAGCTCAGGAATATTATTAACATTAAAAATGAGCTCTGTGAATACAATACTATCGAAAGCGTTCCGGCAGAGCTTCTCTCCCGCTCCAAGATACGCGGATTCAGTGATTTTCAGATCGCAAGGCATGTACTGCGGTCGGGTTCGAATGAAATAAATACCGACCTGATGAAAGTGAGACAACACAGGAAATCAATTGGTATTGTCCCGTATATTAAACAGATCGATACTCTTGCTGCAGAGTATCCCGCAGTTACAAATTACCTGTACCTGACCTACAGTGCAACTGAACATGACATTCACTGCGGGAATGACAGGAAATCAGTGATAGTCCTCGGATCAGGGGCATACAGGATAGGCTCCAGTGTTGAGTTCGACTGGTGCTCTGTTAATGCTGCTGACACGATCAGGAAAGAAGGATTCCGGTCAGTTATGATCAACTATAATCCTGAAACCGTCAGCACCGACTATGACACCTGCGACAGGCTCTATTTTGATGAGCTCACATTCGAGAGGGTACTCGATATTATTGAGCTTGAAAATCCGGGAGGGGTGATATTGTCAGTTGGCGGTCAAATCCCTAATAACCTGGCAATGAGGCTTTATAAAGAAAATGTGCCGATACTCGGGACCTCACCCGTTTCTATCGACAGGGCAGAGAACAGACATAAATTTTCAAAAATGCTCGACACCCTCTCAGTCGATCAGCCGCGCTGGCAGGAGCTTTCATCAACCGCTGATATACTTGAATTCGTCGACAGGATAGGCTTTCCGGTGCTTATCAGACCTTCATACGTTCTCTCGGGAGCTGCAATGAATGTTGTATCGAACCGAAACGAACTGAGCCATTATCTTGACCTCGCGGTCCAGGTATCAAGGCAGTATCCTGTTGTGGTATCTGAATTCATTGAAAATGCAAAGGAGATCGAGATCGATGCAGTGGCCGGGGAGGGTGAGATAATCGCGTACGCAATCAGCGAGCATGTTGAGTTTGCAGGTGTTCATTCGGGAGATGCGACAATTGTCTTTCCGCCTCAGAAGATCTATTTCGAGACTGTCAGACGGATCAAACGGATCACCCGCCAGATTGCGAAAGAACTCAACATTACAGGACCTTTCAATATTCAATTCCTTGCCAGGGATAACCAGATCAAGGTCATAGAATGTAACCTGAGGGCAAGCCGCAGCATGCCGTTTGTTTCTAAAGTTCTTAAAACCAACCTTATAGAGCTGGCTACAAAGATTATGCTCGGTGTCCCGACCGAAAAGCCACACAAATCGGTCTTTGAGCTCGACTATGTGGGGGTGAAAGCGCCGCAGTTCAGTTTCTCGCGTCTGGCCAAGGCTGATCCGGTGCTCGGTGTGGATATGGCGTCAACAGGAGAAGTTGGTTGCATTGGTGAGGGCTTCTATGAGGCAATATTGAAAGCTATGTTCTCCGTTGGTTACAGGGTCCCCGGAAAAAGCATTCTCCTTTCCACCGGGCCTGCCCGTTCAAAGGTCGAGCTTCTTGCAAGTGCAAAAGCACTCCGCGAAAGGGGGCACACCCTTTATGCCACACGGGGGACCCAGCAGTTTCTTGAGAATGCGGGTGTGGAGGCTTATGTCGCATACTGGCCCGACGAGGACAAGTCTCCAAATACCATTGAACTCATAAAAAAACGAGAGGTGGATATGGTTGTTAATATTCCAAAGGACCTTAGCGCCTCAGAGCTTGATAATGACTATTCGATCAGGAGAAGTGCTGTAGACTACAATGTTCCGCTAATCACCAATGCAAGACTGGCAAGTGCGTTCATTCTTGCTTTCTGCCGGATAAGTATCAATGATCTTGCAATCAAGAGCTGGGACGAGTATAAGTAGGACAAAACGTCATGTAACTCCGTGGTTAATTGGATAATAAATAATATTTTTGTAATATGATAATTATTAGAAAAGCAATCTCTTCAGATGCTCAGTCGATCATCGATTTCCAGATGAAGATGGCCTGGGAAACGGAAAAGATAACCCTCAACCCCATAACGGTTAACAAAGGAGTTAATGAAGTATTTACCGATCCGGTAAAAGGAGAGTACTATGTGGCAGCAGCAGACGGTAAAGTAATTGCGTCATTGCTCATAACATATGAGTGGAGCGACTGGAGAAACTGCAATATATGGTGGTTCCAGTCGGTGTATGTTATTCCTGAATTCCGCAGACAAGGTGTCTTCAGGAAAATGTACGCATTTATAAGGAACAGGGCGGAAGAACAGGGAGTTATCGGATTACGGCTCTACGTCGAAACCGGAAATACACGGGCAAAAAAGACCTATGAGTCTCTCGGCATGACCGGAGATCACTATTCCTTATATGAATGGATGAAAGAATGACCGATGCAATGGCTTCTTCTGATATTAACTATACCGTATTTATATCTTTTCCTGAAGATCAGCATAAACCTGTCAGGAATAATGCCATATTCCATAGCTGCTCCGGCTTCTGTTTTTGTTTCGGTAGTAATAGCATGCCGTAATGAGGAGGCAAATCTCCCATCACTGCTGGACTATATCTCTGCCCAGGACTATCCACCGGGATATTTTGAATTGTTCATAATAGATGACAATTCCTCGGATCGGACCTTCAGTGTGGCCTCAGGATACACAGGAATTAAAAATCTCAGAGTATGCAAAAATAATGGCAAAGGGAAAAAGCTTGCCATCAGGACCGGAATTGAATTGTCATCAGGCGATCTGATCATTACAACTGATGCTGACTGCAGACTCGGAAAGAGCTGGGTAAGCACCATAGCTTCATTTTATGAAAAGATGAAGCCTGACCTGATAATTTGTCCGGTAGTATTAAATGGGAAGCAGGGGTTTTTTCACAGGTTTCAGGAACTGGAATTTCTTGGACTTCAGGGCGTTACAGCGGGTTGTGCCGTTGAGGGAAAACCTGTAATGTGCAATGCTGCAAATCTTTCATTTACAAAAGAAACCTATAACCGGCATTCCGGGAACCTTCATGATGAGTTAATTTCAGGGGACGACGTTTTTCTGCTTCACAGCATTAAAAAGGAACAACCGGATAAGATCCGGTGGCTGGAGTCGGAAAAGGCGATTGTGACAACAAAGGTTTGTCCGACTTTCAGAACATTCATGAATCAGCGTGCAAGATGGATCTCAAAAGCCGGTGCATACACTGACAGATACACAAAATCGATCGCAATTATTACCTTTATTATTATATTATTGCAGTCAACCGTGCTGATTGCCGGAATTTTCAATCCGGTTTTCCTGCGGGTGTTCGCGGTAATTTTCCTGTTGAAATCTATTCCCGATCTGATTATCTTAAAGAATACAGCTTCCAGGTATGGCAAAAAAAATCTTCTCAGATGGTTTCTACCCTCACAGTTTATCTACCCGTTTTATGTTATTGCAGTTCTCCTGAACTTAAAAATCCGGTAATCAGGAGAGGATCCTAATTCCCCATATCGGACAGGAACTTTATTCTCATAAGTCTGATCTCATCCTCCTCGAAATCATTGCCCAGTTCCTTTATGGCATCATCAAGAGAGTCGGATTCAGCTTCTTCCCTGAAGTAAGAATAGATTTCATTCTGTCGTTCTTCATCAATGGATGAATTGATATAATAGTCGAGGTTAATCCGGGTACCTGAATTTACAATTGCTTCAATCTCAGGCAGAAGCTCTCCCATCTCCAAGCCTTTTGCCTCGGCTATATCCTCAAGCGGCCGTTTCATATCGATGCTCTGGATGATATAAACCTTTATGCCTGACTTGTTTACAACAGATTTAACCACCATGTCGAGCGGCCTTATTATTTCCTTCTCCTCAACATATTTCTTGATCAGCTCAACGAATTCCTTTCCGTATCGCTGAGCTTTACCGGCACCTACGCCTGAAATATTCTGAAGCTCATCAAGATTGATCGGATACTGTATAGCCATATCCTCAAGAGAGGGGTCCTGGAAAATAACAAACGGTGGCACATCCTTCTGTTTTGAGATTTTTTTACGCAGGTCCTTAAGTATGCTGAACAGTTCTTCATCGACGGCGGCCGTTTTAGCGCCGAAAGCGCTCTCCTCATCTGTTGTGTCGGCATAGTCATGATCCTCTGCAAGCATGAGGGAGGTCGGTTTTTTCAGAAAATCCATCCCCTCCTGGGTAACCTTCAGAAGTCCATAGTTTTCAATATCCTTTGTAAGGAATTTTGCAATCAGCGCTTGTCTGATGACCATATTCCAGTATTTCTCGTCCTTCTCTTCCCCTATGCCAAAGAATTCCAGTTTGTTATGTTTGTATGACTTGATAGCCGAGGTAACCTTTCCGGAAAGTATATTCGCAATGTGATCGGCTTTGAACTTCTCCTTCACTGCAAGAATTGCCTCAAGTATGTTGACAACTGACTCGCTGCCTTCGAATTGTGCTTTCGGATGGAGGCAATTATCGCATGCCTCACAGTTTTCCCCGGGATACTCTTCTCCGAAATAATGAAGCAATAGTTTTCTCCTGCAGACCGATGATTCGGCATAGGAGACTGTTTCAAGCAGCAGTTGTTTCCCGATCTCCTGTTCGGCAATAGGCTTGCCCTGCATGAATTTCTCAAGCTTCATTATATCGTTGTAGCTGTAATACGCGATGCAGTTTCCTTCGCCGCCGTCGCGACCGGCACGGCCTGTTTCCTGGTAATATCCCTCAAGGCTTTTTGGTATATCGTAATGGATAACGAACCGCACATCGGGTTTATCTATTCCCATGCCAAAGGCTATAGTTGCCACTATCACATCGGCTTCCTCCATCAGGAATTTATCCTGGTTTAATGTACGGGTGGCTGAATCCATGCCTGCATGGTAGGGAAGTGCTTTTATTCCGTTTACCTTCAGCACCTCGGCCATTTCTTCCACTTTTTTGCGGCTCAGACAGTAGATAATGCCTGATTTCCCCGGATTGTTCTTTATATACTTGATGATCTCTTTGGTAACATCCTGTTTCGACTTGACCTCATAGTATAGATTAGGCCTGTTGAAGGATGATTTGTATACGTCAGCATCGAGGATACCCAGATTTTTCTGAATATCATGCTGCACTTTGGGTGTAGCCGTAGCTGTAAGTGCAATAATGGGTGAACGGCCGATGGTATCGATGAGGGGTCTGATCCGCCTGTATTCCGGCCTGAAATCGTGACCCCATTCCGAAATGCAATGCGCCTCATCGACTGCATAAAATGAAACATTTACATTTTTAAGAAATTCAATGTTTTCCTCCTTTGTAAGAGACTCGGGAGCAACATACAGAAGTTTCGTCTCCTGTTCAAGCACATCTTTTTTAACCCTGGCAATTTCAGTTTTGGTAAGCGATGAATTAAGAAAATGTGCCACGTCGTCATTAGTGCTGAAATTTCGCATCGCATCAACCTGGTTCTTCATGAGTGCTATCAGCGGCGAAATGACAATAGCCGTCCCCTGCCCCATTACGGCCGGCAACTGATAACAAAGCGATTTCCCTCCACCTGTCGGCATCAGTACAAAGGTATCCCTCCCCGCCAGAACATTCTTTATGATCGGTTCCTGGTTGCCTTTAAAGGTATCAAATCCGAAATACCTTTTCAGATAATCATGTATTGTACTATCATTAAGCATAAAATTCCTCACCCCAATCTTTTAAACCATATGTCTTCATACATATTATAAATTTAATAAATTTTCAAATCAAACCGATAGTTTTATTTAATTATTAACAATTTGTTTTCCCGAAATTCAATATATAAAATGGCTTATATTGTTTTGCAGGAGAAGATTTATCATCTTTACACGCTGAATTTAAAAAATTTGCGCAGTAATGGCTTTTCAATGGAAAACAGGGAAAAAAGGGGTTAAAGGAGAGGGTGAGATGTCGTTCCTCGAGCATCTCGAGGAGCTGAGATGGCATATTATCCGGTCAGTAATTGCCATTGTCACCATGATGTTCGTTGCTTTCATTTTTAAAAACATCATATTTGACACAATTATTCTCGGGCCCAAGCATCCTGATTTTTTTACAAACCGGATACTCTGCCAGCTTGGTCATTTGAATATCTTCGGCTATCAGTTAAATATTGATGCATTGTGCATAAACACAAAAGAATTAAATCTCATCAATATAAAAATGGCGGGACAGATAACAACCCATATAATGGTTGCACTGGTGGCAGGACTTATAATGGCATTCCCCGTCGTTATTTATGAATTCTGGAGGTTCTTCAGGCCTGCTCTTCATTCGAATGAGGCACAACATGCCAGAGGTGCTGTTCTCGCTTCAACATTACTTTTTTTCGCAGGAGTTCTTTTCGGATACTTTCTGCTTGCCCCGTTATCAATACACTTCCTCGGCTCATATGAAATAAGCTCTGATGTCGTTAATCAGATCAATATCCGATCATACATAGGCACTATCACATCAATCTGCCTGGCAACCGGTATCATCTTTGAGTTACCGATAATAGCCTTTTTCCTTACCAAAATCGGGATCATTACCCCGACTTTCATGCGAAAATACAGGAAACATGCAATTGTTGTTATCTTCGTTCTTGCAGCAATTATCACTCCGCCGGATGTATTTTCACAGATACTGGTATGTATTCCTCTTCTTTTGTTATATGAGGTCAGCATTGGCATTTCAGGAAGAGTAATGAAGAAAAAGGATAAGGAACATGACCAGTTTATGAAAGAGGAGGCTCCTGGAATAGTTGAAACTCCCGGCAACTGAATTTTACAATGAAACTGTATACCCAAAACCTGGTTAAGAAATACCGCAACCGCACGGTTGTTGATCATGTTTCAATTCAGGTGGAACAGGGTGAGATCGTTGGGCTGCTCGGACCCAATGGCGCCGGCAAGACAACCTCTTTTTATATGATCGTCGGACTCATCAGACCAAGGGAAGGCAAGATATTCCTTGATGATGAAGAGATAACAACAATGCCTGTTTATAAACGGGCACGAAAGGGCATAGGATATCTTGCACAAGAGCCTTCAGTCT
>Ga0209706_10001639_pt1 | contig 12712 bp, 7 predicted proteins | sample PPLLaktember2015_6_FD_187263 | JGI IMG/M metagenome (GOLD analysis project Ga0209706, IMG submission 187263) | Freshwater sediment microbial communities from Prairie Pothole Lake near Jamestown, North Dakota, USA - PPLs Lake P8 Core (1) Depth... | ecosystem: Environmental > Aquatic > Freshwater...
CAAGTACGACGGGACGATCACCAACACCATCGTCTACCCGCTGACCCGAGCCCTTTACGGCAAGCGCATCCGCCAGCCGATCGGCGGCGATTTCGGGTTCTCGGGCCGGCTGGCCGCGTTCTATCTCGAAAAGGACGTCTGGGACAGCGACGTCGCCCGCTTCGGCATCGACATCTGGATGACGACGACCGCGATCGCCAACGGCTTCAGGATCTGCCAGGCCTTCCTCGGCGCCAAGATCCATGACGCCAAGGATCCCGGTGCCGACCTCAGCGCCATGCTCCATCAGGTCGTCAGCTCGGTGTTCGACCTCATGGAGGAGTACGAGGAGAGGTGGCGCTCCGTGAAGGGCTCGGAGGGCGTCTCCACTTTCGGCTTCGTCTATTCCGTGGGCCTCGAGCCCATCAACGTCAACCTGGACAAGATGATCGAGATGTTCCGGCTGGGCGTCAGGGACCTCGAGAAGCTCTACCAGTCGTTCCTGCCCCCCGAAGTCCTGTCCTATCTGCGCGCCGCGGCCGCGGAGCCCGCTCGCGACGCCTTCGCCTACGCGGACGAGGCGTGGGTGAGGACCGTCATGAGCTTCGCCCTGGCCTATCACCGGAAGACGGTGGGCCGGGAGCACCTCATCAAGTCGCTCACGCCTCTCTACCTCGGCAAGGTCGCCTCGTTCGTCATCGAGACCTGGTCCTGCAGCGCCGCGGAGGTCGAAGGGCGGCTCGAGGAGCTCTGCCTGTCCTTCGAGAGGGAGAAAAGCTATCTCGTCGAGAGCTGGAGGAGGACGCCATGAAGAATTTCTTCGACAAGGTCATCGTCGAACCGCTGCGGGAGGTCGTCCAGAAGCTCGTGGCCTTCCTGCCCAGCCTGCTCACCGGGATCGTGGTCTTCCTCATCGGCCTCGGCCTGGCCTGGCTCATCAAGCTGATCGTCGTCAGGATCGCCAGGCTCTTCAAAGTGGATGAAGCCTTCGCCCGTTCGGGCGTCACCGATGCCTTGCAGAAGATGACCGTCAAAGACACCCCGTCCAAGCTTGTCGGCCGGACGTTCTTCTGGCTGGCCACGTTCATCTTCTTCATTCTCGCCCTGAAGGTCATGAAGGTCCCGGTCATCGACCAGCTCCTCGAAAACCTCCTCCTCTACCTGCCCAACATCTTCGTCGCCCTCATCATCGTGACCATCGGCTGGCTCCTCGGCAATTTCCTCGGCCGGGCCACCCTCATCGCCTCCGTGAACGCCGGCGTCAAGCTCTCGAGCCAGCTCAGCCGGGGGGTCAAGGCCGTCATCCTGGCTTTCGCCTTCGTCATGGCCTTCGAGCAGCTCGGCATCGGCCGGAGCACCGTGATCGCCGCGTTCACGATCGCCTTCGGCGGGGCCGTGCTGGCCCTGGCCCTGGCTTTCGGCCTCGGGGGCAAGGACCTGGCCCGGACGTTCCTCGAGAAGCGGTTCAGGAAGCCCCCGGACGAGGGGCGCGACGGCCTCAAGCACCTCTAGGCCGGCCAGCCAAGGCCTTGATTTTTTCCGGCCCGGGCCTATAATAAGCCCCAGCCGAAAATCCCCCTGGAAAATCCCCGAAAAGCGCAAGATCCCACCCATCAGGCCAACAAATGAACCATGAAGACGGGACGGTCCGCCGCAAGATCAAGCGGACGCTCATCGGCAAGCCCCGCGACATCAAGGACCCGACCCTCTTCCACAAGATCGCCCTGATCCCCGTCCTGGCCTGGATCGGGCTCGGCGCCGACGGCCTGTCCTCGGCCTCCTATGGCCCCGAGGAGGCCTTCAAGGTCTTGGGGCAGCACACCTACCTCGCCCTGGCCCTGGCCGTGGCCACGGCCCTGACCGTCTTCATCATCTCCTACGCCTACTCGCGCATCATCGAATATTTCCCCTCCGGAGGCGGCGGCTACGTTGTCGCGACGCAGACGCTCGGAGAGAAAGCCGGCGTCCTGTCCGGCAGCGCCCTCCTGGTCGACTACATGCTGACGATCACCGTGTCGATCGTCGCCTGCGGCGACGCGATCTTCAGCTTCTTCCCGGCCTCGGCCCAGATGTTCAAGACCCCCTTCGAGATCCTGGCCATCATCTTCCTCGTGGTCATCAACCTTCGCGGCGTCAAGGAATCGGTGACCATGCTGGCCCCGATCTTCGTCGTGTTCGTCCTGACCCACGCCCTCCTCATCGGCTACGGCATCCTCAAACACGTCCCGGAGATCGGAGCGGTCGCGGCCGACCTCCGCACCGGGTTCCAAGGAGGTCTGGCGACGCTCGGCCTCGGCGGCATGGCCTTGCTTTTCCTCCGGGCCTTCTCCATGGGAGGCGGAACGTATACCGGGATCGAGGCCGTCTCGAACGGCCTCCAGATCCTGCGCGAGCCCCGCGTTCACAACGGCAAGAAGACCATGGTCTACATGTCCGTCTCGCTGGCCCTGACGGCCGGAGGCATCCTCGTCTGCTACCTCCTGCTCGGAGTGAGCCCGGTCGCCGGCAAGACCCTCAATGCCGTGCTGGCCGGCCAGGTCTTCGGCGGCTGGAGCTTCGGCGGCATCCTGGCTCTCATCACCATATTCACGGAAGGCGCCATCCTCCTCGTCGCCGCCCAAGCGGGATTCGTCGACGGGCCCCGGGTCATGGCCAACATGGCCGTCGACTACTGGTTCCCCCATCGCTTCGCCTCGCTCTCCGACCGGCTGACCATGCAGAACGGCGTCCTGCTCATGGGCGGCTCGGCCATCCTGCTCCTTCTTTACTCCCGCGGCCGGATCTCGACGCTCATCGTCATGTATTCGATCAACGTCTTCCTGACCTTCTCGATGTCCCAGCTAGGCATGTCCCGGTTCTTCATTAAAAACCGGAAGACCGATCCGCTCTGGAAAAAGCACCTGCCCGTCCATCTCATCGGGCTGGCCGTCTGCCTGGCCATCCTCGTCGTCACCGTTCTCGAAAAATTCGCCCACGGCGGCTGGCTGACCATCGTGCTCACGTCGGCCGTCGTCCTGCTCTGCTATCTCATCAAGGGCCACTACAACCGTGTCCGCAAGGGCGTCCGCGAGCTCGACGACATGCTCACCGCCGTCATCTCCCACAAGGGCGAATACAACCCCGACCCGGCCGACCCTCGCGAAATGACGGCCGTTCAGCTCGTCAGCGGCTACTCCGGATTCGGCGTCCACACCTTTCTGTCCATCATCCGCGGCTTTCCCGGCCTCTACAAGAACTTCGTCTTCATCTCCGTCGCCGAGGTGGACGCGGGCGCGTTCAAAGAATCCGAGTCTGTCAGCCGCCTGACCACGGCGACCAAGGATTCCCTCAAGAAGTACGTCGACCTGGCCCGGCGCCTGGGCTTCCCGGCCGAGTCGCGCTTCGACACCGGCATCGACGTCGTCGGGACGGCCTCGGCGCTGTGCGAGCGCGCGGCCCGCGAATTCCCGCGATCGACCGTCTTCGCCGGCCAAACCGTCTTCCGCCGCCCCGGGCTCATCAATCGCATCCTCCACAACGAGACGGCCTTCGCCATCCAGCAGGAGCTCCGCTGGAAGGGCATCACGACGGTCATCCTGCCCATCCGCATCAACATCTGACGGGACACTTGACGGGGGCATGTCCTCTTTATACGTGTCCCCGGTTGATGATTGACAAATCCCCGTCGTGCGGGTAATAAAGAGACTCCCGACAACCCCGAGAAGGAGGGCTCATCGTGAAAGGCTGTACGCTCCCACTCGCTTTATTCTTGTCCGCCCTTATCGTGCTCCCGGCCGCGGGACAGGATCCGCCCGCCAAGCCGGCGCCCAAGGCCCCCGCCCCGCTGTCCGTCCAGCCGATCACGAAGTCCCTCTATCTCGTCAAGGGCGGCTCGGGCGCCAACGCGGCGTTTTACCTTACGCCCGAAGAGGTCTTCGTCATCGACGCCAAGATGAGCGCCGAGTCGGCGGCCGGGATGCTGGCCGAGATCAAGAAAGTGACCGCCGCGCCCGTGACGACGCTCATCATCACCCACAGCGACGGCGATCACATCAACGGCCTGCCGGGCTTCCCCAAGGGCCTGCATATCCTCGCCCATGAGAAGTGCCGGGCCGACATCGCGGCCGCGGCCGAGACCCAGCCCGAGCTCAAGGACTACATCCCGAACAAGGCCTACGACCAGCCGCGCCTGGAGATCCGTGCGGGCGGAAAGAGCATCGTCCTGGCCTATTTCGGCCCGGCGCACACGAGCGGCGACACCGTCGTCTTCTTTCCCGCGGACAAGGCCGTCTTCGCCGGCGATCTCCTCTTCGTCGGCCGCGACCCCCTCATCCATCGGCACAAGAACGGCCGGGTCGCCGGCTACATCAAGACCCTCGAGGCCATGCTGGCGCTGACGCCTCTTGTCGAGACCTTCCTCTCCGGCCACGCCGAGCCGCTGGGGAGGACGGACGTCGAAGCTCTCCACGCCTCGATGACCGGGAAGCAGGCCAAGGTCCAGGCCCTGATCGCCGAGGGCAAGAGCCTCGAGGAGATCAAGAAGGCCTTCGGCGTCGAGGACTCCCCGGCCCGGCCCGGCGGCCGCCGCTTCCTGAGCTTGGTCGAGACGATCTATCTCGAGCTGACCGGGAAATAGCCAGCTCATCCAGGAGCCGTCCATGAAAATCCGCCGGATCACCCTCGCGGCGCTGAGCCTGAGCCTGTTGGCCGTCCTGTTCGCGGCGGCGTCCTGCCGTCCCTCGACAGCCGGCGCCGTCGCCGTGGAGAGCAAGGAGGTCATCCGGACCTACCCCTTCTCCGACCCGGACCCCGTCCCCATCTTCGCCCGATCGTCGATGTGGGGCCAGGGCGCGCGGCTCTACCCCTACTTCATGTTCGACCGCTTCACCGCCGAGCCCGTCGACAAGTCCTGGAACGTCGTGCGGCTGAGTAACCCGTTCATCGAGGTCGCGGTCCTGCCGGAGGTCGGCGGCAAAGTCTGGGGCGCGAAGGAACAGGCCACAGGCAGCGACTTCCTTTACTGGAATCACGTCCTCAAGTTCCGCCAGATCGCGCTGCGCGGACCCTGGACATCGGGCGGCATCGAGTTCAACTTCGGCGTCGTCGGCCACGCCCCGACGACCGGGACCCCCGTCGATTACATCATCCGGAAGAACCCCGACGGGAGCGCCAGCTGCATCGTCGGCGCCATGGACTTGCCGTCGCGGACCCGCTGGAGCGTGGCCATCACCCTGCCCAAGGACGGGGCCGTCTTCGAGACCAACGCCCTCTGGGTCAACCCGACGCCGTTCAGCCAGTCGTATTACGCCTGGTCATGCGCCGCCGTGAGCGCCGCGGACGACCTGAAGTACATCTTCCCGGGTCAATGGTTCATCGGCCACGATTACTCCGTCCCGCTCGAACCCTGGCCCGTCGACCGCTCCGGCCGCGACCTCTCCTGGTACAGGAACAACGCGACGCCGGGTTCCAAGAGCTATTTCACGGTCGGCGAATACGCCGATTTTTACGGCGGCTGGTACGAGAGATCCGACTCCGGCTTCGGCCATTGGTCGCGCTATGAGGACATGCCCGGCCGCAAGGTCTGGATCTGGGACCTGTCGCGCTCGGGAGGGATCTGGGTCGACCTGCTGACCGACAAGGACGGCCAGTACACCGAGCCCCAAGCGGGGCGCCTCCTCAACCAGTCCGACCACGGCGACTTCGCGCCCGGCGCGGCCGACCGCTGGCAGGAGCAATGGTTCCCCTACCGCGGCATCGGCCCGATGGCCAAGGCCTCGCCCCACGCCGTGCTAAGCGCCTCCCGCTCGGGGGATTCCCTGAGCGTCGGGCTCTTCCCTCTCCGGCCCGTTGCCGAAGACCTGACCGTCAGCGCCGCGGGCAAAGAGGTCTTCAGGGAGAGCGTCGTGCTCAGCCCGGAAATAGTGTGGAAGAAAGAGATCCTCCTGGACGGCGCCGCCGCGGACGCCCCCCTCGAGGTCCGGCTCGGCGCCAAGCTCGTCTACGAGAGCGCGCCCGCGGCGGATGCCCTCGAACGGCCGCTCCGCTTCAGCACTCCCACTGGCGGCTCCGCCGAAGCCCTTTTCCTCCAAGCCCGGAGTCTCGAGCGGGAGCGCCGGTTGACCGAAGCCCTCGACAAGTACCTGGCCGCCGTCGCCGAGGAGCCCCTCCACGTCCGGGCCCTGACCCGCGCCGCCGAGCTCTATACGCGCCGGGGCGAGCCGGCCCGGGCGCTCGAGACGGCCGGCCGGGCCCTCTCAGTGTCGATGTACGACGCCGAAGCCAACTTCGTCTACGGCGTCGCGGCCCGGAGGATGGGACGCCTCGTCGATGCCAAGGAAACCCTCGGCTGGGCGGCCCGTTCGCCGCAGTTCGAGGCGGTCGCCCTCGTCCAGTCCGCCGAGATCGCGCTCCTCGAAAAGAACATCGACCGGGCCGCCGAATACGCCCTCAAGGCCCTCGTGGCCGACGATCTCAACGTCGGCGCCCTCGAGGTCCTGGCCGTGGCCCAGCGCCTGGCCGGCCGCAAGTCGGATCTCAACCGCGTCCTCGGCTGGCTCGCCGAGGTCGACCCCCTCGACCATCTGGCCCGGTTCGAGCGCTATCTCTTCAGCCGCGACGCCAGGGACCTCGAGGCCTGCCGCGCGCTCGTCCGCAACGAGCTGCCGCACGAGACCTTCATCGAGATGGCCGTTTTCTATGACCGCATCGGCCGTCCCGGCGACGCCGTCGCGGCCCTCAGGGCCTCGCCCTGGCACCCGGCCATCCTCTACTGGCTGGCCTACCTCCAGCGCGACGCCTCTCCAACGGAGAGCACGGCCCGACTCGAAGAGGCCTCGGTGGCCTCGCCCTTCCTCGTCTTCCCGTTCCGCGAAGAGGAGATCGCCGTTTACTCGTGGGCCGTGGCCGCGCGGCCGTCCGACTGGAAGCCGAAGTACTATCTGGCCCTCATCCTCTGGGGCAAGGGCCGGATCGACGAGACCCGGGACCTCCTCGAGATGTGCGAGAACGCCGATTATGCCCCCTTCTATATGGCCCGGGGCGCGTTCTTCGAGCGGACCGACCCGGTCCGGGCGGCCGCGGATCTGGCGCGGGCGATCGAGCTCGACGGAACCGATTGGCGGGCCCGCCACGCCCTGACCGCCTTCCGCCTCCGGCAGGGGCAGCGGGACGAGGCCCTGGCAGCGGCCCGGAAAGCGGCTTCCGATTTCCCGACTGAGGTGCCGCTCCAGGTCGACCTGGCCGAGGCCCTGCTCGCCGCCGGCGATCCCCACGAAGCCGCGACCGTCCTCGACGCCGTCGCCGCGCTGCCCTACGAAGGCGCGAGCAATATCCATGGCCTCTACGTCAGGTCCCACATCGGGATCGGCCTCGAAGCCATGAAGAAGGGGCAATGGGCCGACGCGGTGCAAGCCCTCGAGCTCTCCAAGCTCTATCCGGAGAAGCTCGGGACCGGCGCGCCATTCCACCCCGACAGCCGCATGCAGGATTACATCATCGCCCTGGCGCTCGACCGGATGGGCGAGAAGGACAAGGCCGCGGCCCTGCGCCAGGCCATCCGCGATTACACGCTGACGTATTGGGACGAGCCGCAGCCCTACGGCTATTTCGGAGGCCTCGTCCTGGAGAAGCTCGGCCGCAAGGAGGACCGGCTGAAGGCCCGCGAGCTCCTCGGCCTGCCCAAGCCTTCGGCCGAGGTCATGGCCGTCATCGCCGCTTTGAAATGATCAGGACCGCCATGGCTTATAGGGAATGACGGCGGGAGCCGCCGTTCCCGCGAAGCGCAGGATCTCGAAGACGCCGCCGGCCTCGGGCACGAGCTTGAATTTCCAGTAGCGGATGAGGCCGAACTCCGATTGCGGCTCGAGGAGGGCCGGCACGAGGTTCGCCGCCGGCTGGACGCAGTCGATATAAAAATCGCCCTTCTTGACCGGCACCTTGACCGGCTTGGCGGCAACGTCGATCTTCTCCGGGGCCAGGTAGTCGAGCCGGGCCGGGACGATCGCGGTCACATCGTAGGCCTCCGCGTCGACCACTCCGTCCTTGGCGATGATCCCGACCTCGACGCCCAGAGCAACCAAGGTCTCGACGATGTCCAGCCGGTCGCCACGGACGATGTAGCCGCGCGGCCGCGGGACCGAAAGAGTCGGCTCGACGTTCGGGAACCAGTGCTTGACCACCTCATCGACGATCTTGACGTTCCTCGGCCCGGGCGCGGGCGCGATGTCCCCGGCGAGGAGCGTCTCCCCCGCTTTCTTATCCACCTTGAGGACGCCCCGGATTGGAGACTGGGGGATCTCGAAGCGCTTGAGGACGAGCTGAGGCACCTTCGGGTCGCGGGCGAACTTCATTCGCAGATGGACGGGATCCGCGCCGTCCCTCGCGGCGGCGCGCTCGAGGAGGCGGGCCCGGTCGCCGCGGACCGCCTTCATGACCTCGGGGGCGTGGGCGGCGACGGATTCGAGGAAAGCCCTCAGGCCCTGATACTGCCAGGCCGTCCGGGCCTCGAGCGTCTCCAGGTCGTGGCGCGACGCGCCTTCCTGGATGAACGACAGCGATTCGAAGATGCCCAGGCTGTTCCGGCCGTCGTTGAGGTCGGTCGTCGAGAAGCGCTTCATCTCCTCGCGCGGCCCGGCCTGTCCCCGCTCGTAAGCGGCGCCAGACGAGGTGTCCGCGCCGAGGTCCTCGGTGACGAGGTATTCGTAAAAGGCGACATTCTTTTTCTTCAGCGTCTTCTCGACCTCGGCCAGGATCGTCAGCCGGGAGAAGTCCTGGAGGTCTCGGCCGATGTTGACGTTCGAGACGCAGCCGATGGACACCCGGTAATAGTCGTCTCCCTTCTCGTGGACGTCGATCGTCACCTCGGGCATCCAGCGCCGGAACACCCGGTGGATGGCCCGCACGCCTTCGGCCTCGAGCTTGACGTGGTCGCGGTTCATGTCGAGGTCGAGCTCGTTCACCCGGACGTTCATGAAGTTGCCGTAGGGGTTCGTCTGGGGCATGGCCAGGACGTTGACCTTCCTGAGGAGCGGCCGGAGGTCGCCGAGGGCGATGTCCCGGATGATCCTGAGGACAGCCTCTTTCGCCGACTGCTCGTTGCCGTGCTGGGCGGCGGTGAAGAGGACCGTCGGCTTGGCCTTGTCCAAGGCCTCGGGAGTCAGCGCCGCGTTTTCATTGAGGAGCACGAGGAAGATGTCCCGGGCGCCGTAGGAGTCGGACGGGAGCGATCGCCCGACGACCGAGACGGCGACATTGTCCGACGCGGCGTCGAGCGCGCTCAGGAAAACGGCCAGGGCCTCGTTCTGTGTGTATTCGAGGTAACCCGCCGCTTCCGCGGGAGTCTTCAGCAGGGATGGCGGCTGAGGGGACTGCCCCGCAAAAGCCGATATCCCCCAGATCGACAGGGCCATGACCAACGCAAATCTTGTTCGCCTCATCTCTGCCTCCTCCCGGACCGTATCGAGCCCATTTATTTCTTTTCGGCCGGGTCGGCCGACTCGGCCTTCTCGCACTTGAGCGAAACGTCCTTGACCGCTCCCGCCCGCAGGACCTTGAGCTTGACCTCGCCGCCGCAGCGGAGCTTGGCCAGCTCCATCCTCAGCTCGTTGATGTCCGAATAGGCCTTGCCGTCGACCGAGAGCACGATGTCGCCCTTCTCGAGATCGGACCGTCCGGCGACGCCCTCGGCCGGCTTCGGGTCGATGACCAGGTTCTCCAGGTTCTCGACCTTCTTGAGGCCCAGCCCGATATTCGGGAAGGCCGGATTATCCTCCGGCGCCAGGCCGAAGACATAGTCCCCGATCGCCCGCGAAACGGGCAGGGTCTTCCTCCCCGCCGGCACTTCGACGGCGATGACCGTCTTGAAGGGCAGCTTCGATATCTCGTAGGCGCGCCGGTTGAGGCCGAGGTTATAGAGGAGGTGCCCCGAGCCGACGCAGACGACGATCCGCCGGCCCTCGGCTTGGGCCGCCCGTACGGCGTTCGCGCCCATGACCTCGTCCCAGGCCGACTGGGACCGGTAGAGCCCTTCGAAGACCTGGTCGAGGCCCGCGCCCTTCATCGCGTGGGGGATGTCGGCGGACTCGAAGACCGTCCGGATGAGCGTCCGGTGGTCTTCGTTCGTCGTGTCAGGCTTTCCCGGGAAGTAGGCTTTCTCTTCATCGCTGAGCGCGTCCCAGCCCCGCATGCGCATCTTGGTGATGACCTCGCGCGGCGCGTTCAGGGCGTAGACCGGCAGCCTGTGCTCGCGGGCGAAGTCGAAGATCTTCTCGTAGTAGCCGAAGTTGAAGTTCCAGGTGACATACCAGCGGATCTCGCGAAGGAACTCGTCCTTGGTCAGGACCCCGGCGGTCCACTTGTTGAGCGTTTCCTGGAGGGTCACCGGCACCATCTCGAGGCCGATGGCCAGGTGCTTGTCCTTGGCGTAGAGGGCCCGGATGACCTGGAACTCGATCTCGTGCATGGGCATCGAGTTGTGGGTCTCGCCGACGTGGACGATGCGGCTGCCCATCATCTCCTGGATCATGGCTTCGAACCCGATAGGCCGGCCCGTCCGGCCTTTGAGGATGGCGCCGGGCCCTATCTCCATGATCTTCCCCTTGAGCGCGGGGTCGCCGATCTTGAGGGTCAGGGTCAGATCGGGGGTATCAACGGGAGCCTGCGCCGGAGCCGGGGTCTGGGCCTGGCCGGCCGGCATCGCGGTTTGCGATCGGGCCGCGACGGATATCGCTCCGAGCAGGCAGAGCCCGGCGACGATCGATAGGGCGGCGCGTCGGGTGGGGATCATGGGTGGCCTCCGTTCGGGGAATTCGCCCGTATCATACCCGCGGCCATTCCTGCCGTCAACGCGAGGGCCCGCGGGTTTCCTTTTTGTCCGTGAACTTAGAGGAGAAAAGCGATACAATCGTTGGCCGGTAATTCCCGAGGGACCGCATGCCAGAAGAAGTAGCTCCCGAAGCCCCGCCGCAGACGGGAGAGGCCAGGAAGACGATCCGGACCTTTGCCCTCGCCTCGTTCCTCAACGACATGGGCTCGGACATCATCAACCCGGTCTGGCCGCTTTTCGTCACCCAGGTCCTCAAAGCCAACATGGCCGCCCTCGGCTTTCTCGACGGCCTGGGGGAAGCCATCGTCTCATTGTCGCAGGCCGCGGCCGGCTATTATTCGGACAAGATCCGCAAGCGCAAGGTCTTCATCTGGACCGGGTATCTCTGCGGCGCGGCGTCGCGGCTCGGCTATGCCGCCTCGACCCTCTGGCAGCACCTCATCCCTTTCCGCATCCTCGACCGGGCCGGCAAGATCCGCGGCGCCCCGCGGGACGCCATGCTGGCCGACGTCTCGACCGACGGGAACCGGGGCGGCCATTTCGGCATCCTCCGGGCCATGGACAACCTCGGCTCCGTCGCCGGCATCCTCGTTTCGATCGCCCTGATCAACGTCCTGCCCTATCGTCTCCTCTTCGCCCTGGCGGCGGTACCGTCCCTCATCGGCGCGGGGCTGATCCTGAAGAACATCAAAGAGATCCGATCGCCCGTGGCCCGGGTTTTCAAAGGACTGTCCTTCAAAGACATCGACCGGAACCTGGCCATCTACATCATCCTCAACGCGGTCTTCGCCCTGGGCGCTTTCACGTATTCCTTCCTGCTGATCTTCGCCGGGTCTTCGGGCTTCAAGACGGGCGCCATCCCGGTCCTCTTCCTCGTCTATTCGGCCACCGCGGCCCTCCTGTCCTACCCCTTCGGAAAGCTCTCCGACAAGGTCGGCCGGAAGCCGGTCCTCTTTATGGCCTTCGGCGCCTGGGCCGCCGTCTGCGCCGGGGTCATTTTCGCTCGAGGCCTGGCCGCGGTCGCCGGCCTGTTCGTCCTCTTCGGCGTCCACAAGGCCGCCCTGGACCCGGTCCAAAAGACGATGGCCGCGGAGCTCGCGCCGCAGCCCTACCGGGCCTCGGTCCTGGGGGGGTTTCAGATGGTCATCGGCCTCTGCGCCCTTCCGGCCTCATTCGCCGCCGGCTTCTTCTGGGACAAGGCGGGCAGGCAGGTGCCCTTCTTCGTTTCGCTGGGATTGACGGCCGCGGCCGCCCTTCTGCTCCTATTCGTTAAAGAGACCCGACGCCGATCCTAGTCCTCTTCTTCCGGCCTGACCCGGCCTTCCTTGACCGCCTCGGCGATGATCTTCTGCTGGATGTGCGAGGGCGCTTCCTCGTAGTGGTCGAACTCCATCAGGAAGGAGCCCCGGCCGCCGGTGATCGAGGTCAGGGTCGGCTCGAAATCGAGCATCTCGGACATCGGGACCTGGGCCTTGAGGACGCGCATGGTCCCCTTCTGCTCCATGCCCTGGACCTTGCCGCGCCGGCCGTTGAGGTTGCCCATGATGTCGCCCATGTAGGTCTCGGGCGTGTAGATCTCGACGTTCATGACCGGCTCGAGGAGCGTCGGCTTGGCCTCGCGGATGCCCTTCTTGTAGGCCTTGTTGGCCGCGATCTTGAAGGCGATGTCCGACGAATCGACGTCGTGGTAGGACCCGTCGTAGAGGATGGCCTTGAAGTCGACCGTCGGGTAGCCGGCGAGCACGCCTTTCTTGCGGGCCTCCTGGAGGCCCTTCTCGACCGAGGGGATGAAGTTGCGCGGGATGGCCCCGCCGAAGATCTTGTCATCGAACTCGAAGTCCTTGCCGCGCGGCAGGGGCTCGAACTTGACCCACACGTCGCCGAATTGGCCGCGGCCGCCGGTCTGCTTCTTGTGACGGCCCTGGACGTCGG
>Ga0209706_10001640_pt1 | contig 12708 bp, 9 predicted proteins | sample PPLLaktember2015_6_FD_187263 | JGI IMG/M metagenome (GOLD analysis project Ga0209706, IMG submission 187263) | Freshwater sediment microbial communities from Prairie Pothole Lake near Jamestown, North Dakota, USA - PPLs Lake P8 Core (1) Depth... | ecosystem: Environmental > Aquatic > Freshwater...
TCAGGCCCGCGCCCCCGGCCGTGGTGACGGGTCTGCACGCGCAGCTCACCGCCCTGGGCCTGCTCGCGGAGGAACCCGCACCGCTCTGATCCGGCATCTGGTTTCCGACTCCGACCCTTCGACTATGCTCAGGGCGCCCCGAGCGTCTCGAGGGGCGACTCCCGACTCCCGACGATGACGCTACCGTCCACCGACCGCATCCTGCTCGGCCCCGGCCCGTCGGTCATGTCGCCGCGCGTCATGCGTGCCATGGCCTCGCCCGTGCTCAGCCATCTGGACCCGGAGTTCGTGGGCCTGATGGACGAGCTCCGCTCCGGCCTGGCCCGCGTGTTCCGGGCGCCTGAGGGCTCGCTGGCGCTGGCCGTCTCAGGGACCGGCACGGCGGGCATGGAGACGGCGGTGGCCAACCTCGTCCAGCGCGGCACGCGCGTCCTGGCCGTCGTGACCGGCTATTTCGGCGAGCGCCTCGCCGAGATGTGCGCGCGCTATGGTGCCGAGGTACGGCGTCTCGACGTCGAATGGGGACGCGCCGCGGATCCAGACGACGTGCGGAAAGCCCTCGAGGTCTCGCGCGCCGATCTCGTCTGCATCGTCCACGCGGAGACATCGACGGGCGTGCTGAATCCCGTGGAGGCGGTGGCGCGCATCGCGCACGAGCTGGGCGCGATGGTCATCGTGGATGCGGTCACCTCGCTGGGCGGCATGCCTCTCGACGTGGCGGCGTGGAATCTGGACGCCGTCTACAGTTGCAGCCAGAAGGGCCTGGGCGCCCCCTCGGGGCTCGCCCCGGTAGTCTTTGCGCCACGCGCGCTCGAGAAGCGCGTCACCTGCCGCAGTTTCTACTTCGACCTCACGCTGCTCGAGGACTACTGGGTGCGCCGCAAGTATCACCACACCATGTCGTCGTCGCTCGTGTACGCGCTGGGCGAGGCCGTGGCCATGGTCGAGGAGGAAGGGCTGGAGGCGCGCTGGGCGAGACACGAGCAGAATCACCGCGCGTTCGTGGCCGGTGTCACCGCCCTGGGCCTCTCGATGCTGGTGCCCGAGCCAGCGCGACTCTGGACGCTGAACACGGTGCGCGTGCCCGCCGGCGTGGACGAGGCGGCGGTGCGCCGGCACTTGCTGCAGCGGTTCAACATGGAGATTGGCGCGGGGCTGGGGCCCCTGGCCGGCCAGATCTTCCGGATTGGCCTGATGGGGAACGGGTCAACGCCCGCGCACGTGGCCTTGTGCCTGGCCGCGCTCGGCGACGCGCTCGGTCGTCGCCCGCAGCCCTGACCCGGCTCGAGTGTCACCCGGAACGGCCACGTCGCGGTGGCATGCCCGTTGCAGCCATGAGGTCCCAGCAGAGGTGCCTATCCATGCGCCTGACCCTCGCCGCTCTCGCTCTCTCTGTCTCGGTCGCCTGTGCCACGAACCCCGTCACCGGCAAGCGCGAGTTCAACCTGATGAGCGAGGCCGAGGAACTGGCTATCGGCCAGCAGGCCGACGCCGAGATCCGCCGGGAGATGGGCGTCTACGACGACCAGGAAGTGCAGCGCTATGTGTCCGATGTGGGCCTGCGCCTCGCGCGGCAGTCGCATCGGCCCAATCTGCCGTGGACCTTCACGGTGGTGGACAGCCCGGCCATCAATGCGTTTGCCGTGCCGGGCGGCTATGTCTACCTGACCCGCGGCATCCTGCCGTACCTGGACGACGAGTCCGAGCTGGCTGGCGTGCTCGGCCACGAGATCGGTCACATCACGGCGCGCCACGCCGCGCAGCAGTACTCGCGACAGGTCGGCGGCGGCATTGGCCTGGTGCTCCTCAGCATCTTCGTGCCGCAGGCCGCTCCCTTCCAGGACCTGTCGTCCATGGGCCTCGGCGTGCTCTTCCTGAAGTACTCGCGTGACGACGAGCTCGAGTCGGATCGGCTGGGCGTCGAGTACGCGGCCTCGGCCGGGTGGGATCCCACGGGTGTGCCGCGCTTCCTCTCCACGCTGAACCGCGTGAGCGAGACCAGCGAGCCGGGCGTGCCCAACTGGCTTTCCACCCATCCCGCTCCGGCGTCGCGCGTCGACGAAGCCCAGCCGGCCGTGGCCAAGGTCGCGGCGGACGCGCCGACCACCCGGAACCGTGACGATTTCCTGCGCGCCATCGAGGGCATCGTCGTGGGCGACAGTCTCGAACAGGGCATCGTGCGAGGGAACGTCTTCCTGCACCCCATGCTCCGCATCGGCATCGAGTTCCCCGAGGGATGGGATGTCCTGAACACCGCCGAGCAGGTGATGGCGCGTGAGCCCGGGACCCAGCACTACATGCTGCTGCAGCAGGTGGAGCAGCCGCGCGGCCGCAGCATCGACGACGTGGCGGCGGATGCGATGCGCCGCGCCGGCTATTCGCGGCTCGACGGCGCGCGCGAGACGCTGGCCGGGCTGGATGCCTACATCGGACTCTATCGCGGATCCATCAGCGGCGTGGGCAAGGTGCGGATGCGCGCGGCGCACGTCGCGGTCGGCCGCCAGGTGTACGTGCTGGCGGGCTTTGCGCCCGAAGCCGAGTTCGATCAGGTGGACCGCGCGATTGCGCCCGCGGTGAGCACGTTCCGGGAACTGAGCGCGCAGGAAGCCGCCGGGGTGCGCCCCAACCGCCTGGCGTATTACCTGGTACGCCAGGGTGACTCGTGGCAGTCCATCGCCCAGCGCGCGGGCCAGGGCATCACCAGCGCCGCGACGCTGGCCATCATGAACGGCGTCGAGGTGAGCGAGCAGCCCCAGCCGGGCGACCGCGTGAAGATCGTCGTGCAGGGCTAGTCCATAATGGCGGGGTGCGTCGCCTTGGGCGCGGCCTGGTGGCCGTCGCGGCTTTCGTCTTTCTCTACCTCGCCTACGTCTACCTGACGCTGCCCGATGTCCGGGTGCTGGCGAAGGAGAACCCGAAGACCACGGCGTTCATGGAGCTGCGGATCGACGAGGCCGAAGACGACGGCCGCACGTTCGCCATCCGGCAGCGCTGGGTTCCGTACGGCCAGATCTCCCAGAACCTGAAGCGCGCGGTGGTCGTCACCGAGGACGCCGCCTTCTTCGATCACGAAGGGATCGATCTCGACGAGATCAAGGCCTCGCTCGAGCGCAACTGGGAAGAGGGGCGTTTCGCGCGCGGCGCCAGCACCATCACGCAGCAACTGGCGAAGAACCTCTACCTGTCGCCCTCGCGAAATCCTGTCCGCAAGCTTCGCGAGCTCTTCATCACGCGCCGCCTCGAAGCAGCGCTCACCAAGCGGCGCATCCTGGAGATCTACCTGAACGTGATCGAGTGGGGCGACGGGGTTTTCGGCTGCGAGGCGGCCGCTCGCGCGTACTTCGGGAAGAGCGCCGCGGGGCTGTCACGCGAGGAGGCGGCGCTGATGGCGGGCGCCATCATCAATCCGCGCGAGCTGAACGTGGCGCGCCCGAACCGTCGCCTGCTGCGCCGCCAGCAGATCGTCCTGCGGCGCATGGGCGACGCGGATTAGCCAGTCGCAGATGGGCCGCAGAGAACGCAAGAGGCCGCAGAGAACGCAGATGAACGCAGAAGGGCCGCAGTCGAACGCAGATGGTGCAGAAGGTGCGAACAGGCCCTTGGGGGGGCTAACGGCGGTGACGCCCTCTACGGCCGACGCTTCGGCTGGTCCTTCTTCTTGTCCTCGTCCTTGTCGCGCCGTCCGAAGATTCGAGACCAGAAGCCGCGCTTCTTCTTTGGTTCCTCCCCGTCGACCTCCGGCGTCTCGGCCTCGACGCGCTCCGCCACCGCGGGCGCCGGCGCCTCCTGCTCGTCCTGTCGACCCGCCGTGCGGCTCTCGGCGGCACCCGGCTGGTCCTTGAGCCAGTCGCCCATCCGCGCGAACAGCGACCGGCCCACGTGCAGGTGGCACGTGTCGGTCGGCTCGGTGCCGCGCACGAAGTACTCGGTCATCAGCATCGACCGCTCGGTCGTGCCGCCACCCTCGAGCGCGACGTGCACCGAGCCACACCCCCCGGCGGGTCGCTTGCCCGAGAGACGGCACACGTTCACGGTGACGATGTTCTTGGGTGTCGCGATCCACGCGGCCTTGGCGCTGGCCGTTGCGGCCTTCATGAACCCGGCCCACATCGGCACGGCCACGTCGCCCGCATAGGCGCTCCCCGGGAGGATGGGCTGCGGCGCGTCGTGGCCCACCCACACGCCACTGACCAGGCTGGGCGTGAAACCGACGAACCAGGCGTCGTGATAGTCGTTGGTCGTGCCCGTCTTGCCGCCCGCCGGCAGGCGGAAGCCCAGTTGCCGCGCCTTCCACGCCGTGCCCGAGTTGATGACGTCGGCCAGCATCGTGGCCATCAGGAACGCGGTCTGTGGCGAGACGGCCTGCTCCGCGTGGGGCTCGGCGGCGTAGAGCACCTGTCCAGCGGCGTCCTCCACCCGGCGCACCAGCACCGGGTGATGCAGCACGCCCGCGCTGGCGAACGCGCCGTAGGCGGCGGTGAGATCCATCAGCGTCACTTCGCCCGAGCCCAGGGCCAGTGAAGGCACTTCGGGCATCGAGCCGATGCCCAGCTTCTGCGCGTACGACACCGCCGAGGGGATGCCGATGGTCTCGATCATCTTGACGGCGGCGCGGTTGCTCGATGTCCGGAGCGCCGTGCGCATGGTGAGCTCGGGCTCGGTGGAGTGGCCGTCCTCGGGAACCCAGGCGCCCGACGGCAGCTCGATGGGTTCGTCCAGCCCCGTGATGAGGCTGGCCGGGGTGTAGCCGGCCTCGAGCGCGGCGGCGTAGACGAAGGGCTTGAACGCGGACCCGGGTTGCCGCTTCGCCTGCGTGGCACGGTTGAAGTGGCTCTCGGCGAAGCTGCGCCCGCCCACCAGCGCGCGGACGTGGCCGGTCGCGGGATCGATGGCGACGAGCGCCGCCTGTAGCGGGCTCGGCTCGGCCGCGGGCGTGCGGCGCCGGGCCTTCAGCGCCGCGGCGCGTCGCTTTTCGAGATCCTTCAGCGAGGCGGCCACCGCCGCGTCGGCCGCCTTCTGCGCCTCCAGATCGATGGTGGTATAGACCTTGAGGCCACCCTCGTAGACGCGCTCGCGGCCGAATCGCTCCACCAATTCCACGCGCACCAGTTCCTTGAAGTACTGGCCGAACGGCTCGTCCTTGCGGAGCGCGTCCTTCAGGTGGACCTCGGCGCCCTTGGCCCGTTCGTAGGTCGGCTTGTCGATGGCGCCGGTGTCGAGCATGGCACGCAGCACGACGTTGCGGCGGGCCACGGCGCGATCGAGATTGACGGTGGGCGCAAGCGTCGAGGGCGATTTCACGAGCCCCGCGATCAGCGCCGCCTCGTCCACGGTGAGGTCGCGCGCCGGCTTGCCGAAGTAGCCCAGCGCGGCCGCTTCCGCGCCGTAGAGGCCCGCGCCGAAATACATCTTGTTCAGGTACAGCTCGAGGATCTGCTCCTTGGTGTACTCGCGCTCGATGCGTGCGGCGAGCAGCGCCTCCTGGATCTTGCGGGTATAGGTCTTCTCGAGCGTCAGGAAACTCTGTCGCGCCAGCTGCTGCGTGAGTGTGCTGCCGCCCTGCGCGCGGCGGCCTTCACGCAGGTTGGCCAGCCCGGCGCCGGCGATGCGGACCAGATCCACGCCGTTGTGATCGAAGAACCGCTGATCCTCCACCGCCACGATGGCCGAGACCAGGTGCGGCGAGATCGCGTCCAGCGCCACGTCGCGCCGCTGCTCCTCGAAGATGGAGAACGCCGGCCGGTCGGCTGCGTCGAAGAGGACTGTGGCCTGGGCCGTGTCGCCCAGGCGGCCCAACTCGTTCCGCGCGGGCACGCCGGACAGCACCGAGTAGAGCGCCCACTGCGACCCGGCAGTGGCCCCAACCTGGACCAGGGCCCCGAGGGCGGCCACGGTCCACAGGAAGCGGCGTGAGTGGATAGAGGAGGAGGGCATGGGGGTACGCCTATCTGTTCCTTCACCTCCAGTCTGAGCAATCGGGGTGCCAGACTCAAGGGCCAGCGCGGCCGGCCGTTTTGGCCGGTTGACCCTCGACGTGCCTAATCTGGCGAAGTTTTTACATACCTGGCCGTATGAAAGGCCGTGGGGGACGGCTCAGCGTGGCCGCCGGGCCCCGATGTACCGACGATTCCAATAGGTTGCAGACAGGTGCTCCACCCTCACGACCCCGCGCTCGCTCGGTGCGTGGACGAACTGGTCGCCGCCAATCGCGATGCCCACGTGCGACGCGCCGGGTGCCACCGTGGTGAAGAAGACCAGATCGCCAGGCTGTAGCCGTCCCCGATCCACATTGCGGCCCACCCGGAACTGCTGCCGCGTCTCGCGCGGCATCGTCATGCCGTGCTGCCCGAACACGTACTGAACGAAGCCGCTGCAGTCGAATCCCGTGGGGGTGGTGCCGCCGTTCCGGTAGGGGGCGCCGCGCAGGGACAGGGCCGTGCTGCTGAGCGCATAGCCATCCACCTCGTCGGCGGTGGCCGGCCGGCCCGGCGCGGGCGGGGCACCGGGAGGCGACGTGGGGTCACCAGGCACGGGAGCGGGATCCCCCGGCGCCGGGACCGGGTCGGCCGGGCGCCGGCGGGCCGTTCCTCCCGCCCCCGGGAAGGGTTGCGGCACAGCTCCGGTGGATGCGCAGGCCGAGAGCGTGGCCGCCACAAGTGCCGCCAGCGCCGCCCGTCGCCACGTCGACCTGCACGCCATGCACACTGCTTCTCGTATCGGCCCCGCATCGGCAAGCATGCAGCCAGGGGCCCTGAAACGATGTAACTACCTATTTACCATCACTTTACGCGATTTGGTCGCTTGACAGATACGCGCGAATCCGGTCAAAATGCCCCGGTAAGAAGACATATGGAGCAGACGCTCCTGCTCAACGCGACGTTCGAACCCCTCAAGGTGGTTCACTGGCAGAAAGCGGTCACGCTCTGGTGCCAGGGCAAGGTCGAGATCATCGCGCATCACGACCGCGAAATCCGCGCGGTGTCATTCTCGTTCAAGATGCCGTCGGTGATCCGCCTGCTACGCTACGTACGCATCAAGCAGCGGTTCGACTACGTGCCGTTCTCACGCGCCAACATCTACGCGCGGGACGAGTTCAAGTGCCAGTATTGCGCTCGCACCTTCCCAACGCCCGAGCTCACCTTCGACCACGTGGTCCCGGTGTCGCAAGGTGGTCGCAAGGACTGGGAGAACATCGTCACCTGCTGCGTCGGGTGCAATCGCCGCAAGGGTGGCCGCACGCCCCACGAGGCCGCGATGTCGCTGGTGCGCCCGCCTCGTCGCCCGAATGCGGCGCCGGCCATCCGCATCACCATCGGGTTGCGACAGGCGCCCGAGAGCTGGCGCGACTATCTCTACTGGAACCTCGAGCTCGACGAGACCTGATCACGTGCCCGCCCTTCGAAGCCTCGAGCCCATCCGCGTGGTGCATGGCGGCCGGCTCTGGGTGCATGGCGACGGCTTCCCCACCCCGGCGGCCTCCGCAGACGACGTGACCATCGGCGGCGTGCCGGCCCGCATTTCCTTTGCAGCGCCGAATCGCGTGGCCGTGGTGGTGCCGGACGGTGTCGAAGGCGGCGAGGTCCCCGTCAAGGTGTCGTGGACTCCGGGCGCCACGCTCTATGCTCGCATCGGCCGCGTGCGCGCCAGGGGCCTTCACCAGGTCGACAACCCGGTCGTGGATGCCCACGGGAACGTCTATGTCACCTACTCCGGCTCGCGTGGGCAGCAGGCCACGGTGTCGGTCTTCCGCGTGACGCCCGACGGCGCGCGCGAGCCGTTCGTGCACGGGCTCGTCAACGCCACGTCGATGGCCATCGGGCCGGACCAGAAACTCTATGTGTCGAGCCGGTTCGAGGGCCGCGTCTACCGCGTGCACGAGGACGGGCAGTACGAAGTGATGGGGTCGGACCTGGGCATCGCGACCGGCCTGGCCTTTGCGCCCGATGGCAACTTGTACGTAGGCGACCGCTCGGGCACGATCTTCCGCATCGACAACCTGGGGCGCACCGAGACCGTGGCCACGATGTCCGGAAGCATGGCGGCCTTTCACCTGGCGTGGGGGCCCGACGGGTGGTTGTATGTCTCGGCGCCCACGCTCTCCACCTACGACATCATGCGCCGCGTGCACCCGGATGGGCGCGTCGAGCCGCTCGAGTGGTCGTTTGGCCGCCCCCAGGGCGTGGCCTTCGACGCGTCGGGCACACTCCACGTGGTGGAGGCGCTGGCGGGTGCGAGCGGGGTGTATGCGCTCAGGCCCGAGCGCCCGCGCGAGCTGATCGTCTCGGGGCCGGGGCTGGTCGGCCTCGCCTTCGCGCCCGACGGCGCACTCGTCGTCTCATCGAACGACACCCTCTACGGCTTCGACGCGGGCTGACGGCCAGAGAGACCACGGTTTCTTTCCCACCTCGAACCTCGAACTCGTGACTTTGAACTAAAATGGTCGTTTGGGGTGTCCGCCAGGGCACCCGCAGTACCCATGCCGCACGACTGGATCTCCGTCCGGGGCGCCCGCGTCCATAACCTGAAGGACATCGACGTCGATATCCCCAGGGACAAGCTCGTCGTCATCACGGGGTTGTCGGGCTCCGGGAAGTCGTCGCTGGCCTTCGATACGTTGTACGCGGAAGGCCAGCGCCGTTATGTCGAGTCGCTGTCCGCCTACGCGCGGCAGTTCCTCGAGCAGATGGAAAAGCCCGACGTGGACCTCATCGAGGGCCTGTCGCCGGCCATCTCCATCGAACAGAAGACCACGGGATCGAACCCGCGCTCGACCGTTGGCACCGTCACCGAAATCTACGACTACCTGCGGTTGCTCTTCGCCAATATCGGGGTGCCGCACTGCCCGAACTGCGGGCGCGAGATCACCTCGCAGTCCATCGAGCGCATCGTGGACCTGGTGATGACCTCGCCCCAGGACACGCGCATCACCGTCATGGCGCCCATCGTCCGGGGCCGCAAGGGCGAGTTCAAGAAGGAGTTGCAGGCGCTGGCGGCGCGCGGGTTCACCAAGGCGCGCATCGACGGCCAGCTGCGCTCGCTCGACGAGGACATCGGCCTCGACCGGCGCCGCAATCACAACATCGACGTCATCGTGGACCGCCTCATCGTGCGCAGCGGCATCGAGCGCCGCCTGGCGGCCTCGGTGGACGTCGCGCTCCAACTGGCCGACGACGTGGTGACCATCCAGTCACTGGACCAGGGCGACCGTCTCTACTCGCGCAAGCTGGCGTGCGTGGTCTGCGGGATCAGCGTGCCCGAGATGTCGCCGCGGGCGTTCTCCTTCAACTCGCCGCACGGCGCCTGTCCATCGTGCCAGGGCCTGGGCGCCACCTGGGACTTCGACCCGCGCCGCATCGTGCCGGACGACTCGAAGTCGCTGGCCCAGGGCGCCATCGCCCCGTGGGCGCGCGGCGACGCGGCGCTGGTGGGTGAGGCCATCGCCAGGATTGGCCGTCACTGGGGCATCGATCCGGCCACCGCGTTCGCGAAGCTCTCGAAGAAGCAGCGCGACCTGCTGCTGTTCGGCCCCGCGGCCGGCTCGCGAGGCGCGGAAGACGAGGTGCCGAAGAAGGCGGCGAAGCGTCCGGCTGCGGCGAAGAAGAAGGCCAGCGAGCCCGACCCGTTCGGCCGCGATTTCGAGGGTGTCATTCCGAACCTGCGGCGGCGCTTCGACGAAGGCTCGTGGGCCGTGCAGGAGGAACTGGATCCGTACCGCGCACTCACCTTCTGCGCGGCGTGCCAGGGCCGCCGCCTGAGGCCGGAGAGCCTGGGTGTGACGATCAAGGGCCGCACGATTGCCGAGTACGTGGACCTGCCAATCTCGGAGGCGCTCGGGGTGTTCGAGGGCTTCGAGCTACGCGACCGCGAGGCCCTCATCGCCACGCGCATCCTCAAGGAGATCCAGGACCGCCTGCGCTTCTTGAACGACGTCGGTGTCGGCTACCTCACGCTCGGCCGCTCGGCCGCCACGCTCTCGGGCGGAGAGGGCCAGCGCATCCGGCTCGCCACGCAGATCGGATCGAATCTGACGGGTGTGCTCTACGTGCTGGACGAGCCCTCCATCGGACTGCACCAGCGTGACAACCGGAAACTGCTCTCCACGCTGTCGCGGCTGCGCGACATGGGGAACACGGTGGTCGTCGTCGAGCACGACGAAGACACCATCCGCATGGCCGACTACGTGATCGATCTGGGCCCCGGCGCCGGTGACCTCGGCGGCGAGGTGATCTTCCAGGGCACGCCCGACGTGCTGGCGCAGAACGGCAATGGCTCGCTGACGGGCGCGTACCTGAGCGGGCACCGCCAGATCGAGCCGCCCGCGAAGCGACGCACGGGCAAGCAGGGCGAGCTGGTCATCCGCGGCGCGCGCGCCAACAACCTGAAGGACATCGACGTGAAGATCCCGCTCGGGCGGTTGGTCGCGGTGACCGGCGTCTCCGGGTCGGGCAAGAGCACGCTGGTCAACGACATCCTCTACAAGTCGCTGGCGCGGCAGCTCTACAAGGCGGCCGACGAGCCCGGCCTCCACGCGCGCATCGAGGGCACGAACCACGTCGACAAGGTGATCGAGATCGATCAGTCGCCGATCGGGCGCACGCCGCGCTCGAACCCCGCCACCTATACCGGCCTCTTCACCTTCATCCGCGAGCTGTTCGCGATGGTGCCCGAGGCGCGGGCGCGCGGTTTCAAGCCGGGACGCTTCTCGTTCAACGTGAAGGGCGGGCGGTGCGAGGCGTGCCAGGGCGACGGCGTCATCGCCATCGAAATGCACTTCCTGCCCAACGTCTACGTCACCTGCGAGCAGTGCAAGGGGCGGCGCTACAACCGCGAGACGCTGGACGTGAAGTACCGCGGCAAGTCCATCGCCGAGGTGCTCGACCTCACCGTCGATCACGCGCTGCCGCTGCTCGAGAACTTCCCGCCGATTGCCACCAAGCTGCGCACCCTGCAGAGCGTGGGGCTGGGCTACATCGAGCTGGGCCAGTCGGCGACGACGCTGTCGGGCGGCGAAGCGCAGCGCGTGAAGCTGTCGCGCGAGCTGTCGAAGCGCGGCACCGGCCGCACGCTCTACATCCTGGACGAGCCGACCACGGGGCTGCACTTCGAGGACGTGAGGAAGCTCCTCGACGTGCTGATGCGGCTGGTGGACCAGGGCAACACCATCGTCGTCATCGAGCACAACCTGGACGTCATCAAGTCGGCCGACTGGGTCATCGACCTCGGGCCGGAGGGGGGCGAGGGCGGCGGCCGCATTGTCGCGCAGGGGACGCCCGAGCAGGTGGCGAAGGTGGAGGGCTCGGCGACGGGGCAGTTCCTGGCGGAGGTTCTCAGGGACTGAGAGTCTCGGTTCTGGGCGGCGGGTGTGGCTGAATTGCCACAGCTGACCCACAAAACCGTGTGGCCTGGTTTACACAGTTGCGCGCGGCCATGACCTGGTCAGGTCTTGATAAGTGATTGGAATTCAACAAGTTGTCGTGCAAATGAACTCGCGAGTGTAACGGGCACCGGGTTTGCTTCACTACCAGGCGTCGCACGTAGCGACACCAGAGGCGAATGGACGTTCAACAAACCATCAAGCGTCAGATTTCCTGTGCCGGCATCGGACTCCACTCCGGCCAGAAGGTGACGCTCACGCTGAAGCCCGCGGCTGTGGACACCGGCATCCGGTTCCGCCGCACCGACCTGGGCATCGAGATTCCGGCGACCGTGGCGAACGTGTCCGCCGTGCAGTACGCGACCGTGCTGGGACGGGAGGGCGCGACGGTGGAGACCGTCGAGCACCTGCTGGCCGCGCTGGTCGCCGCCGGCATCGACAACGTGGTGGTGGAGCTCAGCCAGCGCGAAGTGCCCATCATGGACGGCAGCAGCGCGCCCTTCCTCTTCCTGCTGCAGGAGGCGGGCGTGAAGAAGCTGGGCGCCGCGCGGAAGTACATGAAGGTGCTGAAGCCGCTGCAGATTGCGAGTGGCGACAAGCGCATCGCGGTCTACCCGTCGGATCACTTCAAGGTCAGCTACACCATCAGCTTCGATCACCCGCTGCTCAAGCACCAGACGCGGACCGAGCGCATCACCGAGCAGACCTTCGCGGATCACATCGCGTCCGCGCGGACCTTCGGCTTCCTGAAGGAAGTGGAATGGCTGCGCCAGCAGGGCCTGGCCCTCGGCGGATCGCTCGAGAACGCCATCGTCATCGGCGACACGGGGGTGTTGAACGCCCTGCGCTTCGAAGACGAATTCGTGCGCCACAAGATCCTGGACGTCGTGGGCGACCTCGCGCTGGTCGGTTATCCCGTCCTGGGCCACGTGGTGGCGCACCGCGCCGGACACGCGCTGCACACCGAACTGGGCCGCGCCATCCTCGCGGACCAGGACGCGTGGTGCCTGGTCGAGGGCCCGGAACTGGCGCCCGAGGCCGCCGCCCTGGGGGTGCCCGCCACCGCCCGCGCACACTAGAGCTTCATTCTTCTGGCCTCCAACGCTGGGCCGCGGACAACCGCGGCCCTTTTTTTTGGATCAGGAACCAGGAACCAGGAACCAGGAACCAGGAGTCAGGAATGGGGAATCGCCAAGCGGCGCCGACTCCCGACTCCCGACTCCCGACTCCCGACGTAGTACTATCCGCCCATGCCACGCGCGCTTCCGCTGTTGCTTGCCGTCTTCGCTGCTGTCGCTACCGGGCATGCGCAGCCCGCCGCCGATGCCGCGCTC
>Ga0209706_10001646_pt1 | contig 12680 bp, 8 predicted proteins | sample PPLLaktember2015_6_FD_187263 | JGI IMG/M metagenome (GOLD analysis project Ga0209706, IMG submission 187263) | Freshwater sediment microbial communities from Prairie Pothole Lake near Jamestown, North Dakota, USA - PPLs Lake P8 Core (1) Depth... | ecosystem: Environmental > Aquatic > Freshwater...
AGATCGCCGGTGCGGAACCGGCGCAGCTCCGGATCCTGCGAGTCGGCCTGCAGCGCCCGATCGAGGTCCTCCCGCCCGTGGTAGCCGCGCATCACGTAGCGGCTGCCGACCACGATCTCCCCGGTCTCGCCGGGCGCGACCGGCGCGCCGTCCTCGCCGAGCAGCTCGATGTCGACGCCATCGACCGGGTAGCCGAGCGGAACCGTCGAGCCCTCGAGCCGCGTGTCGTGGTCGACGAGCAGGAAGCGCGACATCCCGGTCTCGGTGCTGCCGAGGCCGCACATCATCCGGGTGTTGCGAGAGAAGCGGGCCTGGAAGAGCTCGACGTCCTTCCGGTGCGGCGCCTCGCCGCCGAGCTTCACCCAGCGGAGCTGCGGGAAGCGCTCGCTGCCGCCCAGCTCGTGGGCGAAGTGGCGGAACACCGTGGCGACGGAGCAGTAGATCGTGATGCCCTGCTGGTCGATCCAGCGGGCCAGGCCGAGGTAGCCCTCCTCGCGCAGCGGGAAGTGGTAGAGCCCGGCGCCGTTCAGAAGGGCGTTCAGCAGGTCGCGGATCCCGCCGTAGACGCCGCACGGGTAGAGCTGCGTCTGCCGGTCGTCCGGCGTGATGCCCCAGGCCACCCGGTGGCGGAGCATGTTGTGGACCAGAGTCCGGTGGTCGTGGACCACGCCCTTCGGCTTCCCGGTGGAGCCGGAGGTGTAGAGGATGCAGGCGACCTGGGTGGGGTCGTCGCGGCGCTCGGGGCGCGCGTCGCCCGGGCCGGCGCCGTCGCGATCCATCGAGAGGATCTCGACGGCCGGCCCCGCGACCTCCCGGGCCCGCTCGGCATGCCGGTCCTGCGTCACGATCCGGGTGGCACCCGAGTCGGCCAGCACGTCCGCCAGGCGCGCCTCGGGGTAGGACGGGTCGAGCGGCACGAAGGCCCGGCCCGCCTTCAGCGCCGCCAGCAGCGCGGTGGTGAACGCGACGCCCTGGTCGACCAGCAGCGCGATGCACCCGTCCGGGTCGCCCGGGCGCGCCAGGATGGCGTGGGCCAGCCGATTCGCGCGCGCCTCGAGCTCCTCGTAGCTCAGCCGGAGCGTGCCGCTCGAGATCGCGAGGCGGCTGCCGTGGCTCGCCGCCTGCCGCTCGAAGAGCGCGGCAATCGTGGTCTCGGCGAGGGCCGGATCGATCGGGCCCACGCCCGTCCGCTCGGGGAGGTCGGTCGCGACTTCTCGAAGGGGTTCGGGCATCGCTGGTTGGACCGGGGCCGGATCCTAGGAACGCCGACCGCCCCCGGCCAAGACCTCCCGGGCGGACCTGCGCCCGGCCAGGTAAGTGCCCGACCCCCCGAACCGGGTTACGGGGACGGAGTCAACTAATCAACTAACGCCACCCGCGGGGAGACTTAGTTGATTAGTTGACTCCGTCCCCGGTCCCCCGCCGCGGTTCCCCCGCGGTTCCCGTGGTTACGGCACGAAGATCATTCGGAGCCGGCGGTTGCCCGTGTCCGCGACGAAGACGCGGGTGCCGCCGTCGAAGCTCTCGGCGGCGATACCCGTCGGGTAGCGGAAGCGGGCCTCCGCGGCGGGGCCGTCGGCGAAGCCGGCGACGCCGTCGGTCGAGCCGGCGACGGTGGTGACCCACCAGCGGTTCTGCTCGAGGAAGTCGGTGTCGAGGGCGTCGAGCTTGTCCTGCAGCTTCGCGGCGGTCTCCTCGCCGATGCGCGCGGCGTTGCTCTCGAGGAAGCCGGAGAGCCCCGCGGCGACGGCGGCGGGGTCGGCCCCGCGCGCGCGGATGGTGCGGATCGAGTGGCAGCCCGCGTCGGCCACCCAGACCACGCCGTCCAGCACCGCGACGTCGACCGGCGCGCCGAAGGTGGCGAAGGCGACCGGCCCGTCGGCGCACTTCGGCGCGGCCTCGACGTGGGCCTCGCTGCGCACGTCGCGCACGTGGGCGACGCCGCTCGTGTCCTCCACGCGCCACACCGTCTTGCAGTAGGGGTCCGCGACCCAGAGCGCGTCGTCGTCGCCCGCCATCCCGATCGGGATGCCGATCGGCGGCCAGGGGCTGCCCTCGCGCTGCTCGCAGCGCGGATCGCGGCGGTCGCCGGCCCACTGGTTCAGCAGGTCGTCCATCTCGACGTCGACGCGGCCGAGCAGCGGGCCCTCGGGCAGCGAGGCGTAGGGTACGAGGTAGCCCGCGGGCCCCGTCGCCACCGAGAAGGGGAAGTCGTTGAAGCGGTCGAGCGAGAACACCTCGTTCACCGCGCTCTCCTGCTCCTCCGGGTCGTAGCCCACGATGCGCAGCCGGTCGTTGCCGGTGTCGGCCACGTAGTAGGTAGAGGCGTTGGCCCGGTAGACGTCCGCCGGCAACCGGAAGGTCGCGCCCATGCGGAAGCCGCCCTTCTCGCCCGGCGTGAAGGGCACGCCCGCCCAGGGCATGCTCATCCACTCGCAGTCCTCGCCCTCGCACACCGCGGCCACGGCCTGCTCGGCGGCGTCGCGGATCGCGTCCTGCGCGTTGTCGGTCCACGCCTGCCGGATGCCGAGCGTCTCGAGCGCGGAGCCGAGGCTGCCGAGCCCGCCGAGGACGGCATCGAGGGCGTTGACGTCGGCGCCGAGGGCGCTCGCGGTGATGAGGTCGACGATCTCGGCGACGATGCCGAGGGGCGTGGCGACGAGGCGGATCTGCTGCGCGTAGGGGTCCGCGACCAGGAGTCGGTCGCCGCTCTCGGCGAAGAGGCCGGTCGGCAGCGCGAACGCGGTGAGCGGCCCCGGCAGCACGTCCTGCGCGGCGGCGACGAGGGAGCCCGTGCCGGCCATCGTCTCGACCGTGGCGCCGCCGCGGTCGTCGGGCAGCACCGAGAATCCGAGCCCGGGGCCCGCGGTCGCCGCGCCGTAGGCGGTAGCGACGTTCAGCGTGCGCTCTCCCACCTCCGCTCCCGCGGCGACGGCGACGCTCAACACCGCCTCGCGGTGGCTCGCCTCCAGCAGAGTCACGCGGACGCCCGCGCCGAGGCTGGCCGACGCCGTCGTGGCCAGGTTGCGCCCGCGCACCACCACGCGCGCCGTCTCGCCCTGCTGGACGGCGTGGGGCGTGAAGTCGACGATCTCGGGCGTGCGGTCCGGGTCGGCGATGATGCGGATCAGCCGGATCGCGTGGTTGTCGCCGTCGCCGACCCAGAGGTCGCCGTAGCGATCGAGGACGAGGTTCTCGGGCGAATCGAACCTCGCGAGCTCGCCCTCGCCGTCGGCGAGCCCGGACCGCGCCCCCTCGCAAATCGGCGGGCGGCAGCCGGCGACGAGGCGGGTCTCGCCGGTCACGGCGTCCACCTGGCGCACGACCCATCCCGACCACTCGGCGACGTAGAGGGTGCGCAGCCCGTCGTAGACGATGCCCCGCGGACTGGAGAGCGTCGCGACCGGCCCGGGCCCGTCGTCGTCCCCCGACACGTTGCGCTGGCCGGCGAGCGTGTCGTAGCTGCCGTCGGGCCGGCGCACGCGGACCTCGTGGGTGTTGCTGGTGAAGTAGATCTCGCCCAGGCGGCCGACGGCCACGTCGTCGGGCTGGGTCAGCACCTGCGGGTCCGCCGTGCTCGGCGAGCCGGTCGCAATGGTGGTGACGAAGCCGTCGGGCAGCACCGCGCGCAGCGAGACCGGCAGCTCCCACTGGGCGACGATCGTCACCGCGCCGACGTCGATGCCGCCGCCGTAGGGCAGGCCCGCCATCGGCGAGCGCCCGTCGCAGGTGCCGAAGATGGTGTTGCACAGCAGCTCGTCGCCCCCGACGATCGGCTCGGTCGCCCCGCGCGAGGGCCCCTTCAAGAGCACGCGGAGCAGCGGCGCGTCGCCGGGCTTCGGCGAGGAGAGGCGATCGCTCGCCACCAGGTTCCCGTCCGCGTCGATGCCGAGATCCCAGGGGCGTTTCATGCCCTCGACCAGCGTCGACACCGTCCCGTCGGGAGCGATCTCGCGGATCGCGCCGTTGCCCGAGTCGGCGACGTAGACGTGGCCGTCGTCGTCGACGGCGACGCCCGTCGGCTCCGAGAAGCGCGCCTGGCGCGGGCCGCCGTCCTCGAAGCCCTCGCCATTGCCCCCGGCCACGGTCGTGACCCAGCTGAGGAAGGGCGGCGGCTCGCCTTCCCCCGTCAGGAAGGTGCCCGAGGCGGCCGTGACGCTCGCGGCGACGGAGGCGGAGGCCTTCACCGAGGCGTGTACGTCCGCCGCGCCCGCGAAGGAGCCGGCGAGCGTCACGCTCCCCCGCAGCAGGCCGTACTGCCGCTCCTCTCCCTGCTCCTCGACCACGATGAAGTTGTACTCGAGCGCTCCCGTGAGCTGCGCCTCGCCCGCGTCGGCCGCATAGCCGTCGAGGACCAGGCTGAGCTCGTAGCGCGGCGGCTTCGGCGACCCGATGCGCAGGCCCGTCGCGCTGGCGCGGCCGAGGGCGCCCTGGATCTCGGTCGGCGGAAGCGGCTGGGCGCCGGGCGCCCCGGCAGGCGCCGGCGGCAGCGCGGCGATCACGTCCGCCGCGGCCCGGGCCGCGGCCCGGGCGAGCTGGGCCGCGACGATCTCGGCGTTGCCGGCGCCGATCTCGAGGGTGCCGCGCCGCGCGAGGAACTCGCGCTTCACGCCCTTCGTCCTGAAGGTGCCGGAGATCGTCTCGCAGCTCGGGTCGAAGCGGGCCTTCAGCGAGGCCTTCTTCTCGAGCCCCGCGCAGAGCCCCTTCTTCTTCGTCCACTTCGCCGAGAGCCGTGTGCCCTTGCGCGAGCCGCGCAGCTTGCCCGCCACCTCCGGGCAGCCGCTCGCGATCGCCACGCTGCCGCCGCCTCCCACCACGATCGCATCGGGGGGCGCGATGGCGGAGCCCGGCACCAGCGCCTCCTCCGGCATCTCGACCGCGAAGCTCCCGCCTTCACAGGCGGGCACGGGGGCGCGGGCGGCCGGCGCAGGCAGGGCCAGGCCGCTCGCCAGGAGAAGGGCAGGCAGCAGACGAACGGAGCAGGTCGGTCTCGACATGCCCCATGAGTGCCACGGGGGGCTCCGGCAGTGTCTGATCTCTTCCTGACCCGGCCCGGCTGCCATCGTGCGAACCGCGCTCCCGACGTTTTTCCCGAGCCCCGCCGCGGGGTTTGACAGCCCCCGGTGCAGGGTTACGCTCCCGAGTCTCCCGACGGTGGGCGTAGCTCAGCTGGTTAGAGCATCGGATTGTGGTTCCGAGGGTCGGGGGTTCGAGTCCCCTCGCCCACCCCGGGTACCCTCTTCCCGTGGAGTTCCCGACGCTCTCCTCGCTCTTCCTGGCTCGCTGCGCGGTACCCGCGGATCTCGACGAGGTCACGTCGATCGGTCCGGAGGCGCGCCCGCGCGAAGGGCGGACCACCCGGGCGGCGGTCGATCGCATCTGGGGCGCCGTCCAGGACCTCTACCGGACGGGCGTCCATCCCGCGGTCCAGATCTGCCTGCGCCGCCACGGCGCGCCGATCCTGAACCGCGCCCTCGGCCACGCCTCGGGCAACGCGCCCGACGATCCGCCCGAGATGCCGAAGCGGCTCGTCGACGTCGACACGCCCTTCTGCCTCTACTCCGCCTCCAAGGCGGTGACGGCGATGGTCGTGCACAAGCTCGACGAGCTGGGCGTGCTCCACCTCGAGGACCGCGTCTCGGACTACGTCCCCGAGTTCGCGCGCCACGGCAAGCGCTGGATCACGATCCGCCACGTGCTCGCGCACCGCGCGGGCATCCCCAACCTGCCGCCGGAGGCGCTCGACCTCGAGCTGCTCGGCCACCCCGAGAAGGTGATCGAGATCCTGGCGGGCATGCGCCGCACGGGGCGCCCGGGCGGCCTGCTCCAGTACCACGCGGTGAGCGGCGGCTTCCTGCTCGCGGAGGTCGTGCGGCGCGCCTCCGGCGAGTCCATCTCCACCTGGCTGGAGCGGGAGATCTGCAAGCCGCTCGGCTTCCGCTGGATGCGCTACGGCGTGCGCCCCGACGAGATCCCGCTGGTGGCGCGCGACGCCGTCACCGGCCCGCCCGTCCCGCCGCCGCTCTCGACGGTGCTGCGGCGCGCCCTCGGCACGAGCGTGCCCGGGGTGGTGAAGCTCGCCAGGGACCCGCGCTTCCTGACGGGCGTCGTGCCCTCGGCGAACGTGGTGTCGAACGCCTGGGAGCTGTGCGCCTTCTACGAGTGCCTGCTGCGCGAGGGCGAGCTCGACGGCGTGCGCATCTTCGACCCCCGCACCGTGCGGCACGCCACCGCCGAGCAGAGCTACCGCGAGATCGACCTCACGCTCTTCATGCCGCTGCGCTACGGCAACGGCATGATGCTCGGCGATCGGCCGATCGGCCTGTTCGGCCTCGACACCCCGCGCGCCTTCGGCCACCTCGGCTTCACGAACATCATCGGCTGGGCGGACCCGGCGCGAGAGATCTCGTGCGCGCTGCTGACGAGCGGGAAGCCGGTGTTCTCGCTGCACGTGATTCGGCTGCTGCAATTCCTGTTCGAGATCGGCCGGCTGCCGGTCAGCCCCGAATCGCGCGAGTACGTGCCGCCGCTCGAAGCGCGCCGGCGCAAGAAGCATCGCGGAGCCTGAGCCGAGCGCGCGGCCGCTCAGCCGCGCGGGCGCACGAAGGGAAGCAGGCGCCCCTCGGCGGCCGGCTCGAGGATCACCTCGACGGGGAGCCCGATGCGCAGCGCGGCGTGGGGCAGCTCGCGCACGCCGGAGACGAGGCGCACGCCCTCCTCCAGCTCGGTCACCACGGCGGCGTAGGGCACCTCGCCGGCGAAGGCCGGGTGGAACGCCTGGTGCGCGACGGTCCAGGTGAGGATCGCGCCGCGTCCGCTGCTGCGCCGCCACTCCGCGCGCGGCGATCCGCAGCGCGCGCACAGGTGGCGCGGCGGGTGGCGCCAGACGCCGCAGTCCGCGCAGCGCTGGAAGCGCAGCTCGCCGCTGCGGGCGAGCTCGCGCCAGAAGGCGCCGTTCGGCGAGTCGTCCTGCGGCGGGAGGGGCCGGCTCACGTGCGCGCCAGCACGGCGAGGCTGCCGTCGCCGAGGTCGCCCCAGCCGGTCACCAGCGCGAGCTCGGCGCCCGCCACCTGGTTGGCGCCGGCCTCGCCGCGGAGCTGGCGGACGGCCTCGATCACGTGATTCATGCCCCACATGTGCCCCTGGGCGAGCAGGCCGCCGTGGGTGTTCATCGGGTAGCGGCCGCCGAGCTCGATGTGGCCGTCCGCGACGAAGCCCGGCGCCTCGCCCGGGCCGCACAAGCCGAGGGCCTCGAGCTGGAGCAGCGCCACGTAGCTGAAGCAGTCGTAGATGCCGAGCACGTGGGCGTCGCGCGCCTCGATCCCTGCCATGCCGAGCGCCCGGGGCGCGGCGGAGTGGAGGCCGATGCGCAGCAGGTCGGGGCGGCTCGGGATGTCGTCGGCGGGGTCGGGGTGGCCTTCGGCGACGCCGGCGATCGCGACGGGCCGGCGCCGGAGATCGCGCGCGCGCTCGGCGGAGCTGACGACGACGGCCGCGGCGCAGTCGGTCTCGAGGGCGCAGTCGTAGAGCCGGAAGGGCTCCGCGACCCAGCGCGCCGCGAGGTACTGCTCCATCGTGAGGGGCTTGCCGCGCAGCAGCGCCTTCTCGTTGCCCTGGGCGTGGCGCCGGCAGGCCAGCGCCACGCGGCCGGCGGCCTCGTCGGGGATGCCGTAGCGCTGCTTGTAGTGCATGCAGATCCAGGCGTAGAGCTGCACCGGCATCATCACGCCGTAGGGGAGGTAGAAGGAGAGGATCTGCTCCGCGGCGGCGGCGGGCGCGAAGCCGAGCTTCGGGCGGCGCGCGCCCGGCTTCGGCCGGAACGCCGACCAGCCGTTCCAGCCGACCACCACCAGCACGTGGCGCGCGATGCCCGCCGCGACCGCCAGCGCCGCGCTCTGGAGCGACGCCACCGGGCTGGCGCCGCCCATGTGCACCGTCACCGCATAGCGCAGCTCGCGCAGGCCGAGGTTCGCCGCCAGGAACTCGGTGGTGGTGAAGCCCGTCGGCGGCAGCAGGCCGTCGAGGTCGGCGGGGGCGATGCCGGCGTCGTCGCAGGCGGCGCGCGCCGCGCGCAGCATCAGCTCCTCGGGCAGCTCGTCGGCGCCGCGCAGGTACTCCGTCTCGCCGACGCCGGCGATCGCCGCCTTCCCCGCGAAGTCCATCGCCGCGGTACGCTAGCAGCTCGAGTTTCCAAAGTTCGAGGCCAGACCCCTTTCTGAAGCGAGGCGCGTATGGAGTACGAGCAGATCCAGTTCGAGGTCGAGGAGGGTGTGGCGACGCTCACGCTGAACCGGCCGGAGCAGATGAATGCGTTCACCGGGCGGATGGGCGCCGAGTGGGGCGACGCGCTGGCGCGCTGCGACGAGGACGACGACGTCCGCGCGGTGATCATCACCGGAGCGGGACGCGCGTTCTGCGCGGGCGCCGACCTCTCGCGCGGCAAGGACGCCTTCCAGGGCGCCGGCCGCGACCGCGCAAAGCCCGAGCGCGCGCCGCTCCAGCCCTGGCAGGTGAGGAAGCCCGTCGTCGCCGCGGTGAACGGGCACGCGATCGGCGTGGGGCTCACGCTGCCGATGCAGTGCGACCTGCGCTTCGTCGCCGAGGACGCGAAGCTGGCCTTCGCCTTCGTGCGCCGCGGCGTGATCCCGGAGCTCGCCTCCCACGTGATCGTGGCGCGCGTCGCGGGCCTCTCCTGCGCCGCGGACCTGCTGCTCTCCGGCCGCACCTTCAGCGGGCGCGAGGCCGCCGAGCTCGGCCTCGCCACCCGCGCGCTGCCGGCGCCCGAGGTGTTGCCCGCGGCCCAGGCGTGGGCGCGCGACGTCGCCCGCAACACCGCGCCGGCCTCCGTCGCGCTCAGCAAGCGCCTGCTCTGGGAGGGCGTCGCCGACTCGGTCCCCGCCATGCTGAAGAAGGAGGAAGCGCTGTTCGACTGGATCCGCCGCCAGCCCGACGCCGTCGAGGGCGTCGTCTCCTTCGTCGAGAAACGCCCCCCCTCCTGGAAGCTCCGCCCCAGCCGCGACCTCCCCCTTTAGAAAGGGGGTCGTGCTACCGTCCCCCGTCCGACGGAGGAGCCCCCCGATGATCGAGTGGTCCGAGACCCAGCAGACCGTGCGCGACATGGTGCGCAAGTTCGTCGAGGCGGAGATCGTCCCCAAGCTCGAGGAGCTCGAGCACGGCGACCTGCCGCCCTACGACGTGCTGCGCAAGCTCTACAAGACCTTCGGCATGGACGAGATGGCGCGCCAGCGCTTCCGCCATCAGATCGAGAAGGAGAAGCGCGGCGACTCCGGCGAGAAGGAGAAGAAGCCGCGCGCCGACGGCGGCGACTCCGCCGCGCTCCAGATGCTCCCGATCATCGAGCTGTGTCGCTACACGCCGGGGCTCGTCACCGCCATGGGCGTCTCGGTGGGGCTCACCGCCGCCGCGATCATGTCGAAGGGAACGCCCGCGCAGAAGGAGCGCTGGGCGCTCCCCCTGCTCACCCTCGAGAAGATCGGCGCCTGGGCGATCACCGAGCCGGGCTCGGGCTCCGACGCCTTCGGCGGCATGAAGGCCACCGCGCGGCGCGACGGCAAGGGCGGCTACCTGCTGAACGGCAACAAGACCTTCATCACCAACGGCCCCTACGCCGACACCATCGTGTTCATCTGCAAGCTCGACGAGCCGGGCGTCGACCCCAAGGACCGCAAGATCCTCCACTTCGTGCTCGACAAGGGCGCGCCGGGCCTCACCCAGAGCAAGCCCATGCGCAAGATGGGCCTGCACAGCTCGCCCACCGGCGAGCTGTTCCTGCAGGACGTGCCGGCGGGCCTCGATCGCCTGCTCGGCGAGAGCGAGGAAGCCGCGGCGAAGGCCGGCAAGAGCGGCGCCAAGGACACCTTCTCGATGGAGCGCTCGGGCGTGGCGGCGATGGCGCTCGGCATGATCGAGCGCTGCCTCGAGCTGTCGGTGAAGTACGCCAAGGAGCGGGTGGCCTGGGGCCAGCCCATCGGCGAGTACCAGCTCATCCAGCTGAAGCTCGCGAAGATGGAGGTGGCGCGCCTCAACGTCGAGAACCTGGTGTTCCGCACCCTCGAGACCGTGGCGAGCGGCAAGGCGCTCACCTTCGCCGAGGCCTCGGCGATGAAGCTCTACTCCGCCCAGGCGGCGATGGAGGTCGCCCTCGAGGCGGTGCAGCTCTTCGGCGGCAACGGCTACATGGCCGAGTACCAGGTGGAGCAGCTCTGCCGCGACGCCAAGGTGCTGCAGATCTACGCCGGCACCGACGAGATGCAGGTGCGGGCGATCGCCCGGGACCTGCTCTCGCGCTGAGCGGCGGCGCCCGCCGCGTCAGTACTCGCCGCCGCCGCAGCCCTGCCGGCTCGGATACTCCGGGCACGCGTCGACGCGGTCTAGGATCCCGTCGCCGTCGAAGTCGGCGTCGAGGCGCACCCAGTAGACGCGCCCGTTGTCGCGGCTCGTGAGATACGGCTCGCCGAAGCCGTCGCGCGACACCGAGTGCACGCCGTCGAGCATGCCCGAGAAGCCGAGCGGTTCGCTGACCTCCACCGCGCCGGCGTCCTCGGTCAGCACGAACACGTGGTCGCTGCAGGCGTCGGCGAACAGGAAGCGACCGGCGAGCCACGAGGCACCGCCGCCGTACGGCAGCGCGCCGACGGCCTTGCAGTCGGCGCCGCTCGCGTACTCGTGCACCGGGAAGCTGAAGCGGCTCGCCGTGGCCGGCGTCTCGCAGGGCAGGCCGGTCACGCTCCGCGCGCAGAGCGTGCCGTCGTGGATCGGCCAGCCGAGGTTCAGGCCGCCGGCTCCGGCCGGCAGCACGTGGATCTCCTGGCGCGCCATTCCGCGGTCGGCGAGCCACAGGTCGCCGGTCGCGGGGTCGAAGTCCATGCGCACCGGATCGCGCACGCCGAGGGCCCAGATCTCCTTGCGCACGCCGGGGGTGGTGGAGGCGACCAGCGGGTTGTCCGGCGGGATCGTGTAGGGCGACCCCGACACGTCGATGCGCAGGACCTTGCCCTGGAGCCGCGTAAGCTGCTGGGGAGCCCCGCCCCCGCTGGTCGAGGGCGCACCCTCGCCGATCGCGATGTAGAGCATCCCGTCCGCGAGGCCGAACTGGAGCCCGCCGCCGAGGAAGCTCGTCCCCTGCATCGGCGCGCGGATGATCTCGAACTCGGAGAGCGGATTGGCGGTGTCGCCGGCGGGGTCGGGCGCCATGAAGCGCGAGACGATGCTGTCGATCCCGCGCTGGTAGAAGACGTAGAAGAGCCCCGTCTCGGCGTAGTCGGGCGGGAAGGCCACCGACCAGAGCCCCTGCTCGCCCAGACGGCCCACCCGGCTGCGGAGGTCGAGGAACGTCCCGACCGCGCCCGTCATGGGGTCGACCACCCGGATCCGCCCGGAATGCTCCACGACGAAGAGCCGCGGGTCCCCCCACGGCGCCGCGACCTGGACGGGGAGCTCGAGCCCCTCCGCCACCTGGATCAGGTCGACGGGCGACGCCGGGCAGCGGAGGCCGCAGAGGGGCAGGGCGAGGAGGAAGAGGAGGGCGGCGGACCGGCGGAGCGGGCCGCGGCGAGTCTCGGACATGGGACGCTCTCTTCTCGGCTGGCGGGCCCCCTCGAACCCGCAGGCTTCGATGGGTGACGATCGACACGCTCTCCCGGCCGGCTCGTGATTCGTATCACGGCAACTGGGGGTCCCGGCCTCACCGGGTCGGGTAGAACACTGGTTTGATCCCCACGGGAAACCGTGAGAACCCAAGGGGATTTCCTGCAGTTCTGCGAGAAGACAGGTGTTCCTTGCACCCCGCCGCGGCGCTAGAATCGGGGCTTCCCGTCCGACCCCGGAGCCTCTTCCCGATGAACCGGATCCGCGCTGCCCGCCAGGCACGTGGCTGGACCCAGAACGAGCTCGCCGAGCGAGCCCGCGTCTCGCCGCGCACCATCCACGCGGTCGAGAAGGGACAGGCCTGCCGCCAGGCCACCAAGCGCCGCATCCTGACGGCGCTCATGGTTCCCTGGGAGATGCGCCGCGACTACTTCCCCGAGCCGCGGACCGTGCGCCCGGCGCGCGTCGCCGCGAGCGAAGCGCAACGCGCCTAGACCCTTCGCGCTCCGCGCGCGCAACCGTCAGAATGGACGCATGCGGGCGCTCTGTCTGTTGCTCCTGGTGGGTTTTGCGGTGCCGGCGGGCGCGGCCTCGCTGCGCGCGGGCGAGATCGTGTGGGCGCCCCAGGGCGGGCCCCTGCTGCGCGTCGACCCCGCCACCGGCGTCAGCTCGCCGCTCTACGAAGGCTCGTTCATCCCGCGCGCGGGTGTGGTGGTCGATGCCGGAGGCAGCATCTTGTTCGTCGCCCAGAGCGACGAGGCCGGCGAGCCTCCCTTTGCGCTGGTGCGGCTCCAGCCCCGGAGCGGTGCGCTGGAGGTCGTCTCGGCCGGCGGCCTGCTGGACGGAGGCGTCTTCGACGTCGCCCTCACGCCGGACGGGATGCTCTTCGTCGGCCACTCGGGCCTCGGCGTGGTGCGGATCGATCCCTTGTCCGGCATCCAGGACCTGCTCTCCCCCTTCCCCGCCTTCGGCATCGGCGCCGGCCGCGACGGCGCCCTCTGGGTCGGCGACTTCGGGCGCACCCTCGTGCGCCTCGACCCTGCGAGCGGCGCCGAGCTCGCGCGCTACGACGT
>Ga0209706_10001647_pt1 | contig 12679 bp, 10 predicted proteins | sample PPLLaktember2015_6_FD_187263 | JGI IMG/M metagenome (GOLD analysis project Ga0209706, IMG submission 187263) | Freshwater sediment microbial communities from Prairie Pothole Lake near Jamestown, North Dakota, USA - PPLs Lake P8 Core (1) Depth... | ecosystem: Environmental > Aquatic > Freshwater...
CGCAACCCGCGGATCAAGGAGGTCCGGACGGTCTCCAGCCGCTACGGCTGGTGGCGCGGCGACACGGTCGAAGACGTCCTCAAGATCGACAAGGCGGCGCTCAAGAGCTACGATGTCGATCCCGCCTACCTCTACTTCAGCCTTCAGACGATGATCCAGGGGACCTTTGGCCAGCCGGCCCGGATCCGGACGGAAGGCAAGGACATCACCGTTTCCGTCAAATACCCCGACACCGCGACGCTCGACATGCGCGCCCTCAGTGAATCGCTCCTCCTGACGCGCGGCGGGGAATACCTCCGGCTCGGCGATATCGCCGCCTTCATCGAGACGCCCATCCCCGGCTCGATCGACCGCGAGAACCAGCAGTTCCAGCAGACGATCATGTGGGAGTTCCGAGGGCCGTCCAAGGCCGAGGAGCGCTACCGCAAGGGGGTGTTCGAATCGCTGCACCTTCCGCCGGGCTTCTCGGCGACGCTCGACGAGCAGTGGTACGTGACCGAAAAGGAGCAGAAGCAGATCAACTTCGCCATCGCCGCCGCCCTGGTCATCATCTTCATGATCCTGGCCGCGCTCTACGAGTCGTTCATCCTGCCCTTCTTCATCATGCTGGCCGTGCCGCTCGCGCTCATCGGCGTCTTTGTCGCCTTCGTCGTGGCCAAGGCGCCCTTCGACCCGACGGCCTACATCGGCGTCATCCTTCTGTCGGGCATCGTCGTCAGCAACTCCATCCTCCTCGTCGACCACATCAACCTGAGGCGCCGGCAGGGTTTGGGGCTGCTCGAGGCCGTCGTCCGCGGCACCAAGGACCGGGTCCGGCCGATCTTCATGACCACCTCGACGACCATCTTCGGCATGCTGCCGCTGCTCCTCATCGGGGCGGAGGCCAACAAACGGCAGATCTGGTCGTCGCTGGCCCTGTGCACGGTCGGCGGGTTGACGAGCTCGACGATCCTCGTCTTCATCGTCATCCCCGTCCTCTATTATCATGGGGACAGCCTGCGGGCCTGGGGCGCGGAGAAGGCCCGCGAAGCGCGGGAGCTGTTCGGGAAGAAGAAGGGTTAGCGGGGACCGGGGCCCCGGCGCGCCGCCTCCGGCCCGTGGCATCGCTTGCAGTCGAGCTCCAGAAGGTCCTTGTGATAGGTGTACCTGAAGAACTCGTTGTCGAGAAGCATCTCCCCGGCTATCTGGGTGCGGGCTTGGAAGATGAAGGCAGCCAGGTCCTCTTCGACGACAGCCCCGGTCGCCGGTTGGAGCCGGCCGACCTCGGCGCCCATCCAGTAGACGACGATCTCGGGCGCCCGCGTCACACCGTTCTCGGCGATGACCGCGGCCGGTTCTGACAAGTCTTCGGTTACGGCGATGAACTCGACGGAAAGGGCGGGATTGGCGGCCGCGGCGGCGGCCAACCCGAGGGCCGCTGCGGGCTTGAGGTCGGCCGGGCGGGAGGCGCAGAGGAACATCCGGATAGCGACGGGATCGACCAGGGCGGCGAACGACTCCAGGGCCGTCGGCGACGGGGTGAAGGAGGCCATGGAGCCGTCAGCGGCCGTCGCCAGCTCGACGACCCGGTCCTTCGAGATATAGCCGATGGGCGCCTGCTCCTGTACGCCGCGTCCGCCCGCGGCGGCGAACGCCGCCATGAGGACAAGCGTTCCGCCCGTGATGGCGCTCTTCGTCCTTTTCATTTTCGATCAGGTTCTTCGATAGATCCGTGTTCGGCTTTCCGGCCAGCTATTCTACCCTGAAATCGCCCCAATTCGTGATCCGATGTCGGATGATCCTGGTCAAGCCCGCGTCCTCGTCCTGCCGGACTTCATAGAGGAAACCGCCTTTGATAACCTGGGGAACGAACGGCCATGTCATCTGATAGAGATAGGTGCCGTCCTTGGAGAAGACATCGATGTTGTTCGTGGTGACGTCCTTCTCCGTGATCGGCCGAAACCGGATGACATAGAGCCGCCCCATATCATCGCTGATGAAATTCCGGAAAAAAGGCCTGTGGTCGGGCATTCCCAGGTCCGCCGTCTTGGGGTCTCCCATGCCGGACCAGGCGAAGATCCCCTTTTCCCGCGTCAGGTCCCTCTCCTCGCCCGTGATTCCTTGGGCCTTCTCGGCCTTGGAGAAGACCAGGAGCGTCCGTCCTTCGCCATCGACGGCGTGGATCTCATATTCGAGTGAGAATCCGTAGTAGAGGGAGTCCTTCGACCGGGGACAAAAAGAGATGCCGCCCGTATACCAGTGGTGAAGCATCTGGTCTTTGCTGTCGCCATAGGCCGGGAATCGGGCGATCGTCCGCTGGAGCTCGCCATCCGGGCCGAGCTGGACGAGCTCGTTCTTGGGACCACCCTCGGCCCGAGGGTTGGGCTGGGTCGTTCCGATGATCGTTCCGCCCGGCCCAAGGATCAATCTCGACAGGAACGTCTTGAAGGGGAGGTTTTTCTTAAAGAGCCCGTCCCGGTCGAAGACAACGAGGGCCCGGCCGCTGTTGACATAGATATTCCCGGACTCGTCGAGGTAGACGGACGAAGGGAAGGCATACTCCCCCGGCCCCTGCCCTTGCCGGCCGAGCGCCTTAACGAACACGCCGGTCTTGTCGTAGACCTGGACTCGCCTATTGCCGGAATCGCAGGCATAGATCGTGCCCTGATCATCTACGCTGATCGTCACCCAGCCCGGGAAGAAATAGGCTTCGCTCTTTTCATCGCCGATAGTCAGGTCTTCGACGAGGTCGAAAGCGAACTTTCCGTAGCGCGGCGTTTCAGGATTTCTAACCGTCCGGACGCCGTCTGCAGTTACGATATCGGCTTTCCAGGCCGTCTCCCCGCCTTTCTTCGAACACGAAGCGGGGACGAAGGCGAGCCCCGCTGTCAAAACGACGGCGAGCGCGATTGTGACCGGTTTTGATTTTTTCACAAAAAGCATGGTGGACCCCACAAAGCGAAGCTTCCCATCTCGACGGGATAATATCGCCGGGGCGGTTCACCGTCAAGCGCGAAGCGATGCGGCCGGAGCGGCCGCTCCTCCGCACTTCTGCCGGGTCGCTCCCCAAGAGCCCGCTTCCCGCCGGCGGGGGCAAGGCGCGATATCCCGAGCTAAGCCGAAGAGAGGAATTCCCCGGGATCGGGAGAAGAACCTTATTTTATGACCGTGGGGAGAATGTATCGCTCCATCATCTCGTCGACCTGGGAATGCATGTAGGGCTTGCCGTAGGCGGTGGCGGTGACGACGACAACCAGGGGTTGGTCGACAAAGACAAAGATCTTGTTCCCGCCGTTCCCGGTGCAGAAGAACGTCTCGTACGGACGGCCTTCGACATGGTAGGTCCTATTCCAGAACAGGAGCCCGTAATGGGTATCGATATTGTTCGGGACGGCCAAGTATTTCCGGAAGGACTTCGCTACCCACTCTTCCGGAAGAACCGGCACGCCGTTCCAACGGCCGCGGTTCTTATAAAGCTGGCCGAACTTGGCGTAGTCCAGCGAGGACATCTGAAGACCCCCGGCCGTGTTCACGACTTTTTGAGGCGTGTACTGCCACTCATATCTTGTGATCCCGAGGGGCTTGAACAGGACCTTGTCGGCGTACCGCTCCAATCCGCCGGGGACGGAGCGGTCGAGGATATCGCCAAGCACGACGACGCCGGCCGTAAAATAGTCCCACTGCTTCCCGTTCTCCTTGGCTTCGTCCATGGGAAGGTCGAGGGCGAATTTCACCCAATTCGACGTCGGATACATGTTTTCCTCATTCCCGGGCGAGGCGGCATCGTTGTCCGACCCGAGGAAGGCCGAGCTCATGGTCATCAGGTCCTTCAGCGTGACCGCGCTCTTTATTGGGGAGAAGTTGGCGAAGGTCTTCAGGTCATAGAATTCGGCCAACGTCTGGTCGAGGCTCTTGATATGTCCGTCTCGGATGGCCGCGCCCATGAGCGCCGAGGTGAACGTCTTGCCCACGGAGCGGGTATTGTGCAGCGTCGTCCGGTCCGCCCCGTTGAAATATTCCTCGACGAGGAGCTTCCCGTCCTTGATGACGACGACGCTGGTGATGTCCTTGAAGTCCCTCTGGGCAATCTTCCGGTTGAGCTCCCGGATCTTCGTGCGGTCGTAATCGTCGCTCGAGACCGGCCAGCCAGCGCCCGGGCCGATCCCCTGCGGCGCGATCTCCGCCTCGCCAACTTGGGCCCGATGCAAAGGACCCGGGATGCCGTCCGTCTTGACGAGGTCGGGACCCTGGGCGAAGAGCGCGATTGACAGCATGAGGCAGCCATACAAGAGGACCGTTCTTCTTTTCATGTCCATCCTTTGCGCCGGAACGATCGCGGCCGGCTTTAACTATAATACGCTCCGGCCGCTCGCCGGGATGGCGGGGCCTAGTCCGGACGGGCCAAGCTCTTATCGAACGGCGGGAGGCGGACGCCGCGTTCCGTGACGATGGCCGTGATGTAGGCGGCCGGGGTGACGTCGAAGGCGGGGTTACGGATCTCGACGTAGGGCACCGTGATGAGCCGGCCGCCGACCTCGCGGACCTCGTCGGGGTTCCGCTCCTCGATAGGGATGCTGGCCCCGTCGGCCAGCGAGAGGTCGACCGTGCTCATCGGCGCGGCGACGTAGAACGGGATGCCGTTCTCCTTGGCCAGGACGGCCAGCGAATACGTCCCGATCTTGTTGGCCGTGTCGCCGTTGCGGGCGATGCGGTCGGCCCCGACGAGGACGGCGTTGATCTCGCCGCGGCGCATGAACCAGCCGGCCATGCTGTCCGTGATGAGGACGACGGGGATGCCGTCCCGGTCGAGCTCCCAGACGGTCAGGCGGGCGCCCTGGAGGAAGGGCCGCGTCTCGCCGGCGAAGACCCGGATGCGCTTGCCCTCCGCCACGGCGGCCCGGACGATGCCGAGCGCCGTGCCGTATTCCGCCGTGGCCAGGGCCCCGGCGTTGCAGTGCGTCAGCACGGTCCAGCCGTCGTGGAGAAGCGCCTGGCCATGATGGCCGATGGCCCGGTTCGTCTCGGCGTCCTCGCGCTCGATGGCCTTGGCCTCCTCGAGCAGGGCCGTGCGGAGCGCCTTCAGGCCAGCCGCCCGCGTCCGCTCATAGGCCGCCCTCATCCGCTCCAGGGCCCAGAAGAGGTTTCGGGCCGTCGGCCGCGTCCGCTCGAGGCGCTTGTAGACCTTTTCGAAATCGCGGTCGAGCGAGCGCCCTGTCTCGGCGTTTATGGCCATCGTCCCCAGCACGAGACCGTAGGCCGCGGCGATGCCGATGGCCGGCGCGCCGCGGACGACCATCTTCTCGATGGCCTGGGCAACCTGGATGTAGGTGCGGCAGCGGACGTAGACCTCCTGCCCGGGGAGCTTGCGCTGGTCGATCATGATGACGGAACGGCCTCGCCAGGCGATCGTCGGCAGCATCGGTCACTCCTTCTTCCAGGGCGGCGTCCTGTCGTCCCGCCAGCCCCACTTCGCCGCCCAACGTGACTGGGCCGCCGTCAGGGCGTCCTGTTCTGCCGGAGGCAGCGAATCCTTCAACCGGATATAACAATACACGAGCCCGTTGTCGTTGTCTCGCCCGATCTTTTCCGAAGGCAAGCCGAGCTCGCGGGCCATGACGGCCTCCTCGTAGGCGCGCCGGAGGTCGCCGAGGTGCCCGTCGACCTGGGCGTGGAGGTAGTGGAAAAGGCCGCAGGCGAAATCGCGGTCGATGAGCCGGTCGAGGGTCTTGATCAGGGCGGCCAGCGTCCGCCCTCTTTCGCCCGCGTCGAGAGCGGCGGCCCGGGCCAACACGAGGTTCGTCCTCCTCTCGGCCGCGAGCATGAGCGCGGGCTTGAATTCGGACTTGTCGACGAGCTGGGCATAGATGCGGAGGGCCGGGGCCTCGAGATCCAGGGCCTCGAAGGACGTCGCGAGTCCGGCCAGGGCCGAATCCGAAGCCCAGTCCTCCCCGGCGTCGAAGCCAAGGTTGAACGCCCTGAGGAACGACCCTTCGGCCTCGCGCCAGAGCCCGAGGTTGGCTTCGGCCAGGCCCTTGACGGTGAAAGACTGGGCCGAAGGCCGCCTGCGGCATTCGCGTCCGGCCTCGTCAAGGGCCTTCTTCCAGGACGCGACCGCTAGCCCGGTCCTGAAGGCGCGCGCCTCGTCCTGGCCCGCGGCATAATAGCGCTTGGCCCGGGCGAGGTGGGTCAGGCAGGCGGCCGAGAAAAGGACGACGAAGACGAGGGCGAGGGCCCGAAGGCGCCGGTCTTTCATGCTTCGGGCGGGACCGTCGGGCCGAGGTTCACCGGTCCCTTGATCAGGCCGACGATCATGTCCTGGACCTCATCGTCCTTGAGGAGGTGCAGGCCGAGCGCGGCGGCTTCGGCGGCGACCAAGTAGAGGGCCTTCCAGAATTCCGGGTCGGCCGCGGCGGGCCGGATGTCGTTCCTGGCCTTGGCCGTCCGGGAGGCGAACTCGACGACGATGGTCCTGTATTCGGACGCTTCGATCTCCGTCTTAAAGAGGGCTTTGAGGAAAGCGTCATCGAGGCCGAAGACCGGATAGAGGGCGGGGAACGCGGCCCGGAGGACGCGGAGATCCTGCCGGGCGATCTCGTCCGCGTACTCGCGGCCGAGCGCCTCGTTCCCGCGGAAGAAGGCGAGGATGAAATCGTCGGGTTTTGTCCGGACGAACTCGGGATCGAGCCAGACCTCCCAAGCGAGGATCCGCTCGCGGTAGTCGAAGACGCGCCGGGCGGCCCAGACACAAGCCGAATAGAGGACGGGGAAGAGGAGCCAGGACTTGAGCGGCAGAAACGCGTCCAGGATCTCGATGCCCCTGGCCAGGGCCGCTTCGATGTCCTTCTTATTCACGGCTCCCCCAATTCGGTGACACACAACTAAATACACTTAATTAAGCAGGCGACCCTATCCGGTCTCAATTAAGTGTATTTAGTTGTGTGTCACCGTTATTAAGGCCTATTGCTTCTCGACGGCGAAGGTGCCGCCGACGCCGGACTGCGTGAATTCGCCGGAGAGCTTCTTGCCGGTCTCGTCGAGCGTCCCCTTCAAGGTCGGCTCGCCGGGGACGTTGGGATCGTCGATCATGAAGGTGATGGTCTTGTCCTTGATCTCGAAATTGCCCAACTTGATGCCGAACCCGCCCTGGGAGATCGAATCGAAGGTCCCCTGGATCTTCTTGGCCTCGTCGAGCGCGAAATTGAGGCCGATCTCGAGCTCCATGCCCGCGACGCTCAGCGTGCCCTTCCAGGCGCCGAGGAACGGCTTCGGGTCGGTCGATTGCGCGGCAACCGCCGCGATGGCGACGACAGCGAGGATGCCGAGCGCGACCGCGATCGTTTTCAGGTGGTTTCTGTTCATATACGGCTCCTTAAAAAAAATCGGTATATCATTATACGCCTTACTCCGCTTTGCCGTTCTTTTTCTGCCGAATATCAAAGATGCTCCGCCAGCCGAGTGAATCGTCGAAGTGAGCGGATATGGGCCGACCAGGCGGGCGGCGCCCGGAGGCGGAAGGGCGATGACGCAACGGCGTGGGGGCCTAGCGCGGAGCGGACTCTTGGGAGCGGAGGACCAGATGCGCAGCGGAGCGACTCGGAGCTGCGTATCTGGGAAATATCCGAAAAGAAAAGGAACTCGCTTAGGATATTTACCAGAACCGTGGCTTCGAGCTCTCAGCCACAATTCTGTTGGTCGCTTCGAAGACTCCGCTTCCCGCCGGAGCACGGATGGGGGGGACGCCGAGGGAGGAATCGCCCTGAAGCCGGAGGGGCGTTTGCCGTACCAATGGCCCATAGAGCGAAAGGAGACGATATTCCGAGGCTTATTTGACCTCTAAGATGGCCAGAAAGGCCTCCTGGGGGATATCCACCTTGCCGACGCGGCGCATGCGCTTCTTCCCGGCCTTCTGTTTCTCCAGAACCTTCATCTTGCGGGTGTAATCGCCGCCGTAGAGCTTGGCCAGGACGTCCTTGCGGAAGGGCTTGACCGTCTCCCGGGCGATGATGCGCTTGCCGATCGCCGCCTGCAGGGCGACCTCGTACTGCTGGCGCGGGATGACCTTGCGCATGCGCTCGACCAGGCCCCGGCCGATCGTCACCGCCTTGTCCTCGTGGACGACGAGCGATAGCGCGTCGACGGCGTCGCCGTTGATGAGGATGTCGAGCTTGACCAGCGGCCCTTGGCGATAGCCCGTGAATTCGTAGTCGAGCGACGCATAGCCCTGCGACAGCTGCTTGAGCTGGTTGTAGAAATCGAAGACGACCTCGTTCAGCGGCAGCGTGTAACCCAGGAGCACGCGCCCCGGGCCGATGTACTCCATCTTTTTCTGGATGCCGCGGCGCTCTTCGAGGAGCTTGAACAGGCCGCCGAGGTAGCGGTCGGGCGTCAGGATGACGGCCTCGATGATCGGTTCCTCGATCGCCGTGACCTCGGTCGGCTCGGGCATCTCGGAAGGGTTGTGGATCTCGAAGGTCTCGCCTTTCCGGTTGGTCACCCGGTAGCCGACGCTCGGGGCCGTCGTGATCAGGGTCAGTCCGTAATCGCGCTCGAGCCGCTCCTGGACGATCTCCCGGTGGAGGAGGCCCAGGAACCCGACCCTGAACCCCAATCCCAGCGCCGGCGAGTTCTCCGGCTCGTACTGGAGCGAGGCGTCGTTCAGGCGCAGCTTCTCCATGGCGTCGCGAAGCTCCGCGATGTTGCTGTCCCCGGCCGGGAAGATACCGCAGAAGACCATCGGCTTGGCTTCCTTGAAGCCCGGCAGGGGCGCCGCCGTGGGCCGGTCCCTGTGGGTGACCGTGTCGCCGACCCGGGCGTCGCTCAGCTTCTTGATGCCGGCGATGAGGTAGCCGACCTCGCCCGTCTTCAGGGTCCCCGATTTGACCGGCTTGGGCATGAGGTAGCCGACTTCCTCGGCCTCGTATTCGGCGCCGGAGGCCATGAGGACGATCCGGTCCCCCGTCTTGAGCTCGCCGTCGAGGATGCGGACGAGGACGATGACGCCGCGATAGGTGTCGAACCAGGAGTCGAAGAGGAGCGCCTTGAGAGGCGCTTCCGGGTCGCCCTTCGGCGGCGGGATGCGCGTGACCACGGCCTCGAAGAGCTCGGGCAGGCCCTGGCCGGTCTTGGCGCTGACGAGCAGGGCCTCGGAGCGGGGCAGGCCGAGGACGTGCTCCATCTGTTCGAGCGAATCCTCGATCTGGATCTGGGGCAGGTCGATCTTGTTGATGACCGGGACGAGGACGAGATCGTTGTGGATGGCCAGGTAGGTGTTGGCCAGGGTCTGGGCCTCGACCCCTTGGGAAGCGTCGATGACGAGCAGGGCCCCGTCGCATGCGGACAGGCTCCGCGAGACCTCGTAGGAGAAATCGACGTGGCCGGGGGTATCGATGAGGTCGAAGACGTACTCCTCCCCCGAAAGGCTCTTATAGGTCAGACGGACCGTCTGGGCCTTGATGGTGATGCCGCGCTCCCTCTCGAGGTCCATCGTATCCAGGACCTGCTCCTTGAGCTCCCGGGCGGACAGGGCCCCGGTCAGCTCGATGAACCGGTCGGCCAGGGTCGATTTGCCGTGATCGACGTGGGCGATGATGGAGAAGTTCCTGATATTCTTCATGGAATCGCCTATTATCGCAGATTTCCCAGCTGTGGGGAAGTCACCCGATAGGCTTCGCTCGGGATATCGCTCCTTGCCCCCGTACCCCGGAAACCTTGTAGCTGGTTTCCCCCGGCCTCCGGCCGGGCCCCCCTTCCATTACGGGGGCCTTGGAGCGACATCCCTCGCCGCCTCTCGGGCACTTCTCTCAAACGGGAAGATCGCCATATCGATGATTCCAGAAGATATCAGGGGGGAGGCCTCAATTGACTTTTCAGGGTGGGGAGCGTATCTTCTAGGGGAGAAATTGGGCTGAAACCAGAGGAGATCGGAATGAACGTATTCGGACTTGGCTTACCTGAGCTCCTTGTCATACTTCTGATCATCGTCTTGCTCTTCGGAGGGAAGAAACTGGGCACTCTCGGGAAATCCCTCGGTGAAGGCATCAGGGGCTTCAAGGATTCCGTCAAGGGCAAGGGCGATCACGACAATCCGAAGAACCCCGAGCCCCCCAAAGGCTGACGACAACCCGTGACGCCCGCCGGGCCCTCCCGGACGGGCGGGCCTTCGAGCATCCCTCATGACATCCGCATATGACGCCGGCTTCGACATCGGCGGCACGCGGCTGAAATTCGGCCTCGTCGACGGCGACGGCCGCCTCGTCCACAAGGGCCGCGTCCGCAGCCCCGAGGCTATGACCGAGATCCTGGCCGTCCTCGAGGAGTCCTGGGCCGGCCTCAAGAAGAAGGCCCCCGGCCCCATCCGCTCCTGCGGCTTCGGCATCGCCGGGTTCTACAGCATCAAGGAGCGGAAGATCCTCCAGTCACCCAACTACCCGAGCCTCAACGGCTATCCGCTCATCCCGGCCCTGCGCAAATTCATCGACGTGCCCATCCGCATCGGCAACGACGCGAACATGGCCGCCTACGGCGAATTCCGGCACGGGGCGGGGCGCGGCGCCCGCAGTCTGGTCCTCCTGACCGTCGGTACGGGCATCGGCTCGGGCGTCATCCTCGACGGCAAGCTGTGGCAGGGCGAGGGCGGCTACGCCGGCGAGATCGGACACATCACCGTCAATCCCGAGGGCGAGGCCTGCGGCTGCGGCAACCGGGGCTGCCTCGAGACCGAGGCCTCGGCGCCGCGGATGGTGCGTAATTTCCAGGCCCTGACCGGCCGGACCGATATCACGGATTCCCGGGACATCTATCTCCTGGCCAAGGCCGGCGACCCGGCCGCCCTCGAGAGCTTCCGCACGCTCGCCTATTGGCTGGGCATCGGCATCGGCATCGTCATCAACATGCTCAACCCCGAGATGGTCCTCATCGGCGGCGGGGTCGTCTCGGCCGGGAAGCTCCTGCTGGGGCCGGTCGCCGAGGAGGCCCGCCGGCGGTCCCACCGCATCTCGTTTGCCGGTTGCCGGATCGAAAAGGCCGCCCTGGGCAACGACGCGGGCCTCGTGGGGGCGGCCGCCTGGGCCCATCTCAAGTCCGGGCGCCGGGGATGAATGCCGTTCGCCGGGGCTTCGCCGGCTGTAACCATCGCGCCGGAGCGGGAGTTTATTGCTTTGACAACCCCGGGCGAAAAAAATATAAAAGTACGATAGAGACCGAGACCAAGGAGGCCTTCTTGACCGGAAAATCCATCATTTCTCTGGCCATTTGCGCGGCCCTCCTCGTTCTCTGCCTGCCTGCCGCCCCGGCCGGCCCGACCGGGACCATCAAAGGCCGGATCCTCGACGACAAGGGGGCGCCCCTCTCGGGAGCCTATCTCTACGTGACCTCGCCGGCCGCCCTCGGGGTGGCCAATTTCATGACCTCCAAGTCCGGCCGCTTCGGCATTCTCGGCCTCGTTCCGGGAGCATACAAGATCGTCGCCGAGGCGCCCGGTTTCAAGACCGTCACGATGGACGGCATCGTCGTCTCGGCCGGGGCGACGTTCACGGCCAACTTCAGGATGGAGGCCTCCCCGCTCGAGGAGGAGTCCACGACCGTCCGGCCCGGCCCCGGCCTCGACCGGGACTCGGCCCGTTCCGCGGTCATCCTGGACCGGGACCTCATCGAGCGCCTTCCCCTTCGCCGCGATTTCACGGACCTCCTGGGGCTCGTCCCCGGGCTCATCTTCGAAACCGACACGGCCGACGGCCGGATGTCCCTCAACGGGACCCCGCTCACTTCCGCCGTCGTCGTCCAGGACGGCATCATCGTGACCCACCCCACCGACGGGCGGATCATGGACCGGATCAACACGGATCTCATCGACGAGGTCGTGATCGAGTCGGCGGGCCATACCGCGGAGACGGGACCCGCGCAGGGCGCCTATATCAATATCGTCCACCGCCCGGGATCAGCCGCGACGCAGGGCAGCCTCTCCTACAGCGCGTCGGGGCGAGGCCTCTCCGATTCGCTCTGGACGTCCGCCGAGCTCGCCGAGATGCCCGACGCCGCGCCGACGTCGCTCCGGCGGGAGCACGACCTGTCCTTCACGCTGGGCGGTCCCGTGCTCGAAGACATGGCCTGGATGTTCGCCAACTTCCGCTACAAGAGCCTCGGCCGCCGGGCGCCGTTCACCTACTTCACCGACCCGCTCGGCGTTCGCCATTTCGTCTACGATTACAGCGCGCGCGACCTGTCGGCAATTTTCAAGATGTCCATGAACGTCCTCGGGAAATTCAAGGGCGTGGTGGAGTTCGGCACGACGGGCCTCAGCGAGCCCGTCTACGCGGCGGACGTCGACAAGCTCCGGCCCGAGGCCTCGACCCGGGACCTCGACCGCGAGGGCACCTTCCTCGCCCGGATCGGCGGGACATACGTCGTCGACCCCAGCACGCGGATCGATCTGTCGGTCGGATATGCGAAATACAAACAGCCTCTCCTGCTCAACGAGGCGGGCGCCGCCAAGCCCCAGTACTTCGACGTCATCTCGGGATACACCTGGGGGAGCGGCCCGCTGAACGACAGGGAAGTGGCCGGCCGGATGCGGGTTGGGGCGACGATGACCCGGCTTCTGGACGGCTTTCTCGGCGGGTTCCACGAGGTCGTCGCCGGCGGCGAGTACGAAACGACGTCGACCGCGTCCAAGACCTGGAAGGCCGACAACCTCATCTACAAC
>Ga0209706_10001648_pt1 | contig 12663 bp, 9 predicted proteins | sample PPLLaktember2015_6_FD_187263 | JGI IMG/M metagenome (GOLD analysis project Ga0209706, IMG submission 187263) | Freshwater sediment microbial communities from Prairie Pothole Lake near Jamestown, North Dakota, USA - PPLs Lake P8 Core (1) Depth... | ecosystem: Environmental > Aquatic > Freshwater...
TAGTACAGACTACAACGCCAGATTTACTTTCAGGATAAATCATCATAATACTCTGAAAGTCTATATGTTGCCCCCATTGCCATAATGCATATCCCTTTTCGGAATAGAAAATACCCGGTCCCATTCCCCACGAAAGATTTTCATCAAGTTTTATCTGTGGCGTTCTCAATAATTCAGCGGTTTCAGTCTTTAAGTGCCTGGGATTAGCTATTTCAATCATAAACAATGCTAATTCAGAAGGTGAGGTTCTTAAAGTACCAGCTGATCCCGGTTCATAATTTGGCCATTTTGGTACAGGCAGATTGCTTATTCTCGTTGAAATGAGTATAATAATACCACTAAGCAGTAATCCCCAAAAAATATTTATGATTCTTTGATAGACTTTTTTAAGGCCGATTTTCAGTATTATCATTCTTCCTGTATTGAAAAGGATAAGGAATAACGCCAGCGTTAATAAACCTGTAAACAAGATTATACAGGCAAATTCATTTAGAGAGTCTTGTCCCAGTATTAAAAACAGAATACCTGTTGTTATCATAACTGATAAAATGATAAAAATGATTTTATGAATAGGCTTCAACTTCCATGACTTTGTTGATAACCTAATAATCAATGCTCCAATAAGGGTGATAAAGAGATATTGAACTAAAAACAGAATTCCGAATAATACGATTGGTACAGTTGCATGTAAATGTCCATTGGCTGTAACAGGCAAGAGTTTGTCATTCCTGGCAAAGCTGCTGTTCTTCATTTCCAGAGGTTGAAATAGGTGTCTTTGTGCAAGTTCTTCCAGTTTTTCTCCTGTTACTTCTTCCATAACATCTTTAACTAAATTAAATCCATTTGCAGAGTAATAATAGGCAGAACCAGGTTTAAACATAATTTCTCTTGTTGTCTTTCTGAGGCCTGAGCTGTGTGATAATACGTTGTTAAGCTTTAATGAGTCCTGATATACTGAATAAGGCATCCACTCCTTTGATAAGTAGCTGAGAAGCGGTTTGTCAAGAGAAAGCTTACCTTCATCAACCAGTCGTAATGCGATATAGGCAGTAACCACTTTACTGATTGATGCTACCTCAAAAAGAGTGTTCGTATTTACCCGTTTTTTTGTAATTGACTTAACAAATCCAAATCCATCAGCCCATACAATGTTATTATCGTTAACCAGGGCAATTGAGACACCCGGAATATTTTGTTTTTGTATATATTCAGGAATAAATTTTTTAAGATCGGTCACAATAGCACCGACTGAATCATGCCTTATCACTTCTGATGAATTCTGGGAGTGACCAATAGAGTTTAATAAGACAAATGAGAGAAGAAGCAATTTAGTTTTCATGGTACACAAATTTGATTATCAAAACAAATATCATCCTGCTTAATCTATCTTGTTGCACCACAAGGGTTACATGTAAGATTTGATAAAAGGTCGGAGCTTACCACAATCAATTATTTAAGCAATACTACACCAATCAATAGTCCGGTAATGAGAATTCCTATGCTGATCAGTATCCACCACCAGAAGTTCCCCCATTTGGGAATCATAATTTCCCCATCACCAACTGTAAGAATAGTCCATGACCGAAACTCTTTTTTTACGGCCCGGCGTTGAAAGAGGAAAATTAAAAATCCGCCCGGCAGAGCGCCCAGAACGACAATTGCCCACCAGGTCATCACGGACAAGGGAGAGAGTGGCAATAAAAGAGACATATTCAGACTCTTATTCACCAGTGGCAAAGCCACAGGAATTATCCCTCCCAGACCTAAGAAGGTTGTAACCAATACCAGGGGGAAGCATTGAAATAAAAACCGTCCGGCATTTTTATGGCTGACTGGAGCCAGAAACGTTATGTGGAACACCAATCCCAGAATTATTGGCAGACCAAACATCATGGACACCTGAATCTGCCATGAAACACTCCCGGATAACTTGCTTAAAACAAGAATTGTAAGTCCCACAGTGTATGAGACCACTACAGGCATAAGGTTTCCCAGCGTTTCAATGATTGTATTCCGGCAGAAAGTCGTTTTACATCTTCTTAATGCGAAAAATCCTGCCATCAATGCAACTGGGCCAAGAAACACCACAGCTGTTAACCAGAAGCAGAATCCCTTTTTAAATAGGCTCCTGTTGAGGAAGAATAAAATCAAACTTGCCAAAAGGATTAAAGGCCAGGATATACCGACAATCCAGTTTGTCCGTAGGTTAGCCCGGGCTGCATGATATCGCCTGGCAGCCTCCTGCCGGACGTCCTCCGGGAAGAGTTTGCTGAGTGCTCCTGGTTCGCGCGGATGAGACAATTCATATTTAACATTTAACACAACAGGACGATCGTACTGGAAGAAATAATATATATATACGTTTCCATGAACCAGATCGGCTAACATTGTTTCAATCGTCCAACCGGAACCCTTTGAAACATGGACTGCATCCATAACGTCTCTGGCATCTTTGGAAGTGACAGGTCCCTCCCTGGCAATGAGTTGTTTCAGTAATTCACTGGCCTTGTCATATCGCCAGCAGGGATAACCAAAACCGTTGGAAGGATTAACCACATTGAAATTAGTGGAAACCAGGAATCCATCACCCTGTGGTTTTCGTGTGAACACCATCTCACCGTCTTTACCTGCACTGATAATGACTGCATCGCCTGTTGCATCGGCAAAATGCAGCTGGTCATGCATATAAGGATAGTGCTGATGGAGATTGGCCCACCTGATGACTTCTTCGACCGTAGAGCATTCATGCAATATCTGCATGATATAATGATGGTAGTATTCTCCTTTAACCGGGATTCTCTCAGAATGCGTTATTAATTCAAATCTTGGCAATCCGTTTGAGTCATATGCCAAACCTTTTTCATTTACTCCCTGCTGGGGGTCATCAGGTTTACCAATCCAGATTACTCCATATCTTGAGGAGTCGCCTGGTTCCACCCAATAGTAGGAATCCGGATTGATGTAGTCGTCATTACCCCCGAAAAAAACACTATCTCCCTTTGATATGGTAATTATCGAACATCCTGAGGGAAAAGTCTTTTTATCAGAAGGTTCATCTGAGTAATTTTGCTGTGCACAGGTTTCTGATACTGCAATTAGCACAAATAAAGTAAAAAGCAGAAGTTTTTTCATTTTATTAATCTCCTGTAATTATTAATACTTCTTTCAATCATTGGTGACATCAGTTTGATTTTATCTTAATGACACAACGTACTGGTAATAAAGCACATAAGCGTTGCTCGGGAAATGAAGGACAGAGAATAGTATGCCTGAATAGCGGTAAAATTCTTCTGACCATTAAGAGTGTCGTGATAAAAGCGACCAGGGTTGAAATTCTTTTATTTAATTATGAATTTCATCGCTTTTTGAAGATACAGGTTGAAACAGTACCTTTTTTATTCCTCTTGTTTTACCTTTTTTTCAATGATAATTGTCCAATCTTTAGCCATTGCAGCTATTGAACCTATCGCCGCCAACTCAGGAGCCACAAAAAGACCAATCGCCCCCATTTTTAAAGAAAATTCCCTAATAGTCTCGCCCTTTTCGTTTTTGATGATTACCTTTCTTGCCTTCCCTTCTTTTAAAATTTCCTTGATCTTTGATAATAACTCATTGCCAGAGACTTTAAAGGATTCCTGATATGTTTTTTCGTCAGTTTTCATATTGTGTCATTTTGGGTTTGGATTATATTAACAATCGGGACAACCATGAAATAAGGTTGCACAAAGAATTTTGCAGGCTCAATCTTTTATCAAGGATATTAGATTGAAAACAATTACAGGCTGTATCTATTCTTCAGCTTCTTATAATAATTTCTGGAGATCTTAAATGATTCAGGTGAGCCCTGCAATATCACCTCAGCAGTACCGGTAATGTTATGATCAATCTTAACAATGTAATCGAAATTTAATATCGTTGACCGATGGATTCTGCAGAAGTTCTCATCCGGGAGCTTTATTTCCCATTCATTCAGTGGTTTGGAAGTAATAAACTCCCTTCCATCATTTGTGTGAATATAACTATATTCACCTGATGCCGTGATATGTGTTATCTGACTGATCTTTATGAAATTGACCGATTTTTTATGCTCCACCATCAGGCGGTCATTGTAGTTGAGTTTTATTATCCTTGTCCGGGAAGCATCCAGACTTTCACCAAGTTTTTCAATAGCCGTTTTAAGTCGTTTTGCCGATACAGGCTTCAGCAGGTAATCAATTGCATTTATTTCAAAAGCCCTTAATGCATACTCGTCGTAAGCAGTAACAAATATTACCTTCCCGGTATATCCAATCAGGTTAAAAAGATCAAAACCAGACCCGTCGGGAAGTTGAATATCAAGAAAAAGAAGCCCGGGATTCAGAACCTTTATTTTTTCTTTAGCTTCTTTCAGTGAAGCAGCCTCACCAATAATCTCAATTTCAGGGAATTCGGCAATCTTGTTTCTGAGCGTGAATCTAGCCAGACTTTCATCATCAATTATAAGTGCGGTCAGATTATTCATTTCGCGGTACTTTAATTTCTACTTTTACATGACCCCTATCATCGGAGATATTCAGGGAATAATTCCCGGGATAAGCATTTTCCAGGCGCTCTTTCACATTTTTAATGCCGGTTGTGTCATCTCCCTCATTTTCTTTCCATTTGCCGGTATTGGTAACAATTATTACCAGATTTGGTCCATCAACTGATGCCTCAATAAATATTTCAATCTTATTATAAGGACTACTCTTCATGCCATGCTTTATTGCGTTTTCCACAAATGGCTGTGTCAGGAAGCAGAGTATCTTTTCTTTTTTTAAGCCAGAGGGAAGTTGAATTGAATAATCAAGCCTGTCGTCAAAACGTATTTTTTCAACAAACAGGTACTTTTCAATGATCTCAAACTCATCTTCAAGGGAAACATAAATATCAGTATTGAACTTTAATGTGTAGCGTAAAAACTCGGATAGCTCAGTGAGCATCAGATCTGCCTTTTTCAGGTCCTGGTACATCAGTCCCTGTATGGAATTGAGTGAATTGAAGAGGAAATGGGGATTTATCTGGTAGCGAAGCATTTGCAATTGTGCTTTACTTGCAAGAAGGAGGGAGGCCCTGGAGCGTTCATATTCCCTGCTCAGGTCCTGCCAGTACTTGATGCTGAAATAAAGGATACCCCAGACAAAGAAAACCCATGAACTTGTAAGTATAATTGTCAGGTATTGAAAATTGCGATTTAAATGCAGCCAGCTTTCCCCGGTTCCTGTTAATGAGTACCGAAGAATATAACGTAATTCAACCGACAGAGCCGAAATAAGAAATGATACTGCTGAGATTACAATGAAATAAAATAACTGTGATTTTTTTAACTTGTAAAGGGGTCGGTAAATATATCGTAAAAGCATTGTCAGTACGAAAAAAATGCTGTATAGGTATGCCATATAAACCACTGTACCCGGAGAGGTAAAAAAGGAATCTCCGCTTCTCAGTATATCATTGAAAAGAAAAAGACTAAAACCCAGGCACTGGTAGTGCCAGAAAGTAAGTTCTGAAACATTTTTACGAAACTTAAAAACCATGATTGCAGATTTTTTAATCTATAGATTCCTGCTATAAGGGTCAGTGTCTGCCACAACCGAACATTTTATCTGGTCTATCCTGATTATCAGGCGTATCTTACGGTTCTCTTTTAGTACTTTTCCTCCCTGCCCGATGATCGTACCAGGAGCCATCCCGTCTTTCCACCATAACAAATATACTTAATTACAGCTTCGCCCCGTCACTCACATTAAATCCTGTGAAAAATGAATGACAAAGATGATCGTATCAAAGTTTGCAATATTGTGACAACCAGTCAAATGACTTTTTCGAAAGGCTGAATGTAGCTGTGAACAGCTGTTTTTCCTTTTCAGTGGTTTTTTATAGAAGTTATTAAATAGCCTTAATAGTCAAATGAAGGTACTATTTCTCCAGGTTCAACTATTTAAGTTATATCCCTGGAAAGGTTTTGGTTTGATATTTCAAACCTCTTGTCTACAAGGAAAAAGCCCTGTCGCGAAAACGACGGGTTTTTTAATGAAGATCCGTCAAAAGCGCCAGCTTTTGTAAGGCTATACAATAAAAAACCCGGCAGCCGACGAAGGAGGTTGACAGGGCTTTTCGTTGTTAAGCACTCTCCTGAGGATCAAACCGAACGGAGTGAGGTTTAATCCTCCTAATTTTTACCCCCAAACCCCCAGGGGGGCTTAAGTCCATTTCATGTACTCACCCCCAGCCCCCTCTCTGCTGAAGCAAAGAGGGGTGACTATATAATAAGATTTGTTAATACGCCTACGCGCTGCAAGGCTTTTTGGTTGTTATGCCAACTTTGAGGATCATGAGCGGAGCGAGCAATCCTCTTTGCCAACATGAACTCACTCTTCTTAAAATCATTTATTTAAAATCTGCGAGATTATTCAATCCTGTCAGAACATCCTCCTTTATTATTTTCTTCATTTTATCCGGTTCCTCAAAAAAAGGATTATGAGCGGATTTTTCAAAAATGTAAAATCCCTTTACAGGTGCTTTGATTTTCTCAAAATAGATTTTTGCCTCCACAGAGGAACAGGTGAAATCATATGCTCCTTCAAAGAAATATACAGGGATCTTAAGCTCATTCACCATTTCTGATAAATCCGTTGCCATGATATTTTCCCAGACAATACTTATGCCAGCACGCGATTTACCAACCCACATTTTTACCTTTTCTGATAATGTATATTCCGGGCATTTCAATGAAGGAAAGAAAATCCCACTTATTACCGATTTCATTTCGTGGATTGTTTCGATACCCAAACCATGCATGGCAAAATCTCTAATAGCTATATAAGCCGGTGGCGTGCCGTTTGCCAGTGTTACAGGGGAAGCTTCCAGTTTCTTTACCATTTTAAAATCTCCTTTGTCACGGAATTGTTCAAGCATAAAGTCATAGGCAAGTTTTTCTGATTGGAGCTGATTTGAAATCTGGGCAAATCCAAGATAAGCATTGTATAATTCCGGATACATTTTTGCGGTCTGAATCCCGACAAATGTTCCACCGGAATGTCCCATAAGGTAGATCTTTTTCTTTCCAAACCGTTTGCGAAGGTAATCTGTTACCTTCTTTGTATCGGAAATCATTTGATCAGGGGTCATAGTCTCTGGTGGAATCGCTTTGCTGTAGGATAATCCTGAACCACGTTGTTCCCACCAAACCACTGTAAAATAATTTTCAAGACCAGTCGGATATTTTTTAGTGAGAAAATAGTCAGGCATACCTCCATGAAGGTAGAGAAGAACAGGGTTGGCTGCATTTTTACTTTTGATAAACATGCCTTGTCTTACTCCGTTGATATCAACAAAAACTTTTTCTGAAATGCTTCCCTAAAGAGGCTTTCCACTTTCATCTAAGAATGGTTTGGCTTTTCCCGGGCTATATACCAGACTCCTGAAATAATGAATATGCTAATCAATAGGAAAGAAAGTAAAATCAACATAATTCGCCCCCCTTTTTGTATGATTGATATATTTGAAAACCGCTTCATTTTTATTTCTGGTTCTTAAATAATTATATTCATTTTCTCACCTACTTACCAAATAGCAGACCTATATAACACGAGAAGCCCCTCATGCTTTGATCTGTCATGTAATCCAAATGAGCTTGGTGAACATACCGGTAGCTGATTCCTGCATGAAGCCACATAAACCGGTTAAGAGCGACTTCACCGTACAATGAAGGTTCCAGTACCGGAAGATATTAAAGTCATCATCGAATAGTTCCTCACCTTCGCTAATCGGCTTATTTTGCCAGAATGCAGCCCCGGCGGCAAGCAGCAAAGAACCCCCTGTTCTTACCTTTTTCCCCTTGAAAAAGATGCAACCTGATTCTAATCCCCCGTATCCCATCTTAAAATTTTGGCTGGTGTCCTGAATCGAATCCGGCATGACAATCGAATTGGCTATCCCGTATCCTCCACCACCGATAGTGAATCTGTTATTGATTGTAATTGCGCCACGCCCTCCTGTCATAAATGTAAACTGATCATCCAATCTGGAAAATTTCAGAACAACGCCTCCATAACCTCTGTCTGTGATAGTTCCACCAAATAATGTTCTTGAAGTATCAACACTTCCTGACACCGGGGTTGCAAAATTGTTTGAAACGTTATTCTGTGAAAAAGTCGTTGTAATATTTAACATCATTAATAGCAGAATAAGCAGTATCCATAAAGTAATTCGCAGTTGCCGAAATTCCAAACTACAGTTTTTTTTTCTTGCTTTCATTGTCATGTAGTGAAAATAATCTTATAGCGCCTTTTTATATTCGATAAGATGACTCCGGCTCATATAAAGTGAGGGGATCAGTGGAGCGTTTTCCAGTATCCTGTCAGTGTTATTCATCTTTAAGAATTTCCACCGGCCTTACTTTCAGGGCTTTGACGATCTGATAACTTATTGTTGCAAAAGCCACTGCAAGAATTATTAAAGAGGCTATTAAAAACTCCCATATCTGGATCCCGTATTTATTGGCTCCAGGCAGTACTTTATAAACATAAAACGCTGCTGGCCATGCTAATAGAAGAGATATAAAAATCAACTGTATAAACCAGGATGAGAGAGTAATATAAAGACTGCTATAAGAAAATCCCAGGACTTTACGTACTCCGATCTCTTTCATTTTTCGCTGGGTCATGAATAATATCAGACCAAATATGCCGATTGATGAAATTATAATGGTAAGAATGGCAATCAGACTAGTTATTTTTTGGAAACTCTGATAAGCTTTTACGGCACTTTCATTTTGTGTCAGAAATTTAATATCGCTGAACTCAAAGGCATCATCAGGGAAAAATTTTTGAAATTCTTCTTTAACAATATTCATTGCTTCTTTCTCCTTCCCCGGCACAAAATTTATGGAATATACCGCATTTGAAACTATTGAATCCTGCAGGAGTTTGTATAGATGCGGCTCATTCGGATTAGAAACTGAAAATACAGTATAATCCTTAATTACTCCAATTACGTCATAGTTTTTACCTGATGCTTTAATGCGTTTGCCAATAGGATCCTTCCATCCAAAAACCTTTGCTGCCGTTTCGTTAATAAGACAATTATTTCTGTCAGCAGGGAACTCTTTTGAAAAATTTCTTCCTGATATCATCTTCAGTTCATAAGTTGGGACAAAGTCATAGCTTATATTGCTGTATCTCACGAAGACTTTTTCATCAGGTTTGCCACCTTCCCAATTCAGGTCGTCTCCGCCAGGAAGAATAAAAGGGATATAATCAGAAACGCAGGCGTCTTTAATCTCACGATGTTCAAGCAACTGCTGTTTTAAAGGTTCGAATGAACCATTTTTGTTTGTCACAATATTCGAAAACAATACAGTTTGGTTGTTAAAGCCCATATCCTTTGTCAGCATGAAATTTGTCTGCCTGAATATTATAAAGGCAACGATAAGCATAAAAACCGAAATGCTGAACTGGATGGTAACAAGGATCTTTTTAAGGTTTATACCATTCGATTTTTCAGGGATTAGCTTTTGTTTAAGTGCAGCTACAGGGCTATAGGATGAAATAATATAAGCGGGGTGTATGCCTGATAAAAATCCTGTTATCAGGGTTACTGCCAGGATTATGAAAATGAGCTTAGGATTTTCAAGAATGCCTGGAAACGTCCCCCATCCTATCATAGAATTCAAAGAAGGAAGGGCCATCTGAGCAACAAGAATACCTGTCAGCGATGCTGCAATCGTTATTGACATTGACTCAAACATGAATTGAAACCAAAGCCGTCTCTTGTTAAAGCCAAGGGTTTTTAAAATCCCAATTTCCCTATAGCGGTTTGTTGCACTGGCTGTCTGGAGGTTGATGAAGTTAATTGAAGATAGGACAAGGATAAGGACAGACAGAAAAGATAGAAGTCCAATTGCTATATACATAGAAGGATCAAAGAAAGGATTCACATTAAGTTTCGACATCGGACGCAGATATGGGTAATGCTCCTTGCGGAAATCCTTTAGTGCATCATGTATTTTGTTATCTATAGCAGCGGGATTTGCATTTGGCTTTAGCAAAACATATGTATGAAATGAATATCCCCAATAATTATTTTCATAATCCTTCTGGCCTGTAATAGCAGCATATGAAAGCATTGGAAGAAGGTAAACCGGCCTCCAGGTTGTCCTGAGTGGAAGATCCTCAAATACACCTGTAACATTGAAGACAACCTTATTTTCACCGTAAACCTGTTTACCAATGGCATTTCCGCCCGGGAACAGTTTATCAGCCAGCTCTTTTGACAATACAATTGAATAGGGCTCGGTCAGGGCTTGTTTGATGTCCCCTTCAATAAATTTAAAAGTGAAAATATCAAAGACTGACTGGTCGGCATAATATCCAAATCGCGACAGGATTTGGTTTTTCTTATCAACAGACAGAAAAACTCCGTTTTTGTTATTGTCACCTACATCATGAATCAGGGCAATTTTTTCAATTTCTGGAAGATCAATAAGGTCTTTCCGGCTGAGAGCGGCTGTTACGCTCCAGGTATGTTTAATTTTATTCTCCTTCTGATCCATAAATAGCTGAAGTCTGTATATCCTATCGTAATTTGTATTATGATTATCCCACATAAATTGACCGCTTATAAACTGGCTTATCACTATAAATGTGGCGTATCCGATTATCAGGTTTGCAAATATTATGAGATAGAGCAATTTTTCTTTGAAAATCCTTCGGAACAGCATATAAATTGATTGAGATATCATTTTTTAAGTGTATTTGCGAAAGTTTAAATTACAGATATGACTTACAAAACCGGCTCAAAGACCTTATCGGATCTTTCCAATAAAAGCTGTCCGTCAAACAAGTTAAGAATCCTGTGTGCTCGCTCTGCATGTCCAATGGAATGTGTGACCATAATGATAGTGGTGCCGGTTGTATTCAATTCTTCAAGTAATTGCATTACCTGTTCCCCATTTGCTGAATCGAGGTTACCGGTAGGCTCATCCGCAAGAATAACTTTCGGTCGGGTTATAAGGGCCCGGGCAATAGCCACTCGCTGTTGCTGGCCACCGGAAAGCTGTTTCGGGAAATGACTCCGCCTGTGGCCAATTCTCATTTTTTCAAGGATCTCATCCACCTTTTGCCGTCGCTGAGATTTTGGCTCTCCCAGTGCCAGAAGAGGCAATTCGACATTTTCATAAATATTAAGATCATCAATCAGGTTGAAGCCTTGAAAAATAAACCCAATATTTCCCTTACGCAGGTTAGTCCTTTGTTTTTCATTGAAACCGGAAATTTCAATGCCGTCGAAATAATATTCTCCGGAATCAGAGCTGTCGAGGAGGCCCAGAATATTCAGTAATGTTGATTTTCCGCACCCGGAAGGTCCCATTACTGCAACAAATTCCCCCTTGCCCACTTCAAGGTTTACATTATTAAGAGCCGTTGTTTCTACCATTTCCGTCCGAAAGACCTTCGATAAATTGACTGTTTTAATCATAATAATTATTGTTTCACCTTAAAATTCTAAATTCGTGCCAAACATCGTTAATGTCTGTTAATCAGTATTATAAATAAATTTAACTATTGTGAAAGTAAATTTTTTTTACATAAAATGATAAATTATTTTTACATTTAATACATACTTTATAAGGTTATGAAAGACAAAAAACTGCTTATAATTGATGATAATCCTGCTATCCTTAATTCTCTCAGACTATTGCTGAAAACGGAGTATGAATTTGTTAAGACTATTTCCAATCCTAATCAGCTCAATTCAGAACTTGAAAAAAATGAACCTGATGTAGTTTTACTTGACATGAATTTCAGAGCCGGGGTAAATACCGGAAATGAAGGACTATACTGGCTCAGGGAAATTAAAAAGAAAACACCCCTTGTAGAGGTTATTATGATAACTGCTTATGGCGATATTGAACTGGCAGTCAGATCGCTTAAGGAAGGAGCCGCAGATTTTGTATTAAAGCCATGGGATAATGAGAAGCTCAAAGCCACGCTGGACGCAGCCTGTAGGTTGAGAAGTTCAAGCCTGGAGATTTCACATTTAAAATCTAAAGAAAAGTTGCTTAAAAAGGATGCTAATAAAAGCAATCCTTTGATTATTGGTAAGTCACATGTGATGCAGGAAATTATGAGTCTGGTGGATAAGATAGCCGCCACTGATGCCAGTGTACTTATAACAGGTGAAAATGGAACAGGGAAAGAGCTCATTGCCAGAGAAATACACAACAGATCTAATCGTGCTAATGAATTATTCGTTCTTGTAGATTTATCATCTCTGTCCGAATCACTTTTTGAAAGTGAACTTTTCGGACATAAGAAAGGATCTTTTACAAATGCGTATGAAGATAAAACAGGTAGATTTACAATGGCCGATAAAGGAACTCTTTTCCTGGATGAGATAGGTAATATTCCTTTGAACCTGCAGGCAAAAATTCTTACAGTTCTTCAAACCAGGATTTTAACGCCGGTTGGTGGCAATAAGGAAATTCCTGTTGATTTCCGTTTAATAAGCGCCACTAATAAGAACCTGACGGCTATGGTTTCACAAAATCAGTTCCGGCAGGACCTGCTTTACAGGATGAATACAATATTAATCCATTTGCCGCCTTTGAGGGAGAGAGTGCAGGACATTGAAGATCTGGCG
>Ga0209706_10001650_pt1 | contig 12661 bp, 12 predicted proteins | sample PPLLaktember2015_6_FD_187263 | JGI IMG/M metagenome (GOLD analysis project Ga0209706, IMG submission 187263) | Freshwater sediment microbial communities from Prairie Pothole Lake near Jamestown, North Dakota, USA - PPLs Lake P8 Core (1) Depth... | ecosystem: Environmental > Aquatic > Freshwater...
TTCCATGATGAGGACTGCTCTTGTGAACAGGACTCCTGTCAGCTATGAAAAGCAGCGATGGCAATATGAAATTGAGGAGTTTAAGAAGGAATTCCGCCAGATCTCAGCATATCCGGAATAGCGTTCCTCCCTGGTTGAATATTTATTCAGTGACGGGCTTTATTGATCGCTCCCGTAAGTTTTTCTATAAGCTGCTGCGGAAAGATCGGTTTAACTATGTAATCATCAAAACCGGAGGCAATTATTTTCTCGCGATCGCCAAGCAGGCTGTATGCTGTTTGTGCGATTATAATTATGTCTTTTCTGAATTCCCTGATTTTTCTGGCTGCCCCGTAACCATCTACAACCGGTAATTGAATATCCATAAGGATAATATCAATATCGGGGTTTTCTGCCGCTGCTTCTATTGCCTCTTTTCCGTCACAGGCACTGAGGAGGAGCGCTCCGGTCTTTTCAAGTATCTTGTTCAGATAAAGACGGCTCGACACATCATCTTCAACAATCAGGATTTTTTTCGATTTCAGGTATATATTTTCCATGGTTGATATCTTTATTCGAACAGGCCGTCATCTCTGAGCAGCAGTAAAATGGCAGATTGCGGAACAACAATGTACTTTTCCTTATTGAATTCTATTTCAATGGCGCTGTTCTGGAGGTACACTGCCTGATCGCCCTCCTTTGGCTGAAGTGGAACATATTTTGGCTCATCTGACCTTGTTTTCCAGGGCTCGTCAGGATCATTGACTGATGGAATCGGATAACCAGGGCCAACTTTTAGCACATAACCTATCTGAACCTTCTCATTCTCATTAACACCGGGAGGAAGGAAGAGTCCGCTTTTTGTCTGCGCCTGTGGAACCTTAGGTTTTATCAGTATCCGGTCACCAATGACAATAAGCTTCTGAAGATCTTTCTCATCTAGTAATACGCTCATGCCAGTTTCACATTTCAAACAAAAATATCATTTTTTGGTGTTCCCAATTAATCATCCAGCCAAATTAATTAACATTGTGTTTTAATACCAACGGAAGATTACCGGCATTATTTTATAATGGAATCTGATACTTATCTGACAATCAAATCAATTTCTCAGGGATTATATAAGGACAAGGGAAGCAGGTTCATTGCATTTGCATATCCTGTCTTTAACCAGGACGAGATAAAGCCGATAATTGAGAAGGTCAGGAAGGAATATCATGATGCGAGGCATCACTGCTTTGCCTGGATGCTCGGAGCAGAGAGAGAGTCGTTGAGGGTAAATGATGACGGGGAACCGTCAGGAACGGCGGGCAAGCCAATACTGGGTCAGATCAATTCGCACGGACTTACAAATATCCTTATTGTTGTAGTAAGATATTTTGGCGGGAAACTGCTTGGTGTAAGCGGACTTATAAATGCATACAGGTCGGCAGCAGAATCGGCAATCGCCAATGCGGAAATTGGCGAGTTCACTGTAAAGGACTATTACAGGATCACCTTCCCATACTCCTCACTTAATGAAGTGATGAGGATTATTAAGGAAGAAGAAATTGATCAGGGCAGGCATTCATTTGATCTGACGTGCTCACTTGAAATAAACTTCAGGGTAACTGCGCGCGACCGGATACTTAAACTACTGTCGAGGATAGAGGATCTTGAAGTCATTTACACGGGCAGACATTAATACATCCTCCGGTTCTTAAAGTTGTTAGTTACTTATTAACATTCTTTCGGAAAATGTACATTCTTCGATAAATTTGATAAACTGATTAAGCGAACAGTGTAATATCTCTATCTTAATGAAAAACAGAAGTTTAGTCTCAATTGATGACCTGACCACAAGTGAAGTTCTGAGGATTCTGGACCTGGCCGGAGAATTTGAAAGAAAACCCGTTCAGAATCTGCTTGACGGAAAAGTTATTGCCACGCTTTTCTTTGAACCTTCAACCCGTACAAGACTCAGTTTTGAAAGTGCTATCAACCGCCTTGGAGGGAAAATAGTCGGATTCTCTGAAGCAGGCAGCTCAAGTGTATCAAAGGGAGAAACACTCCACGATACAATCAGGATGGTCAGCAACTACGCCGACCTGATTGTTATGAGGCACCCTGTGGAAGGAAGTGCACGGTTCGCAAGCGAGATCGCTTCAGTGCCTGTCATTAATGCAGGAGACGGGGCCAACCAGCATCCCACCCAGACCCTTCTGGATATGTATTCAATCCGCAAAACCCAGGGAACGCTTGACAATCTGAATATTTTCATGGTAGGAGACCTTAAGTACGGACGTACGGTTCATTCACTTATGATGGCCATGTCGAGATGGAACACAACATTCAACTTTATCTCCCCCGACGAACTTAAAATGCCGGATGAGTTTAAGCTTTACCTCGAAAACCTCGGTCTTAAATACTACGAACATTCCGATTTTACGGATATCATTTCCAAAGCTGACATTATTTATATGACCAGGGTGCAGAAGGAACGGTTCTCTGATCCCATTGAATATGAAAAGGTCAGGAATGTGTATGTGCTTAAGAATTCGATGCTCGCGAATACAAAACCAAATATGAGGATACTCCATCCACTCCCGAGGGTTAATGAGATCAATACTGATGTGGATTCAAATCCCAAAGCCTATTACTTTGAACAGGCTCTTAACGGAGTCTTCACACGGCAGGCAATACTTTGTTCACTTTTAGGAATTAAATAATGGGGATAAAAACCATGAAAGAACCGAAACAACTGAGTGTCAGTGCAATAGAAAATGGAACTGTCATTGATCATATACCGGCGAAGAACCTTTTCAAAGTTATTCAGATACTTGGACTTGATCATATCGACAGCCAGATAACATTTGGTACCAACCTTGAAAGCAAAAAACTCGGGAAAAAGGCAATCATCAAGATCTCGGGCAAGTTTTTCGAGGATGCCGACATTAACAGGATTGCCCTAGTCGCCCCTGATGCCAAGCTTAACATAATAAGGGACTATGAGGTAGTTGAAAAGAAAGTGGTTGAAGTACCCGATAATATTGTTGGCATTGCCAGGTGCATGAATCCCAAGTGCATCACTAATTTTGAACCTGTAATAACACGCTTCAGGGTAGTTTCAAAGAAAAATGTTTCGCTGAAATGCCACTACTGCGAAAAGATCACCAACCAGGAAAACATGCGCATAATCTGATCAAATTTGATCCCCATACCCCTGCCCTTAATTTGGGGTTCCTTAGTTGGGTGAACAGAAGTACAAAAATCAGCTATCTCAGTCTGTCATACGACCTCACAAGGTTTTCATCCTTTTTGATCCCCTTAAACGCAAGGGTTCCAAGAATCAGTATAAGCAGCGGGATGAACATCCTGAATCCCCATTCCACATTTGCCCCGTACCTGCTCATCAGAGTGACGCCATAGTAACAAATCAGGCCGATCAATATTATTGATGAAATGATGAGCGCAAGGGTGATCCGCATCTGAAGCTTCCTGTTCCTGAACGTTACCAGGGCAATAGCCGCCAGTATAATAATCAGGACTATAGCCGCACTTACCGGGACCTGTTTCCACAACAGTTCAGGATTTACCGTTGCGGTATCTTGCCAGGTACCGGTGAAATTCATGAAATACCCGGTCCCGCTTTTGTTAATAAACTTTAAAAAACTCCCTTTGAGGAATAATAATGATAGCAATATTGTCAATGACAGGTAAAGCGATTGAATTCTCTGGATCATTTTTTTAGGTATAAATTATCCGGTAAAATTAATCAGTTTTATTTAATTCAGGGTCTGCTTAAAGTATCCAATCAGAGGAAGGCAGCAAAAATGATTTAAGTAAATTTAACATAATTTTCAAAGCATGAATTACCTAATAAACTGTAAATTAAATACCTTTGCGTGCTTTGATTTCCGGTAAGCGAAACAACTTGTGTCAAATATAATAAACTGTTTAGAAATCAAGGTGATTCAATAATATCAGAAATTAGAAGATGAATAAGAAACTGAGAGTGGTTATAATGGTTCTGCTGGCTATCGTTTTAGCAGGTATAATATTCTTTCCCAAAATTAAACCGATTTTTGCATCAGGTTCCGGTAATGCCGGCCCCGGACAGGGAGCCGGAGGGCCAGGTGGACCCGGAGGGCGACAGCTGCTCAATGTCAGCGGATTTCTGATCCAGCCTACCGTTCTGAATAACCTGTACAACGGTACCGGAAAGTTAATTCCGGATGAAGAGGTGGAATTGTCATTTGAAACATCAGGTAAAATTATAGGTATAAATTTTACGGAAGGAAGCCGTGTTAAGAAAGGGGATCTTCTCGCAAAAATAAATGACAAGCCATTACAGGCTCAGTTGCAGAAGCTTCAGGCTCAGAAAAAGCTTTCTGAAGAGAAGGAATTCCGGCAGCGCAGCCTGCTTGATAAGGATGCAATAAGCAAGGAAAGCTACGACCAGATCGTGACCGAGCTTCAGACTATCCAGGCCGACATCAACCTTATCCTGGCACGTATTTCCGAAACTGAACTTCGCGCTCCGTTCGATGGAATTATTGGCCTGCGATATGTCAGTGAAGGCAGTTACACCAATGCGTCAACAAAAATTGCGAGACTGGTTAAGATCAGACCCATAAAACTCGAATTTTCAATCCCTGAAATTTACACCGATGAAGTCACAATCGGATTTCCTGTTACTTTCACTCTTGTTGGCAATAATAAAACATATGATGCTGTTGTTTATGCTGTTGAACCCCAGATCACCGAAGGTACCAGAAACATAGTTATAAGGGCGATGTATCCCAACAGGAACGAGGAGTTGAAATCTGGTCGTTCCGCCACGATAACACTCCTGCTTTCCAGAATAGAAAATGCAATAGCGATTCCGACTGAAGCCATTACCCCGGAGATGGAGGGGGAAACTGTATTCGTATACCGGAATGGCAAAGCTTCTACGATAAAAGTGGGAATAGGCCTGCGTACCGAATCGCACGTTCAGATCGTAGACGGGCTGAAATTCGGTGATACGCTGCTGACAACGGGTATATTGCAGCTGAGGCACAACCTGCCTGTTGTGCTTGATACTTTGATAAAAAACTAGATAAATCTCAAACACAAAGTAATGAGTCTTTCTTCAGTTAGTATAAACCGGCCGGTGCTTGCGACGGTTTTCGCAATAGTTATAACGCTGTTCGGGGTTGTCGGTTTAACATTCCTCGGCATTCGTGAGTTCCCGAGCGTTGATCCGGCTATAATCTCTGTCAACACATCATATCCCGGGGCTAACTCGGATGTTATCGAGACCCAGATCACCGAACCGCTTGAACAATCTATAAATGGGATTCCCGGAGTGCGCACTCTGACCAGCGTCAGCAGCCAGGGATCAAGCAGGATAACAGTCGAGTTCGAACTCTCTGTCGACCTTGAAACTGCCGCCAATGATGTAAGGGACAAGGTCTCCCAGGCAATGCGCAGGCTGCCCCAGGACTGCGACCCTCCCACAGTGACAAAAGCTGACGCTGATGCCAACCCGATCCTTTTCCTGACAATTGAGAGCAATAAACGATCACTTCTTGAGCTCTCTGAAATTGCAGATCTTACCCTAAAAGAACAACTCCAGACTGTTTCAGGGGTAAGTGCAATAAATATTTTTGGAGAAAAACGTTATTCGATGCGTCTGTGGATCGATCCAATGAAACTGGCCGGCTATGGCCTGACTCCAATGGATGTCAGGAGTGCTATATCACGTGAAAACGTTGAACTTCCATCAGGATCGATTGAAGGGACCACAACCCAGCTGACCATCAGGACATTGGGACTTATGACCACTCCAAAGGAATTCAACGACCTTATTATAAAACAAACCGGTGACCAACTGGTACGTTTTAAGGATATAGGCAGGGCTGAGCTGGGCCCTGAAGATATTCGCGGAATACTGAAGAATAACGGTGTGCCGATGGCTATGTTGGCTGTTGTACCGCAACCTGGGTCAAATCATATCGAGATAGTTGATGAGATTTACAGGCGCCTTGAATTCATAAGAAAGGACCTTCCCGATGATGTAAAGGTAGCCGTAAACTACGATAACACTGCTTACATACGTTCATCAATTAATGAAGTCAAACATACAATATATATAGCCTTTACGCTTGTTGTAATAATTATTTACGTCTTCCTCAGGAGCTGGAGAGCCACCATTATTCCCATCCTTGTTATCCCGGTTTCTCTTATCGGGTCATTTTTTATAATGTACCTCGCGGGATTCTCAATAAATGTACTTACTCTGCTTGCGATAGTTCTGGCTATCGGGATTGTTGTCGACGATGCCATAGTTGTGATGGAAAATATCTATGTCAAGGTGGAGAATGGGATGAAGCCCTATGAAGCCGGATTAAAAGGCTCAAAGGAGATCTATTTCGCTATTATCTCAACTACCATAACCCTGGTTTCGGTATTTTTCCCCATCGTGTTCCTGGAGGGTATAACAGGCCGGCTTTTCAGGGAATTCGGGATCGTGATGGCCGGTACTGTAACTATTTCTGCTTTTCTGGCACTTTCCCTTACACCAATGGTTTCGACAAAGCTGCTGAGAAAGGAAAAAAGTCATACCTGGTTCTACAGGAAGACTGATAAATTTTTCCAGAACCTCAATGAAGGCTACAAAAGGTACCTGGATTCATTTTTGAGGCACAGGCAGTATTCTTTCATAATACTTATAGTTGCGCTTGGCCTGATTTTACTGTTCTGGATAACGACACCTGCTGAGATGGCGCCGCTGGAGGACAGGTCGCAGATCACTATCAATACCTCAGCCACAGAAGGTGCAACATATGAATTCATGCTTGCATACGCAGATGATATTGCCAGGCTGGTTGAAGAAAGGGTTCCTGAAAGAATTGGTTATACAAGCATGGTCAGGGGCGGAACATTTGCAAATATCAGGATAAACCTTGCCAGACCAGACGACAGGGACCGGACACAGCAGGCAATAGCAGACCAGCTTTCGGTTGATGTAAGGAGTAAAACAAAAGCCAGGGCCTTTGTAAACCAGCAGTCCACATTCGGCCAGCGACGGGCAGGTATGCCGGTGCAGTATGTTCTTCAGGCCACCTCGATTGAGAAGCTCCGGGAGATTATTCCCCCCTTCATGAATAAAGTTTCGGAGAGTGAGGTTTTGCAGATGGCAGATGTGAACCTTAAATTCACCAAGCCTGAACTCAGGATCCATATCAACAGGGAGAAAGCCATTACACTGGGCGTATCAACTCAGAATATAGGACAAACGCTTCAACTTGCATTAAGCGGACAGCGTTTCGGATACTTCTTCATGAACGGCAAGCAATACCAGATCCTGGGTGAACTTGCCCGTGAGAACCGCAACAAACCGCTCGATCTTAAATCATTATATGTCAGAAGCAGCACCGGCGAGATGATCCAGTTCGATAATCTTGTGACTTTGTCTGAAGAAACTGCTCCGCCGCAACTTTACAGGTACAACCGATTTGTAGCTGCAACTATTTCTGCCGGACTGGTCCCGGGAAAAACCATAAGCGAAGGAATTGATGAAATGGACAGGATTGCCGACGAGGTTCTTGATGATTCATTCAGAACTGCCCTCTCAGGTGATTCCAAGGATTTTATGGAGAGCTCCTCAAGCCTTATGTTCGCCTTCGGGCTTGCCCTGATACTGATATTCCTTGTCCTTGCAGCCCAGTTTGAAAGTTTTAAGGATCCGTTCATAGTAATGATGACAGTTCCCCTGGCACTTACCGGAGCGCTTATTTTCATGTGGTATTTTAATATTACAATGAATATATTCAGCCAGATCGGATTGATCATGCTCATTGGCCTGGTGTCGAAAAACGGGATCCTGCTGGTGGAATTTGCCAATCAGCGGAAATCAGCCGGACTCTCGAAGGTCGATGCAATAAAATTTGCTGCTGCTTCACGGTTCCGCCCAATCCTTATGACAAGTCTCGCAACTATTTTTGGTCTGCTGCCCCTTGCGTTGGGACTTGGTGAAGGTGCTCAAAGCCGTGTCGCAATGGGTACTACTGTCGTCGGTGGCATGCTGTTTTCGACTTTACTGACTCTGTTTGTTGTCCCCGCAATTTATACCTACATCTCCAGTGAAACAAAAAAGAATCCTGATGAAAATACAGCTACTGTCGCTTAGCCTGATTGTTTTTTCTTTAAGCGCTTATTCTCAAAATCAACTGGTTTACGATGTCGAGGACTGTATAAAGACCGGTCTTGAAAATAACTTTTCACTTCTGATAACGAGGAACAATGAATCAATTGCCAGGAATAACTATACTATTGGAAATGCGGGATTCCTCCCCTCCCTGGACCTGAGCAGCAGGCACAGCGGTACTTTGAATAATACAAAAAGGGAGCTTGCTGATGGCGGTGAAACCAATTCGGATGGGGAGCATAATACAACTACCTTCGCCGGACTGGCGATGAATATGACTATTTTTAACGGATTCAGCGTCCAGACCACCTATAAGAAACTAAATGAACTTAAACAGGTGGGCGAACTGAATACCCAGCTTGCCGTCGAGAATCTCGTTGCAGACATCATATCAGGGTATTACAACTATATCCAGCAGATAGAGCTTCGAAACAATATCAACTATGCCGTTACCCTTTCGAGGGAGCGTTTGCGTATCGATGAAGACCGTTATCTGCTCGGATCCAGTTCAAAGCTTCAGGTTTTACAGTCGCGGGTCTACCTCAATGGCGACAGTTCACGGCTTTCACGTCAGAATGAAGTCGTCAGGGCAGCCCAGATAAGGCTTAACGAGCTGATGGCAGTCAAGGATCTCGGTCAGGAATTTACCACTACAGATACCCTGATTACAGTAAACCCCGACCTGCTGTTCGAAAAAATGCTCGATGAAACACTGGCTGCCAATACCAACCTTCAGATTGCTTCAAAAAGCAGGACAATATCGGAATACGACCGTAAAATCATTGCATCGCGCAGCTATCCGTATTTAAATGCTTCATCAGGCTACGGCTATACTTTCAATACTTTCTCTTCGGGTACTACCGACAGACAGATCACCGACGGGTTAAACTATGGCCTCAACCTCGGACTGAATGTCTTTGACGGATTTAACCAGAGAAGAGAGATCAGAAATTCTATGATCAACGTGCAAAACAGCGAGCTGAGGTACCAGGAAATTGAACAGGGCATTAAAGCCGATCTGATAACCATTTACAGTGCCTACAGGAATTATCTCCGCCTTATCACACTCGAAAACCAAAACCTTCAGACAGCCACTGAAAACTTCGAGATAGCAATTGAAATGTACAGGCTCGGAAGCCTTTCGGGAATTGACCTCCGGGAGGTCCAGAAAAGTCTGCTCGATGCACGCGAAAGCCTGCTTTCGGTGGAATTCCAGGCCAAACTGGCCGAGATATCACTGCTTCTTATTTCCGGCAGAATTATGGACTACATTTAAGACCGGCATCCCGGATTTTTTTATATTTGTTTCTCATTACTTACCATGCAAAAGAAAACCGAACTGATAACCAATCCGGATGGAAGTATATTTCATTTGCATCTTCTTCCTGGCGATATATCTGAGAAGATCATCATAGTCGGTGATCCCGCCCGGGTTGATCTGATTGCATCACATCTTGAGGAGATCCGGGTAAGGAAGGAGAACCGGGAATTCCGGACTGTTACCGGCAGCTTCCAGGGTTCCGAAGTAACTGTAATCTCCTCGGGCATAGGTCCTGATAACATTGATATCCTTGTCAATGAACTTGATGCCCTTGTTAACGTCGATCTCAGGACCGGGGAGATAATTGAGGAGCCTGTTTCACTTACATTAATCAGAATAGGCACATCGGGCGGACTCAGGGCAGATGTACCCACAGGGTCATATGTACTCGCCGGAACAGCAATCGGATTTGACGGCCTGTTGCATTTTTATGAAGGTTATGACTGGCTTCTTGACAATACTTTATCGACAGTGCTTGCTGAATACCTTGAATGGCCCGATACCCTCTCCTTTCCATACGTTGTAAATGCAAACAGGGAGCTTGCCGGCTTGTTCGATACCGATAACTTCATCAATGGAATTACGATTTCTGCACCCGGCTTCTATGGACCTCAGGGTAGAAAACTCAGACTTGAGACTTTCGACAGCGAAATCAATGATAAGCTTGCACAATTCTCCTTCATGGGAAGAACTATCAGCAACTATGAAATGGAGAGCTCGGCACTCTATGGGCTTGCAGGATTACTTGGGCATAAAGCCCTGACAATTTGCGCGGTTATCGGAAACCGGGTAACCGGAGAATTCATCAACGACTATAAACAGATAATCGATGACCTTGCACTAAAGGTCCTGAAACGCATCTGAAATCACTGCGGAAGCTTTACAGATTAGACCTGTACCAGTTAATCGCCTCCGCCATTCCTTCCCTGACGTTATGTGTCGGCTTGTATCCAAGCAGGCGCTGTGCCTTGTCGATCGAAGCCAGTGAATGAGGAATATCCCCTGCCCTGTCAGGACCATAAAGCGGGCTAATCTCCACGACTTCAGGGTCAAAGTTCCCTATCAGCTGTTTTATCAGTCCAAACAAATCATTGAGACTGGTCCTTTCTCCGTGCGCAACATTGTAAACCTGATTAACCGCTGACTTGTCGTGAACAAGTGCAGCAAGGTGGTTTGCCTGGATAACGTTATCAATGTATGTGAAATCCCTTGAATAGAGCCCGTCGCCATTGATAACAGGTGATTCGTGATGCAAAAGCGATTTTACAAATAGCGGGATTACTGCAGCGTATGCCCCCATCGGATCCTGTCTGCGTCCGAATACATTGAAATACCGCAGGCCGATCGTTTCGATTTTATAAGTTGAGGCAAAATTGGCGGCAAAGAGTTCATCAACATATTTCGTGATGGCATAGGGCGACAAAGGCTTTCCGATCTTGTCCTCAATCTTTGGGAGATCGGGATGATCCCCGTATGTTGAAGAGCTTGCAGCATAGATAAATCTTTTCACCCCGGCTTCTTTTGAGGCGAAGAGCATTTTTACAAATCCGCCGATGTTTACATCAGTTGAAGAAACCGGGTCTTTTATCGATCGCGGCACCGATCCCAGGGCTGCCTGGTGAAAAACGTATCCGATACCATTAACGGCTTTTTCACAGTCGTCGTAGTTCCTGATATCTCCTTCAATCAGTCTGAAACTGTTGTTTGTCATGAAATTCTTCAGGTTTTCCCTTTTCCCGGTCGAAAAATTATCAAGGCAAACCACCTGGTTACCTGCGTTCAGCAGTGATTCAACAAGATTTGAGCCGATAAAACCGGCTCCGCCGGTTACCAGCACTTTATTTCCTTTCAGAATTTGTTCCATACAGACAGGGATAAGTTTAAACTTTTTAAGGTTGAATTTAAGATCCTGCCCGGGCAGGGATCACTTATTAAAAAAATGAAGAATCTCGTTCAGAATAAATTCGGCTGTCTTGCCGTCGCCATAAAAACCGGGATAGACCAGGTCGGTTCCATTGTGTATGAATGCTTCAAATTCATCCCTGAGACGGTCGGGATTTGCATCAGTAAGTTTTACAGTACCATTTGTTACAAGCTCAATCCATTCTGTCTCTTTCCGCAGAACAATGCATGGCTTTTTAAAGAAATGTGATTCTTTCTGTACCCCACCGGAATCAGTAATTATCATCCTGCATGTTTTTTCAAGCAGCGTCATCTCCAGGTATGACACAGGCGGAACTATGCTTATATACCCGCAGATTTTAAGTTCGTCAAAAAGCGGTTTAAGGCCCGATTTCAGCGAATTTATCGTGCGGGGATGGAAAGGCATGACAAAAGGAATGCAATGCTTTTCAGCAAGTTCTTTAAGCGTGGAAAGGATTATTCCCAGTCGGCGGGTATCATCGGTGTTGATCTCACGATGAACAGTTGTAAGAATGAACTTATCACGTTCAAGGTGCATCACTTCAAGCAATGAAGACTTCTTTCTCTCGGCAAGCTCTGCAAAGAACAGTGAATTGTCGTACATTATATCCCCCGTAAGGTAGATCTTGGGATTGTCAATTGTGTAGGGCGGACTGTTTTCAGGCCTGAATCCTTCATTCATCAGGTTTTTGAAGGCTGCGTTGGTAGGTGCAAACAGAAGAGTTGAGGCATGATCGCTCATTATCCTGTTAAGCTCTTCGGGCATTTTTTTGTTAAATGATCTCAGCCCGGCTTCAATATGAAATACAGGGAAATGCAGCTTGGAAGCGGCAATGGCCCCTGCAAGGGTTGAATTGGTATCACCGTAAAGCAATATACAATCAGGTTTTTGCTTTAAAAGTACTTCTTCAATTCCGGTAATCATGAGGGAAGTCTGACGTCCGTGGGGTGCCGATCCAACGCCGAGGTTGAAATCAGGTTTGTGGATTTCAAGTTCATCAAAAAAGACCTCTGAAAGCTCCTTGTCGTAATGCTGTCCTGTATGTAATGTAAGCTCTTCTATCTCATCTGAAAAATTTAGCCGGATTGCCCTGCTGATTGCTGAAGATTTTATTATCTGTGGCCTCGCGCCCACAATATTCAGGACCTTTATTTTTGACATTATTACAGGAGAGATAAATAATTATTAATTAATGATATAACTTATTAAAATAAGAAAAATTATATCGGATCACAATAAAAAGGGCATCACCCGAGAAGGCGGT
>Ga0209706_10001653_pt1 | contig 12651 bp, 7 predicted proteins | sample PPLLaktember2015_6_FD_187263 | JGI IMG/M metagenome (GOLD analysis project Ga0209706, IMG submission 187263) | Freshwater sediment microbial communities from Prairie Pothole Lake near Jamestown, North Dakota, USA - PPLs Lake P8 Core (1) Depth... | ecosystem: Environmental > Aquatic > Freshwater...
CCCTCGAGCAGGTCTCCGCCAAGGAGGATCAGGTCCGGCTTCCGGGCGTTGACCTTGGCGACGAGCTCGTCGATGAAGCGGTCGGACGTCAGGTCCCGGAAATGGAGGTCAGCCATGAAGACGATCGTCAGCTCTTGGGCCGCCGAGGACCGGGCGGGGATTTCGACGCGGTATTCCTGGGCCCGAAGAACGCGATTGTTGATCGCGCCGAAGACGACGACGAGAAGCGGGACGCCAAGGGAGATGCCCAGGCGCCACACCTTGAACCGTCCCGAGCTTACGGTCACTCGCGAGGCGAGCCCCACGAGCCGGAGGGCGGCGACGGCGATGTCGACCAGGACCACGGTCATGACCAGGTACAGAAGGAGCGGAAGGGCGCAATAGCCGAAGACGACGGCCGCCGCGGCCCACCGGCTCCCCTTCCCATGGGCCAACGTCTCAGCGACGGGATAGCCGGCCGCGATCAGGACGAAGGCCGCGGTCCAGAGGTTCTTGAGGGGTTTTGGGCCGATCAGCGACCGGACGCGGAAGCCGACATACAAGGCCAGCGGCGCGGCGAGCAGAAGCTCGTTCTGCAGGTACATGGTGCCGGACGTCCTCGGGAATCCCCAGACGGCCGGACCAGCCGGCCCTGGGGAGAGGTATTATAGCGGTTTGGGGCCGGACCGTCACCCGGGCGAACCCGGGCTCGAGATTGGGGTTGGCAGGGCCACGGGGATTCGAACCCCGGTCTGATGGCTGAGAACCATCTGTCCTGGGCCTCTAGACGATGGCCCCGCAAGGGGCCATAAAAATACCAGAATCCCTCCGGGGTGTCAACCCGATGAGCGGGTCCACGACATGGTCAACGCGGCGCCGAGTTGACGCTCCCCTGTCTTCCCTGATATCGTCACTGACGATAGGAGCCCGTCTTCGACAAGGAGCATTCGATGACCTACAGCGCACCCTTGGGAAGCCCCACCACAAATACCCGCATGAAGAGTCCGGGTCATCTGGCCTCGGTCTCCGGCATGTGCGCCGCCTGCACGGCGGATTGCGGCGGGACCTGCGACATCGGCCTGTCGGCGGTCCGCGGCGCGGAAGCCCTTCTGCCGTTCGCCGCCGACATCAATCAGTTCGCGTCAGAGAAGACCTATCCGCTCGACTTCTCGCAATTCACCATCAACGGCCGCGTCTTCGGCGTCCAGGGCCTGCCGCCCGATCCGATGGTCGCGACCTATCCGAACGCGGACATCCGCGCGAGCTTCGGCCTCTCCAAGCCGGTCCGGTGCGCCATGCCCCTGATCCTGCCGGCCATGGCCAAGCTGGCCTGGCGCGAGTATTTCGCCGGCGCCGCCCTGGCGGGAGTGCCGGTGGTCATCGGAGAGGACGTCCTGTCCAAGGATCCCGGCCTCGCCCTCGAAGGTCAACGTGTTGTCGCGGCGCCCCTCATCGCCGAGATGCTCGCCGCGTTCAGGCGCTACCACCGGGGTCTCGGCGACATCGTCCTCCAGGCCAACTGTGACGACGAGTTCCACGGACTCCTCGAATTCGCCATCGCCCGGCTCGAGGTCAGGTCGGTCGAGCTCAAGTTCGGGCAGGCCGCCAAAGGCATCCAGGGCATGGGCCGCGTGCCGCGGATCGAGGACGCCCGCCGCTTCAAAGCGCTCGGCTACCTCGTCCTCCCCGACCCCGACGATCCGGCGGTCGCCGAAGCCTACGGACGCGGCGAAGGGCCGGTCTTCGAGAAGATCGGGCGCTTGCCCATCTGGGACGAAGCCGGGCTCCTCGCCCGGGTCGCGCGGCTTCGAGAGCTCGGCGCGGAGCGGATCTGCTTCAAGACCGGCCCGTTCGCCCCTCGCGATATCGCCGCCATCCTCAAGATCGCCTCCGAGGCCGGGGTCGACCTGGTGACCCTCGACGGAGCGGGCGGCGGGACCGGATCCAGCCCGGTACGGATGATGGACGAGTGGGGCGTCCATGCGGTCACGCTCGAGTGCGCCGCGCATAGGATGCTCGCCGCGCTGACCGCCAAGGGGCGGCCCCTGCCCCAGGTCGCCATCGCCGGCGGCTTTGCCCTGGAGGACCACATCTTCAAGGGGCTCGCCCTCGGGGCGCCCCACATCGGATGGGTCGCGGTGGGACGGGGCGCGATGGCCGCGGCCATGGCCGGCAAGCAGGTGGGCGATGCGCTGGCTCGGGGCGAGACCCCCAAGGAATTCGCCCGCTTCGGATCGCGGGTCGAGGACGTCTTCGCCGACTACCGCCTGCTCAAGGCCGACTTCGGCGCCGAGACCGCGAAGATCCCGACCGGGGCGATCGGCGTCTTTTCCTACTTGAACCGGCTGTCCGCGGGCCTCCGCGAGCTCATGGCCCTGAACAGGAAGTTCGCCCTCCGCGACATCGGCCGCGAGGACATCATTCCGCTCACCGACGCCGCAGCGAAAGCGAGCGGCCTGCCGAGTTACGAGGAGCTCACGGCGCGGGAGCTGTAAACAGGCCGGGTTTCACCGGCGGGCCAGGAGCATCTTGGCCGCCGTCTCGCCGCCGTTGATCCGGTAGAGCATCGGCAGGGGCCGGTCCAGGCCCTCGGCGAACTCAGGCGCGTTCTCCCAACGGTAATTGAGGATGTTGGCGTAGTCGGAGAAGTGCTGCCAGCGCCGTCGCGGCAGGCCGGTGACCATGTGGAAGTGGTTGGCCGGCATGCCCATCTTGGCCTGGCTCGCGGGCACGTGATCGAAGGTCAGGAGCGTGTGCGGCCAGGTGTAGTCGGAGGCGTGGCAGACGCGCTCGGCGAGCGGGGCCGGGAGCTCGATCGACTGGGCCTCGTCCTGGACCATGGTGAAGAGGCCCGTGAGGTCGGAGAAAGCGATGCGGCCGGCAATACCTTTGATGCCCTTGGGCGAAAGGTAGCCCACGGAGAAGCCAAGGCCGGGGAAATAGAACTCGACGGCCTTGAACAGGAACCACTTATCGCCGTAGTCGAGGGAGGCGGAGCCGGAGTTGTCGCCGTCGATGAAGCCCCGCTCCATCCAGGGCTCGCCCCGGAATTCCTTGAGGTCGAGGCCGAGGGCCTTCGCGTTCGCCTCGATCTCCCAGGGCTCGTAGACCTTGCGGAAGTCCATGAAAAGCGTCGGGTTGCCGCCCGAGAGATAACAGTAGGCGAGCATCGTCAGGAGGGCCTGGATGTCGTTCTCCGTGGCGAAGGGGACGACCGTCTTGCGGCCCGTGTGGTCCTCGCTCGAATTGAAGAGCGACTCGGCGATGTCGGCGGTCGTCATCGGCAGGCCGCGGCGGTCCGAGCCCCAGGCGAGCTGGTTCGTCCAGCCGCCGCCGATGGCGTCGACGTCGCGCATGTAGTTGCGGAGGATGAGGTAAAGGGCCAGGGCTTCATCGAGCTTGGCCTTGCCGGCGGCGTTGAGGGCCGGCGCCTTGATCTTCGCGGCGGTGTAGATGTCGCGGCCGAGCCGGGTGATGTCCTCGGAGTCGGTGAAGATGCGGCCCTTGAACTTGACGTTGACGACCCAGTCGCGAAGGGCCTTCAGCTCCTCGGGATCGTAGCCGCCTTTCTTCCGGAGCATGTCGGCGAAGAGCTTCATGGACTCGCGCGTGCTCTCGAGGCCGAAGAAGCGGCGAGCGGCGTGGACGTGGTTGAGCGCGGTCTCCATCTGCATAGAATCCGTGTCGATGGCCACGAAGCGCTTGCCCTGAAGGGCGGCGCGGGCGAGCATGGCATAAGCCAGGTCGACGACCTCTTCGCGGGTTTTGGCGTCGAACTCGGGGTCGAGGCCGGTCTCGGGCATGGTCCCGATGACCATGGGGCAGAGGCGGCCCGTCTGGGCGTAGGCGCCGACCAGCGCGTCGATGCCGACGACGCCGGGCTTGGGGGCGTTATTGCCGCCGACGCAGGCCAGGGGGAAGGACGGCGGGAAATGGGCCGTCACGGCCATCGCGGTCTTGCCGGGGAAGAACCAGGTGTCGGGGACGATGAGGATGGCCTCGACGCCCGCCTCTTTCATCTCCCGGGCCGCCTGGTCGGCCGTGCGCTCGCTGTCGACGAGCTTGGAGCAGGTGAAGACGTTGGGGGCGGTGCCGTCGGGGAGGCGCAGGCGTTTGGCCAGCAGGGCGGCCGTCATCCGGCCGATGTTGAAGGCCCGGGTCCGGGAATCCTCATCGATGCGGGGGTCGCAGGGGACGAAAACTCCCAAGATGGGCGCGCCGGGTTTCCTTTTACCCGTGTAGGGCATGGCTCCTCCGTGATGGGCGGCGCGAGGCCGCTTGCCCGTCAGATGTATTCGATGGTGGCCGGCGGCTTGCCCGTGAGCTCGTAGGCGACCCGGGTGACGCCGGGAAGCTCGGCCGTGATCCTCTTGGATATCTTCATGAGCGTCGCCCAGGGCAGGGGCGACGGCTCGGCGGTCATCGCGTCCCGGCTCTCGACGGAGCGGACGATGACGATGTTGCCGAAATGCCGCTTGCCGCCGACGATGCCGGTCCCCTTGTCCTCGAGCAGGACAGCGAAGGCCTGGAAAGGCTTGTGAGCCGCGACCTCCTCCTCGACGATGACGGTGGCCGCCCGGACGAGGACGACCCGCTCGGGGGTCACCTCGCCGATGATGCGGGTGGCCAGGGCCGGGCCGGGGAAAGGCATCCGGTTGTAGATGGACTCGGGAAGGCCGAGCTCCATGGACACCAGGCGGACCTCGTGCTTGAAGAGCTCCTTGAGGGGCTCGATGACCTTGAAGCCGAAATCCTCCTGCGGATCGATCCCGATCTGTTCGAGGATGTTGTGCTGGGTCTTGAGGCCCTTCTGGGTCTCGATGATATCGGCCGCGATCGTGCCCTGGATGAGGAAGCGGGCCTTGCTCTTGAGCACCTCCTTGCCAAAGGAGCTGTAGAAAGCATAGCGGAAGGCCTTGCGCTTCTCCTCGGGGTCGGCCTTGCCTTTGAGAGCGGCGAAGTATTCCTTTTTCTTATCGGCGATGTCCACGGCGATGCCCAGCCCGGCGAAGATCTCGGCGATCTCCCGGGGCTCTCCGGCGCGCATGAGCCCGTGGTCGATGAAGACCGACTTGAGCTGCGGGCCGAGGGCCCGGTGGGCCAGGACGGTGCAGGCGGAGCTGTCGACGCCGCCGGAGAGAGCCGAGATGGCCTTGCCCGAGCCGACCGTCTTCTTGATCTCTTCGATCTGGGTTTCGATGAATTTCTTGACGTTCATGGGGCCTCCCTCTGTCCTGTCGCCTCATCATACTTATTTAAGAAGACGGGGTCAAACCTATACGTTTTTAATTCTCGGGGTGTCGCTCTCGTAAAAACGACTCCCCGGCAAGAATTAAAAACGTATAGGTTTGACCCCTTCTTGAGGAAGGCATCACCCCCTCGGGAGAGCGAAATCACCTCGCCAACCGCCGGGGCAGGCGATTGACCCGGCTCGCGCGCGATCCGAGAATGGGCCCAACGCAAGGAGGGCCCCATCCAAGGCTATTGCGAAAAACGGGGCGGACACGGGGATTCCTCTCCAGGCCCTCCTTGCCCTCTTACCTCCTCCGGGGGCAGGATCGTGGCCTCGAGTGACCGGCCACGATCCTGCCAAATTTCTTGATCAAGGCGTTGTCCGGGTCTTTCCGAGCAGCCGGGAGACCTCGGGGCCCCACCATTTGAAGACCGGCCCCGAATCGACTACCATAGGCTTCCCGAAAACTTAGTGGAGGGACCCATGACGCACCGCGCCCCCGCCGGCCGCCCCGCCTGCATCTATGCCGCGCTCCTGGCCCTGATCATGCTCCAGTCCGCCGCGTATCCTGCGACGCCGCTCGAAAAGAGAATCAAGGCCTTGACCGACAAACTCACCCCCGAGCTCATCGACATCCGCCGGGATATCCACTGCAATCCCGAGCTCGGACTCCAGGAGACCCGGACGTCCGGCATCGTGGCCGGCTATTTCCGCAAGCTCGGGCTCGAGGTCCGGACGGGCTACGCCAAGACCGGCGTCATCGGCATCCTCAAGGGCGGCAAGCCCGGCCCGGTCGTGGCCATGCGCGCCGACATGGACGCCCTGCCCATCACCGAGGAGTCTGACGTGCCTTTCGCCTCGAAGGTCAAGGCCGTCGTCGACGGCCGCGAAACCGGGGTCATGCACGCCTGCGGCCACGACATCCATACGACCATGCTGCTCGGCGTCGCCTCCGTCCTCTCGGCCGTCAAGGCCGACGTCCCGGGCACAGTCGTCTTCATCGCCCAACCGGCCGAGGAATGCTGCGGCGGGGCGGATATGATGATCGCCGAGGGCGCCTTCAAGGACGTTGTCCCCGCCGCCTTCTTCGCCTACCACGTCGACGACACGCTCAAGGCCGGCCGCCTCGGCTACGCCTCGGGCTTCATGTCGGCCAACGTCGACGGCTTCAGCCTCGAGATCAGGTCCACCGGCTGCCACGGCGCCAGCCCCTGGTCCTGCGTCGATCCCATCGTCGTCGGCGCGGAGATCGTGACCGCCCTCCAGGTCATGGTCGCCCGGGAGTTCAGCGTCCACGACAACACCGTCATCACCGTCGGCTCCTTTCACGGCGGGAGCGCCCCCAACGTCATCCCCCCGTCGGCCCGGCTCGAAGCCACCGTACGCAATTACGGCGACGGCCAGCGCCGGGTCCTGAAGGAGAAGATCACCCGGCTCGTCACCAACATCTGCGAGGCCGCCGGCGCCGAGTTCAACCTCGGTTACGAGTTCGGTACCCCTTCCGTCTACAACGACCCCGCTCTGACCGCCCGGGCCCTGGCCACGGCCGAGCGCGTCCTCGGATCGAAGTCGGCCTTGGTCGAGCAGAAGCCGGAGATGGGCGGGGAGGACTTCAGCTATTTCGGCAAGATCGCCCCGGCCGTGATGTTCAACCTGGGCGTCGTTCCCCCGGACCGCGAAGCGACGGCCGTCCACTCCCCCACCTTCATGGCCGACGAGGCCGCGATCCCCATCGGGGTCAACCTGATGGCCAACATCCTCCTCGACCATCAGGCGCAAGCCTCCAGGACGTCGAAGAAATAAGTTCCCGGCTTCCCCCCGGCTGCGCCGACTAAATTTCATGAGCGCGGCCACGGCCGTGCGGTTCACTTCAGGAGGTCTGTCCATGAAAAGAACATTCGTCGCATTGCTCGTTTTCGCCCTTGTGGCGATGAGCTTCGGCTGCGCCAGCTGGAGCAAGACGGCCCAAGGCGCGGCCATCGGCGGGGCGGGCGGCGCGGTCGTCGGTGGCGTCATCGGCAAGATCGCCGGAAACACCCTCCTGGGCGCCATCGCCGGGGCCGCCGTGGGCGGCGCGGCCGGGGCCTTCATCGGCCGCCATATGGACAAGCAGGCCGAAGAAATGCGCCGCGACCTCGAGGGGGCCAAGGTCGAGCGCGTCGGCGAGGCCATCAAAATCACCTTCGACTCGGGCCTCATGTTCGATATCAACAAGTACGACCTCCGCGCCGCCAGCCGGGAGAACCTGAACAAGCTGGCCGCCATCCTCAACAAGTACCCGGATACGAACATCCTCGTCGAGGGCCATACCGATTCGACCGGGACGCGCGAGATCAACATGCCGCTGTCCGAGAACCGGGCCAAGGCCGTGGCCGATTTCCTGGCCACGCTCAACGTCCAGTCGGCCCGCTTCGCGGTCCACGGCTACGGTCCCGATCAGCCCCTCGGCGACAACGCCACCGTCGAAGGCCGGCAGACGAACCGCCGCGTCGATCTGGCCATCATGGCCAACGAGAAGCTGAAGAAGATCGCCCAGGACTCCGTCAAGGGCACGGCCTGAAGTCTGCACCGGCGACCCTCCCGCGGACCGGCGATTTGTGGTACTCTTTCGCTTGGTATCGCCGCAGGAGGATCGCGATGAAGTTGGCCGGGACCTCATGCCTGATCGTCTCCGGGCTGGCCCTGTGCGTCTTTCTCGGGGCCGCTTGGGCCCAGTCCCCTGAGGCCGGGATCGAGACCGATCCGCTCGTTCTGGCCAAGCTGGCCCGCTGGCAGGACTGGAAGTTCGGGCTGATGATGCACTGGGGCCCCTACAGCCAGTGGGGCGTCGTCGAATCCTGGACCCTCTGCTCCGAGGACGAGCCCTGGTGCCGCCGCACGATGGACGACTACTGCGCCTACAAGAAAGCCTACGAGGCCCTGCCGCGCACCTTCGATCCGGTCCTGTTCGACCCCGCGTCCTGGGCCGCCGCGGCCAAGGCGGCCGGCATGCGCTACGTCGTCTTCACGACCAAGCACCATGACGGCTTCTCCATGTTCGACACCCGGCAGACGGATTATCGCATCACCGCCCCGGACGTGCCGTTTCACACGCATCCCCAGGCCGACATTACGAAGGCCATTTTCGAGGCGTTCCGGGCCCAGGGCATGGGTGTTGGCGCCTATTTCTCCAAGCCCGACTGGCACCACCCCGACTTCTGGGCCCCCGAGTGGGCGACGCCGGACCGGAACGTCAACTACAGCATCGACAGGTACCCGGACCGCTGGCAGCGGTTCCGCGATTTCACCTACCGCCAGATCGAGGAGCTCGCCACGGGATACGGCCCGCTCGACATCCTCTGGCTCGACGGCGGCTGGGTCCGGCCCTCGCCCCTGGTCGAGATCGCGCCCGGGATCTTCCGCAAGAACCCGAAGAACATGGACATCGGCATGCCGGTGATCGCGGCCATGGCCCGGCGGCTCCAGCCGGGGATCCTCGTCGTCGACCGGACCGTCGCCGGACGCTACGAGAACTACCGGACGCCCGAGCAGGAGGTCCCGGAAAAGCCCCTCCCCTACGCCTGGGAAACCTGCATGACCATGGGCGACCAGTGGTCGTATAAGCCGGACGACGCGTACAAGTCGACGCGCCGGCTCGTTCACCTCCTCGTCGACATCGTCTCCAAGGGCGGCAATTTCCTGCTCAACATCGGGCCCAGCCCCGAAGGCGAGCTGCCGGCCGAATCCCTCGTCCGGCTCCGCGAGATCGGCGAGTGGATGAAGATCAACGGCGAGGCCATCTACGGCACGCGCCCGATCGCCCCTTATAAGGAGGCCCGGACCTGCTTCACCTCCCTCGCCGACGGCACGGTCTACGCGATCCTGCTCGCCGGCGACGGCGAATCCGCGCCGCCGCCCAAGCTCATGCTGGCCTCGATCGCCCCGGAAGCCGGGAGTGCCATCCGGATGCTCGGCGTCCAGGAGCCTGTCCGCTGGGAGAAGATCGGCCGGGGCGCGCTCCTGACCCTGCCCCCCGGCGCGGTCGAAAAACCTCCCTGCCGCGATGCCTGGGCCTTCAAATTCAAGGCCTCCCGGCCGGGCGCGAAGGCCGCGGAATGACGATGAGGCAGCGGGGCGCCCTCCTGGCCATCGTCGCGGCCGCTGCGGCCCCTGCTGCCGGAGCGGAGTGGCTCAGGGGCTACGGGCAAACCGTATCGGGCGCCGAGCTGACCTATCATTCCCCCTACCCCGACATCACGTCCGCGCTCATCAGCCGGGCCTCGGACGGGGCCATGGCCGTCGAATGGGAAACCGAAAGCGTGCCGGCCGGCTGGAGCGGCGGCCCCGCGACCTTCGTCTGGCTCGCCGGCCACGCGACCGGCAAGGGCGGGCATCGCTTCGACCTCGTCGTCGACGGCAGGGAAACGCTGAGCTTCAGGACCTCGCCCGATTCGACGCGCCGGGATTGGCGCGAGATCGGGACGGGGGGCCTGTCGCTCACGTTCGAGACGGTCATGGTCGACCAATTCGACGAGCTCTTCGGCTTCATGTGGCTGGAGGTCCCGGAGGCGCTCCTCCGTCCCGGACTGCCCCTGAAGATCCGGGTCACGGGGGAGAAGGCCGGATCGAACGATTGGTTCATGGTTTTCCGCGACGGCCTCCGCCGCGACGTCTGGGCCCGGAGCGAGCAGGCCCTGGTCCGCAGGGACGGCCGCCTTTTCCAAGTCGTCCGGGTCGAGACGAGCCATCTCGGCCCGCCCGGCGGCGCGGTCGTCTCCTGCGGCGACGAGAAAGCCCGCCTCGAGCTCAAGCTCGGCTACAACGCCTTGGAGTTCCTCGTCCCCGCGGTGGACCGGGAGCGCGTCGTCGCGGTCGAGGTGGCCCTCGACGACGGCTCCGTCCGCCGGGGCGAGCTCGCGATCAGGCCGGTCGTGCCCCGGGAGATCTGGCTCCTCCCCCACTCTCATGTCGACATCGGGTATTCCGATCCGCAGCCGGTGGTCGAGCGGAACCACTGGCGGTATTTCGGGGAGGCGATCGAGCTCGCGAGAAAGACGGCCGGGAATCCGGAGGGGGCGCGCTTCAAATGGAATACGGAGCAGGCTTGGGCCGTCGAGACCTACTTCCGTCAGGCCGGGGAGGCCGAGCGGGCGGCTTTCGTCGAGGCTGTGCGCCAGGGGACGATCGGCCTTCAGGCGACTCTGGCCGGGGTCCTGACCGGGCTCTGCCATCCTGAGGAGCTTTTCCAGCTGACCCGGTTCGCCCGAGGCTTCGGCCGGCTCGCCGGGACGCCGGTGGATTCGGTCATGGTCACGGACATCCCCGGGCAATCCTGGTCGTTCGCGGCGGCGCTGGCCCAGGCCGGGATCAAGTACGTTTCGAGCGGGCCGAATTACATGCCGAGCCTGTTCGACGGCGGGGACAGGATCGGCTGGGCCCTCAAGGCCTGGGGCGACAAGCCGTTCTACTGGCTCTCGCCGTCGGGCCGCGAAAGGGTCCTCTTCTGGATGGCCGGCCGCGGCTATTCCTGGTTCCACGGCCTCAACATGGGCTCGCTCGGCAAGACCCCGCCGTACCGGATCTTCGAATACATGGACGAGCTCGCGGAGAAGGGCTATCCCTACTCGATGGTCCAGGTGCGCTACACGGTCGGGGGGGACAACGGGCCGCCGGACCCCGAGCTGGCCGACCGCGTCTGGAAGTGGAACGCAACCTATGCGTCGCCGCGGATCGTCATCGCCACGGCCTCGGAGATGTTCGCCGAATTCGAGCGGCGGCACGGCGCGGCCGTCCCGGTCGTCAGGGGCGACTTCACCGGCTACTGGGAGGACGGGGCCGCTTCGACGGCCAAGGAAACGGCCCTGAACCGGACGGCGGCCGGCCGGCTTATCCAAGCGGAGGCCCTGTGGTCCATCCGGGGCAAGAGCGAATTCCCTGAGGCCAGGGACGACGAGGCCTGGCGGCAGATCGTGCTCTTCAGCGAACACACCTGGGGAGCGTCCGACAGCGTCTCGAACCCGGACGGCGAGGGACCGCGGGCGCAATGGGAATACAAGAAGGCCTTCGCGACGGAGGCCGAGCGGATGTCGCGCGGGCTTCTCGAGGAGGCCCGGGCCGGGGCTGAGATGGGGGCCGGAGGCGGGGCGATCGACGTCGTCAACACGTGCTCGTGGCCGAGAACGGACCTGGTCGTGCTGCCGGCGCGGCTGAGCGCGGCGGGAGACCGGGTCACCGATGACAAGGGAACAATAGTCCCCTCCCAGAGGCTGAGAACCGGGGAGCTCGCGTTTCTCGCTTCGGCCGTCCCTGGATTCGGGGCCAAGCGGTACTTCGTCCACGAAGGCCTGGCCGGGGGAGACGGGGCCGCCCGCGCCTACGGCTTCGGGGTCTCGAACAGGGAGATCGCGGCCGCCGTCGACTGGCGGACCGGGGCCATCGAGCGCCTCCGCTGGAGCGACGGCTTCGAGCGCGACCTCGTCGACAGCACCGTCGAGCCCGGACTGGCGCACTACCTTTACGTCCCCGGGACCGACCCGGCGGGGGCGCAGACCGTTTCCGCGGTCAAGGTCAAGCCCGGCGAACGGGGCCCTCTCGTCTCGTCTCTCGTGGTCGAGTCGGCCGCGCCGGGAACGCGGGGGCTCGTCCGCGAATATCGCGTCGTCGACGGCCTGGCGCGGCTCGAGATCGCCGTGACCATCGACAAGGCCAAGGTCCGGGACAAGGAGGGCGTCCATATCGCCTTCCCCTTTGCCGTGCCCGGCGCGACGGCCAGGGTCGACGTCGGTTGGGGCGTCGTCCGTCCGGAGACCGATCAGATCGAGGGCGCGTGCCGGGATTTCTTCTGCGCCCGCGACAGTGTCGACATCTCCAATGGCGAGTATGGACTGACCTGGACGTCGATCGACGCCCCTCTCGTCGAGATCGGAGCCGTCACCGACGAAACCCCGCGCCGGAGCGAGCGGCGGAGCTGGCAGCGGACGATCGCCCCGTCGACCCGGCTTTTCTCCTATGTCATGAACAACTACTGGCACACGAACTACAAGGCGGACCAGGAAGGCCCGGTGACCCTGCGCTACGCCGTGACGCCTCACCGCGGCTCGGACACCGCCGCCGCGAAGAGGCTCGCCGCGGAGGCGGCGACCCCGCTCGTCGCGATCGAGGCGGACGCCTCATCCGCGGCGCCGCAATTTCCGCTCGCCGTCGGCCCGGGGCCTTTCGTCGCCACCCGGCTCAAGCCGTCCGCGGACGGAAAGGCCTGGATCCTTCGTCTCTTCAATGCCTCCGGATCTCCCGCGCCCGTCCGGCTCTCGGGCGAGGCCTTCGAACAGGGCCGCGTCTTCCTCAGCGGCCTCGACGAAGCCGCCGGGCCCCGTGTCTCGTCCCCGCCGGAGGTCCCCGGCTTCGGCATCCTGACCCTGTTAATTCTTAATTCGGTGACACACAACTAAACAACCTTAATT
>Ga0209706_10001657_pt1 | contig 12643 bp, 10 predicted proteins | sample PPLLaktember2015_6_FD_187263 | JGI IMG/M metagenome (GOLD analysis project Ga0209706, IMG submission 187263) | Freshwater sediment microbial communities from Prairie Pothole Lake near Jamestown, North Dakota, USA - PPLs Lake P8 Core (1) Depth... | ecosystem: Environmental > Aquatic > Freshwater...
AGGTAGACCCGGTGGCCAAGACGCCAGGCCTTCTCCGTGAGCCGGCAGGCAAAACGCTCGCGACTGTCGGTACCGCCGTCCAGGAGATAGAAATCCACCTTGGTCATTTCGCCGCACCGGCCTCGCTGCGCTGGATCAGCCAGGTGGTCAGGAGCGGTACCGGCCTTCCAGTCCCGCCTTTCTGCTTGCCGCCGAGCCAGGCAGTGCCGGCGATATCGAGGTGCGCCCACTTGAACTTCTTGGTGTAGCGCGCCAGGAAGCAGGCGGCGGTGATGGTGCCGCCCTCGCGTCCGCCGATATTCGCCATGTCGGCGAAATTGCTGTCGAGCTGTTTCTGGTAGTCGTCCCACAGCGGCAACTGCCAGGCGCGGTCGTGCGCGTATTTGCCGGCATTGAGCAGGTCGCGCGCCAGCTGGTCGTTGTTGGCCAGCAGGCCGCTGGCGTGCGCGCCGAGCGCGATCACACAGGCGCCGGTGAGCGTGGCGATGTCCACCACCGCGACCGGATGGAAACGCTCGCTGTAGGTGAGCGCGTCGCACAGGATCAGGCGGCCCTCGGCATCGGTGTTGAGGATTTCGATGGTCTGGCCGGACATGCTGGTCACGATGTCGCCCGGCTTGTTGGCGTCGCCGTCCGGCAGGTTCTCGCTCGACGGAATCACGCCGACGACGTTGATCGGCAGCTTCAGCTCGGCACAGGCCTTGATGACGCCGAGCACCGTGGCGCCGCCGCACATGTCGTATTTCATTTCGTCCATCGCGGCCGCCGGCTTGATCGAGATGCCGCCGGCGTCGAAGGTCAGGCCCTTGCCGACCAGTGCCACCGGTGGCTCGTCGTCCTTGCCGCCTTTATATTCGAGGGTGATCAGCTTGGGCGGCTGGCGGCTGCCACGCGCAACCGACAGCAGTGCGCCCATGCCGAGCTTTTCCATGTCCTCGCGCTCCAGCACCGTGGTTTTCACGCCGTACAGGTGTTCGAGCTCGCGCGCCTGATCGGCAAGGTAGCTCGGGGTACAGATGTTGCCCGGCAGATTGCCGAGGTCGCGCGCCAGATGCATGCCGGCGCTGATGGCGAGGCCTTGCTGCACGGCGGTTTCGCCGGCGGCCAGTTCACTGCGCTTGCCGACCGTGAGAATCAGCTTGCGCAGCGGGCGTTTCTTTTCAGACTTGTGGCTTTTCAAGCGATCGAACTTGTAGAGCGCCATTTCCACCGACTCGACGGCGTGGCGCAGTTTCCAGGCGATGTCGCGGCCCTTCACATCGAGTTCGGTGAGATACACCACAGCTTCGGTGGCACCAGTACCGGTCAATGTCTTGGCCATTCTCGCGAAGGTCTCACGATAGCGACCCTCGTGGAAATCCTTTTCCTTGCCGCAGCCGACGAGCAGCAGGCGTTCGCACAGCAGGCCGGCCGGGCTGTGCAGCAGCAGGGTCTGGCCGGTCTTGCCCTCGAGATCGCCGCGCCGCAGGATCGCGGTGAGACCGCCCTGCGCGGCTTCGTCCAGACGGCGCGCGCTGGGCGAGAGTTTGCGGCCCTCATAGACCCCGACCACCACGCAGGCGCTGCGTTGTTTCTCGGGGTCGCCGCTTTTGACCGTGTATTCCATGCTTGCTCCTGTCGTTTCGGCCGGATTTTCCCCGGGATGGTTGTGTTATAGTGCGTCCGAACTTTTACACGCGACCGGCGGATTTCCTTGGAAAAACCGGCAGTCAGAGTGCAGCGTCGGACAGGTTTGTTGTTGATCCGGCAGCTATTCGCAATGATCGCCTGTTCCGGTCGTTTTTGGCAACGTTTCTCTTCCCGTGCAGGACACGACTCCAGGGATGGAGGAGGGTGCGCAACGCCGGGAGCAGTGCCGAGGAAGCGCGCGCGACCGCCATGGATGGCGGCCGCTTCGGGCTCCTGCAGTGACTGAAGCCTCATTCACTCGGCATTACTCCATAGCGAATGAGGCTTCAGTCACTGGGCAGAAGTGCGGAGCGCGAAGCCGTCAGTGAATGAGGCTTCCTTCACTGGACAAACGCAGGAGCTGTTTTCCGACATGCAGATCATTAACCGGGCGTTGTTACGCGAACTCACCACCACCACCCTGGCGGTGGCCTTCATCTTCGTCGCGCTGTTCATGGTCGTGAGCCTGGTCAAGATCCTTGCCAAGGCCGCGGCCGGCAGCTTCCCCGTCAAGTTCATCTTTACCATGCTCGGTCTGCAGACCGTCGAGATCCTGAGCCTCATGTTGCCGCTCGCGTTCTACATCGGCCTGCTCATTACCCTCGGGCGCTGGTACCAGGACAACGAGATGACCGTGCTCGCCGCCTGTGGGGTGGGCCTGACGCAGTTGTTGCGGCCAGTACTGCTGATCGCGGCCGGTTTCGCCGTGGTCGTGGCGTTGCTCGCGTTTTATCTCGCACCGGTTGCCACGCGGCTGGTGGCACAGATCAAGCTGGACGATAGCAGCCGTTACGAGGCGGCAGCGATCACCCCCGGTGTGTTCAATGAAATCCAGAGCGGCGATAAGGAGCGTGACAGCGGGGTGTACTACGTCGAGAACATCGGCCCGGGCGGGGAGATGCGGAAGGTGTTTGTTGCCACCCAACATCTCGGTCGCCAGGGTGTGCTGGTGGCAAAGACCGGCCGGGAAGTGACCGATGCGGTGAGCGGCGACCGGTTTCTGATTCTCGATAACGGCGTGCGATACGACGGCACCCCTGGTCAGGGCGATTACCGGTTGATCGCCTTCGAGCACTACGCCATTCGTGTCGAGTTGCCGGTGCCGGTGATGCGGCATACGTCTTTCCACGCCATGCCGACCCTGCAGTTGTTCACCGCGCGGGACCTCGCCAGCAGTGACGCACTGCATCGTGCCGCCAGCGCCGAGCTGCACTGGCGGCTGTCCAAGCCGGTGGCGCTGTTGTTGCTGACGCTGTTCGCATTGGTATTTGCCTATACCCAACCGCGCCGGGGCCGCTACGTCAGTCTGTTCGTGGCGATCGTGGCCTATTTCCTGTACAGCAATCTGTTGGGCGTGGCGGACGCCATGCTCAAGCGCGGGCGCGTGCCCGAGGATCTGGGGTTGTGGTGGGTACACGCCACGTTTCTGCTGCTCGGGGTCTATTTCTTCTGGCGGCGTGCCAACAATCTGCCGTTGCTGCCGGTCCCTCGAGTGCTCTGGAGGCGCGCGGAGTGAAGATTCTCGATCGCTATCTCGCCGTCAGCATCCTTACCAGCACATTGCTGGTGCTGGGTGTCCTGCTGGCACTGTTCTCATTCATCCAATTCGTGGATGCACTGGGAGACGTCGGCAAGCAGAACTATCAGCTCGCCGATGCCATCCGTTATGTGTTGATGTCCCTGCCGCGCCAGGCGTTCGAGGTTTTTCCGATGGCGGCGCTGCTCGGCACCACCCTCGGGTTGTCGGCATTGGCGGCGGATGCCGAGCTGGTGGCGATACGCGCGGCGGGTGTGTCGGTGCTGCGGATCGTGGCGGCGGCCATGAAGGTGGGGTTGGTGCTCGCGGTGCTTGCCGTGCTGACCGGTGAATTCCTGGTGCCGGAAACCGAGCGCATCGCCGAGCAGGGTCGGGCAACGGCGCTCAAGATTCGCATCAAGCAGCAGAGTGACTTCGGATTGTGGCTGCGCGATGGTCCAGCCTATGTGCACGTCGGGGAGGTGCTTCCGGATTTGACCCTGTTGCAGGTGGACATCTATCGGTTCGATGAAAACGACCAGTTGCGTCTGCAGACCAGCGCCAAAAGCGGCCGTTTCGAGGACAACCGCTGGCGACTCCGCGAGGTAAGGGAGAGCTGGCTGGCCGAGAATCAGGTGCAGAGTCGTCGCCTCCGGGAACAGGAATGGACTTCGACACTGACACCCGATTTGCTGTCCGTGTTTACCGTGCGACCCGAGGCGTTGCCGGTCCTGCACCTGTACCGCTATATCCGGCATCTCGAACTGAACAAACAGAACACCGGTCCGTACGCGCTGGCCTTCTGGCAAAAGCTGGCGGCACCGTTTGCCACGGTCGTGATGATGGTGCTTGCGATTCCGTTCGTGTTTGGCCAACAGCGCAGCGGCGGCATTGGCGCACGTCTGTTCACGGGCATTGTATTGGGGCTGGCATTCTTTGTGATCAGCCGCGGCTTCGGTTTCTTTGGTCTGTTGTACGGCATCCCCGCGGTAATCGGTGCGTTGTTGCCGACCCTGCTGTTCTTTGGTTTGGCGCTCGTGATGCTGCGGCGTGTGCACTGAACACGATTTCCCAGGTATTAATACTCAGGGGTTTTTCGCCAATAGAACGAGGCGTGTGCCGGACAGACGATCGTGCCCGGCATATCGGTCCCGATCGAGCAGCATCCAGAGGAGCCCGAGGCCAAAGGCACCGAGCGATGGGACGGCTGCCGCGAACCGCCACAGGGACTGTTTCCAGGTCACCGGGCCGCCGTCGTGGTTGACCAGTTTCAGCCGCCAAGCGCGCATTCCGAGTGTCTGGCCGCCTTTTTTCCAGAATCCGGCAAAGAATAGGAATGTGACCAGAACGAGGCTCGCACGCAGCGTGTACAGTAGCCAAATTGACCGGTCCGGATCGGCCAGACGCCCGCCCGTTACGGCCAGTAACAGGGCGCTGACGGCAAACCACAAGGCAGCAAGCAGCAGACTGTCATAAACCATGGCAGCCAGGCGTCGGGCCAGGCCTGGCGCGTTTTGGATTGTCTGGGGCGGGGCGATCATTGTATTGGCCGGGGATTATCCAAGTGTGATGCAGCCGGGTCAATCAACTGAACCGTGCCGGTCATGCGTGATTTTCGCGAGATTCCGCAGGTTCCGAGAGTGCGGCTTGTGCACAGCCAAAAAAATCACCAAGTTGCGCACGGTCCAGCGGAATGGACTGCTTCGACAGGTCCAGCAGAATAAGTGCAGCTTATTGTTTTTAAATGTAATATTGATTTGTATAAAAAATATTCAATTTGATACGGTAGCTTTTGCTGAGGCTAGTAGAAAATTGCGGACTGTGGTTGCCCACAACTTTATCCACAGAAAATGTGCACAACTATTCTGGACAACTGGCCATGTTTGGCTGTCAAAACGGGTGGTGCATAAAGCGTCGTTGCGTTAGGATGCAGCGGCCTCGTTTCTGCTGCGTGCAGGGCGAATTTCTGCGCGGATTTCCTGCCGCATAGGCCAACGGACATGCCCGACGGACACGTCCTGTCTGTGGGGACCTCAAGGAGAACATGTTTTTGAGCGGTTTTGGTTTTCATCTCGTTGAACTTGGTCACTTCGCCGCCTATCTGGCGCTGGCCGTGGCCCTGATCCAGGCCCTTTCCCCGGTGGCGGCGCGAATCTCCGGCCGGCCCGAGCTGGCGCGTATCGGCATCAATGCGTCGATCGCTATGTTTGTGCTCACCACCCTCGGTGGGCTGGCCATGATCCACGCTTTCGTCTCCGACAACTTCTCCGTCCAGTACGTCGCCACCAACTCCAACAGCAAGCTGCCGCTGTTCTACAAGGTGTCGGCCCTGTGGGGCGGGCATGAGGGTTCCTTGTACCTGTGGGTGTGGGTGCTCACGCTGTACACCCTGCTGGTGGCCATCCACGGGCGCAAGCACTACCCCGATCGTTTGCCGATGATCCTGGCGGTGCAAGGCGCGCTCATGGTCGGGTTCTTTGGATTGATCCTGTTCCTGTCCAACCCGTTCCTGCGTCTGTTCCCGGTGCCGCCCGATGGGCGCGATCTCAATCCGCTGCTGCAGGATCCGGGCATGGTGTTCCATCCGCCCATGCTGTATCTCGGTTACGTCGGACTGTCTGTGCCATTCGCGTTTGCCATGGCAGCGCTGATCACTCGTTGGAAAAGCGAATTCTGGATTGCGCATATCCGGCGCTGGACGTTGATTGCCTGGGGCTTTCTCACCACCGGCATCATCCTCGGCGGCTGGTGGGCGTATTACGAGCTCGGCTGGGGCGGTTACTGGGCCTGGGACCCGGTGGAAAACGCCTCGTTCATGCCCTGGCTCATGGCGACCGCGCTGGTGCACTCGATCACGGTGCAGGAGCGCCGCCGCATGCTGCACACCTGGAATATCTTTTTGGTGATCACGGCATTTTCGCTGTCGCTGCTCGGCACCTTCCTGGTGCGCTCCGGCGTGTTGTCGTCGGTGCACGCCTTCGCCGTGGATCCGGGACGCGGCGCCTATATTCTCGCGTTCATGACCATCGTGCTGACGGTGTCGTTCGGCATATTCCTCGCGCGCGGCCGTTTCCAGGAGGCGGAGGAGGGCATGACTTCGATGCTGTCGCGCGAATCGCTGTTCGTGTGGAACAACGTGGTGTTCACGGTGGCGACGGTGTGCGTGCTGATCGCCACGCTCTATCCGCTCGCCCTCGACGCCTTGAGTGGCGCCAAGATTACGGTCGGTGCGCCCTACTTCAATGCGGTGATGGTGCCGATCTTTCTGGCCGCCCTGCTGCTCATGGCGGTGGCGCCGCTCGTGCCGTGGCGCAAGGCCAACCCCGAGCGGCTCAAGAGCCGCTTGCTGGTGCCCGCGGCGCTCGGTTTGGCGGCCGGTGTCGTGATGCTGGTCACCACCTGGCCGTTGCACTGGACCGGGCCGGTGGCCGCGGCCCTGATCGCATTCGTGACCGGCACGATCGTCACCGACTACGCGCGCGCCGTGCGCCAGCGTCGCGTACAGCACCCGGGTGAGTCGCTGCTGCGCGCCCTGACACGCACCGTGCTCGGCAATCGCCGCCACTATGGCGGCATGATCGTGCATCTCGGCATTATCGCGATTGCAATCGGTCTGACCGGCTCCGGCCTGTTCCGTCTGGAGAAATCGGTGATCATGATGCCCGGCGAAGTGGTGGAAGTGGGCAGCGAGCGCTTGCGCTTCGATGGGGTGCGCTCGTTCCAGCGCGAAAACTATTTCACCCTGCAGGGGCAGTTCACGCTGCTCGATCGGAATATCGTGGTACTGCCGGAACGGCGTCGCTACCCGGTGCAGGATATGCCCACGACCGAATCCGGCATCCATTCCACGCTGTGGCGCGATGTGTACGTGGTGATCGCCGAGCCGGTTGGTGAGGGCAACCAGACAAAGTGGGGTGTGCATGTGTACCTGAACCCGCTCATTCAGTGGATCTGGGGAGGCGGCCTGATCGCGCTCTTCGGGCTTGGTGTCACGCTCTCCAGCCGGCGTCGAACCGTGCGTGATGCGGTGGCGGCGACCGCGGCAGCATCTTGAAGCCGTCAGGCATTGGCCACAAATCAACACAGATGAAAGCCGTGAACAAAACGTACTTGCCGTTATCTGTGTTCATCTGCGGCATGCTTTTAGGTTTCATGTCGCCGGCGTGGGCAGAGCCGGTGCAGGAAGACCCGCTCGACCGGGCGGTACTGGAGATCGCCAGGGATCTGCGCTGCACCGTCTGCCAGAACCAGCCGGTAGCGGAATCGAATGCCGATCTGGCCCGGGACATGCGCCAGATCATTCGCGAGCAGCTTGTGGCCGGCAAGTCGCGCGAGGAGATCGTGGATTATTTCGTGGCGCGCTACGGCGACTACGTGCTTATGAAGCCGCCGGCCGAGCGCGCCGGGCTGCTGCTCTGGATCGCGCCACCGTTGCTTCTCATTGCGCTCGCGCTGCTCGGCTGGTTTTTCCTGCGTCAACGCAGCCACGCGCCACCGCCACCCACTCCGGTGCTGAGTGCGCAAGACCAGGCGCGCGTGCGCGCCGCGCGCCGCCAACAGGATTAACCGCCCATGACAGCCTTGTTCATACTCGCCGCCCTGTTGCTTGCCACCGCCATCTGGTGGCTGAGCCGGCCGCTGCGCAGCGTGGCCGCTTTGTCCCTGGCGAGTGAGCGCGCCGATCTCGAACAGTTGCGCGACCGCTTGGTGGCCCAGCTCAATGAGCTGGATGCCGAGCGCGCCGATCGCGGTATCGACAACGCCGTGGCACAGGATGAAGAGTTGCGTTTGTCCGCGGAGCTCGCGTCTGCCCTGAAGCGGCTGGAGGTTCTGGCGCCGTCCGCTGCCGCTGCCGCAGCGACGTTGCCGCCACGCACCGCGCGGGTGGCAACGGCGGCGCTGGCCGCGACGCTGCTGTTGATCGGGGGCGGGTTATACGCCTGGCAGAATGCCGGCAATGTGCAGGGATTCATGCTGGCGGCGGGCAGCGGCGCGGACAGCACGCGCGTGCCGCCCATGGTCTTCGACATGGTCGCGAAGCTCGAGAAGCGTCTCGCCGCGCAGCCGAACGATGCAGAGGGTTGGGCCCGACTCGGGCGCTCGTACGTGGTGCTGGAGCGCAAGGACAAGGCGCTCGCCGCCTATGCCAAGGCACATGAGTTGGCACCGGATAATGTGGCGGTGCTGTCCGATTACGCCTGGCTGGTCTTTAACGAGAACCCCGGCGCTACCACGGGTCTGGTGCAGACGCTGTACAGCCGCCTTTACAAGCTCGAACCGGCGCATCCGGATGCACTCTGGTTCCTCGGCTTCACGGCCTATCAGCAGGGCGACTACCGACAGGCGCTGGGCCTGTGGGAACGGTTGCTCAAGCTATTGCCGGCGGAGGACCCGGGGCGCGAGCACCTCAAACAGGCCATCGCCAGCGCGCGCGAGAAGCTGCGTCGCTGACGCTGCGGATTGCGAGTGTCCCGGTTTCCTTCCCAAATGAGAATCGCCATGCGCCGCCGGTTGCTCTTGCTCGGTATGGTGGTGCTGGCCGGCTGCGCGGCGCTGGAGTCGAAATCCCGCATGGAGCAGCTCGATAACCTTACGCGCGGCTATGCGAAGGCGCTGGCGTGGTCGGATTTCGAGGTGGCGTACACGGCCACCAAGGCCGCGCAGCAAGCGCCTTTGCCCGATGCCGCCGCCCTCAAGGATATCAAGATCACATCCTACGAGCCGGCCGCTCCGCTGGTGGAACAGGACGGCAAGACCGTCAAGCGCGTGGCGCGTATCCGTTACGTACACACCTCGCGCATGGCGGAACGCAGCCTGACAACCGAAGAGGAATGGAAGTACTCTGACGAGGCCGAGCGCTGGTTTTTGCTGGGCGGTTTCCCGCAATTCAGGTAGCGCAACGTTCTGGAATGCCATGGCCAAGGCCCATCGGCATCAGAAGTCCCAGCGATACCCGATCATGTAGAAGTTGAGGGTCGTATCTTCTGTCTGGGTGCTGCTGGTGGTCTCGCCCTTCTCCATCCCCGCCTCGAATTCGAAGGTGATTTGGTCCCGCCAGCGATAACCGACGCGCATGATCGGCGTGAGACGGGTCAGATCGGTCCCCAGGTTGTCCTTCTGGTGGTAGTAGACCAGCGACAGGTCGAGTGTCCATTTGTCCTGCAACAACGTGCGGTTGTTGATCGCAATGGATTCGCCATCGTAGGTGTCGCTGGCGAGGTAGCTCAGGCTCAGCACGGTGACGTCGCGCTTGGTCAACAGGCCGGTCGCGATGCCCTGAAGCGTGTAGGCGTACACGTCACCGGTATCCGCGACAGCCGCGAGTGGAGTGGCCGGAGGCGTACCATTCGCCGGTGTGCCGGAAATGTTGTAACGCTTGATGTCGCCACCCAATTGCCAGGTGGAATTGAAGTTGTACGTGGCACCGACCATGATCAGGTCAGCCGTCGGTGTGCGTGCTTCGGCCTGTGCGCGCAGCTGTTCCTCGGTCATTCCTTGCTGCAGGAACGAGCTGATGGACGTGTTGGTCTCATTGATGAGCGCGTTCGAGGTCTGCATCACCGGCGACAGGCGGTGGTCGATGAGCAGGTTCAGGCTGGTCTTGCTTCCGACCTGTAACGTTCCCTGCAGCAGCGCGATGTTGAGCACGCCATAGGACACATCGTAATCCAGCAGAGACAGGAGGGAACTGCGCGTGTCGAAGTAGCGCAACTCCGCGCCCACCGCCTGGCGGTCGATGATGCCGTCGACCGTCTGGTTGATGTAATAGGTACTGCCGTTCCAGTGTTCCGCGAAGGTGCCGAGGTCCAGGCTGGTACCCCAGAACTGCTTATCGGAGTTGATCGGATTGAACTCCGCCGGCTCGCCGGCCACGACGTTGACGCGCCATTTGGGGGAAATGTTGTAGCCCAGGGAAACTCCATCGAAGCGCCCGAGCACGCCGCCGCTGTTGCCGGGCTGCCGACCGAGGCGGCCGGAATAATCGTACAGCTTGTTGCGCACCTCCGCATAGGCGGCATACAGCCGATTCTCGTTCTCGGTGTTCGGGAGAAAGTTCAGGGCGTAGCTGTCGCGGACCACAACGCGGTTGTCATAATCGCCGCTGCGGAAGCGCCCGGTAATATCGAGATTGCTGATGAGTGCCGACTGGTCGAGTGAGGTGAGCGTCGGCAAGGGTTGTGACGGGCCCACAATTGGCGTCTCGGTGGTATCCACGCGCGAGTCGCCCCGATAGTAATACTGCGACAGACTGCCGTAAGCGGTAGTGACGCTGACCTCTTTCTTCTTGACGGCTGTGAGCGTCTTGGCCGTCGGCGCCGTTTCAAGATCGGCCAGTCGTTGGCGAACGCGCTCGGCGCCCGGCCAGTCCGGATACAGCTTGAGGCACAGTACGTACTCGCGTTTCGCCTTGGCGATCTCGCCATGGCGTTCGTGCGCCAGGCCGATCAGCTCCTGGGCATCCTGTGAATGCCGATTGGGCGGCAGTTGCAGGAGTTGGGTCAGAAGCTGGATGGCGGCAGCGTTGTCGCCACGCGTCAAGGCTGCGCGACTTCGTTCCAGGAGATCGCTGGCCTGACTATCCACGTCGCCGCGCACGCTCGTCAGCGGAAGTGCCGTTTTTGCAGGGCTGGATGCCGGGGCCGTGGCAACACTTGGCATGGCGACCACCGTCCGGGATGACTCGTCGCGCTCCTGCGGAGAGGCCTGGCGAACGCCGGCTTGCGGGTAGACGGCGAGCAACAGGCCCCTGGCTGTTTCCGCCTCGGCGGCGCTCGCGAAGAAGCCAAGCTGCAGGCTGTGCTGCGGGGTGCCGTTCTGTACGCTGTCCCTCTGGTAAATCCGTTTGTTCTTGAGTTCGGTGGGCAATGGCCCGGCTGGCGCCGGGGCGTCTGTATCCGACACCGCCAGCGTGACGACATAGAGGTCAGCGCGCGGCACAGGCGGCTTCGATGGTTGGGCGGCCGGCTTCGCGATCCGGGTTTGCGCGGGCGCCGTCGCCCCAAATTCCTCCGCTGTCACTTCGGTCATGAACGCGCCCGGGTAACGCGCCACCAGTCTGTCGCGCATGGCGGTTGCCTCCGCCGCTGTGGTGAAGAATCCAAGCCGCACGAAATAGATGGTTTTGCCGAAGATCTCGGACTGGGTGCGATAGACGCGGTGCGTTTTCAGTTCAGTAGGCAACAGGGCGTCAGGGATAGGCTCGAAGGAGCTGAGCAGGGTGACCGCGAAGTGTCGCGCGCCGGCCGTTGCCGGCGTTGCGGCGGGCGCGACCGCAGCCGACTGTGCCAGCGCCGTCGATGACGACATGAGCGTGCCCAAAAGAACCAGAAATGGCACGAACGTCAGGAGAGGCATCGGTCGTATGGCAAAGCCGAGGTCAGCGTCCGTTGGGCGCGGCCGATGGCGCCGGGCGCGAGTTTGTTTCCGCGAGCACATGCAGCAGAATGCTGCGCCCATCCTCGCCCTGGCGGACGCGGAACCGGACTGGCTTGCTGAACTGGATGTCGAGGCACAGCGGGTCGCGCACGGAAAGACAGGTGCGCACCGTCGAGTACATCACCGTGAACGCCGGCACGAGCGGAATCGAGGGTGTGCGCTTGTATTCTTGCATATCCCTTTCTTCCATCCCGTCCAGGCTCAGCACCTGAAGATACAGCTTGATGAGTTCGCCGCGTTCGGCCGGAAAGTGCTTGATATATCGTACTGGCACCGAGAATTGCAGGCGGATTTCCGCAACGCCCTGGTCGCTGCGTACCTCGATGTCGTCCAGTAACTGGGCCTCGGCGGGTGCGCAACACAGGGCGCTGATCGAGAGCAGCAGCGATAGGATATATCGTCTCACCTTGCTAGAACCCGCCACTCGTCGAACGGTGCTCGCCGCTGCGCGTCTTCTTGATGGTCGTAAACGTGTTGTCGGTGTACTCATGGCAACTTCCGGCGCAGTTTTTAAGCTCGGCCACGGTGTAGTTGATGGTGGTCGGCGACGTCGTCTTTTTGTGCTCTCCGGACTTGTAGTCACCGGCGTGACAACCGGCACAGGACCCGGAGTAGGCACCAAATTTCCAGGCGATTACTTCGTTGTTGCCTGCGTGGCAGCCACGGCAGGTGACGCCGCTGTTGTGTGTGCTGTAGCTCGGGCTGGTGTGTGTGTAACGCACCGTAGACCAACTGGAAGTGGTATGACAGGCGTCGCATGCGCGCGTGGTGACGAAATGTGTGCCGGGTTTGCCGGTCGCCGTGCTGCCGTTGTGGCAGGTGGCACATGAACCGGGGGCGACGTTGGTGTGGCTGAAGGTCGCGGGGATCCAGGCGGTGGTGCGGTGGCAAGCGTCGCACGATGCGGTGGTCTGCACGTGGTTGCCGGGCTTGCCGGTCGCCGCGCTGCCGTTGTGGCAGGTGGCGCAGCTGCCGGGCGTAACGGTGGCGTGGCTGAAGGTTGCCGGGATCCAGGCGGTGGTA
>Ga0209706_10001658_pt1 | contig 12635 bp, 7 predicted proteins | sample PPLLaktember2015_6_FD_187263 | JGI IMG/M metagenome (GOLD analysis project Ga0209706, IMG submission 187263) | Freshwater sediment microbial communities from Prairie Pothole Lake near Jamestown, North Dakota, USA - PPLs Lake P8 Core (1) Depth... | ecosystem: Environmental > Aquatic > Freshwater...
GGACAGCATACGGTCGCGCCGAAATTCGAGGGCTGGATCGAGAAGCTGCATGTGAACACCACGGGACAGGCCGTCGCGCGCGGCCAGCCGCTGGCCGAGGTTTACAGCCCGGAACTGGTGTCGGCGCAGCGCGAGTACCTGATCGCCTACAACGCAACCAGGACGCTGGGCAGCGCCGGAGCCGATGCGCAGGCGGGAATGTCGCAACTTGCCAACGCTGCGCTGGAGCGGCTGCGCAACTGGGACATCAGCGAGCAGCAGATCGCGCGGCTGCGCGAAGGCGGCGAGCCGCGTCGCACGCTGACCCTGACCGCGCCGGCATCGGGAGTCATCATCAAGGACCCGCCGGTGGCGGGCATGCGGTTCATGCCGGGCGAGGCGCTGTTCAAGATTGCCGATCTTTCGCGGGTGTGGCTGATCGGTGATGTGTTCGAGCAGGACCTCGCGCTGCTGCGCATCGGCGCGCGCGCCACGCTGGTAGTCAGCGCGTACCCGGACAAGTCGTTTCCCGGTGAGGTGACCTTCATTTATCCGACGCTCAATGCGGAAACGCGCACGGTCCGCGTGCGGATCGAGCTTGCGAACCCGCAGGGGCAGCTGAAGCCAGGCATGTACGGCACCGTGCAGATTGCCACCGGTCCGAAGCGTGAAGTGCTGACGGTGCCCGACTCGGCCGTTATCGATAGCGGCACGCGGCAGGTCGTGCTGGTGGCGCTTGGCGAAGGCCGTTTCGAGCCGCGCGACGTGAAGCTGGGAAGTCGCGGCGAAGGCTTCGTCGAGGTGCTCTCCGGAGTCAACGACGGCGAATCGGTCGTGACGCGGGCAAATTTCCTGATCGATTCCGAAAGCAATCTCAGGGCCGCTTTATCCGGATTCAGCGCAGACAAGAACGCTTCACCCGACGCAGCCGGTGGCGCGTCGACCACCGCCAACGGCGAAGGCGCGGTGGTGGTGATCGATGTCGCGGACAACAAGGTGACACTCGATCACGATCCGATCCCTTCGCTGAAATGGCCGCGGATGGAGATGGAGTTCGCACTTGCGCCTGGCGTTTTGCCGAAAAACGTCAAACCTGGGGACCGCGTCAAGTTCGAGATGAAGGCGGGCAAACCGGGCGAATTCCTGATCACGAAGATCGAGCCGATCGCGGGCCCGAAACCCATCACGCCGGCTCCGTCGGCGGCGCCGAAGGCGGAAACGCACAAGAACTGAAGGCAAAACCATGCTCGCCCGCCTGATCGACTGGTCGCTGCGCAACGTCTTCCTGGTGCTGCTGGCGACCGCGTTCGCGGTGGCCGCCGGCATTTACGCGGTGGCCAAGACGCCGGTCGATGCGATCCCGGACCTGTCCGATGTGCAGGTCATCGTGTTCACGGAGTTCCCGGGTCAGGCGCCGCAGGTGGTCGAAGACCAGGTCACCTACCCGCTGACGACCGCGATGATCGGTGTGCCGCGCTCCAAGGTCGTGCGCGGGTTTTCGTTCTTCGGCGCGTCCTTCGTCTACATCATCTTCGAGGACGGCACCGACATCTACTGGGCGCGTTCGCGCGTGCTCGAGTACCTGAGTTCGGCCGCATCGCGGTTGCCGGCCGGGGTCGCGCCCGCGCTCGGTCCCGACGCGACCGGCGTCGGCTGGGTCTACCAGTACGTGGTATTGGGCGCCAACCGCTCGCTCGCCGAGTTGCGCACGCTGCAGGACTGGTTCATCCGCTACCAGCTGTGGAAGGCACAGGGCGTGTCCGAGGTGGCCTCGATCGGCGGCTTCGTGCAGCAGTACGTCGTGACGGTCGATCCGCGCAAGCTGCAGGCTTACAACGTGCCGCTGTCGAAGGTGATCGAGACGATCCGCATGAGCAACCGCGACGTCGGCGGCCGCATCGTCGAGATCTCGGAGACCGAATACATGGTGCGCGGCATCGGCTACCTGCGCGGCGCTGCCGACCTCGAGCGATTGACGGTGCGCGCCGAGAAGGGTGTACCGGTGCGGCTGCGCGACATTGCGCGCATCGAACTCGCGCCGGATGAACGGCGCGGCCTGGCCGAACTGAACGGCGAGGGCGAGGTCGTCGGCGGCATCGTCGTCGCGCGCTACGGCACCCATGCGCTGGACGTGATCCATAACGTCAAGGAGCGCATCAAGGAGATTTCGATCGGCCTGCCGGAAGGCGTTCGGATCGAGCCCGTCTACGATCGCTCGGGCCTGATCGAGCGTGCGATCGACACGCTGAAGCGCACGCTGCTCGAGGAGGCGGTGATCGTTGCGCTGGTCTGTGTCGTATTCCTGCTGCACGCCCGCAGCGCGTTGGTCGCGATCCTGATGCTGCCCGTCGGTGTGCTGATGGCTTTCGTCGCGATGCGCTGGCTCGGGATCAACGCCAACATCATGAGCCTGGGTGGCATCGCGATCGCCATCGGGGCGATGATCGACGCGGCAATTGTCATGATCGAGAACGCCCACAAGCATCTGGAGCGCGCGCCGCCCGATGCGCCCCGATTGCCGCTCATCCGCGACGCTTGCGTCGAGGTGGGTCCCGCACTCTTCTTCAGTCTGCTGATCATCACCGTGTCGTTCCTGCCGGTGTTCACGCTCGAGGCGCAGGAAGGGCGGATGTTCGCGCCGCTCGCGTTCACGAAGACGTTTGCGATGGCGGCCTCGGCCTTGCTGTCGGTCACGCTGGTGCCGGTGCTGATGTTGCTGTTCATTCGCGGCAAGGTGATGCCGGAGAAGAAGAATCCGATCAACCGATTCCTGATCTGGATCTACCGGCCGATCATCGAGTGGGTGTTGCGCTTTCGCGTGCTGACGATCCTGCTCGCGCTGGTCGTGACCGTCGCATCGCTCTATCCGGCGTCGAAGCTCGGTTCCGAGTTCATGCCGACGCTCAACGAGGGGACGTTGTTCTACATGCCGACGGGCCTGCCCGGCATGTCGGTCACCAAGGCCACCGAACTGCTGCAGACGCAGGACCGCATCATCAAGAGCTTCCCCGAGGTCGAATCGGTGTTCGGCAAGGCCGGCCGCGCGATCACGGCTACCGACCCCGCGCCGGTCGAGATGTTCGAAACGGTGATCAACCTGAAGCCGGAGAAGGACTGGCGACCGGGCGTGACGATCGATTCGCTGATCGCCGAGATGGATCGCGCGCTGCAGTTTCCCGGCATTGCCAACTCATGGACGATGCCGATCAAGGCGCGCATCGACATGCTGTCGACGGGGATTCGTACGCCGGTCGGAATCAAGGTGTTCGGCAAGGATCTCCGCGAAATCGAGCGCCTGGCCAAGGAAATCGAATCAGCAGTGAAGAACGTACCGGGCACGACGAGCGCCTTTGCCGAACGCCTGACCGGTGGCTACTACCTGAACATCGAGCCCGACTACGAAAAGCTGGCGCGCTACGGCATCCGGATGGACGACGTACAGGACGTGATCGCAACGGCGCTGGGCGGCGAAATGATCACGACGACCGTCGAAGGACGCGAGCGCTTCGGCGTGGCGGTGCGCTACCCGCGTGATTACCGCAGCGACCCGCAGGCAATCGCCACCCAGGTACTGGTCCCGGCAGAGGGGGAAATGGGCAAGCCTGCGCCGATGATTCCGCTCGGCCAGGTCGCAAAGGTCAGCCTCTCGCAAGGCGCGCCCGCCATCCGCACGGAGAACGCACAGCTCGCCGCATACATCTATGTCGACCTCCGCGACCGCGACATCGGCAGCTATGTCCGAGACGCACAGCAGGCGGTGCGCGAGCAGGTGAATTTCACGCCCGGCTACACGGTGCAGTGGAGCGGGCAGTTCGAATACATGGAGCGCGCCACCGAGAAGCTGAAGCTGGTCGTGCCACTGACACTGGTGATCATCTTCCTGCTGCTCTACCTGAACTTCCGGCGCCTCTCCGAAACCCTGATCGTGATGCTGTCGGTCCCGTTCGCGCTGGTCGGCGGCGTCTGGCTGCTGTGGCTGCTCGACTACAACCTCAGCGTTGCAGTTGCGGTGGGCTTCATCGCGCTCGCGGGGGTCGCGGCCGAGACCGGCGTCGTAATGCTGATCTACCTCGATCACGCGCTGGAGAAGATCCGCGCAGAACGCGCTACGCGCGGCGAGCGGCTGACGTTGCAGGACCACTATGACGCGATGATCGAAGGGGCGGTCGAGCGCGTGCGGCCGAAGATGATGACGGTCGTCGCGATCATCGCCGGCCTGCTGCCGATCATGTGGGGCACGGGAACCGGGAGCGAGGTGATGCGACGTATCGCTGCGCCAATGGTGGGCGGCATGATCTCTTCGACCGTGCTCACGCTGGTCGTTATTCCGGCGATCTACATGCTGGTGAAGACACGCCAGGCGGGCTTGCGGCGAACCGGGTAGCATCGCGCCCCGTGATTGCCACCCTCACCGCCCGCTCCGCCTACGCCGCGATCGCCGTCGTTTCGTTCGGCCTGATCAGCGTCGGCCTCGTCCTGCAGCACGGCATGGGCCTCCAGCCGTGCCCGCTGTGCATCCTGCAGCGCTTCGCCTATCTCGCGGTCGGCCTGTTCGCGGCGACCGCAGCGCTGCTTGCACCGCGGCCCGCGGCGCGTGCAGCCGGCGTGCTGATGCTGCTCGCGGCGCTGACCGGCGGCGGAATCGCGGCGTGGCAGGTCTGGCTGCAGATGAATCCCGAGAGCATGTCGTGCGGACCTGGCCTGTACACGATGCTGGAGAACTTCCCGCTGACCCAGGTGCTGCCCAAGATCTTCAGCGGCAGCGGCGACTGCTCTGAGCCCGCCTGGGTTTTCCTGGGCCTGTCGATCGCCGGCTGGTCGCTGGTCTGGTTCTCGATCCTCTCGCTAGCGGCCGTCGTCGCCCTGTTCCGACCGCACATCAGCCGCTGACGCGGCGCTTACATCTCGCAACATCCCTCGCAGTTTGGCAAGAGACTGCGGTCGCCATCCGCTCCTACGCTGCCGTTGACGATCGCAGGACGCGACAGATGCGTCCTTCGGACAACGACCGGACAGGAGCGAGAGATGAACCCGATACTGAAGAGCATCAGCGATTTTCGCCTGATCACGCTGGCCATTGCGGGCGCACTGGCGATCGTGGCGTACGAAACCGAGGCCCGACCGTCGGCACCGCAGGCCAAGTCGCAGCGCGCAGGCGGAACGAGCAGCGTGCAGCGCAGCCGCGGCGCCGACGGTGCTGTCGATGCGACCCGCACCTCGCGCAGGGGCGGCGTCACAACGGTCGATCGCTTCCGCGACGGCAGCGGGACGACCGATGCGCGCATCACCGGCCCCAAGGGCGGCGTCTCGACCGTGGACCGCTCACGCGGCACCGATGGACTCGTCGACCGCACGGTGGCCGGCCCCGGCGGCGGACTGACGACGACCGACCGCGTGCGCGGCGCCGATGGACTCGTCGACAAGACGTTGACCGGCCCGAAAGGCGGTGTGACGACGACCGATCGCACCCGTGCGACCGATGGACTCGTCGACAAGACAGTCACCGGACCGAAGGGTCAGACCGCTGTCGTCGATCGCAGTCGCGGTTCCGAAGGCCTGGTCGACAAGACCGTCACCGGCCCGCGGGGCCAAACGATGGCCGTCGACCGATCACGCGGTTCGGATGGCGTCGTGGACAGCACCGTGAGCGGCCCGCGCGGGACCGCCACGATCGACCGCAGCCGCGGTGCGGATGGCGCGATCGATGCGACGCGCACCGGACCAGGAGGTGTCTCGACGGTCGACCGATATCGCGGGGCCGATGGCCTCACCGACAAGACGATCACCGGCCCGCAGGGCGGCGTGACGACCGTGAATCGGATGCTTGGGGCTGATGGCGTGGTGGACGCGGTGACCGTCGGTCCGAAAGGTGCGGTGACCACCGTCGATCGCAGCCGCAATCCCGACGGCACCGTCAACCGGACCGTGACGACGACGCCTCCCGCAGTGAGATAGGTCTCTGGCAGCGATCCGGGCGCGGACCTCCGCGCCCTCTTTTTTTGCCGATGGCGTCCTGCGCATCCGGTCGTCCGGCTGCCCCGTATCTGTGCCGAGTCCATGCATCGGTCATCGCGACCGGCAGAGATTCGTCAACAGGGGGCGGAGATGTTCGGCAATCGATACCTGACGATCGATGTCGCGGGCGGCGGACCGACCGGGCTCACGTTTGCGCTTGCGCTGGTCGCGTACGGCGTGATTGCACGGATCCGCATCTTCGATCCACGCTGGCGCACGGATGGCGGCCAGGTGGGGTGGCGCGACCTGCAGCACGGAAACCGCAGGCGCCAGCAGATCGTCACGATCCAGAGCAATGTCTGGCACGACCTGCCACAGACGGTCCAGCACGCTCTGTTCGATCGGCAGGATTATTCGGAGGTGTGGCCGCTCAGCGCGGATTCCCCCGAACACCGCGGCCCGCCGCGCAACCTGCCGCTCCGCGACATCGAGGATCGCCTGCTCGACCTGCTGCGCAAAACCCGCGGCGTCGAGCTGGTGCCGGAACGTTACGACCCGACGCGGCTCGACCGTCCGGATCTGCTGGCGATCTGCGAAGGTGCGCACTCGCCGACGCGCGAACACTTCATCCCACAGTTCGGCCGGCCGCACGCCGATCTTTACCAGGTGAACGGCCGGACGCTCGAGGAGACGCTGCTCGGGATGCAGGTGGTGACCGACACCACGGCCGGGGAAGCCGTGCTTCTGACTGCCGCCCAGAATCGCTATCTGCTCAACACACATGGGAAAAAGGGCTTCCTCAACATGAGGTTGAGCCGCGACGAAGCGGCCGAACTGGCTGGTCTCGGCCAGACGGCGGACGAGACGCTGCCGGCTGACGCCGTGCGGTTGTCGAAACTCTGGCCTGCGATCAGCGACGGCCTGAAGCTCTACGGCATCGACGAGCAATGCCTGCTCTCCATCCGCGCGTTTCGCTGCTCGCTGGTGCACCGGCCGCGCTTTGTCGCCGAGGTCGCGCGCGGAACCTGGGGCTGCCTGCTCGGAGATGCGGCGAACGCGCTGCACTTCTGGCCCGGGCGCGGACTCAACACGGGGCTGAAGTCCGCGCTGTCCCTCGCCCGTTGCCTGGCCCGACGCTGGCGCGGAAGCCGCCTCCGCGCCGCCGACCTCGTCGAGCACGAAGGCGTGATGCAGATGCTGCAGGCGCGGGAAGTCGGAAACCGCGCCTGGCAGACGATGTTGATGTGCGAGGCGGACGGAACTCCCGCGCCGATCGACGAACGCATCCGGCGCGGCTTGCGCGGCGCCTGTGATCGGACTGCGCTGACGCGCGAGCTGCTGGTGCGCCTGCGGCGCGTGCGCGCCCGGCTCGCGAGCCGCACCGGTGCGTTACCCGACGATCGCTGGCTCGTCGGCCGGCTCGCCCGCCTGAGTGAACAGACCTTGAAAGTGCTGGTCGAGACGGGGCCGTGGATCACTACCGAGGTCAGCGGGCCTGAAATCGACGTGGGAGCCCTGTTGCCGCTGCAGCCGCGCGCTCCCGCGCCTGTGCAGCGTCTCTTCGAGCGACGTTCGACTGCGGATCTTGCTGCAGCGTGAGTCCGCTCGCGCACTGAGGAGCCTGCTCGTTGTGAGGCACCGCCGGGCACGACCCCGTTGCCGGCGCATCTGGAGCACTCGTTAGACTTCGCCGATGCACATCTGCGTGATCGGCGCCGGGGTCGTCGGGCTCACCACAGCCTACTTCCTTCAGAGCGAGGGCCACACCATCACCCTCGTCGACCGCGAGCCGGGCGCGGGGCGCGGTGCCAGCGCGGCCAACGGCGCACAGCTCTCGTACGGATTCGTCGCTCCCCTGGCGGACGCTTCGGTGCTAATGAAGCTCCCGAGTCTGCTGTTCGCGCGCGACTCGCCGCTGAAGCTGCATCTGCGGCTCGACCGCGAGCAATTGTTCTGGGGCCTGCAGTTCCTGCGGCACGCGAACAGCACCGACTCGCAGTCGACGACGGCGGCGTTGCTGCGGCTCGCACAGCTATCGCGTGAGTTCATCGAGCCGTTGATCGAAGGCGAAGGCATCGCCTGCCATTTCGCACGCGGCGGCAAGCTCGTCGTCTACCCGGACTCATCGTCGCTCTCCGCCGCGCGCCGCCAGGTCGCCTACCAGGCGACGCACGGCAGTTTCCAGACCGTCCTGACGCCGACGCAATGCGTCGACCACGAACCCACGCTCGAGGCCTACGCAAAACGAATTTCAGGCGGGGTCTGGACGCCGACCGATGCGGTGGCCGATTGCGGAGCCTTCTGCGAGCAGCTCGCGGCCCTGATCTCGCGCCGCGGTGCCGACCTGCAGTTCGGCCGGCGCGTCGAGCGTTTCGATCTGCAGGGACCGAACGTGCGCGCGGTCGTCACCGACGCCGGAGTGCTGCGCGCCGACGCCTATGTGCTGGCCGCCGGCACCGGTGCGCGCCCGCTCGGCCAGACCGCCGGGCTGGCGCTGCCGATTTACCCGCTGAAGGGGTACTCGATCACCGTGAAACCGACCGACGCTGCAACGCTGCCGCGTGTGTCGATCACGGATGTCCGCCGCAAGGTCGTCTTCGCGCCGCTCGGCGATACGGTGCGCGTCGCCGGCTTCGTCGAGATCGGCGATCTCGACGAGGCGATTCCGCCGGCTCGCATCGGTGCACTGCTCGACGTGACACGCGAAATCTTCGGATACGGCGTGATCGATGGCGATCTGCAACCCTGGGCCGGACTGAGGCCCGCAACGCCTAGCGGACGACCGATCCTGGGCCGAACGCCGGTCAGGAACCTGCACCTGAACGTCGGCCATGGGGCGCTCGGCTGGACGCTTGCGGCCGGCAGTGCCCGCCTGGTCTGCGATGCGATCGCGGGCCGCGCTTCTACAATCGACGCCAAGCCGTTCGCCTACACGAGCTAGGAGACAGCATGCATCGCGAATCACACATCCTGCATCGTCAGCTGCGCGGCAACTACCCGCTCGCGGCGGCTTCTGCCGGCTGCTGGATCACCGACGCCGAAGGCCGCAAATACCTCGATGCATCCGGCGGCGCGGCGGTGTCGTGCCTGGGACACGCGCACCCGGACGTGCTCGCTGCGATGCACGCGCAGATCGACCGCATCGCGTATGCGCACACCAGTTTCTTCTCGACCGAAGTCGCCGAGCAGCTCGCCGACGCGCTGATCCGGAGCGCCCCGCAGGGGATGTCGCATGTCTACCTGGTGTCGGGTGGATCGGAAGCGATGGAAGCCGCGCTCAAGCTGGCGCGCCAGTACTTCGTCGAAAAGGGCGAGCCTCGGCGCGGCCGCTTCATTGCGCGCCGTAACAGCTACCACGGCAACACGCTGGGCGCGCTGGCGGTCGGCGGCAACGAGTGGCGCCGCCGGCAGTTCGCGCCGCTGCTGATCGATGTCGAACACGTAGCGCCAACCTATGCCTATCGTGACCAGCGCGACGGCGAGTCGCCGGAGCAGTACGGCGCACGCCTGGCGCAGGAACTCGCCGCCACGATCGAGCGCGTCGGCGGCGAAAACGTCATCGCCTTCGTCGCCGAAACGGTGGGCGGGGCCACCAGCGGCGCGCTGGTGGCCCCGCCCGGCTACTTCCGGCGCGTCCGCGAGATCTGTGATCGACACGGCATCCTGCTGATTCTCGACGAGGTCATGTGCGGCATGGGCCGCACCGGCACACTGCATGCGTGCGAACAGGAAGGCGTCGCGCCGGACCTGATGGCGATCGCCAAGGGACTGGGTGGCGGTTACCAGCCGGTCGGCGCCGTGCTGGTCGGCAGTCGCGTCATCGATGCGATCGCGGCCGGGTCCGGGTTTTTCCAGCACGGGCATACCTACATCGGCCATCCGGTCGCCTGCGCCGCAGCGCTCGCGGTGCAGCAGGTCTTCGCGCGCGACCGCCTCGTCGAACGCTGCGCGGCGCAGGGCGAGCGGCTCCGCCGCGAACTCGAAGAAACTTTCAGCCAGCACGAGAACGTCGGCGAAGTGCGGGGCCGGGGCCTGTTCCAGGCCCTCGAGCTGGTGGCCGATCGCGCCACGAAGGCGCCATTCGATCCGGCCCTGAAGATGCATGCGCGGGTCAAGAAGGCGGCGATGGAACTGGGGCTGCTCTGCTATCCGATGGGCGGCACGATCGACGGCGCGCGGGGCGACCACGTGCTGCTGGCGCCGCCGTTCATCGTTTCGGACGACGAGCTCGATTTGCTGCTCGAGCGGCTGGTGGAGGCGGTGGACATCGCGGTGGACTCGGCTGGCGGCTAGCCCCGGGCACGCTTGCTGCGGTTGTTAGTCCGCCTTGCGCCCCGCCCTTGCGGCGGGTAACGTGTCCGCTCCCTTCGGGGGATCAAAGGAGACGGGCTCATGAAGTTAAGAATTTCGATGTGCACGGGCCGCGTTTGCCGCGGCATTTGCGGCAACTGCGCTGCCCCAGGTGGCGAGCGCGCAGCAGAAGTTCGTTACGATCGGCACCGGTGGTGTGACCGGTGTCTATTACCCGGCAGGGGGCGCGATTTGCCGCCTCGTGAACCGCGACCGCGCCAAGCACGGCATGCGATGCTCGGTCGAGTCGACCGGCGGTTCGGTCGCCAACGTCAATCTGCTGAAGTCCAGCGAGATCGAGTTCGGCGTCGCGCAGTCCGACGTGCAGTTCAATGCGACGAAGGGCCTCGCTCAGTTCCAGAAGGACGGCGCGATGAGCGACCTGCGCGCGGTGTTCGCGCTGCATCCGGAGCCGTTCACCGTCGTCTCGCGCAAGGAATCGAACATCACCAAGTTCGAGGACTTCAAGGGCAAGCGCTTCAATGTAGGCAATCCCGGATCGGGCACGCTGGCGTCGATGAACGAGCTGCTGGCCGCGATGGGCTGGAAGATGAGCGATTTCGGCCTTGCATCCGAGCTGCGCCCTGACGAACACGGACCGGCGCTGTGCGACGGCAAGATCGACGGGTTTTTCTATGCGGTCGGTCATCCGTCGGCCAACATCCAGGATCCGACGACGATCTGCGCCGCGAAGCTGGTGTCTTTGACCGGCCCCGCGGTCGACAAGCTGGTCAAGGACAAGCCGTATTACGCGATGGCTACGATTCCGGGCGGCATGTACCCGAACAATCCGCAGCCGACCACGACCTATGGTGTCCAGGCGACCGTCGTCAGCTCCGCCAAGGTCCCGGCCGATGTCGTGTACGCGGTCGTCAAGGCGGTGTTCGACAACCTCGACGAGTTCAAGAAGCTGCACCCCGCGCTGAGTGTGCTGAAGCCGGAGGACATGATCAAGAACGGCCTGTCGGCGCCGCTGCATGAAGGCGCGCTCAAGTACTACAAGGAGAAAGGCTGGATCAAGTAGCCGAAGGCCGGACGGGCCTGGCCCGCCGGCTTCGGCTCGCCGCATTCGAACGGACGGCGTAGCCGCCGTTCAATGCGGCGCTCTTGGGTGTGATCAAACGGGCGGGCTGACCGCCCGTTTGCGCTAGGGAGGCCCGAGTGGAAAACGACAAGAACAAGGACGGCAGGGATCTCGAGGAGAAGGTGGAGGAGGTCGTCCTGCCGACCGCCGAGATGCAACTCGGTCAGGACGAAGTCCTGCAGATTGCGAAGGACGCCGACCTCGGCGGCCGGACCACCGAGGGCGCGCTCGGCAAGCTGATGCTCGCGATCGGGCTGGCATGGACCGTCTTCCAGCTCTGGTACGCGTCGCCGCTGCCGTTTGCGCTGCGCATCTGGGTGTTCAACGACACCGAGGCGCGCGCGATCCACCTTGCGTTCGGTCTGTTCCTCGCATTTCTCGCTTTTCCCATGCTGCGCAGCTCGCCGCGCGACCGCGTGCCGGTTCTCGACTGGCTGCTGGCGTTCGTCGGTGCCTTCTGTGGCGCGTACCTGTTCCTCTTCTACGCGGAAGTCGCGCAGCGCCCGGCCGATCCGTCGCAACTGGACCTCATCGTCGGCATCGCCGGCATCCTGATCCTGCTCGAGGCGACGCGGCGCGCGGTCGGCCTGCCGATGATGGTCCTCGCAGTGATCTTCATCGCCTACATCCTGGGCGGCGCTTACCTGCCCGACGTGATCGCGCACAAGGGCGCATCGGTGTCGCGCATGGTCTCGCACATGTGGCTGGTGACCGAAGGCGTGTTCGGCATCGCGCTCGGCGTTTCGGTCAGCTTCATCTTCGTGTTCGTGCTGTTCGGAACGCTGCTCGATCGCGCCGGCGGCGGCAACTACATGATGCAGGTGAGCTTCGCCCTGCTCGGACATATGCGAGGAGGCCCCGCCAAAGTCGCGGTCGTTTCGTCGGCGCTTAACGGCCTGATTTCCGGCTCGTCCGTCAGCAACGTCGTGTCGGGCGGTATCTTCACGATTCCGCTGATGAAGCGCGCCGGTTACGGCGGCGTGAAGGCGGCGGCGATCGAGACCTCGTCGTCGGTCAACGGCCAGATCATGCCGCCGGTGATGGGCGCTGCGGCCTTCCTGATGGTCGAATACGTGGGCATTTCGTACACGGAGATCATCAAGCACGCCTTCCTGCCGGCAGTGATCAGCTACATCGCTCTCTTCTACATCGTCCACCTTGAAGCGCTGAAGCTCGGCATGAAGCCGACCGCGTCGGTGCGCGAGCGGACGAAAACGGCGGCGCTTGCCTCGTGGGGAATGGGGCTCGCCGGCACGGTCGTCGTGAT
>Ga0209706_10001663_pt1 | contig 12616 bp, 9 predicted proteins | sample PPLLaktember2015_6_FD_187263 | JGI IMG/M metagenome (GOLD analysis project Ga0209706, IMG submission 187263) | Freshwater sediment microbial communities from Prairie Pothole Lake near Jamestown, North Dakota, USA - PPLs Lake P8 Core (1) Depth... | ecosystem: Environmental > Aquatic > Freshwater...
TGGCCCGGCTGCATGGCGGCGACATCAAGGTGGACTCCGCACCTAATCGAGGCAGCGTGTTCATCTTGAGTCTTCCGACAGCGGCTGCTGCGACGGACTCATGAGCCGGATAATCATCGCGGACGACGACCCCAGTATCGGCCGCATCCTGCGCGACCGGTTGAAGGAGCTTGGCCACGATGCCGAGCACGTGCTGGACGGCGTCGAGGCACTGCGGCTGGCCGACAGCGCCGACCTGATACTGCTGGATCTGGAAATGCCGCGCATGGACGGTTTTGCCGTCCTGGAGAGCCTGCAAGGCATGCCCGGTGCGCCACTGGCGATCGTCATTACCGCCCACGGCGACATGGCGAAAGCGGTGCGCGCAATGCGGGCGGGCGCCTACGATTTCATCGCGAAGCCGTTCGATGCCACCACCGTCCAGCTCGTCGTCAAGCGGGCGCTGGAGACGCGGGGCCTGAAAACGCAGGTGCACAGCTTGCGCAAGGAACTGGGCCGCAAGCACCTGTGGGTGCGAGGCGCGGACCCCGGCATGGCCCGCATCGCCGAAACCGTGGAGCGCATCGCACCGAGCACGGCCACTGTGCTGCTGTTGGGCGAAACGGGTACGGGCAAGGAGGTGATCGCCCGCGCCATCCACTTGAAAAGCACGCGCTGCGAGCAGCCGTTCGTTGCCGTCAACTGCGCTGCGCTGAAAGGCGAGCTGCTGGAAAGCGAACTGTTCGGTCATGAGAAAGGCGCCTTCACCGGCGCCGACCGGGCGCGGCCGGGGCGGGTTGAAGCGGCCCGTGGCGGGACGCTGTTCCTCGATGAAATCGGCGAACTGCCGCCGAACCTGCAAGCCAAGCTGCTGCGGCTGTTGCAGGAAAAGGAGTACGAGCGGCTGGGCAGCGACCGCACTCAGCGCGCCGACATCCGCCTCGTTGCCGCCACCAATCGCGATTTGCCTGCTGCCATCCAGACCGGCGCCTTCCGCGAAGACCTGTACTACCGGCTCAAGGTGATCAGCATCAAGATCCCGCCGCTGCGGGAGCGCCCGAGCGACATCCTGGCGCTGGCGGAATGGCTGCTCGGTCAACATGCGGCCGAATCGACACGTACCCCGCCCCGCTTGTCGGCGGAGGTAAGGCAGGCCCTGCTGCGTTATTCGTGGCCCGGCAATGTGCGGGAGTTGTCGAACGTCATGGAGCGCTGCGTGCTGCTGGCCGGCGACACCGTCGGCCTATGCGATCTTCCCGAGGAACTGATGGCCGGCGACGCCGCGGCTCCGGGACCGGTGGGGAAGGTCGAGGATCTGTTCGCCCTGGACTACAACGCTGCCGTGACGGCCGCCCGGCGCTTGATCGTTGCAAAGGCGCTGGAGCAGGCCGGCGGCCACCAGACGCGGGCGGCCGAGCGGCTGGGTGTCACCCAGCCCTACCTGTCGCGCCTGGTGAAGCAGTTGGGGATCCGGCGCGATGAATAGCAGCCGCTGCGAGAGTCGGCTTTTGGCTGTCAGCGCTGAGGGTCACACCGCGGTTTGCTCAGCCAGCACTGCAAGGGAAAGATCTCGTAGACGAGAGCGCCATTTCGCTCTCGAAAAGAGGCCGCTAGGCACCTGGACCGCTTGTAGATGATGGCCCTCCGCGACCGCACCCGGACCCTCCCCGGGTCCCAGTCGGTTCGTCCCCGGAGATCGCGCCGGTCCCGCCGCGTTCATCCTCCGGACTCGCACCGCGTCAGCTCGCGAACGATCTCCTCGTTGCTGGGAATCTGCCGCGCCGCCCTGCCGTCGATGTACGAGCCCGCCAGCGCGTAACGCACCACGCCGTTCTGGTCCAGGATGTAGAAGCCCATATCGTCGTCGGCGAGCATATCCGGCATCTCGCCGAGCGAAGGCTCGACCTTGCCGAAGTCGCTGGGCGGCTGATCCAGCTTCATACCCGCATAGAATGTCATCGCGTACCATCCGATCGAATGCGATCTCTTCTCGAGGCCCCATGAGCGTCGCGCCAGCCGCTTCGGATCGCACAGGTACGGAAACGGGATGTTGAACTTGCTGACGTACATTCGCGCGCGCTCCGGTGAGGTCGGCGTTACCTCGAGGATTTCCGCGTTCCGCGCCCGAAAGCTCGGATACCCGCGGACGAGCTGGGTCATGTGCTGCCGGCAGAAGGGGCACCCCATACCCTTGGTGAACCACACGACCACGCTCTGGCGTCCGCGATAGTCATCGGGACCGATCTCGGGCCCATGGCCCGATGGCAGGCGAAACGACGGCGCGACCTGCCCGACTTCAACGCTTGTCATCTTTCACCTCGCTCAACACAGGAACGGCAGTATCGTAAACGTGTCACTGCTCAGACCCGCCATCTCCATCGTCCGGTGGCTCTTCGCCAGCCAGGCTTCCGCTTCGGCTTCGTCTCCCAGCTCGATGGCCAGGGTTGCCAGACCCTCGTAGCAGGGTACGAGCAGTTGAGGCTCGCTGACCGCCTGTGCGACCTCGAGCGCTTCTCGGTAGTATTCGGCGCTGCGCGCAAAGTCTCCACGGCACTGATAGATCTGTGCGCGCAGGATCAGCGGGATGGGCAGATGGCTGCGCTGGCCGAGGCGGCGGTCCAGTTCGGCCGCGGCTTCCGCCGCCCTGACGCCCTCGTCGTAGTCGGCGGCGAGCAGGCAGTGGCCTCCGGCAAACGCGCAATGCAGCCACGACTGCTGGAGCTGGTCGCCGATCCTCTGGGCGAGTGTCAGTCCCTCGCGGCAGTACTCGGCCGCACGGTCGGCGTCCAGTGTCGCATACATGACCGCGAGGTTGGTGTAGGCGCGGCACGCGATGGACCCCAGCTGATTGGCCAGCGCCGTCTCCAGGCTGCGCCGGACATATGCCGCTCCCTCCTCGATCTTGTCGGCCCGGGCGAGCGCCACTCCTATGGTGTTGTACGCCTGGGCGATCACGTCGGCCGCGTCGAACCGGACTCCGAGCGCGAGGGCGCGCTCCGCCCATTGCATGGGGTTCTCGTTGTCGGCCAGCCGGAAGTGAATCCGGCCGAGCTCCTGGTAGAGGCGCGCCGCTTCGAGGCTCTCGCCGTCTGTGCCCATCTCCGCAAGGCCGCGATCCAGATGCGCCAGGGCCTCATCCTTCTGCCCGGCGTCCCAGCAGGCGCAGGCCATCTTGCGGTGAAGGTCGACACCGCGCCACGGATTGCCGGTGATATCGAGCGCGCTCAGCGCTGCCTGCCAGTGGTTCCGGGCTTCGTTCACCGCGCCTTGCGCGTAGGCGGCATCGCCCAATCGCTCCAGAATCGAGGAGCGTTGATCATCTGTGGCGTCGCCGGCCGGCAGCGCTAGCATCGCACGCTTGTAGTAGGCAGCCGCTTCATGGTACGCGAAGAGTCCGACGGCGCGGTCGCCGGCGCGCATGAGGAAGTGAACCGCCTTCTCCCACGCGGTGCTCCTCGCATAGTGCTCCGCCAGCGTCTCGAGCACTTCGTCGAGGCGGTCGGCATGAAACGCTTCCAGCGCTCGCCCGGCGCGGCCATGCAGCTCCGCGCGAGACTTCAGCAGCAGCTGCTGGTAGGCCACTTCCTGGATCAGCGGGTGGGCGAAGCTGTAGCGTGCGACCGGCAAGATCTCCGTTTCGCGCAGGAGGTCGAGGCGCACCAGCTCTGCCAGGTCCCGATGTAGTTCGTGGTCGGACGGCGCGATGGCTTCGAGCAGCCGGACCGGCCACTCGCGCCCCAGCACCGACGCGAGCTGCAGCGTGCGCTTGACGGACTCGGGCAGCCGGTCGAGGCGTGCTGTCAGCAGGTCGTGGATCGTCGCCGGCAGCTCGCCCTCAGGGAGGGGCTGCGCACGTGGCCCGTGCTCCCGCAGGTAGCCGGTCAGCTCCTCGATGAAGAACGGATTGCCAGCAGCGCGCTTGATGACAGCACTGCCCACTGACGCAAGGTCGGACCCGCCGAGAAGATCGCTCACCATCCGCATCGCCTCTTCGTCGGACAGGGGATCGAGCGCGATGCGCTGATGCGTCGGCCGCTCGCTCCACACCGGCGCGTAGCCGCTGCGGTAGGTGCAGACGATCAGGAGCGGATAGGCGGCGATGCCGTCGACCAGTGCGCCGAGGTACTCCTCCGAGCTCGGGTCGATCCACTGCAGATCCTCGATCAACAGCACCAGGGGGCCGTGCCGCGCGGATTGCAGCATTACCGCCTTGACCGCTTCGATGAGACGCCGCTTCCGCTGCGCTGGATCCAGCCCGTCTGCCTCCAGCTCGAGCGGAGGCAGCGACATCAGGTGCTTGACGTACGGGATGGTCCAGCCGAGCGCTGGATCCAGCCTTTGGACGCCGGCTTCGACCTTTGCGATCTTCGCGGCTTCGGGCTCCCCCGCATCGAGGTCGAATTGCGCTTCCAGCAGCTGCAACACCGGATGAAACGGCAACGACTGGCTGTGGGGGAAGCAGTGCGCTTCCAGGCAGGTCACGGCGACCCCGTCGAGCTCGCCCCGCAGCTCGTAGGCGAGGCGGGACTTCCCGATGCCCGCCTCTCCCACGAGGGAGACCACGTGCCCTCGGTTCTCGCGCGCTTTCTCGAAGCACGCACGCAGGACGGCGAGCTCCGTGCTGCGGCCTGTGAGCGCTGTCAACCCCCGTTCGAGCGCGGTTTCGAAACGCGCGCGTCGAGCGCGCTCACCGGCCACCGCAAAAGCGCGGACCGGGCGCGCAAACCCCTTGAGATCGAGCAGTCCCGCATCCTCCGTGACGATGTATCTCTCGACCAGCCGATGTGTCGCTTCGCCGATCAGGATGCCACCCGGAGGCGCCGCGCTCTGGAGACGGGCCGCGAGGTTCACGGTCTCTCCCTGCGCCGTGTAGTCCATGCGCAGATCGTCGCCGATCCGTCCTACCACGACGGCGCCGCTGTTCAGGCCGATGCGCAGAGCGAAGTCGATCCCGCATTGGGCGCGCACGGTCGGTCCGTACTCGCCCAGCGCGTGCTGGATCGCAAGGGCGGCGGCCACTGCCCGCACAGCGTGATCTTCGTGCGCGATCGGCGCGCCGAACAGCGCCATCACACCGTCACCCGTGAACTGGTTTACCGTGCCTTCGTAGCGATGCACCGCGTGGAGGACACGTTGAAAGCAGCCGTCCATGAGGTCGTGCAGCGCCTCGGGGTCGAGGCTGCTCGACAGAGCAGTGAATCCGGCGCAGTCGGCGAAGAGCACGGTCACGACCTTGCGCTCGCCCTCCAAAGCAGCCCGGGAGGTCAGGATCTTCTCGGCGAGATGCCGTGGGGTGTATCCGAACGGCGGTCGCGCGAGCCGCTCGGCGACCTCTACGGCAGGCGCACGGGCGCCGGTGTCGAGGTCGCTGGTCTCTGGCGCCAGTGCGTGTCCGCACTCGTCGCAGAACCTCGCTTGGGGGCGAAGCTGGGTGTGGCAGACCGGACATCGAGCTTGCAGCTTCGTGCCACAGGTGTCACAAAACTTCGCGCCTTCCCGGTTATCCTGCTGACACTCGGGGCATCTCATCTGAATCTCATCACGCCGACCCGTTGGATCAGGATATCACGTGCAATCTCCCGGATCTTGGCGACCCCGGGCCGCTTGTGGGCGATCTTACCCTGCAGCATCTGTATGGACAGCGGAAGCCATGGGGCTTAGTGTTCTGCACGCGACCAGGCACGAAAACGCGGGATGGCACCGTCGCGTCGCGCCCTGTTGACGCAGATCAGAACGGTATCCCTGCTGGTGGTTAACATTCGTGCAATGGGCCGCTAGCGCATGGCCTGTCGGCTTAAGGAGGTTGGGCAATGAAACAGACCGAGAAAGTCGCCCTAGTCACCGGAGCGTCATCTGGCATCGGGCGCGCCACGGCTTTGGCGTTCGCACAGTCCGGGGTCAAAGTCGTTCTCGCCGATGTTTCAGTCGAAGCCGGGGAAGGGGCCGCCGCTGAGATCAACAAGGAAACCGGCGTTCCGACCAGCTTCGTCAACTGCGACGTCTCGAAATCGGCGGACGTCGAGCGCATGGTGCGCCACGCCGTCGAGCGCTTCGGACGCCTGGACTACGCGTTCAACAATGCTGGCACCGAGGGGGTGCAAGCGCCAACGGCCGAGTGCAGCGAAGAGAACTGGGACCGGACAGTCGCGATCGACCTCAAAGGGACCTGGCTCTGCATGAAGTACGAGATCCCGCAGATGCTCAAACAGGGCGGCGGGGCGATCGTCAATTGCTCTTCCATCGCGGGTCTGGTGGGCTTTCCGAACCTTTCCGCTTACGTCGCCAGCAAGCACGGCGTGATCGGGCTCACCAAGACGGCCGCTCTCGAATACGCCAAGATGAACATCCGTGTGAATGCCGTCTGCCCGGGCGTCATTCACACGCCGATGATCGATCGGTTCGTCGGCGACAACATGGAAGCGATGCAGGCGCTCATAGCGGGCGAACCGATCGGCCGCATCGGCGAGCCTTCGGAGATCGCCGACGCGGTCCTGTACCTTTGCTCGAGCCGCGCGTCGTTCGTGACCGGGCTCGCCATGCAGGTCGACGGCGGCTGGGTCGCGCAGTAGTGTGCATTGTGTCCAGGCGGTCGTCCGACCCTTTCACCCGTGGCAGCCGCCTCACCTTCCTGCGTTGGCGTGCTGCGCCGAATCGGCCCGCTCAAGGAGCTTTGCATTGAGCGCCACGATTACGGTGCTGGCGGCCATGAACACTGCGCCGACAGCAGGAGAGAGAAAGAACCCCAGCCCCGCTGTCAATCCCGCGGCGAGCGGGATGGCCACCGCGTTGTAGCCGGTCGCCCACCACAGGTTCTGCACCATCTTGCGGTAGGTGGCACGCGAGAGACCCAGGATCGCGGCCACGTCGCGCGGGTCGCTGCGCACCAGCACCACGTCGGCGGACTCGATCGCGACGTTGGTGCCCGCGCCCACGGCAATGCCCAGGTCCGAGGCCACCAGCGCAGGCGCGTCGTTGACGCCGTCCCCCACCATGGCCACTGTCAGCCCGCGCGCCTTGACCTCGCGGATCTTGTCTGCCTTGTCCGCCGGCAACACTTCGGCGAAGTACTCGTCGAGACCCAGCTCGTCGGCCACCGACTTAGCCACGGTCCGGTTGTCTCCCGTCAGCATCATGCACTGGATACCCATCCCTTTGAGCTTCGCTATGGCGGCGCGCGATTCCGGCCGCACGATGTCGGCGAGTGCGATGGCCCCGAGCGGACGCCCGTTCCGAAGGAGGAAGACCACGGTCTTGCTCTGGGATGTGAGCCCGGCGACACCCGGGTGGTCGATGTCCACGCCTTGCTGAGCAAGATAGGTGGGGCCCACTACCGCGATCTCCGCGTCGTCGATCCGAGCCAGCGCGCCCTGGCCCGTGATGTTGCGGAACCCGGTGACACTTTCGATCGGGATCGAAAGCTCCCTGGCTCTTTGCACGATGCCGCGCGCGATAGGGTGCTCCGATTGAGCCTCGAGCGCAGCCGCAAGTCGCAACACCTCGCGATCGTCCGCGTCGGCCAGCGACACCACATCGGTGACGCCGAAGCGGCCCTCGGTCAGGGTGCCCGTCTTGTCGAACACGACTGCACCCAGCTCGCGCCCGCGCTCGAAGGCGGCGCGGTCGCGGATCAGCAAGCCGCTTCTGGCTGCCAGCGTGGTGCTCACCGCCACCACGAGCGGTACCGCCAGCCCGAGCGCATGCGGACAGGCGATCACCATCACTGTGACCATCCGCTCGATCGCAAAGGCGAAACCGCGGTCGGAGAACAGCCACACCGCCAATGTGAACGAGCCCGCACCGATGGCGATGAAGGTGAGCCACAGGGCTGCGCGGTTGGCGAGGTCCTGCGTGCGTGAACGCGAGGCCTGGGCTTGGCTCACCATCTCGATGACCTGAGACAGATAAGTGTCCTTTCCGGTCTTCGCGATCTGTACGGTAATCGCGCCCTCACCGTTGACGGAGCCGCCGATCACCGTCTCGCCAGGGCCGCGGGTCACCGGCTTCGACTCGCCGGTGAGCATGGACTCGTCGAGGCTGGTGGTGCCCTCGATGATCTGGCCGTCGGTGGGCACCCGCTCGCCAGGCTTGACCAGCACTCGGTCGCCAGGATGCAGGTCGCCTACGGCGATTTCCTGCTGGCTCCCGTCCGGCGCTAGCCGATGTGCGGTGGCGGGCAGCAGCTCGACCAGCGCTTTGAGCGCGCCGGAGGCCCCCATCACCGACTTCATCTCGATCCAGTGCCCCAGCAGCATGATGTCGATGAGGGTGGCCAACTCCCAGAACAGCACGGTTCCGCTCAGGCCCAGCACCACCGCCGCCGAATAGAAATAGGCCACGCTGATGGCCAGCGAGATCAAGGTCATCATGCCGGGCTGACGCTGCCTCAACTCGCTCACCAGCCCGGCCAGGAAAGGCCACCCGCCGTAGAAGTAGACGGCGCTGGACAGGGCCAGCAGCACCAAGTGGGAGCCGGGAAACATGATGGCCCCGATCAGCCCGAGCCCGTGTCCGCCGGCAGGCGAGAGCAGCAGGATCGGAACAGTCAGGACCAGGGCGATCCAGAACCTGCGGCGGAACTCGGCCACCATGCCGGCATGGTCGTGGGCGTCGTGGGTATGGCTGGTCGCCTCGGGGCTCGGCTGTCCACGCCAAGCTCGCGACTGGTCATGATGCGGATGGTCGTGATGTGAACCTTCAGTCTGGTGGACGTCGTTCTGGGCCATCTGGCTCTCCTCGATCTTCAGTGTGGAATGGTTCGATGTCGCCCAGCATCCTCCCGACCGTGGCCATGACTATAGTCGCTCCGAGCATTGCCGGAAATACCGACGCGTTTCCGAGAAGGTGCAGTCCGCTGGCTAGGTTGCCCCGACGAAAGAGGTCTCGGCAACGTCGTCTTCGTCGCGCGTTGGACTGCTGGCGCGAGCCGCGCATGCAAGCGCGCCGGCGGACGGCAGAAGCGGCGTACCTGCAAAGAACGCTGGCGTCTGCATCAAGTCTGCGATCTGGCTCGCCTGCAGAATTCACAACCATGCAAGCGACCTCTCTAGCCCTCGATCACCTCCTGTGCGGCGTCGGCGATCCCGTCATCGAGCTTTTCGATATCGGTCCCGGCCATCCGGAGTTCAATCAAGCACAGACCATCCGTGCCGCAGCCGGCGTCCTCGCAAAGATCCCGGACACCTTGCCTGCGATCGCGCAGGCGATTCGAACAGGCGATGGACTTGCGGTGGCGCCACAAACGCGCGCCCACCTTGCCGCCGCCGAGGCGTGGCTGTCGGGGAACCCGGTCCTCGCCGCTGAAAGTTATGCGTCGATCCTGAACAGGTGGCCTTGCGATCTGCTGGCGCTGCGGCTCGCGCAGTCGTGCTACTTCTTCCTTGGATGGCATGACCGACTTTGCGCGGTCGTCGATGCGGTAGTGCCCGCATGGACACGGGATCAGCCCGGTTTCGCCTTCCTGCTTGCCATGGCATCGTTCGCGCACGCCGAAAGCGGCGACGCCGAGTACGCCGAGGCGCTAGGGCGGGAAGCACTGGCGAGCGACCCTGCCTGCCCGTTTGGTGTGCACGCGGTGGCGCACGCGCTTGCCGAGTCCGGGCGACACCGCAACGGCGCGCAATGGATGCGCGATCAGCACGCCCACTGGGCCAGAGAGAGCCGCATGCGCACACACAACGCGTGGCATCTGGCCATGTTCGACGTTGAGGAAGGAAACGTCGCGTCGGCGCTGCGCATCCTCGATGCATGGTTGCTTCCCGCCAGTGCGCGATCGCCGCTCGATGCGTGCGACGCCGCTGCTCTGCTGTGGCGCCTGGCGACCGAGGGGGTCGACGACGAAGGCCGCTGGTGCAGCGTTTCCGACGCCTTCGAACGGGCATTGACGCCGGGATTCTGGCCCTATGTCGACCTTCATGCGGCTCTCGCGCACTTGACCGCTGGGAAGCAGGCGCGGGCGCAACGGCTCGTGCAGGCGATCGAGCGATGTGCGGAAGGCGGCAACTACGCAGCCTGGCGCGCGCGACACATCACCCAGCCGGGTCTGCGGGCGCTTGGCTCCTGGGCCGAAGGACGCTACAACGAGGCGGCCGCACTTTTCGCAGGCTTGCGACCGTTCCTCGGCGGCGCCGGCGGCAGCCGCATCCAGCTGGAAGTTTTCAAGAGCATCGAGCACGAGGCCGTCCGTCGGCAACGCGCTTGGCACTGGGACCAGCCTCAACCACCATCAGCAAAGGAGCAAGCAATGCCACTCATCAATGTGAAACTCATCGAAGGTGTTTTCTCCGAACCGCAGAAGAAGCAGATCGCAAAGTCGTTGACCGACGCCATGGTGCAAATCGAAGGCGAAGCCTTGCGCTCCGTCACCTGGTGCATCGTGGAGGAAGTAAAGAGTGGAGACTGGGCCGTCGGCGGGCAGCCATTGACCGCCGCCGAGGTGAAGGCGATCGCCGCCCGGAAGGCAGCCTAGCCGCTGCCCGCCGCCCGCTTCCGCCAGGCGGCGGGCGGCAGTCCAAACTCCCTCTTGAACGCTCGGTTGAACGCAGCTTCGGATTCATAGCCGACCTCCGTGGCAACCCGGATGATCGAAACATCGCTCTCCCGCAATTGCGTGGCGGCGAGCGAAGTCCGCCAGCGGGTCAGGTATTGCATCGGCGGCGCGCCGATCAGCGCGGTGAAGCGCTGGCCCAACGCGGAGCGAGACAGTCCGACCACTCTGGCGAGATCATCCACGGTCCACGGATACGCCGGTTGCTCGTGCAGGAGCGATAGCGCCCGACCGACGTAGCGGTCCCGCAGGCCCGCTAGCCACCCTGTTTTGCCGGGTGGAAGCTCGTCCATGTAGTGCCGAATAGCCTCGGCGAAGAGCACTTCGGAAAGGCGCGCGAGCACGACGGCCGAGCCTGGACGGGACGACGTACTTGCGGCGACCGAGTATCGGATCGAGCTTTGTACCCAGGCGGCGGTGCCCCCATCGTGCATGCTGACCCTGAGCAAACGCGGCAGGCTCAGGAGGATGGGCTCGGCCAGGCGCCTGTCACAGGCGAGAAATCCGCAGACGATGCGCGTCGCTCCCCCGGCACGGCCTGTCCTGAGCGCCGCGATCTCACCTCGCTTCAGAAGCTTGTTCAGGCTTGCGCCCGTGATGTCGACTGGCTTGAGGCGCAACGCGGCCTTACTCGCCGTCGCGAGCACATGCCGATCGCCCGCAGGAAACAGAATCAGGTCGCCGGCATGAAGCTCGACCGGATCTCCATCGAGCAGCCGCGCGTAGCATGTGCCTTCCGTCACCAAATGGTACGGAATGACGTGATCCGCGTCCGGCATCAGCACATCGGCGATCTTCCGGATCGGCGCCGTGAGGTAGGACCATTGGGCGCGCAATTCCATATCGAGAAATACGGCGCCCGTGAGCCGTATAGCACCCAGCACCTCGGATAGGGCATCCATGGCGCGGCGCTAGCCTACCTGAGCGCGGATGGTGGAGGGAACCTGCAAACACAGATTGCAGGTGGTCTGGTTGACTGACGGGACGCACCCCGCCCCCGTTCGTGCGCCGCATCATGGTACCAGTTGGTCTTCGTCATTGGCATGCAGGGATCGACAAAACACGCACAAGGAAAGTCCGAAATGAATGCTACGACCGTTGCAAGCGATTTGGCAAAAGCTGTGTTCCGCCTGGGGCTGTATGGCGGTCGCAGAGCCGAATCGGTGGCGTGCGAAGTTTCCAGTGGTGCGGCGTATCCCGGCGAAGGCATGGACGGGGAATGAGCCTAGGTCACTGACGCACTTGCCAAATAGGTCGTTGCCGCTAACAATGGCTCCCGCCACATGCTGCAGATTTGCGATTGATTTCAAAGTTGGACATCCCACTTACTTCGGAGGTCAAGATGCCGAATCGTTCTTGCGTCGCGAGCCATCAGCCGCGGTCTAACCCTATCTAATGGAAGCACGCTATGAACAAAAAAACCTCATTATCCGAATACCTCGTCATTTCGCGAGGGCAATGGGACAAGGATCTCTCGCGGGAGGAGATACAGAACGCGATCGACAAATTCTACGTCTGGAGAGACCGGCTCGTTGATGAGGGCAAGATGAGAGCCGGACAACGACTCTCGCGCGAGGGAAAGACGGTTTCAAGAGAGATGGTGACGGACGGCCCCTTCAGCGAAACCAAGGAGGTAATCGGCGGCTACTGGTTCATCTTGGCCCGCAGTCTCGAGGAAGCTGCGAAAATTGCGGCAGAGAACCCGTGTCTGGCCTGCGGCCTGTTTTACGAGATCCGGCCCATCGACCCGGCGCGGGCCAGCGCCTTCACGGTGACGACCGAGACCCCGAGCGAACACAGAGACCAACTATGACGCCACACAACTCCGATAGGGACACTGAAAGCCGGAGCGGGACAGCGGCGCTGCGCTTGCTGGGTGGGCGGCGAGCGAAGGGGCCTATTTGCACGATGTATGGTGAAGAATCCGGACACGTTCTCAGGTTTTGGTTTCCCGAGCTATCGGGCACCGAGAGATAGGAATGGCGAACAGAACGCTTCTCAGGCAGGAACCGCGTAAGTGGGTGACGCTGCCACTGCATCGTGCGTTTTCGCACCTCGCTGCCGGTCTAATTACCGTCTTGCCCGGACTCTTTG
>Ga0209706_10001664_pt1 | contig 12615 bp, 15 predicted proteins | sample PPLLaktember2015_6_FD_187263 | JGI IMG/M metagenome (GOLD analysis project Ga0209706, IMG submission 187263) | Freshwater sediment microbial communities from Prairie Pothole Lake near Jamestown, North Dakota, USA - PPLs Lake P8 Core (1) Depth... | ecosystem: Environmental > Aquatic > Freshwater...
TGTGGAAAAAGGCGATCGTCTTGAGATATTTGTCCAGGATTTCTTGGAATAATTGGGCGGAAAGATTTGTTGATTGCGCTTCAGGAGAGAAGATCTTTCTTCAGACAGCGTCTTAACCCTCCAACTGCGTAACTTCTAATATAACCAGAACTCGTGCTATACTGTGCGAGTTTAGAAAAATACCTCCGTTTGGATTTGCAACTGTCCAGAAACTGACTTTGGAGACTGCCCGTGCACAGGCACCCACTGTTAATGCCCATCATTTCCCTTTTTATGATCCTGGTTTTGCTGGCGCGCCCAGGCCAGCTTTCGACCAGGGCGGAAGAACAGGCCATGGTGAGCACGACGAGCCCCAACCTGCTCGGCCAGATCGGCGGCGGATCGTACGCCGTGGGATATGGGTCTGGATATATCTATCTGGGAGTAGGTCCGCGCCTGTATGTCTTTAGCGCCTCCAATTTGTCTGATCCCGGCCTGGTTGGCATTACGGACATCTTGCCAGGGATTGTCCAGGGAGTGAGGATCGCGGGGAGTCGCGCGTATGTGACACTGGGTGAAAGTGGGCTGGCGGTCCTGGATGTTACTTATCAGGCATCGCTGGTCTTGCTGGGTATTTATGACACCCCTGGCTTTGCCCGCAAGCTGTGGGTCACTTATCCCGATGTTTATGTGGCAGATGGCGCCACCGGTGTGCTGAAGCTCGATACCACCGATCCGGCTGCCATCCAGCTAACCTTTACCTATGACACGCCAGGCACGGCGCGCGACGTGCTGATCAGTGAAGCGGGTGGTGGTTCTGAGAAGCTCTTTATAGCTGACGGCTATGCGGGCTTGCTGGCGCTGAATCTCACCGATGGAACTTTAGTTGACTCTGAGGATACACCGGGGTATGCCGAGGCGTTGACGGTCCTGGATCCGTATATCTATCTTGCGGATGGTGAGGCGGGTTTAGAACTATTTAAAATATCAGCCAATGACACCTTCTTCCCAATGCTGTTCGTAAATGATACACCAGGTTATGCTCAAGATGTGATGATCCATAATCCTTACGTGTACGTGGCCGATGGGACAGGCGGGCTGAGGATATTCAACCGGGATTATGACATTTTGCAAGCCAAAGGCAATTACGAAAATCCTTCTGGCCTGGCCAGCGGCCTGGATATGGTTTTTGTTGATCAACAACCTTATATGCTCCTGGCTGACTACAGCGGGCTGGGTGTGGTCACGGTAATCGATCAGATGTTCCCAACGCTGCTGGGTTCTTATAACAATCCGGCTGTCCCTGCCCGGCTGGCTGTGTCTGGCGAAGACGTATATATTGCCGATCATTTGCAAGGCCTGCGCGTGATCAGCGCCGCCAACCCAGGGCGCCCGGTCTTGACCGGAGGATATGATAGCCCGGGGGGAGCTCATGATGTGGCTGTACTCGATCAGACAGCTTACCTGGCGGATGGCGAGGAAGGCTTGCAAATCATCGATATCTCTGACCTCAGCGCCCCGGTCGAGACAGCCACAGTTGACACCCCGGGTGCTGCTCTCTCAGTGACCGTGGAGGAAGATACAGCCTACCTGGCGGATGGTGAGGCCGGGCTGGTGTGCATTCCACCAACGATGAGCGTAGCCGGCGTCTTCGACACCCCTGGCAGTGCAATGGATGTCGCTATAGTGGGAGATTATGCATTTGTCGCCGATGGCGCGAACGGCCTGGTGGTCCTCAACCGCTTCCCCCTGGCAAGTATGACCCTCGCTGGTGGGCTGGATACCCCGGGCAGCGCTACGGCCCTGGCCTTGCAGGGCGATTACGCCTATCTTGCTGACGGAGATAAGGGGCTACGCATCATTGACATCACAAACCCAGAGGCGCCTGCTGAGGTGGGCTTCTACGACACTGCGGGGAAAGCCGTGGATGTTGTTGTGGCAGGAGATCTGGTTTATGTGGCTGAAAAGGATAATGGGGTGCGCGTATTCGATGTGTCTGACCCGGCGATGCCAGTCTCAGTGCTTTTCTACGAGACTCCCGGAGCCGCCAGCGGGGTAGCGGTGAACAATGGGTACGTGTATATTGCAGATGAGCAGGGTGGGCTGCTGATCTTCAGTACAAGCTATTCGCTCATGCTGCCGGTGATATTAAGATAGGTCCAAGACCTTGTCATATGGCGGGATTGATAACTGCCCGGCAAAGGATAGACGCTCAGGTAGGTTAAATCAGCTCTGCACTTTACCCCGACAAACCATGCTGGCAGCATCACCCTTGAAAATGTAGCCAGCCGCCTCTAAAAAACCTTCCCCGAGTCTAGCCGTGATGAAAGCCATCCGGTTCATGGTTTAATGCTGGATCATAATCCAATTGCACAAGCTCAATTTTGGCTGTATGGAGAAACTCCAGCGCATTTTCATCTATCCGGTAAGCAACATTGTAGACCAGCCGGGTGATGCCAGCATTGATTAAAGCTTTTGTACAGTTGATGCAAGGAAAATGAGTGACGTAACAGGTGCAGCCGCGCGTGGAGACACCATGCAAGGCGGCCTGGATGATCGCATTGGTTTCGGCATGAATGGTTCTTACACAATGCCCATCCACCAGCAAATGCCCCTTTTCGTCACAATGAGGTTGTCCGCTGGGTGAGCCATTAAATCCGGTGGTCAGGATCCGTTTATCAAGCACCAGTACAGACCCAACAAATGCGCGATCGCATGTGCTGCGCTCAGAGACAGCATAAGCGATTTTCATAAAATAGGAATCCCAATCAGGCCGCATATCGATTTCTCCTCGTTGGAATCATAGCATAATAACTTGGATCCAGTCGCCGATTTAATCTGTCTGATTCTATTTCTGGACTAGCTATTATATATTCCAGCCCTGTGTGCAGGCGATATCACTCGCTAACGCTGGCCGGCTGCCTGGCTGTACTCCGCCAGACAATCGCCACGATCATGAGGTCAATGATCATAACGACGACCAGAATGCTCACCAGCGACAGCGTCTCGGAAAATGCTAATTGAGTGCCAGGTACCCTGGCACTCAGCGTAAACATCCATACAAGCAGTAAACTATCCAACAAAAGTAAAGGATAAAACAGTGTATCCGGCAGAGCTAGAGGCCTGCCCATCAGTTTGCCTTGCGCGGCCCGGATTTGGGAGAGGGAAAATACTCCCAGGACGGTAGTCGCAAACGGGGAACTGATCCCTTATGTCAGGATAATTACCCCCAACGCCTTTTGCCATCCAGTTGTCGTTGTTGAATAATAGGCAGCAAAGCCATCGAATATAGCGTCCAGCCCATTACCTGGAGGAAACAAGAACAGGATCGCCATCAAAATACCCAATGGCAACCAGATCGCTCCAAGGATGGCAGGGCGGGAGACTTTGCGGTCAACAACCATCCGTCCATCAAAATTTGGGGCGAATGATTCAGGCGCATCCATCTCAGCCAACACCGCTTCAACCTTTTTCAGTGTCAGTTCTCCCCCCCGAGCTTTAAGGGAGTTATCGATGTGAGCGCGTAAATCATCGATGATATTGTCGATCTCCTGCGACTGAGTCCGCTGAGCTGGGCTTGGACAGCTTCAAGATATTGATTGATCCGCTTTTCGATTGTATTGCTCGCGTTCATTTTCTTGCTCCGCACACTGGTGGTTGTTTCATGATTTAGAACGGATTTGTTGGATCGATTCATTCAGCATCCCCCAAATCTGATTCATTTGAGCGACGCGAGCTTTTCCTCTGGCTGTCAGGCTGTAGTAGCGGCGGGGTGGTCCATCCGGAGAGGATGCCTGTCGAACTTTAGCCAGGCCATCCTTATTGAGGCGCGCCAGGATCGGATAAACTGTGCTTTCAGTTACATCCATGCCTTCGAATGTATTCAAGATCTGAATAATCTCATATCCATAGGTCTCCCTCTGGTTCAGGATATTCAACGTGAGATACTCACTTGCTCAGCGAGGCGCATGAACGAAGTGGGATGTCTTTGCGTGATGTGGCTCAAGCCAGCGACCTGGATCCAACCCATGTGCATTACATCCTAAAGGGCGCCCGTCGACCACAGCGGGATGTGATCATTGCTCTGGGATTCGCCTATCGTCTGGAGCGCATTGAAGTGGATGAAATCTTACTTCTGGCCGGCCTTCCTCCCCTGGGGCGTGGTGCACTACGGGAATACCGGCAGCAATTACGTAAGAGTAGTGCCACACAAAGCCATTCCTAATCCTGCTGAACCATGCATTCCAACGCTATAAGGGTGTTTCTGGTAATATTTCCAAATACTTTCGATAGCTGCCGATATAAACGCCTAAACATCATGTCAGGTACACTTGGACTCACATTTTTACTGTGGGTTGCATGGGTCCCCTCTCTGCAGTAAATAATATTTCCCTGCTGGAATTATACCGGCTGGCATTTTTGGATTGCAAGCTGATGAGCAGGCCAAGACAGCCAAAGAGAAACGCGCCACCTGCGTGGCGCTGGTCACCCCGGTAACATCAGCTCCATCCAGCCCTTGGAGAAGCTTGGCCTTTACCAGGAAGGATCGCTGACTTGACCATTTCCACTCACCTGGTTCGATTGGCAACAATCTCACAATCCAGAAGGTAAGTGTTGATGTCGGGGCTAAGCGTGCTCTCAGGGTGAAAGTTCAATGCTCCAGCCGGATCAGCCCGCGCTGCAGTGCCACAGTGACCGCTGCAGTGCGGTCTGAGACACCCAGCTTGCCAAAGACGTGGATGAGGTGCGATTTGACCGTTGCCTGGCTGATGTGCAAGCGGCTGGCGATATCGCTGTTGCTGGCGCCACCGGCAACTAACCCCAGCACCTCTAACTCCCGGCTGCTCAGCTTCTCCTCAACGGGGAGGCGCATGCACCCGATCAGACGCCTCGCCACAGTCGGCGCCAAAACCGTCTCCCCATGTGCGGCCGCCCGGATGGCGCAATACAGCTCTTCACGCGAGGTGTCTTTCAGCAAGTAGCCGGTTGCTCCGGCTTCGATGGCTGGCAAAATATCGGCGTCGCTGTCGTATGTGGTCAGCACAAGCACCTGGATGCCTGGCTGGCGGCTCTTGATCAGGCGGGTTGCAGTCACCCCATCCATGACCGGCATACGCAGATCCATGAGGATCAGGTCTGGTTCCAGCTCATTTGCTAGGCGGACGGCTACCGTGCCATCGGAGGCTTCTCCCACGATCGCAAAGTCAGGCTGGCTTTCCAGCATACCGCGCAGCCCATCCCTCACAACCGGGTGATCATCTACGATTACCAGGCGGATACGGCTCATCCGCTCACCTCCAACGGGATCTGGATTGCCAGCGTAGTACCTTCCCCAGGATTGGACTCGATGATCAACTGACCACCGATCTGCGCTACACGCGCGCGCATGGTCTGCAAGCCAAACCCGCCGCGGCTCTGGTCAACTGGGAGGGAAAGAAGCTCTGGGTCGAAACCAACTCCATCGTCATGGACATCCAGGGCAACCTGATCTTCCATGTAAGAGAGGGTGACCGTTACCTGTTGAGCCTGGGCATGTTTGTGTACATTTGCCAACCCTTCCTGCATGAGGCGTAGCATGCTGACCTCGACCTCCGGGTGCAGGGAGCAGGGGCTTCCCGTAACGGAAAAGTCAATGGCGGTGCCGGTCTCCTGCTTCCAGCGGTCAGCAACCCTCATCATTGCCTCTGGCAGGGAAGCACCTTCAAGCGGCTCAGGGCGCAAAGCCTGCACCAGCTGGCGGGCTTCTGCCAGGCTCAACCGGGCAGTCTCACGCGCCTGGAACAGCCGATTACGCACGGCGCTCTGTTCTTCTGGAAGAGCCAGGTCGGCTGCCTCGAGCTGCATCACGATACTGGTAAATCCCTGAGCCAGGGTATCGTGGATTTCCTGCGCCAGGCGCTGCCGTTCCTGTAAGATGCCAGCCTGCCGCTCGGCGGCTGCCAGGCCGCGCTGAGTCTCTTCCAATTGCTCGATCAGACGCTTGCGCTCAGCGCTTTCACGCATCACTGAGCGCATCCACAATGCCAGCAGCGCAGACCATCCGATCGCCATGATACCGATGAATAACAAATCGACCGAGAAGGTGACCGGTTTGCCAAGGTTCAGAGCCTGCGACCAGATGATCAGCCCTGTCAGGATAATATTCCCGATCACAGCCAGCCCAAAGGGAAGAGTTCCCCACATCAAACCGTAAAAGGAAGAGGCCGTCAAGTAGTAAGCCCAGTTTGCCCTGCTCAATGGGAACCAGACTCCCAGCGCAACTACCAGAAAAACCAGCGACAGGATTGTCTGTCTCCTTCCCTGGACTTTAGGTACCAGCCACATCATGATCAGGCCATACCAGAGGCCCAGGAAAAGGCTGAGCCCGACGAAGAGCCAAGTTGAGTAGCGCATCGTACCTGAAGATAATGTCAGGTAGGTGGGCAAAGCCAACGACAGGTAAAACACAATATGCCAGACCTTCACCCAGCGCATCCAGGTATCGCGCCTGGAAGAAGGGAGCTGGGAAGCAGGTTTGGGCGTAACTGTCTTTGGAGGCATGGGGTTTTCTTTTGTGTACGTTGTTTTACCTTGTGCAGTTAATTCTACTCCCATCGGAAAAATCTGGCTGCCAAAACGGCTCCAATGATCAGGATACTAAACAAAACCAGCACAGACAGCCACAAAGTATTCCAGGCATCATTGAACCACAACCCCTGGATCAACCTGACCACATAAGTCAGTGGTAGAAAATCGCTTACGCGCTGCAGACCCTCAGGAAGCAGCTGGATGGGCATCCCCGCGCCAGACAGGAACATCATGGGGAAGAAAATCACCATGCCGATGGTCTGTGCGACTCGCGCCGTGGAAGCCAGGCTGGAGATCAAATAACCAAATGCATAGAAAGCCAGCGCGCTCAGAATAAAGGCGACCAAAACGCTGACCCATGACCCGGCGAAGCGCAGCCCAAAGACGAGCTTCCCCGCCAAGATTAAGACCAGCATGCCCAGCAAAGCGACGGTCAGGTACATCAATATGCTGGCGATCATGTAAACTGCCGGGCGTAAGGGGGTAGCCCGATAGCGGCGGAGCACGCCGTTCTCCCGGTTGGAGGCTGTGTCAATGGGGATGCCCATCAGGGCGACCGTGCCGATGATGATCCCGGCATAGGCTGGCACGCTGGCATCTACTGTGCCGTAGTTCCTTCCCCAAAATTCGGGAGCCGGATCATTCCCGTATATGAACCCAAAGAGCAGCAAGAGCAGGGTGGGATAAGCCATTGAAAAGAAAAAAGCCACTGGCTCTCGCAGGTAGAGCTTGATTTGCATCCAGTAGAGTTGCCATAAGCCACGTAACATTTGATCCTCCTTCATAATAACAGCGCCCTAATCTCGAATGGCATGTCCGGTCAATGCCAGGAAGGCATCTTCTAGGTTTGCCTGTTCGGTGCGCAGGTTGTGGATTGGCAGCCGTACGTTTTCTAGTGTCAGGATGACCGCACTGATTAGCCCATCTCCCTGACCGTAAACCACCACCTCTTCTCCCTGCTGTTCCACCCGCCGAACCCCGTCGATCGCGCCGATCCAAGCAGGTTGGAAAGCAGCAGTATCCCGTTTGTTCACTTGGAAGATAATGCGCGTCCCCATGCCTAACTGGCTAACCAGATTCTCCGGCGTATCCAGGGCGATGATCCGCCCATGATCCAGGATCGCCACACGGTTGCACAACCGTTCGGCTTCCTCCATATCGTGGGTGGTGAGCAAGACGGTTGCCCCGCGTCCCTGGATCTCACGCACCAGGTCCCAGGTAGCATGGCGCGCCTGCGGGTCCAGCCCGGTGGTCAGCTCATCCAGGAAGACAATTTCTGGACGGTTGATGAGCGCCAGGGCAACAAACAGCCGCTGTTTTTGCCCACCTGAAAGCTGGCTGTATAAGGCTTGGCGTTTATCTGCCAGGCCCAGCTCTTCGAGCAGTGGGCGCCAATCAGCAGCCCGGCAGTAGAACGAAGAGAATAAGTTCAGCGCTTCTTCGACGCGCATCCGGTTTGGCAGGTTCGAGGACTGCAGCTGCACGCCTGTGCGCTCCCTCAACTCATAAATATCGCTATTTGGATCGAGCCCCAGCACGATTAACCTGCCTTCGTCCGGATGGCGTAATCCTTCAATGCATTCGATGGTGGTGGTTTTGCCCGAGCCATTTGGACCAACCATCCCAAAGATTTCATTCTTGCGCACCTGGAACGTGACGTTATCCACGGCTTTCACGGAACTGTAGTATTTGCGCAACCCCTCAACTGCGATCACATCCTGTTCATGCATCATAAATTGATCCTCTCTCCATTTATGATTTCAGTATATAGAATGTCGAAGAGGAAATGAACCAACAGGAGGATGATTTTGGAAAATCGGTAGGTTGGTTTTTGGATCAACCGAAAGATTGATGCAGAGAAGAGAAACTAATAATAGGGTCTTATGCTAGAACGGGAAAGCCAAGGCTTTGATTTGCAAGAAGTCTGTCTTCCCCAGCAGACGATTAATATAAATGCACAGAGTGTGAGCGGTCAATTTGGTGTAAAGTCTGGTGCAAAGGCCCCAGAAGGTATGAGCGTGATTTACTTCAATATGAAACAACTCCGAAAGCTGGTGATTAACGGTTTCGATGATCTGTCGAACGCCATTGAGGAACACTCGCTGTGCAGGAGGCAATTGTACTTTCTGATTGGATCGTGGCAGGGTCATCAGCCGGATGCGAGTATGGGCGAAAAGCTCAGCTGCTTTTTCAGCGCTAATGTAAGCTTGATCACCCAAAACGCTCAAGTCGGTATGCTCACACAACATTTCAAAGCCCACTTCCAGATCGGTCACATGAGCAGGCGCCAATTCAAAATCGAGGATCAACCCGCCCAGAGTGATGAGCAAGTGCAGCTTGAAACCGAAGATCGTCTGCTTTTTAGAAGGCACTTTGCCGTAAGTGGCTTCAGATGCACGCCAATCCCCCGTCGAGCTGGGCACCAAATAGAACTGCACCACCGGCAAAGGCAAGCTGTCGATCACACACTGTCGATCCTGTGCAATATCCAGGCTTTTCAAGACCACCTGGCGGATCAGGTTGAAGGTATGCATCAAGTTCCGTCGACGCCGGTTGAAGCGGCTCTGCGATGGAATGCTGGGAAACAGATAGCGATATTCTCGCCACTAGCTCAACATTTCCGTTTCCAGCTCCCAGCCACGACATTCGCCAATCAAAGCCATGCTCAATAACTCACTGTCACTACACAAGGGTTCCGGTCCTGGTCGATCAAACAAAGGAGCGATTTGCTGCCAGATGTCATCCACGATTACGTACATCCATAAACAGAAATCCGAAAAGTCGTTTATCATTGACGCTGTCCTCCGGCGTTTTTGGGTTGCGGCAACTTCCCAATATAACGTCTGAGGACTTTTTGTCAATGTTTTTCAACTAGCATAAGACCCTAATAGTAAATTTGAACAGCGGAGTTAAGAAAATTTTCTGAGGCTTAGACAGAAGTTTGGGCAGTATCTAAAACATCCATCATCCCTGCCCCTCTCCCGGTGTATAGTCTGGGGGGCGAAGGATTCCTTTTGTTACGAGATGTCTTCCGGTGGATGTCCGCAATTGTGACCAAAGACCAGCCACAATACACCGAAATGATCGCATGATTGACTTTTCGCTCGTAACTCTATACACTGTGCAAGGCAATCGAGCCTAAGGAAACTATCAGGTAGGACTTGGCTGCCAAGAATTATAATATTCGCTATAGGGACCGTGGAGAAAGAAAATGACTGCTTTAATCTGGGTACTTCTCATCGTACTATCGACGCTCTTAGGCATATCCTTAGTGAGTTACCTAACCGTCTCTCCCCTTCAGATGAGTTTTTATATGTTCATCGCCACTTTGGCAATGTCGGCTCTGGTATGGGTGCTCGCCAGCCTGTTTCGAGGAGAAGAGCTGCTCCTGGCAGTATGCCTCTCGCTCCTGTTCTTCTCAGCCGGTTACGGGCTGCGGACCCAGCAAGTGTTATCCCACGAGGACAGCCGCTCAGCACCCAAGCTAACACGGCTAAAAGGCGATCCGGGGGATGGACACACGGCGGTCATTTACTTCACTCATGGTGAACCCGAAACTTACAACCCGATCGGCTGGCTGAACCAATTCAGGGAACTTGACCAGCAGGGTATTCCCTTCGTGCCTTGGGTGGTCCGCCCGCTGTTCATCTTTCAGCTCCGCCAGGCCTATTTGAAAGTTGGCCAGAGCCATCATCGGCAGATGCATATCCAGATGTTGAAGCAGTTAGAAGGGACTTTTCGAGCAGAAGGGTATACGAGCACTAAATTTTATCTGTCCTTTTTGGACGAGGAGCCCCGGCCAGACGCCGCTCTCATCCAGGCGTTGAATGATGGAGCCAGCCGGATCGTGGTGGCCGAAGTGTTCGTCTCGATCTCCAACCATACCGCAGAGGGTGAAAAGCTGATCAAAGAAGTTCATGCTGAAGAGCTTGGCGTGCCGGTAGTATTTACCAATCCGTTATGGGATTCCACTCCTCTCCAACAAAGCTTTGTAGTAAAGGCGGACGCCGCATTGGACGGGACCGACAAGGCGAAGGTGGGCTTGATCCTGGTTGGCCATGGCCAACCCGCTGAGTGGGACCGAGAATTCCCAACCGAAACCGAGCATGAACTAAGCTTACGCGAGCAGATCCTAAAAAGGCTCGAAGCTGACGGCTACCGGATGGAGAATATGGGACTGGCCTGGATGGAATTTAGAGAACCCCAGCCGGCCGAGAAGGTTGAAGCATTGATCATGAATGGCGTCGAAAAGATCTTTTACTTCCCGGCCGCCATCAGCGCTGATTCGATTCATTCTCAATACGATATCCCTAAGCTAATCGGAGAGGCGAAGGTGCCAGCAGGAGTCCCACTGGTCAACCTGGGAGCCTGGAATGACCATCCGCTGGTGATTCAGGCGATCAGGGAAAAAATCCAGTCTGCGCAGAATATGAGCGGCCAATAAAAGGAGCTAATGCTCTGGCTGGGTATAGAGGCATGCATGGGACCGATTGTGATTATCGGTGGTTTCTTATCTTATGCCCGGGCCTACCGGGGGATGCAACAGGAGCTATCAGCCCACACCGGCCAGTCTGTTACAATAGCGGACATCCCAGGCCACGAATGGCTGCTGGCAGTCAGCAGCTTGGGCTGGGCCAGGCTGTTGGCTGGACTCGACCGGGCTGTGCAGCAGGCCGCACAGAGCGCGCCTGGTGTAAAAATCACCTTGGTCGGTCACAGCGCTGGGGGAGTGCTGGCGCGGCTGTACTTGAGCCCAGACCCTTTTCTGGGTCGCGCTTATCAAGGGCTCGAAAGGATAAACCACCTGATCACGCTGGGGAGTCCCCACCACAGCCAGGGGAGCTGGCGGCGGGGCGGGCGGCTTTCTCGCTATATTGAAAAACACTACCCTGGAGCTTACTTCCAGCCTGAAGTGCGTTACACCTCCTTCGCTGGTAAATTTTTGCGCGGCGACCGTGCTGGCTCCAGCTCCCAACGCTGGGCGTACGACAGATATCGGGAGATATGTGGGCAGGGGAACACCTGGGGGGATGGGCTGATCCCAATCCAGGCAGCTTTGTTGAAGGATTCAGACCAGGTGATCCTGGAGGGTATCAGTCATTACTCGGTCTTCGGGAATCCCTGGTATGGAAGTAGTGCAGTGATCCCAAAATGGTGGGGGAGAGCAGAAGATGGCCATGCATCGGGACAATCGGAGCAGCCGAGTGTTGGGAGCCAGTGCAGTTGGGCGTAAATAGGCCATCATTTATTACCTGCGCCGCCCAACCCACCATTTCCTTAGAAACTCTTTACACTACTCATCCCAATCGTCCTCCGTCGTTCCAATTGCCAAACATCTGGGTGCAGGCAGTTTTTCTCACATAGTTGCGCAGCCGGCGCTCGAACTCATGCCCGTTTTTTCGCACCTCCTCGATGTATCCGGTACGTACCCGACGATACAGGTCGGGAAAGGCGACGAAATTTGACTAGGCCTCGGGTTCTGCCTTAAGCGTCTCCACGATATCTTCAGCTACGGTGTACTGTGTGGTCAGGTCGGGGAGGGTTGCCCGTCCGACATCGGTCATGAGCCCAAGATGAACTAGCCGGCGAGCGAGCTCTTTATTGAGTTCTGTCCAGTTGCTCCGTTTCCTTCGGGGCGTAAACCGTTGGGCGCGCTCGTAACTTGATACTCATGCCAGCCGGGTATGACTGATGGGCGGCGTGGCTATGATGACCAGGTCGAGGTCCAGGTCAGTTCGCAGATCGGCTGAGTCCCGCATGTAATCCACTTCGTCAGAACTGAATACTTCCTTGGTTGCCCCCAAACGTGCCTGGCTGAGATCGCAGACCGTACGCAGCTTAAGCCCAGGCGTCCCTGTCGCCATGGCTTATGCGTGCATTTCACCAACGGAAGTTGGGTATCCTAACAGGCCAACCTGCAGAGGCTGGCTGGGTTCTTCGAGGCTAGCCAGGCGACGCAGCAGCCGGTAGAAAATGCGCCTGAAGGGGGGGTGGTTGAGATACTGGATGGTGGTCAGGGCTGCCGCGCCTATACCGAAGGAGCGACAGATCTGCACGGGCTGGTGGGTA
>Ga0209706_10001666_pt1 | contig 12612 bp, 8 predicted proteins | sample PPLLaktember2015_6_FD_187263 | JGI IMG/M metagenome (GOLD analysis project Ga0209706, IMG submission 187263) | Freshwater sediment microbial communities from Prairie Pothole Lake near Jamestown, North Dakota, USA - PPLs Lake P8 Core (1) Depth... | ecosystem: Environmental > Aquatic > Freshwater...
TGTCAAGGATGTTTTTCTGAATATTGCAGGCGGAATTAAAGTAAGCGATCCTGCCATCGACCTGGCTATTATAAGTGCTGTTCTTTCCTCAAACCTGGATATTCCAATCGCCCGGGAGGTTTGCTTCGCAGGTGAAACAGGATTATCAGGAGAGATCCGACCTGTCTCAAGAATCGAACAACGTGTCCGTGAAGCATCAAAAATGAGTTTTAAGAAAATATACCTTTCAAAATATCACAGGAATATTTCACTCAAGGGTATTGAAATTGAGGTGGTTTCTGTTGGAAAAATTGAGCACCTTGTAAGAGCATTGTTCAGCTAAGAACTACCCCGTTGCGCCGTTGCACCGTTGCACCGTTGCTCCGTTCAATACCTGTCCCTCAGCGGATTATCGCTCCTCGTACTTTCCCGTTTGACCTTTTCGCAATCGAGTTCTATATTAAATCCGGATGGACGTTCAAACTCATCCGCCTCCATGATCCCGAACTGAGGATCGTCATATAATTTTCTGAGGAATATTGCAAAGACCGGCAATGCCATATTTGCACCCTGACCTTCTCCAAGCGTTTCAAAATGAATCGCTCTGTCCTCCCAGCCGCTCCATACGCCACCGACAAGGTTCGGGGTAACCCCCATAAACCATCCGTCTGACTGCTCCTGAGTGGTTCCTGTCTTCCCTCCTATCTGGTTCATAAGCATGTAAGGCTCCCTTCTCATTCTTATCCCGGAGCCGGTCTGTACAACTCCCTGGAGCAGGCTCAGCATCAGGTAAGCTGTCTCTTCATCCAGTACTTCCTCTATCTTTGGAGTGAATCTTGAAATGACATTTCCGTTCTTGTCCTCGATCCGGGTGACATACATCGGTCGTGTATAAACTCCTTTATTTGCAAAAGTACCATAGGCCCCAACCATCTCCTCAAGCTTTACATCGGAGGTCCCAAGGAAAATGGAATAAACAGGATCAATGAAGCTCCTGACCCCCATTTTATGCATGAGGTCAACCACTGTCGATGGACTGAATTGCTCCATGAGCCAGGCCGAGATATAGTTTTCGGATTGGGCCAGTCCCCATTTAAGGGTAACCATCTTCCCGTGATAAGCCTTGTTTCCCGAGCTTTTGGGTGTCCAGGGAATTGAGTCTCCGACATCGAAGGAACGCGGTATATTCTCCACTTCATAACACGGAGAGTAATCATTCTGCATTGCGATTGTATAAAGAAACGGCTTTATTGTGCTTCCTACCTGTCTTCTTTGCTGGGTACAGACATCATATTTGAAATATCTGAAATCAGGACCGCCAACATAAGCTTTAACATACCCGTTAGAAGGTTGCATCAGAAGCATGCCCGATCTTATGTAGTATTTATAATACCAGATTGAATCCAGGGGTGTCATAATCGTATCGATCTCGCCTCTCCAGGAAAATACCCTCATCCGCACTTTTGTGTTGAATGCGAGCATTATAGAATCTTCCGGCGCACCTCTTGCCCTCATGATATAATATCTGTCGCTCTGTCTGAGTGACCTCATTATAAGCTCGTCGATGACCTTTTTTGGCAGATAATCGGAATAGGGAGGATTTTTAAATGTCTTTGCCCTTGCATAAAAATCGGGTTGTACCTCGTTGGATAGATGCTCTGCCAGAGCTTCTTCGGCATACTGCTGCATCTTTGCATTTACAGTCGTGTAGATCTTAAGGCCATCTTTGTAAATATCATAATTGGAACCGTCAGGCTTTTTGTTCTTGTTGCACCATCCGTAGAGCGTATAATTTTCCCATTCCCACAGGGCATCATCATAGGATGCCTGCTGAACATATTTATTCCTGTCAGGTTCAGGCCTGGTCATGGTATTTCTCAGATATTCCCTCAGGTATGTTGCAAGACCTGTATTGTGATCTTCAATCTGGAAGTCAAGTAAAATGGAATCCTGTTTGACGGAATCACAAAGTTTCCTGTCGATATAACCGTATTTAGCCATCTGTGACAGGACTACATTCCTTCGCTGCAACATACGGTCATAATTCCTTACAGGATTATACAATGTGGAAGCCTTAAGCATCCCGATAAGAACCGCAGCATCTTCAATCTTCAGTGAATCGGGTGTTGTATTGAAATAAACCCTTGCAGCCGATTTTATACCAATTGCCTGGTAATTAAAATCATACTTATTGAGATACATCGCAATGATCTCCTCCTTTGTATAGCTCTTTTCCAGCTTGACAGCTGTCTGCCACTCCTTGAATTTTGTGACTCCGAGCCTGATCTTCCTGACAAGTGCCGAGACGTTTGCTGTGTCTCTCGGATAAAGCTGCTTTGCCAGCTGCTGTGTTATTGTGCTCCCGCCACCGGTATTCTGTCCTAGCAGAATAGTACGGAACAATGCCCGTGCGATTCCGCGGACATCAATCCCCGAATGCCGGTAATACCTGATATCTTCGGTTGCTATCAAAGCTGCAATAAGGTAGGGTGACAGGTCCTTATAATCAGTCCAGGTCCTGTTTTCGATACTGATCTTACCAAGTAGAATCTCATCTTCTGAATATACCTCGGCTGCCAGGTAATATTCCGGATTTTCGAGCTGAGTGAAAGATGGCATTGGCCCGAGCTTTTCGAGGGATATCAGGATAAAAATCAAAATCACCAGAACAAAGGGAAAAGCAAAGATTGACCAGAACCAGGTCAGGTATTTTTTGTAGTTTGTCTTACTGTCCATCTGAAGAGGAAATTTGCTTTAAAATTAGCAAAATATTAAAGAATCTTAACGGTTTATTTTGAAGTTTGGTACCTAATTGATTTACTTTGTCGTGTTTTTTAAAGCAAAAAAATCCCGCTGCAAATGATCGAAAACCTTGTAATTGTTGAATCGCCTGCAAAGGCAAGAACCATTGAGAAGTTCCTGGGAAAGGATTTTCACGTTGTATCCAGTTTCGGGCATATAAGAGATCTCGCCAAAAAAAACCTGGGCATAGACATTACGAATGATTTTAATCCCGACTATGAGATTCCTAAAGAAAAAGCAAAGGTTGTAAGTGAGCTGCGAAAGGCTGCAAAGGAGTCTAAAACCATCTGGATCGCTTCTGATGAAGACCGCGAAGGAGAAGCGATAGCGTGGCACCTTGCGGCAGTTCTCGGTCTTGATCTGGCAACAACACGCAGGATTGTTTTCCATGAGATAACCAAAGATGCAATTACCGCAGCAGTTGAAAATCCCAGGAGGATCGACATGAACCTGGTCAATTCACAGCAGGCACGCCGTATACTTGACAGACTGGTTGGTTTTGAGATATCGCCTGTCCTGTGGAAAAGGGTACAACCCTCACTTTCGGCAGGCAGGGTTCAGTCTGTGGCAGTCCGGCTTATTGTTGAACGTGAAAGGGACATTATCTCTTTCAAACCGGAATCGGCATTCAGAGTCAATTCGATTTTCAGGATTGATGAAAAGAATCCCGAAAGCGCCATTATAAGGGCAGAGGCTTCAAAAAGATTTCCTGATGAGAAAGAAGCCGGAAAGTTCCTCGAACTATGTAATTCCGCGGAATTTGAAGTTACAAATGTGACCGTGAAGCCCGGAACCAGGTCTCCCGCACCACCATTCACAACTTCAACGCTTCAGCAGGAAGCGTTCCGGAAGCTCGGATTTTCAGTTGCGCAGACAATGGCTGTAGCCCAAAAGCTTTATGAAGAAGGAAAGATCACATACATGAGAACCGACTCCACAAATCTCTCAAAACTTGCCCTGTCAAAGGCACGTGAAGTGATCATTTCGGGATTTGGTGAGAAGTATTCAAAAACACGCCAGTACGTAACAAAATCAAAAGGTGCGCAGGAAGCACATGAAGCAATACGACCTGCCTATCTCGATAATCAGAATATCTCCGGCAGCCAGAATGAAAAAAAGCTTTATGAGCTTATCTGGAAAAGGACTATTGCCTCACAGATGGCAGATGCGGCAATTGAAAAAACTACCATTTCAATTAAGATGAACAACTCATCCGTGATATTCAGTGCGACAGGTGAAGTGATTAAGTTTGACGGATTCCTGAAAGTATATACAGAATCGACCGATCAGGAAAACGGTGATGAGGATAAGGATCTTCTGCCTCCTGTTGAACAGGGAATGCCGCTGTTCTATAACATAATAACTGCTATTCAAAAGTACACGATGCCTCTTCCACGATATTCCGAAGCAAGCCTTGTAAAAAAACTTGAAGAGCTTGGTATTGGAAGACCATCAACCTATGCTCCCACTATTTCCACAATTCAACACAGGGGGTATGTTACACGCGAAGACAGGCCGGGAGAAAAACGGCAGATAAAAATATTCACACTCGAAAACGGGAAGGTTATTCCAACAACCAAAACAGAAGTTACGGGTAAAGAGAAATCAAAACTCTTTCCTCAGGACATCGGTATGATCGTGAATGACTTTCTCGTTGAAAACTTCTCTGAAATCGTTGATTATCATTTTACTGCAGAAGTTGAGGAACAGTTTGACGAGATAGCCCTGGGTAAAGTAAAATGGACAGGAATGCTGCGCAACTTCTACGTACCATTCCATAAAACAATCGAAACAACTCTCGAGAAAAAAGAAAGACAGACAGGCGTAAGAGTTCTGGGTAACCATCCCGATACCGGAGAACCTGTTTCGGTGAGAATGGGCCGGTTCGGCCCGGTTGCACAGATCGGCAGTTCAGACAACGACAATAAACCAAGGTTTGCCAGCCTTACCCGCGACCAGCTCATTGAAACAATTACACTCGAAGAAGCTTTAAATCTGTTCCGGCTTCCAAGATCCCTGGGCCAGTCCGAAAATGAAGAAATTGTTGTGGGTACCGGCAGGTTCGGACCATATGTCCGGTTTAAAGGCAAATTCTACTCTTTGAAAAAGGGGGTGGACGATCCCTATATTCTTACTATGGAAAGAGCTCTTGAAATAATCCGGGAAAAGACGGAAAGTGAAAAGAAAAAGATCATCAGGGATTTTGGTGATATCCTGGTCCTGAACGGCAGATACGGGCCCTATCTTACCCGGGAAAAACAAAACTACAGGCTTCCTAAAGGTACAGATGCGGAAAAGCTTACGAGGGAAGATTGTATAAAGATCATCGAAAAGAGCAGTAAAAATAAATAGAGTACCCGATCAGCCACCATGACAGACCTGAATGATTATTTTAATCCGGTAAGTATTGAAAGTCCTGTTTATGAACATCTTGCATCCCAGGCAGGTTTCCCTCACAACATCGTGATCCATACCGAAAATGCACCACTGAAGGATCTGAACAGATTTAAAATCGCAATTCTGGGAGTTCCGGAAGGAAGAAATTCGCCCGGCAACGGATCACAGAAAGGACCTGATGCCGTAAGGAAAGAGCTGTACAAGCTTGCACGGATCCCGGGCAAATCGAAAATTATTGATCTGGGGAACATGAAACAAGGTGTCACCTTTAACGATTCTGTTGCAGGTCTGACGGATATCCTGACATTTCTCATCAACGGGAGCATTTTCCCGGTGATCATTGGCGGCTCCAGCGCACTGGCAGCCGCACTCGACAAGTCATTGACCAGCCTGAAAATCAGGTATTCGCTTCTGGCTGTTGATTCCCGTATTGATTATGCCTCAGAAAGGAAGGAGCATGATTCATTCAGTTACCTCAACAGCATCATCCACAGTCACAAAAGTACTTTTGACCATTACATAAACCTCGGATACCAGACATACCTGAATGATCAGCAGGTGGTCAACAGGTTTCAGAAACGTAAATCGGAACTTGTGAGAATCGGTGATGTCAGGAAAGCGATATACCTCACCGAACCACTTTTCAGGGATGCCGATGCAGCAGTTTTTGATATTTCCGCAGTCAGACAATCTGAAGCGCCCGGTACCATATCTCCTTCTCCCAATGGTTTTTACGGCGAGGAAATATGCCTTCTGGCCAGGTATGCGGGCATATCCGATAATCTGAAGATATTTGGTCTGTTCGATATCGATCCGGGGCTGGATATAAGAAACCAGACTGCAGGACTTGCTGCCCAGATTCTATGGTTCTTCCTTGAAGGTTTTTCACAGAAGCAATATGAAACACCTGTTCTGAGCGACAGTAACTCGGGACGGTTTATCAGATATCATGTCAGGATTACGGATCTTGAGGATGATCTGATATTTGTAAAAAGCAACCTTACGGACAGATGGTGGATGGAGCTTCCTGCGGGAGATGACAGGAACATCTATATTGCGTGCTCTCACGAGGATTATCTTAAAGCTAACAGGAACGAGGTTCCTGAACGATGGTATATTGGAGCTGAAAGATCAAAGATCTGATTAATCAAACTATAACTTTTTCTAATCGATTTCGTATAATGTTCATAGTTTTAATAAAATATGTTCATCAATGCAAATTTTTTACTCCTCAAATTAAATAAAAGTATATTTGCTTACGTTTTAGATTTTTACTTATTTTACTTGTTTATTCAGAGGGCATTGCTACTGTTGGTACAATAAAGAAATGAGAAGAGTTCATATAACGATTCTTTTTTTAGCAATTATAAGCTACAGTTCATGGTCTCAGCAGGATCCGTTAACAAGTCAATACATGTTCAGTACGTTGACTTACAATCCGGGTGTTGCGGGGACATCGGGAATGATCTGTGCAACTGCCATGAACAGACAGCAATGGATCGGATTTAAAGGCGCTCCCACAACAACAATATTCAATATCAGCGCTCCCGTTTCCCTGTTCAAAATAAGCAGCGGGGTTGGATTAATCGTCGAAAGCGATAAAGTAGGCTTTGACAGGGACATTAATCTTTCGGCCGTTTACTCTTACATCATGAATGTCGGCTCCGGAAAACTTGGTATTGGAATGAGCCTGGGAATGGTGAACAAAACTCTTGACCCGACCTGGCAGATACCCAACGGGGATGGTTTCACACAGCCCGATCAGGACCCGCTGATACCGGTAAGTAAAGAAAGCTTTGTTGCCTTTGATGCAGGGCTCGGGTTATATCTGAATGCGGATAAATATTATGCTGCCCTGTCAGTTACACATCTGAACCAGGCAAAAATAAAATTCTCAAAGGGAGTACCCTATCTGACCAGGCACTACTATCTTGCAGGCGGATATACGATCCAGCTTCCTAATCCGTCACTTGAGCTTGTTCCTTCGGCCTTTGCATTCAGTGATGGCCGTGTAGTACAGTTCAGTGTAACTTCTCTTGTCCGATACAATAAAAAAGTATGGGGTGGCGTTTCATACAGAGCCGGTGATGCTTTAAGCGGACTGATTGGCCTGGAACTTTATAATGGGATCCGTGTAGGTTATGCTTATGATTTCCCTTTATCTGACATCAGAAAAAGCTCCAGCGGGTCGCATGAGTTTATGGTTAATTATTGTTTTGATCTGAGCCTGGGCAGGAGCCGGATGAAATATAAAAGTATCAGATTTTTATGATTTATTGGAAAAAAATAACTTACTTGCGTATTAAATTCTGAATATATGAAAAAGGGAATCCTATTTGTGCTGATATCTATAATTTTTTTAAGCGGGTGCGGCACTTCAAATACGGGTGAGCTGACGGGTGTTGACGGAAGAAAGAAATTCTTCGAACCGGAACCCATGGAGATGGCTTTTATTCCGGCCGGAAGCTTTACAATGGGCCCCAGCGATCAGGATGCATTGTTCGCGATGAACAGCCTTTCCAAAACTGTAACTGTTGATGCTTTCTGGATGGACCAGACTGAAATCACAAATAACAAGTATCGCCAGTTTGTATACTGGGTTCGTGATTCAATCCTCAGAACAAACCTTGGTGAGGCAGGAATAGCTGACAGAGAATATTTTATGACCGACGATGAAGGTAATGTTCTCGAGTCAAACAGGCTAAACTGGGAAGAAAAAATTGATCCGGAAGAAGAGGTTACTAAAAGTGTTATTGAAGAAATGTATTACCCTCCCGAAGAGAGATTTAACGGCAGGAAACAGTATGATATCCGGAAATATAATTATTCATATTACTGGGTCGATTATCAGTCAGCTGCCAAATCAAGGTATGTTTTTGATTATGAAAACAATACCGGTCATTATGAAGGACAGATCACAAATCTTGACGGGACACGTACTGATATCAAAGACCGTTCTTCATTCATTAAACATATTGTCATCAATATCTATCCCGACACTCTTTGCTGGATCAGGGATTTCACATATGCATTCAACGATCCGATGGCTGATCTCTATTTCTGGCATCCCTCGTTCGATGATTACCCTGTAGTCGGTCTTTCCTGGATGCAGGCAACTGCCTTCGGCCACTGGAGAACGGATTTCATGAACTCTGCACTGAGACAAAGCGGTGTTGTTGATGTTATGGCTTACAGGCTGCCTACTGAAACAGAATGGGAGTATGCTGCAAGAGGTGGTCTTGATCTCTCCATGTATCCCTGGGGAGGTCCCTATACCCGCAACTACGAAGGATGCTTCCTCGCAAACTTCAAACCATTACGCGGCAATTATATCGACGACGGTAACGTTTATGCAGGGAAAGTCGGATCATACGAACCAAATGAATATGGACTCTATGATATGTCAGGCAACGTTTCAGAATGGATACGCAGTGCATATCATCCTTCTGCTTATATATTCCAGCACGACCTCCAGCCTAATTATGAATATAACGCGGCACCACAGGATCCTCCGGTACTAAAACGCAAGGTAATCCGTGGCGGCTCCTGGAAAGATTTTTCATATTTCCTGCAGACAAGCGCAAGGGACTATGAATACCAGGACTCAACAAAACCATATATCGGATTCCGTAATGTAAGATCTTATATCGGAGCAGAACTATAAATCCAAGTAACCTTAAAAACTATCAGGTAATATGAGCCTAGCAGAATTAGTACAAAGCAGCGGGTGGAAGAATTTCATCGCAAAACTTTATGGTTTAGGAGCTTCTGTTGTAATTGTCGGTGCCCTGTTTAAAATACAACACTGGCCACTGGCAGGCACAATGCTAACCATTGGTCTGTTAACAGAAGCCGTAATTTTCTTCTTTTCAGCCTTCGAACCATTGCACGAAGAGATCGACTGGTCACTGGTTTATCCGGAACTTGCCGGAATTCCTGATGAAGCAGCCGAAAGTCTTCCAACTCACGGGAGATATTCCGGAGGAGCCATTGGCGGAGGCGGAGGAGGAGCCGGCTCAGCTGCTCTTGCTAAATTTGACGAGATGCTCGAAAAAGCTGAAATCACTCCCGAACTTTTCCAGAAACTTGGTGCCGGGATGAAAAAGCTTGGCGATTCAACAGCCAACATAAGTGTTATGGGCGACATTTCGCTTGCTTCAAATAAATATATGAACTCGATCAATAACGCAACGGAATCACTCGGTAAACTGGCCGAATCGTACAAAACAACAACCAGAGTTGTTGAAGATACCGGTTCCACATATAAAATTATTGCCGATTCACTTGCTGTAATGGAATCAGGAGGTAAATCTTACCAGCAACAGCTTGAAGTGCTTAATAAAAACCTCTCTGCCCTTAATACAGTCTATGAACTGCAGAAAAAAGGAGCAGACAGTCACCTGAAAGAATCCGAAACTCTTTATAAAGGTCTTCAGAATCTGGTGAAAGATCTTTCAGATTCTGCAGGTGATACCAAACAATACCGTGAGCAAATAACAAAACTTAACGACAACCTGACGGCGTTGAATAACGTTTATGGAAATATGCTTGCCGCTATGAATGTTAAATAATACAAACATCCGTTTTACTTAACTAACCCTCCCATAAAATGTCTCACGAAAAGTTATCTCCGCGGCAACGAATGATCGGTATGATGTACCTGGTGCTTACAGCCATGCTTGCACTGAACGTTTCAAAAGAAGCCGTGGAAGCATTTAAGAAAGTCGACAAAAGTCTAACACTGACAATAGCGAATTACGGACTGAAAAATGATCTTATTTACAAGGAATTTGACAGAGCCGCAGCTGAAAACCAGGCAAAAGCCGGGCCATTTAAAACCACAGCTTATGAAGTGAAGGAACGGGCCGATGAAATTTTTAATTATATGCAGGGGCTAAAGATTGAGATAATAAAAGTGGCTGAGAGGGATGAGAATACTCCTGCTGTCAGAGGAAATGAAGTTATAATTGAAGAAGTCAAAAGGATAGATGAGAACAATGTCCCCTCCCAGATCCTGATCGGTGCCAATGAGAATGGGAAAGCCTTTGCCCTGAAAACAATGATGATCGATTTCCGTGAGTTCCTTATCGAAACACTTGAAGGAAAAAGTCCCACCGCTGAAGAGGCTCTGCGGTCGAGCCTTAATACTGACGATGGAAGAGATCCCGGCGGAGACCCGGAAAGATGGGAAAACCTCACATTCCAGAATCTCCCGCTGGTTGCTGTTATTACAGTACTCTCTAAAATGCAGGTCGACGTCAGAAACGCCGAAACTGAAGTGCTGAATCATCTTTATTCACAGATAGATGCTGCTTCATTCAAATTTAATAAACTGGATGCAATTGTAATTCCTGATGCAAACTATGTAACACTCGGAAGTTCATACTCGGCTAAAGTATTTATTTCCGCCACTGATACAACCCAGAAGCCCAGGATAATGGTCGGGGATATGGAGCTTCCGATTGATGATTCGGGAAAAGGAATTTACGCCGTACGTCCTTCAACAACAGGTGGAAAAACCTGGGGCGGTGTGATTTCTATTAAAGCTCCCGACGGAACAGAAAGAACTTATCCGTTCAAGTCATCCTATTCTGTGGGAGTCGCTAATGTAGTTGTCTCACCAACCGCTATGAATGTCATGTACCTGGGTATTCCCAATCCTATTGATGTCTCTGTTCCGGGAGTCAGCCCTGATAAAATAAGAATAAGGGTCGTTAACGGAACATTTACGACAGAAAGAGTAAGACGGACCGGAGGTCAGTTTTTCCGCGGAAACTGGGCTGTAAAACCTGCCGCTGCCGGTCAGAATGTTCAGATCATTGTCTCTGCTACAGAACCAACCGGTAAATCAACACAATATCCTCCATATGAATTCAGGGTTAAACCACTCCCTAAACCTGAAGCAAGGTTTGCAGGTAAGAACGGAGGACAAATAACCAGAAATACGGCTGTTGCACAACAAGGAGTCTTTGCCGTACTTCCTGATTTCGATTTTGACCTCACATATAAGATAACCGCATTTTCCATTCTTTATACCGACAGAATGGGCGACTTTGAGGAACCCTCTGCAGGCAGTTCACTTACCTCAAGGCAAAAGGATCTGCTGGGCAGACTGACAAGAGGTAAATATCTGACAATCAAAGATATAAAAGCTATAGGTCCTGATAACAGGACCGTAGATCTTTCACCAATGTTGTTTCAAATTGACTAGAAAAACTGATATTATGAGCAAGAAAATAATTTTTGGAATTATCGTCCTGACGTTTGCAGCAACGGCTAACGGTCAGCAATCTTTCGGCGATATTTACCAGAAATCGATTCCGGATGCCAGAAAGATTAATTATCCTTTTCTGAGGGAAGCCGACGTTGTCTGGTCTAAAAGATATTACCGGCTTATAGATCTCCGGGAAAAGATTAATCAACCGTTGTATTATCCTACTGTTACGATGTTAGACGGAAGAATGAGCTTCATAAACATCCTGCTTGATGAAATTAAAAAAGGAAACCTGACAGCTTATAATGCCGTTGATGTAAATGTACCAACAACATACCAGGAAATCGAGTCGCAAATGGGTGCTGAAACAAGAACCCAGCAGATACAGATCGATGCCGCAGGGAATACACGCGATTCCACGATTACCGAACAATCCAAACCGGAGGAAGTCAAGCAACTCCTTGTTTACGAAGAGTGGTTTATCGATAAGAAACTCGGCAAGCTTGATGTAAGGATTATCGGAATATGTCCTTACTATATGGGCTATGATGCCGAGATAGGCCGGGCACTGAGAAAACCATTGTTCTGGATAAGATTTGATGAGTCCAGGGATATTCTTGCAAAGAAAGAGGTATTTATATCAAACAACGATGCACAGAGAATGTCTTATGATGACCTGTTCATGCAGAGAAGGTTCGGAAGCATCATTTTTGGTGAATCAAACGTATTCAACGACAGGATGGTAAGCGACTACCTGGTAGGTAAATCTGCCCTTTTTGAAGCCGAAAAACTTAAGAATGAACTGTTCAATATTGAACATGATCTCTGGGAGTTCTGAAAAATAATCAGAAAAGAGGCTTCGAAAAATCAAAGCCTCTTTTTTTTAATGTGCCGTCATGCGGTCTTGCAGTGGGAATATTTTAAACGCGTTGTGCAGTTAACCATCTTCTCTGCTTTGTTTTTCATGTACTCATCCCCCCAAACCCCTTCTTAAATCACACGTACTCATCCCCCCAAACCCCCTTCCCTGCCTGGTTTTTCACGTACTCATCCCCCCGGCCCCCTTCTCTGCTGTCGCAAAGAAGGGGGTGACCATTGAATTACATTACTAAATCTTCCCCCTCTTTGCGGAGCAGAGAGCGGGCCGAACGTAAAAAAACAGCCCCGCAGGGCTGTTTTAGTGAGGAGCCAGCCTGCAGGGCTGCAAGGAGGTGAGTACA
>Ga0209706_10001667_pt1 | contig 12612 bp, 8 predicted proteins | sample PPLLaktember2015_6_FD_187263 | JGI IMG/M metagenome (GOLD analysis project Ga0209706, IMG submission 187263) | Freshwater sediment microbial communities from Prairie Pothole Lake near Jamestown, North Dakota, USA - PPLs Lake P8 Core (1) Depth... | ecosystem: Environmental > Aquatic > Freshwater...
GCAGCTGTATAACCACTACCGGGTGCGGCGCATGACCCGCAAGGCCGAGCTGATTGTGACCGACTTGTTTGGCGTGTTCATGGACGATCCGCGCATGCTCCCGCCGCAGTATCTCGACAAGGTGCGGGCGACCTCGACCGCCATGGATGGCGGAAGTGCGGAGCGCGAAGCCGTCCCCACGGGGACAAACGCAGGAGCAGTTTTTCCGCCGGACGACAAGGCCACCTGCGCCCGGGTGGTGGCCGATTACATCGCCGGCATGACCGATCGCTACGCCATCCGCGAACACAAACGTCTGCACGACCCGTCGGAACTGACCTGACAGCCAGACAAAAGCGGGAAAAACACTCGATTTTCCGGAAATTCTCCCCTCTGCGCCGTTGATGGAAACCGTCCCAGTATGTAGACTAGACGGCCCTTTTCGCCCGAATTTATGCGGTTTTCGCGGCATTCCCGGGGGTACCTGTGCGGGAGAGCGGGAATGCGCAAGTCAACGTATCAAGAGGTTCAAGAGTGAGTCATCCGGGACTGCCAGAGCGCCAAGGCCTCTATTCCCCCGAGCAGGAGCATGACGCCTGCGGCGTCGGCTTCATTGCCCACATCAAGGGCAAGCAGAGCCATGCGATTGTCGAACAAGGCCTGCAGATTCTGCGCAACCTCACGCACCGCGGCGCCGTGGGCGCCGACCCGCTGGCCGGCGACGGTGCCGGAATTCTCATCCAGATGCCGGACGCATTCCTGCGCCGCGAATTCAGCAAGCAAGACCTGCAGCTGCCGAAGAACGGTGACTATGCGCTCGGCATGCTGTTTCTGCCGCGCGCCGCACAGACCCGCGCCGCCTGCGAGCAGATTATCGCCGCGGTCGTAAAGGAAGAAGGCCAGACGTTCATTGGCTGGCGCGATGTGCCCACCCACAACACGCGCCTTGGTAAAGGTGTGCAGGCCGTGGAACCGGTGGTGCGTCAGGTGTGCATCGGGCGTGGCACCAGTACGCCACCAAAGGCTTTCGAGCGCAAGCTGTTCGTCATCCGCAAGGTGGTCGAGCATCGCGTGCGCGCCCTCGACCTCCCGGACAAGGGCATGTTCTACGTGCCGTCGCTGTCGTCGCGCACGCTCGTCTACAAGGGCATGTTGCTCGCCGATCAGGTCGGCGAATATTACCCGGACCTGCTCGACCCGGACATGGTGTCGGCGCTCGCGCTCGTGCACCAGCGCTTCTCGACCAACACCTTCCCGACCTGGGATCTCGCGCATCCATTCCGCATGATCGCGCACAACGGCGAGATCAACACCCTGCGCGGCAACGTCAACTGGATGGCGGCGCGCCGCTATTCCATGTCGTCCACGCTGCTCGGCAAGGACCTCGACAAGCTCTGGCCGCTGATCGCCGAGGACCAGTCGGACTCGGCCTGTTTCGACAACGCACTCGAATTGCTGGTTGCCGGCGGCTACTCGCTGGCACACGCCATGATGCTGCTGATTCCCGAAGCCTGGGCCGGCAACCCGCTGATGGACGAGAAGCGCAAAGCGTTCTACGAATACCACGCCGCGCTCATGGAGCCGTGGGACGGTCCGGCAGCCGTGGCCTTTACCGACGGACGCCAGATTGGCGCCACGCTCGATCGTAACGGCCTGCGTCCGGCGCGCTATCTGATCACCGATGACGACCATGTGGTCATGGCCTCGGAGATGGGTGTGCTCGACATCCCGCAGCACAAGATCGTGAAAAAGTGGCGCCTGCAACCGGGCAAGATGTTCCTAATCGATCTGGAAGCGGGACGCATCATCGACGATGCTGAAATCAAGACCCAACTCGCTGCGTCGCGCCCGTACCGCGACTGGCTGAACAAGACCCAGATTCATCTTGAGGACCTGCCGGCCGCCGCCACGCCGGCGCCGGCCACGAATGGCGCGTTGCTCGACCGCCAGCAGGCGTTCGGCTACACCCAGGAAGACATCAAGTTCCTGATGACGCCGATGGCGGTCACCGGCCAGGAGGCGATCGGCTCGATGGGCAACGACACGCCGCTCGCGGTGCTGTCGAACCGCGCCAAGTCGCTGTACGCCTACTTCAAACAGTTGTTCGCGCAGGTCACCAACCCGCCGATCGATCCGATCCGCGAGGAGATGGTGATGTCGCTGGTGTCGTTCATCGGCCCGCGTCCGAACCTGTTGAGCCTGGATGCCAACGAGCCGCAGTTGCGCCTCGAGGTAAGCCAGCCGGTCTTGTCGTCGGCCGACATGGAGAAAATCCGCGCCATCGGCAAGCTGACACAAAACAAGTTCCGCTCCACGACGCTCGGCATCTGTTATTCCGCCACGCACGGCGCGGGCGGCATGGGCGCAGCGCTCGATGGGCTGTGCGCTGCTGCGGAAAGGGCGGTGCACGACGGCGCGAACATTCTGATTCTCACGGACCGCGAGACCGACGGTGCACACCTGCCCATCCCGGCCCTGCTCGCCACCAGCGCCGTACATCACCATTTGATTCGCGACGGCCTGCGCACCAAGGTCGGCCTAGTGATCGAGACCGGCTCGGCGCGCGAGGTGCACCACTTCGCCATGCTCGCCGGCTACGGCGCCGAGGCGTTCCACCCGTATCTGGCGTTCGAGACGCTCGCCGCGATGCAGAGCCAGTTTCCCGCTGACCTGACGCACGCCGAGGCCTGCAAGCGCTTCACCAAGAGTGTCGCCAAGGGTCTGCTCAAGGTGATGTCCAAGATGGGCATCTCCACCTACCAGTCGTACTGCGGTGCGCAGATCTTCGAGGCCATCGGCCTCAACAGTGCGTTCGTGAACAAGTACTTCACCGGCACACCGACGCGCGTCGAAGGTGCCGGCCTCACTGAGATCGCGGAAGAAGCGGTGCGCTGGCACCGTCAGGCTTATGGTGACGCGCCACTATATCGCGATGCACTCGATGCCGGCGGTGAGTACGCCTACCGCGTGCGCGGCGAGGAGCACATGTGGACGCCACAGAGTATCGCCAAGCTGCAACACGCCACGCGCACCGGCAGTGCCCAGACATATAAGGAGTACGCGGCGCTCATCAACGACCAGAACGAGCGCCTCATGACGTTGCGCGGCCTGTTCGAAATCAAACAAGCCGCCGCACCGATTCCACTCGAAGAGGTGGAAGCCGCAAAGGAAATCGTCAAGCGCTTCGCCACCGGCGCCATGTCGCTCGGCTCGATCTCGACCGAGGCGCACACCACGCTCGCGATCGCCATGAATCGCATCGGCGGCAAGTCCAACACCGGCGAGGGTGGCGAGGATGCGATGCGCTTCAAGCCGGTGAAGGAGGGCGAATCGCTGCGCTCACGCATCCCGAGCGTGGTACGCGACCTGAACCTGAAGGCCGGCGACTCGCTGCGCTCGCGCATTAAGCAGGTGGCGGCCGGGCGTTTTGGCGTCACGGCCGAGTACCTGATGAGCGCCGATCAGATCCAGATCAAAATGGCGCAGGGCGCCAAGCCCGGCGAAGGCGGTCAGCTGCCCGGCGGCAAGGTGAGTGATTACATCGCCCAGCTGCGTTTCTCGGTGCCGGGCGTGGGCTTGATCTCGCCGCCGCCGCATCACGATATCTATTCGATCGAGGATCTGGCGCAGCTTATCCATGACTTGAAGAACGTCAATCCGGCGGCTTCCATCAGCGTCAAACTGGTGGCCGAGATTGGCGTCGGCACGGTGGCTGCGGGTGTTGCCAAGGCGCATGCCGACCACATCACTATCTCCGGGCATGATGGCGGCACCGGCGCCAGCCCCTTGTCGTCGCTCATGTACGCCGGCAGTCCCTGGGAAATCGGCCTGGCCGAAACCCAGCAGACCCTGGTGCTGAACAATCTGCGCGGGCGCGTGGCAGTGCAGGCCGATGGCCAGATGAAAACCGGCCGCGACGTGACCATCGGCGCGCTGCTCGGTGCCGACGAGTTCGGCTTCTCGACCGCGCCGCTGGTGGTGGAAGGCTGCATCATGATGCGCAAGTGCCACCTTAATACTTGCCCGGTGGGCGTCGCGACCCAGGATCCGGAACTGCGCAAGCGCTTCACCGGCCAGCCGGAGCATGTGGTGAATTACTTCTTCTTCGTCGCCGAAGAGGTGCGTGCGTACATGGCGCAAATGGGTTTCCGCAAGTTCGAGGACATGGTCGGGCGTGTCGACATGCTCGACACACGCAAGGGCATCAACCACTGGAAGGCCAAGGGTCTCGACTTTACGAAGATTCTTTATCAACCCAAGCTGGCCGGTGCGGCCATCCGCCACTGCGAGACCCAGGATCACGGTCTGGCCAGGGCGCTCGACCACGAGTTGATTGCCAAGGCCAAGCCGGCGCTCGACAACAAGAAGCCGGTGCAGTTCGAAGTGGCGGTCAGGAATGTGAACCGCACGGTCGGTGCCATGCTCTCGGGTGAAGTGGCGAAACGTTACGGCCATGCTGGCTTGCCCGAGGACAGCATACACATCAAGCTGAAGGGCACCGCTGGACAAAGTTTTGGCGCGTGGCTCGCGCATGGCGTGACCCTCGAACTCGAAGGCGATGCCAACGACTACGTCGGCAAGGGTTTGTCGGGCGGACGCATTGTCGTCTATCCGCCCAAGGGTGCGAAGATCAAGCCGGAAGACAATATTATCGTCGGCAACACGGTGCTGTATGGCGCGATCAGCGGCGAGTGTTATTTCCACGGCGTCGCCGGCGAGCGTTTTGCGGTACGCAACTCCGGCGCTGTTGCCGTCGTCGAAGGTGTCGGTGACCACGGCTGCGAATACATGACCGGCGGTACGGTGGTGGTGCTCGGCCAGGCGGGGCGCAATTTTGCGGCCGGTATGTCGGGCGGGATCGCCTTCGTACTGGACGAGGCCGGTGATTTCAGAATGCGCTGCAACATGGCAATGGTGGAACTGGAAGCAGTACCGGCCGAAGAGGCTGCGCTGGCGGCTGCCGGGGACATGGCCGGTGAGATCGAGACCCATGGGCGCGTGAACGTGAACCACCTGGAGCAGAAGGACATCGACATTCTGCGCACGCTCATCACCCGCCACCTTCATTACACGGGCAGCGCGCGCGCAAAGGATATTCTGGACAACTTCGGCCGTTATCTGCCGAAGTTCGTGAAGATCATGCCAACCGAATATCGCCGCGCGCTTGCCGAAATGGCCGCTGCACATCCGCAGGCGCCGGTTCCGGCCTCGGCATAAAAGGTGAACCATGGGTAAGCCAACCGGATTTATCGAAATCAGCCGTCGTGAGCCGGGCGCGCAGCCGCCGGCCGAGCGCATCCGCTTCTTCAAGGAATTTGAAATCCCGCTTGCCGAGACCGAAGTGAGCAGGCAAGGCGCGCGCTGCATGGACTGCGGCATTCCGTTCTGCCAGAGCGGTTGCCCGGTCAACAACATCATCCCGGACTGGAACGACCTCGTGTACCGCAATCGCTGGCGCGAGGCGAGCGAGGTGCTGCACTCGACCAACAATTTCCCGGAATTCACCGGACGTATTTGTCCGGCGCCGTGTGAGGCAGCCTGCACGCTCAACATCAACAACGACCCGGTGACGATCAAGGTGATTGAGCACGCGATCATCGACCATGCCTGGGAGCAGGGCTGGGTGAAGCCGCTGCCCGCCGCCATGAAGACCGGCAAGAAGGTTGCAGTGGTGGGTTCCGGTCCGGCTGGTCTCGCGGCCGCGCAGCAGCTGGCGCGCGCCGGCCACAGCGTCACGGTGTTCGAGAAGAACGACCGCATCGGCGGACTGTTGCGCTACGGCATCCCCGACTTCAAGCTCGAAAAGCGCCACATTGATCGCCGCCTCGAACAGCTCAAGGCCGAAGGCGTGGAATTCCGCGTGAACCAGCACGTTGGCGGGAACCTGCCAGCGAAGAAGTTGCACGATGAATTCGATGCTGTGGTGCTGGCTGGCGGCTCCGAGCATCCGCGCGACCTGACCGTTCCGGGCCGCGAGCTCAATGGCGTGCACTTCGCCCTGGAATTCCTGCCGCAGCAGAACAAACGCAATGCCGGCGACACGATACCTGACAGCATCGCGCTTTCCGCCAAGGGCAAGCATGTGGTGGTGATCGGCGGTGGCGACACCGGTTCGGATTGTGTGGGCACCTCGATTCGCCAAGGCGCCGCCTCTGTGACCCAGTTCGAGCTGTTGCCAAAGCCGCCCGAGAAAGAGAACAAGCCGCTCACCTGGCCGAACTGGCCGAACAAGCTGCGCACCTCAAGCTCACAGGAAGAGGGCTGTACGCGCGACTGGGCGGTGGCAACCAAGAGTCTTTCCGGCAAGGACGGCATGGTCACAACTCTCAACGCTGTGCGCCTCGACTGGAAGCTGGACGAAAAAGCTCAGTGGAAGATGAGTGAGATCGCCGGCAGCGAATTCAGCCTCAAGGCCGATCTGGTGCTGCTCGCCATGGGCTATATGCATCCGGTGCACGCGGGCATGCTCAAGGAATTGGGTGTCGCACTGGATGCGCGCGGCAATGTGCAGGCAACCGAGGTCAACTACCAGACATCGCTGGCGAAAGTATTTTCTGCCGGTGACATGCGTCGCGGTCAATCACTGGTCGTGTGGGCGATCCGCGAGGGTCGGCAGTGCGCGCGTGCCGTGGACGAATTCCTGATGGGCCGTTCCGATCTGCCACGTTAGAAGCAGGTACAAGATACAAGGGGCAAGATACAAGGGCGCATTGCCCGAGATCTTCCCGGCAAATAATAAATGTAGGGTGGGTTAGGCGCGGAGCGCCGTAACCCACCAAACGACCTGTGTACATTCGGCGGAATACACTTCGTAAATTCGCCCTTCGCGAATGATCGCTTTTCTCTTGGCTCTTTGCATCGAGTTTCTAAATGACCGAACTCAAGAACGACCGATTCCTGCGTGCCCTGCTGCGCCAACCCGTGGACATGACACCGGTATGGATCATGCGCCAGGCCGGGCGTTACCTGCCCGAGTACCGTGCCACGCGCGAGAAGGCCGGTTCGTTCATGCAACTGTGCACCACGCCGGAGCTCGCCTGTGAGGTCACGCTCCAACCGCTCAAGCGCTTCCCGCTCGATGCGGCGATTCTTTTTTCCGACATCCTCACCATCCCGGATGCGATGGGCCTCGGCCTCTTTTTTACCAACGGCGAGGGTCCACAGTTCAAAAACCCGGTGCGCACGGCCGCGGATGTAAAGCGGCTTGCCGTGCCCGACCCCGAAGACAAGCTGCGTTATGTCATGGACGCAGTGCGCCTCATTCGCCGTGAGCTCGATGGCCAGGTTCCGCTCATCGGCTTCGCCGGCTCTCCGTGGACCCTCGCCACTTACATGATCGAGGGCGGCTCGAGCAAGGACTTCGCGCAGATCAAGAAAATGCTGTACGACCAGCCGGCGCTCCTGCATCAACTGCTGGCGACCACCGCGCATGCCGTGACCGAATACCTCAATGCCCAGATTGCCGCAGGCGCGCAGGCGGTGATGGTGTTCGACACCTGGGGCGGTGCGCTGTCGGCGCGCGACTACCAGGAGTTCTCGCTGCACTACATGCGGGAGATCGTCTCGGGCCTCACGCGCGAGGCCGAGGGCCGCAAGGTGCCGGTGATTCTGTTTACCAAGGGCGGCGGTCAGTGGCTCGAAGCCATTGCCGACAGCGGTTGCGATGCTGTGGGTATCGACTGGACCTGCGATCTCGCCATGGCCCGCCAGCGGGTTGGTAACAGGGTCGCGTTGCAGGGCAACATGGACCCGTCGGTTCTGTATGCTTCACCGGATCGCATCCGGGCCGAAGTCGCCACCATCCTCGCCAGCTACGGAAAGGGCAGTGGCCATGTATTCAACCTCGGTCATGGCATTCACACCGGTATCAATCCCGACCATGTCCTGGCGCTGGTCGAGAGTGTGCATGCGCTAAGCCCCCCCTATCACGCCTGAGCGTGTGTCTGCTGCGTCATCCGTCATTCCCGTTTTACTGGTATCAATAGAGCCGGGCCATTTCCTGAGGGACCTCGGTGCGTTCATCGCCATCGTGCCGGCAACTATAGTCAGCGGCCATGGTTCGGCTATGCTTGACGGGTAATCCCGAGAACCACCGCCAACCGCACGAGGGGCCCATGATCAAGTTCATGCAATGCATCCGCCGCAAGCCGCAGCTGTCGGTGGTCGAGTTCCGTCACCACTGGGATCGCTACAAGGAGGTCTGGCTGGAGCTGGCCAAGCTGTCTGAAGCCAAGCGCATGGTGACGAGCATCGGTCTGGACATCGATCAGAACACCACGATCCAGCTCGTCCGTGGCACGCGCGAGCCGTTCGATGGCGTGCTCGAGATTTGGTGGGTAAGCGGCGAACCCGTGGTCCGGTGCATGCAGGACCCGGCACTCAAGGACAAGCTGGCGTCGATGCGCCGACTCCAGGAGGAGTTCATCGATCTGGCCAGTTCGAGCTTTTTCTTCGCCTCCGAAGACGAGCACCTCGGCGGCGGTTGATCCGCCCCGCCACGCGGCCGGGCCTACTTGTCGGCCGGCTTGTCGGTGCTGCCGGACGGTGGCCGCTTCGGTTGTGACATCACCCACCGGCCATCGGCTTCCTTGCAGAATACCGCATCGGTCTGTGCCTCGGCATAGCCGCGCGCGCGGTTGCTGATGCGGGTGCGGCGACAGCGCTTGCTGTCCTGCGCGAAGCTGCTGATGACCGCGATCTGCCCGGCGCTGCCGGTTTTCGGGTTCTCCCAGCGGCGGGTGCTGCCGTCGGCATTCTGCTCCAGGGCCGCGGTCAGGTTCGACTGAAACATTTCGAGATCCGGCCCTGTGAAACGCGTGATCGGCGCATCCTTGAGGAACCCGAGATTGCTGCCACTGACGATGCCGGAGCTTGTAACGGTCGCCAACCAGAGTGCGGCGACCAGCATGCGGGTGACGGTCAGCTGCAAGCTGCTCTCAGATGCTGTCGTCATCGGTCCTCCTACTTGCAGTTGCCGCTGCACGAAATCGTGCGCTCGGCGCAGGTTATTTCGTCAAAGCGTGCGGCATCGCGAAACTCGGTGTTGCCGCCAGCGAGTATTCCAATCGCGTCGTTGCACAATTTCACGCTGGCAACCGGGCGTGGTTCGCCGAACCATTGCACGGCGGTACAGCCCGGATTGCCGTGACCGACACGCAGCGAGAGAGTGTAGGTGCCGCACAGCAAGCTGTGATGCTGCACCCTGCCCTCGGCATTCCATGATCCATCACGTCGCGCCCAGGCCTTGAAGTCCCCGAAGTCGAAATCGAGTTTCGCCGGCTTGCCATCCTTGTTCCATTCGGCCGCCGAACGCGCCACCGCTGTGCTGCCGGCCGGCGTCACGCCCGAATCGGCAGCCATGGCCGGCGCTGTCGCCACCGCCAAGGCAGCGAGGCCGAGTATCGCCCAGCCAGCGCGCGCGGTGCGATGTGTGCCGGCTATTAATAAGTATGTCGCCATCGATGCACTCCAGGCCGATCCGGCCGGGTTGTTGGTGAGTGCAGCGAGTATAACGCCATGGCACAGCTTGCGGCACTGCTGGTCGAAGGATCGCACCAGCCGCCGCACGCCCAGTGCTGTTGTTATCGCGGTGTTCATGTGATGCCCTGTATAATTGGTTTTTTGTGTAGCAGTGCCCGTTCCGGTTCGGGCACACGACAGCGGACGCCGAGTCCGCACCCCTTCAGCAGGATGTGAGTCATGTTAAAAAAGAACCGGTATTACCTGTTTCTGTTGACGGTCCTGCTGGCCGGTTGCGCCACGCTGGTGACCAACTACGAGACACTCTACGGCCCGTCGGTCCCCAGGGACCGGGTCGTGTCCGCGGACAAGATTGCGGCGTCCGGCCGGATCTCGTATGAAAAACAAATACAGCCGATCCTGAATCAGCGCTGTATCGTGTGTCACAGTTGCAATGACGCCCCGTGTCAGCTGGATCTGACGTCCTACGATGGGCTTGATCGCGGTGCCAACCCCATTCCGGTGTACAACGGCGCCCGCTTCACAACCAACAAGCCAACCCGCATCGGCATCGACGCTGAGTCCACCGCCGCGTGGCGCGCGAAGGATTTCTTTCCGGTACTGAACGAACGCGCCGATACGCGCGCGGCCCATCTCGACAACGCGTTGCTGTACAAGGTGCTGCTGCAAAAGCGAGCCGATGCCTTCCCGACCGCCGGCCGTCTTCCGGCCGCCTATGCCGTGGGTACGGAGCTGGAAACCGACAAGGATTCGCTCATTCAACCCAACACCTGCCCGAACATCGAGCGCTACGACCAGCTCGCGCACAAGCACCCGCAGTGGGGCATGCCGTTCGGCTTTCCGGGCTTGAGCGAAGAAGAGTTCAAGACCATCGAGACCTGGCTGGCGCAAGGTTCGCCGGTCGCACCCGCGGCGGCAACGCCGTTGGCCGTGCAGCAGGAAATCGCCAAGTGGGAGCGGTTCTTCAACGGCGAGTCGAACAAGGTCCGGCTCATGGCGCGATATGTGTACGAGCACCTGTTTAACGGACACCTGTATTTCGACCAGATCGATCCTGGAATGAATTTCGTGCTGGTACGTTCGCGCACGTCGCCCGGACAACCCATCGACTTGATCGCCACGGTCCGTCCGTATGATGACCCGGGCGTGAGCCGCGTTTACTACCGGCTGCAGCGCTACGACCGCACTATCGTCGACAAGACCCATCTGCCCTATGCGCTCAACGACAAGCGCATGGCGCGTCTGAAGCAGCTGTTTCTCGAGCCGGACTACGCGGTGCCGACCTTACCCAGCTACGACCCGAAGCTGTCCGCGAATCCGTTCAAGACCTTTGTCGCCATTCCGCCGCGCAGCCGCTACCAGTTCATGCTGGATGATGCACAATTTATCGTTGGCGGTTTCACCAAAGGGTCGGTGTGCCGCGGCTCGATCGCACTGAGCGTGATCGACGACCACTTCTGGGTTCTGTTCAGCGACCCGGATGGCGACCCCGTGAATCACGATGACAACTTCATGGCCAGGGTCAGCGACGATCTGCGCATTCCGTCGGAGCGCGAGGAGCACATCGGACTGCTGAAGGCCTGGAATGCCTATTATGATTACGCGATTGGCTACTTTCGGGCCAAGGTGGACTACGTGCAAAGCGTATATCCCAAGGGCCAGGGTTACGGGCTGAAGCAAATCTGGGATGGCGCCAAGGTCAACCGCAACGCGGCGTTGACGGTCTACCGCCACTACGACAGCGCCACGGTGGTGCAGGGTTTTGTCGGCGAGATTCCGAAGACCGGCTGGGTGCTGGACTATCCGCTGCTCGAGCGTATCCACTATCTGCTGGTGGCGGGCTTCAACATCTACGGCACCGCCGGCCACCAACTGGCCACGCGCACCTACATGGACTTTCTGCGGATGGAGTCGGAGATCAACTTTCTCATGTTCGTGCCGAATGACCAGCGGCTCCCGCTATATCGTCAGTGGTACCGCGAAACCGGGCAGCCGGAGAAGCTGGAAAAACTGATCGCCGAGAACGTCAAGAAGCACGGTGCGCGCACGCCCGCTATCCAGTACGAAACCACGGACGGTAAGAAGGAGTTTTTCGTGAAGGCCTACCAGCATCTCGGTGGCGCACGTTCAGTGCTGGATACCATCAACTGGTGCCGGGAGTTCCCGGCGCAGTGCGCCGCGTTGAAACAGGATCCACACACCGCGGCGGTCGAAAACGCATTCCGGCGTCTGAGCGACACGAAAGGCGAAATTACCGATGTGTTCACCAACGTGACCTTCGTGCGGGTCAAGGTCGACGGATCGCTGAAGAACGATCTGGTCTATACGCTGGTACGCAACAAGTCGTACCGCAACACCACGGCCCTGGTCCCTACGGAAAAGGCCCGCATCAAAAGCGAAGACACGGTCGACGTGGTGAAGGGCTTCGTCGGTGCCTACCCGAATTTCTTCATGGAGCTGCGCTTCCAGGATCTGCAGGCGTTCGTCGATCAGTATCGCGCCATCAACAACATGCAGGGCTACGATGCGCTCATCGACAAGTACGGCATCCGCCGCAGCAACCCGCGATTCTGGCAGAGCGCCGACTGGTTCCAGGCGAAGCACTTTCACGACAACCCGGTCACCGCCGGGGTGTTCGACCTGAGCCGCTACCAGAACCGATAGCGAACCTCTGATTAAGTCTTCCGTTCGTGCTGAGCCTGTCGAAGCATGAACGGAGGAAGGCACGAAAACAGGGGCTTGCAGGGATCGCCCTTCGACAGACTCAGGGCAAACGGTACTTGTTCAGAGCTTCCTTAGCGATAATGCCTGTCCGACATGCGCGTCCGAGGTGGTTTCAGAACCGTTCCTTGACGAACTTGTAGGGATAGTTGGGCTCCTGGTAGCCGCCGACCTTCTGGCGTTTTGGCAGCGCTACCTTTTCACGCGGCAGCGATTTGTAGGGAACATGCTCCAGCAGATGGGTGATGATGTTGAGCCGCGCGCGCTTCTTGTCATCCGACCGCGCCACATGTCAGGGTGCGAACTCGGTGTCGGTAGCGGCAAACATCTCGTCGCGGGCGCGTGAATAGTCGTACCAGCGACTGTAGGACTTGAGGTCCATCGGCGAGAGCATCCAGATTTTTCGGCCGTCATCGATACGCGATTCGAGCC
>Ga0209706_10001668_pt1 | contig 12610 bp, 13 predicted proteins | sample PPLLaktember2015_6_FD_187263 | JGI IMG/M metagenome (GOLD analysis project Ga0209706, IMG submission 187263) | Freshwater sediment microbial communities from Prairie Pothole Lake near Jamestown, North Dakota, USA - PPLs Lake P8 Core (1) Depth... | ecosystem: Environmental > Aquatic > Freshwater...
AATTTTCATGGGCTTGACCCTCATGCCACGGGGAGGCCAGGTTCGATGAAACCGAACGACCGCAGGACGCCTTCCCGCAGGACCCCTCCCCCAGGAGCACGGCCGACGATGACGCTCGCCCGACTTCGTGCTCTGGTCGTGCTCGGCGCCGCCGGCGCCCTGGGCTGCGAGCAGGTCGAGGTGGTCCAGGACCGCTTCCGGGATCTCACGCCCTACGAGGCGTACCGGGAGTCCCTCTCCCAGGCCGGCCTGCTCGAGACCGCGCTCGGCCGCGAGTGGATCCTCGCGGGCAGCAACGCGGTCGAGCAGGCGGTACCCGTCGCGATGCCGTTCCAGGAAGAAGGCTATATCGCGGCCGAGTCGCCGGCTGCCATGGCGTACAAGATCAACGTGCCTCGGGGGCGGCGCCTGACCGCCGAGGTCCTGGTCGACACCGAGGACAGCACGCGGGTGTTCGTCGACCTCTTCAGGGTCCCCAGCGGCGAGGACGATCCTCCGCGCCCCATCATCTCCACCGACTCGGTTCCGGGCACGTTCGTCCACGAGCCGTGGCGCGAGGGCGACTTCATCCTCCGGCTGCAGCCGGAGCTCCTGCGCGGCGGCCAATACCGCGTGGTCCTCCGACTGGAGGCACAGCTCGCGTTCCCGGTGGACGGCCGCAGCATGCGCGCGATCCAGAGCGTGTTCGGAGCCGAGCGCGACGGCGGCGCGCGGAGCCACGACGGCGTGGACATTTTCGCGCCCCGCGGCACGCCCGTGCTGGCGGCGGCCGCTGGGGAGGCCTACCGCGTCGGCATCACCAACCTCGGCGGCAAGGTGGTCTGGGTGCGCGACCCGGTGAGGAACGCGCGGCTCTACTACGCCCACCTCGACAGTCAGCACGTGCGCAACGGAGATCGCATCGAGATCGGCGACACACTCGGTTTCGTGGGCAACACGGGCAATGCGCGCACGACGCCGCCGCACCTGCATTTCGGGCTCTACCGGACTGGCGAGGGGCCGACCGATCCGGTTCCCTTCCTCGATCCGCCGGCGGCAACGATCCCCGAGCTCACCGCGGACCTCGAGCAGCTCGGTGACTGGGTGCGGCTGCGGAGCGACGGCACGAGGGTCCGAACGGCTCCGCACGACGACGCGCCTATCCTGCGCGAGCTCGAGCAGTTCTCGGCCGTGCGGGTGCTGGGCGGCTCGGGTGAGTACTTCCGCGTGCGACTCCCCGACGGCGGCATCGGATACCTCGCTGCCCGCCTGACCGAGCCCGTCGACCAGCCCGTCTCGATGCAGCTCGTCATGGACGGGGCGAGCGTCCGGCAGAGGCCTCAGGCCGAAGCGCCACTCGTGGCCACCCTCGCGCAGCGCCTCGAGCTCCCCGTATTCGGTCGCTACGACGGTTACCTCTTCGTGCAAGCGCCCGGCGGGCATCTCGGTTGGCTGCCCGGCGAGACCGCACCCGCAACCCGCTCGCTCGAGCAGCAGTAGCGGCGCGGCGGAGCGGACCGACGCCGGAGCGCCGCATGCGCGGCGCTCCGGCCTGGCTCAGCGCATCAGCGCGGATCCCAACGCATCCAGCGACCTCGCCCGAGGTTGCCGACGTTGGCGAAGGGACGCGACCTCAGCTCCTCGAGGGCGGCCTCGAGTGTGGAGCGACGCTCCGGACTGAGCGGCTGTGTGACGTGACCCACGATGGGGATCATGTGTCCGCGCCCCTGCTCCGGTTGCCCGCGCTCCCGGCGGAAACGGGCCAACATGCGCACCGCCACGCCGAGATCCTCAGGCGTCGCGGTGTCGGAGAGGACGACGATCTCGCGTCCGGGCTCCCGAAGGAGTGTGACGCGGCCGTCCACGTCAGGATAGACGTCCGGCATCGCCAGGAAGAGGGGCGGACCTCCGTCCGCCTGAGCGAGGAGCGAGCTCGGAGAGAAAGTAGAGACGAGCAGGGCGAGCACGACGAGGGCGAGCGCGGGGGCTCGGTTCTGTGTGCGCATGGTCGCAAGACCTCCTGAAAGAGTTCGATGGGGTGGAGAGGCTGCTACGTCCGATCCGACCGCGGCGTCAGCCGCCGTCGGTGCAGAACAGCAGCTGTTGGTCGTAGATCTGGCCCGAGTAGAGGTCGTAGGTGATCCACACGTAGCAGACCCCCTCACCGCCACCGCCGACGACACCGCTGTTGGTCGTCGTGGACCCGTCCGGCTGCGGGGTGGAGGGGCAGGCCGGCTGGGACGCCCGCTCGGAGTTGGTCGTGAGGTGGTTCGAGGTGAACGAGGAGACCGGCCCCCCGAACACGGCCTCCCACCAGGCCTTGTGAAGCGAATCGCCCCAGCCGCTGAGCCCGCACTCGCGATCGGTGTAGATCCGCGCCTCCGTCCAGATGAAGTGCAGGTCCCACGGCGGCCAGATGATCGGATACCCGTCCTCCCGGGACGCGTTGTTGGTGCCGATGATGGTGCCCTGGAAGGAAAGGTTCGCCTTCGTGTCGACGCTGCCCTTGTTGCCGATGTAATCGTGACTCCCGATCACGCTCAGCTGGCCCGGCAGGAAGTTCGCGCGCGTCTTCGCGTTGAAGATGCCGGACTCCTCCGTGATCACGGGCTCCGTCTCGTACCCGGGGTACGTGCCGTATCCGAGGTGCTCGGAGCGCGCAGGGCCCCCTTCGGGAGCGTCGTCGATGTCGAATACGTTGCGAACCACCGGCTGCTCGGGAATGCCGATCGGCACCGCCAACGCCAGATCCGACGACAGCTCGTCCGAGCCGAGGCCTGCGACGGTCGCCGACTCGTCCTCGCAAGCCGCGAGCAACACCATCGCGGCAAGGGGGAATGCGAAACTACGGTGTCCGTACATGCGATCCTCCATGGGAATGTGGTGAGGTACTGCTGGAGGTCCGCAGCGAAGAGCTAGCAGGACGTGCTCAGCCGGAGGATGAGGCTGCGGACAGGCGTCTCGGTCTGCACCAGACCCATCTCGGGGCCGACCAAGAGAACTTCATCGGGGCCGTTCGGCATCGCTCGGAAGAAGCCGGTGAACGGGCTAGGCGCGGAGGCGACTCGAACGACCAGTGAGCCGTCGAGGCGCAGGAGCTCGAGCTCCTTGCTCCGCGTCCGGCGGTCTTGATGCTCGGCGATCCACGCGAGCGAGCCGTCCGTCATCGTCATCGGATAGAGATGCAGGGCGTTGTCGTCGAGCAGGACCACCTGACTCGCGCGGTCAGGTCGAATGCCGGCTCGTACGTAGGCGCGCGAGCCATCTGCGCCCAGCGTGACCCAAGACACCGTGGCGTCGTCGTCCCGTGGGTCCACGAACAGCTGCAGGAGCATCGGTCCTCCCACCAGCGTCTCGACTCTGCTCACGAGCTCTCGCGGAGGCCCGCCGCGATAGAGGCGAATCGTCCTCGGGACCCCCGGCAGGTCGGCGTCGTAACCCGCCAAGGCGATCCATGAGCCTGATTCCGGGTCATGTCCGAGGGCCACGTGCTCGACCCCTTCATCGGGCATGGGCTCGTATCGCCAGCCGCCGTCGCGGCGCTCGTACCAATGGAGAATCGTGCCGACAGGGCCCCGCTCGAACGAGATCCACGCGAGCCCGTCACCCACACGCACCAGGTCCGAGGACTGCCGGAGATCCAACCGCGAGCCCGGAGGCGTCGGGAGGGGCTCGACCAGGGTCCACCGTTCCCCATCGTGCTCGCCGTACCAGAACCCCAGCGGCTCGGCCAATGCGTGAATGGAGTCGGGATCGACGTCGTCGAAGATCGCGCCCCAGCGGCCGTCGCCGAGCGGCGTGGCGATCATGCTGCCGATCCGCTCGCCCGGTAGCGGCTTGGGGATCGCCCGCGGAGGAGCGCCGAGCACAGCCGCCACGTACGCTTCCCTCGTGACGCTGACCGCGTCCCGTCCGGAGGCCACGCTCCACTGGTAGCTCGGCGCGCCGGCGACCATCCACGTATCGCCCAGCCGGAAGAGGTTTTGCGGCTCGACGTAGAGCTCCGTGCCGTCGGCGAGCACGAGCGGTGACTGCTCGAGCAGGCAGGGTGAGGACGGCGCCGCGCCGACCATCGGGGCTGGATCACTGGCGCAGCTCCCGAGCACGACGGCCGTCGCCACACACCGCACGATGTTTCCGAACGCCCACCGCATGCCCGTCCTCCATCCGTTGTTCGCGCGTCTCACGCGGAAACGATGGGGACCGGACGAGCCCCTTCACATGTCTGGATGGGACGCCGAAGCGCTCAGCCCACTCTGGGCGGCCAGTCCTCGAGATCGAGACGCTCGACCGCTTCGTCCGTGTCGAGGCCCGCGAGCCTTTCGGCCACGGACCGCCGGCTCCGGCCTAGCGGGCCTACCAGCAAGTCGGGCGCAATCTCGGCGAGCGGCGCGAGCACGAACCGTCGGTCGAACATGCGCGGATGCGGGAGCGTGAGCCCCGGCTCGTCCACCCCGAGCCCGTCGTAGACCAGCAGGTCCAGGTCGATCGTCCGTGGCCCCATCGGCACGCTCTCGTCGCGGTGTCGTCCCATGGCGGCTTCCACACGGAGCAGCACGTCCAGGAGCGCGCGAGGCGCGAGCATAGTGCGGCCGCCGAGGACCGCGTTGTAGAACGCAGGCTGCTCGCGAAAGCCCACGGGCTGCGTCAACCAGATCGAGGAGATCCGCTCGATCGCGATCGCGTCACGAAGCTCGAGCACCGCCCGTCGCAGGTGCCCTTCCCGGTCGCCCAGGTTGGACCCTAAGCCGACGAAGGCCTCAACCACGCCGACGCACGACCTCGACCGCCGCCCAGGGCACGCCTCGCGCGCGGAGCGCATCCGGCTTACGGATCCGCACGCGAGCTTCCTCGACCGGGAGGGCCGAGAGCACAGCCTCCGCACACGCTTCGGCGATCGCCTCGATCAGTCGATACGGCCGCGCACGCACCGTAGACGCCAACAGGTCGCATACCTTCTCGTAGTCGACCGTGCGCTCGAGCGCGTCGTCACGACCGGCGCGCGACAGATCGAGGCCCAGCTCGACGTCGATCAGGATGTCCTGCTCGCTCGAGCGCTCCGCTTCGGTGACGCCGACGCGGGCCCTCAGCGGCAGCTCGGGCACGATGATCCGGTCCATGTCGGGATCCTCGTCGTAATCCTCAGGAGGAGCGCACAGCGTCGACCACCTCGACGACGCGTTTCGCTTCTCGCACGTCGTGCACGCGCACGATCGCGGCGCCGTTGAGCACGGATACCGCCACGGCGGCGAGCGTCCCTTCGAGCCGCTCGGACGAGGGTAGCTTGCTCGGCAGCGAGCCCAGAAACGACTTCCGCGACGGGCCCACGAGCACCGGGTAGCCGAGGGAGACGAGCTCGCCGAGCCGCCGGAGGATCTCGAAGTTGTGCGCCGCGGTCTTCCCGAAGCCGATCCCGGGATCGACGATCACCTCCTCGATGCCGGCCCCACGCGCCGTCCGCGCTCGCTCGTCGAGGAACGCGCGCACGTCGCCGACCACGTCGTCGTAGGCGACGTCCTGCTGCATCGTCTTGGGCTCGCCTCGCATGTGCATGATCACCACGCCCGCACGGCGCTCCTTTGCCGCGCGGATCATGCCAGCGTCCGCGAGCCCCGTCACGTCGTTGACGAGCGTCGCGCCGAGCCCGAGACACTCCTCGGCCACCCTCGGCTTGTAGGTGTCGATGGAGATGCGCGCCTCGATGCGGCCGGCCAGCGCTTCCACGACCGGTGCGACGCGGTCGAGCTCTTCCTGCTCGCTCACGGGATCGGATCCGGGCCGGGTGCTCTCACCGCCGACGTCCACGATGTCGGCGCCCTCCTCCGCCAGCCGCGCGCCGCGCTCGATCGCGTCCTCGGAACGGAGGTAGCGCCCTCCGTCCGAGAACGAATCGGGCGTGACGTTCAGCACGCCCATCACGAGCGTGCGGGTCGTCAGTTCGACAGCTCGATCCCGGCCGAAAGCGCGCGGTCCACGCGAACCCGGCTCTCGTTCAGGTGAGCGCGCGTGTAGGCATCCAACGCCGTCGTCGAGAGCGCCGCGTCGAGCGCGTTCCTCAAGCTCTCGAGCGTCATGCGCGCGACCGAGCGTGCGTCGGCGGGCGTGCCGTCCGGCGCGTCCGTCACCAGCTCGATCATGCGCTCCAGATGCGCGCGCTGCAGGTCGCGCCGCATCGCGGGCACGGACTCCTTCGCACGCAGCTCGCTCCAGATCGCGTCCGTGAGCGACTCGAGCAGCTCGGGAATCGTGAGCACCTCGGACGTGCCGAACTTCATCTCCGCATCGCGGATGCGCGCGAACACCATGGGGTCGGTGATCTGCGCGAGCAGCGTGCGCTGCAGATCGAGCACTTCCGTGTGGTACGGGTAATCGATGCGGCCGTCGATCGTCAGCTGGCTCCCCCAGTGGCTCCAGCGGTTGGCGCCGAACTGCTGCAGGACCTCGGGCGGAAGCGCGAAGGCGTCCTCGCTGAACCCGGACTCCACCAGGAAGCTCAGCGCCTCGACCTGACGCTCGCGCGGCACGTTCACGAACGGGCGGCGCCCGTCGGGGTCACCGACGTGATCGCGATAGAGATACTGGCCGCCGATGTACTTCACGCCCGTGCCGAGCGCGCGCGCGTACTGGAAGAGCAAGCTCGAGAAGACCGCGGTCGCGCCAGCATACGACGCGTCGTCCTCGAGCGCGAACGTGGGCACGTCACTCCAGGTGCCACGAATCGTGCGCGCCCGCTCCTTGCCCCACGAGAGAGGGTCCTGACCCAGATCGTAGATGTTGACCGTCGGATCGAGCGCCCCGGGTCCGCGGTTGTCCTCGTCGGTCCCGTACGCGTGGCCGGGCTGCGCGGCCTGCCGGGCGAGCGCAGCAGCCCGATCCGCGTCGGGCGTGTACCCGTAGGCGATCGCCCAGCGGTCGTACGATCCCATGCCGCGGATGTAGAAGTCGCCTGCCGGTTGTCCCGGCCCGGCGATGTTCGGCGTCGCGTAATCCATCACCGAGCCGACGAGGCCACGCTCGCGGGTCCAGTCCCGGTCGGCGAGCCGCTCGTTCGGCGTATCCACGGACGCACGGAAGTTGTGGCGGAGTCCGAGCGTATGGCCGACCTCGTGCATGGTGACCCACTTCACGGCCTCGTTCACGTACTCCATCGGAACCGGCTCCGACGGCCCGAGGTCCCCTCGCGCCTGGAGCATCGCCCGCACCAGCATCCCCTGGGAGATCATCTCCGTGGCGAACGTCGTGATCTCACCGCCCTGCGCGAGCCGCTCTAGCTCCTCGGGCGTCGCCGCGAGCATCTCCTCGAGCGCCGCGGCCGGGTTCACCTGGAAGCGCCAGGCGCTCCGGAACCCCAGGATCATGTTGCCTTCCATCAGGATATCCGCATCCAGGATCTCGCCCGTGCGCGGATCCGCCACCGACGGCCCGATCGCGCTGTAGCCGGGCGGGTCGGACACGTTCCAGCGGATCGTCGGGTAGCGGATGTCCTCGGCATCGGCGCTGTCGGGGAGCATCTGGGCGCGGATCGCGTTGCGGAAGCCCGCCTCCTCGAAGGCGACGTTCCACGCCGCGACCGCTTCCATCATCGCCGGCCGATACTCCTCGGGCACGGTACGATCGATGTAGTACGTGATCGGCTCTCGGGGGCTGCACAGCCCCGAGCGATCGGGATCCTCGGCGCACTCGAGACGCCACCGCCGCACATAGCGCACGAAGAAATCCTGCCCGTCGTCGAGCGAGAAGTCCTTCTTCACGTTGAGGAAGTACCCGACGCGGTCGTCGGCCAGCCGGGTCTCCATCGGCACCTCCGGCAGCGCGACGATGCGCGCGTGCACGGTTACCGGAATGAAGCGCCCGTCCGGAACGCTGCGTAGCTCCGCGCCGCCCGAGCGGAACGTCAGGCGCGAGTCGATCGTCATGTTGCGCGGGAACGAGCGCACGGACTCGAGGTAGCTCCGCGCGTCGTCGAAGCTCGCGCCGCCCCCTCCCCGGCCGGCCGGGCCGGCGAGCGCACCACGCAGGTTCTCGCTCACCTGGGAGATGTCCGACACGAACCAGTCGTAGACGTCGACGAGGTGATCGGTCGAGTCGCGCGTGGCATCGATGCGCGCGGTCGCGAGCACGGAGGGACCGAACGTGAGCTCGATCGCCTGCTGCTCGGGCGAGCCTTCGGGCGCCGTGTAGATGTGCGGATGCTGGAGCAGGAAGATCCTTCCCTGGCGCTTCTCGAACGACACGATGCGGGCTTCGTTGTCGAGCATCGTGCCGCCGTAGATCCCGCCGGTTCCCGGTCCCTGCGACGCCTCGAAGGTCAGGAGGAACCGCTCACCGAGGCGGCTCTCCGGAACCACGAAGAAGAGGCGCCCGTCGTCGAGGTACGTGTCGAAGAACCCGGCCTGGAAGACCGCGTCCTCGGTCAGGCGCTCGAAGTCCGAGCGCTCCTGACGCCGCTCACGCTGCTCAGCGGTCGAGTCCGCCTGCACCACGGCCGAATCGACCGGAGCCTGGGCGGAGTCCGGTGGCTGCTGCGCGGATGCGACGCGGGGCTCGGCGAACGACAGCGCGAGCGCACAGAGAACCGCGAGGAGAGGGGCGGTACGTGGCATGGCGATCCCTCGATCTTTCGCTCGGACTGATGCTTCGGGACGACGAACGACTCGACGGTGCAACGCACCGCTCCGGAAGAGTACCCCGGACCCCTCCCCCCGGGTAGACCGGTATCGCCCCGACCCCCCGCGGCCCCGGCGACCGAGGGGCCCGAGGTTCAACGACCTTCGGGGCCGACGATGGGGTTGGTGAGGGTTCCGATGCCCTCGTAGGAGCACACCGATAGGTCCCCGGGCTGCAGGAAGACCGGGGGGTTACGCGCCGATCCCACGCCGGCCGGGCTACCCGTGGCGATGACGTCACCGGGCAGGAGCGTGAGGATGTTGGTCGCGTACACGACCTGCTCGAACACGTCGTGGATCATCAGGGACGTGTTGGCTTCCTGGAAGAGTGCGCCGTTGATCACGTACTCGACCGAGAGGTTCCGCGGGTCGGGCACGAACTCCTTCGGCACGATGAATGGCCCCAGCGGACCGAACGTGTCGTGCGACTTCGTGATCAGCCAATCGGACCCGTAGCGCTCGTCGCCACGCCCGCCGCGGTCGGAGACGTCGAGCTCGATCGTGTAGCCGAAGATGTAGTCGTTCGCCTGCTCGAGCGGCACGCGGGACGCCCGCCGGCCGATCACGGCGCCGAGCTCGCACTCGGAGTCGATGCGGTCGCGGCCTATCGGCAAGCGGACCGCCTCACCGTCGGCGATCACTGAAGAAGGCGACTTGAGGAACATGTACGGGTTCCACCGTCCGTCCGTGGGGACGCGCTCCCATATGCCGGGCGCGCTCGTCGTCGTCGGCGTAGCGTAGCCCGGCGGAGGCGCACCCGCGCTCAACGCCGGCGGTCCGCTGTTGAGTCCCGCCATCTCCAGCGCGTGCTCGGCGTAGTTGAGCGCCGTGTTGATCATGTTCATGGGATACATGATCGGGGGGAGGATACGGACCTCATCGAGGCCGTAGACGTACTCCGGCCTCGTCGCTTCGGCCGTGACGGATCCGATGATCTCGCGAATCCGATCACGGTAACCCAGCTCGTAGCGCTCGATCAGCTCCTTCATATCCGAGGGTGCGGCGAGGCGATCGAGCGATGAGCCGACCGCGCCATCGGCAGCAGGCATGTCGATGACCACGGAGTCGTCGAGCACGAGACCCACGAACGACGCGCCGTCGCGTTCGAACGTCCCGAGCTTGAAGGGCTGGTCGGACGGTTCCGGAGCCGCGGCCGTGCAACCCATTGCGGTAAGAGCGAGGATGGCGAATATGCGACGCAAGATCGGATCCCTGGAGACGGAAGTTCACGGAAGCACGGTTGGGGCGGCTGAAAGAGCGCGAGACCACCGAGCACGCAACGTGGCATACGCTTTGCCGACCATGGCACTCCCGATCGGTCTTGGCGATAGGAGCTGCTAGATGCACGCAAGGACCCGGCAGTACTCTTTGCTCGGAACGGGCCTGGTCTTGGTGTCGACCCTGGGATGTGGTGAGGGAGACCCTGCGGAGCCGCTGCTCCCGGCGGACGTGGGGGGCCGCTGGCAGTTCCGGTTCGGCCTGATGACCGGGCCGGGTGTGCGCTGCGGGCCGTACGCGATCGAGTACGTCATCACGCAGTCTGGGAACACCTTCACCGGGGTCGTCGACTCCGGCTACAGCATCTCGTGCTCGGAGGGAGGAATGCCTGAGCACATCACTTCCTCCATCTCCGACGGCGAAGTCGCCGGCAACTCCGTCACATTCGAGCTGGCGATGGGCGAGGCCGAATACGTGGGCACGGTCGAGGGGGACGCCATGAATGGCTCCTCCACGTGGACGTACGTCGTCAACCCACACGGAACCGTGGTCGCGACCGGCGCGTTCGAAGCAGAGCGGGTACCGTGAGGCGCGCTCTCCGCCGGGCAGGCTAGCGAACTTCGGCACTCGACCGTGGATCGGAGGCACTCGCCGCGGCCGCCGCCTCGAAGACCATCGACGGCCAGAAGTTCTCGGTCGGGTAACAGTGCCAGAGCTGCGACTCCTCCATGAACTTCGCGAACAGCTCGTCGTCGGCGTACAGCACGCCGTCGGCCGCGTGGAACGTCTGGAAGGGTCCGAAGAGCTCCGTGCGTCCGCCGTCCACGTCCTCGAAGTGGATCACCCCGGGTTGCTTACAGTCCCACCGGGTGAAGTGGCGACCCTGCAGCTCCCATTGATGGTGGCGGTAGATCGCGACGACGGTGCCGTCGGGGCCCTGGCGAATGAAGTTGCCCGAGATGCGAAACCACGGGGCTGGACCCAGGACCATCGAGTACGACGGCGACCGGCCGTCGAAGTGCAAATGAACCATCCTCCCCTCTCACGTCGGGTGGTCCTGGGCCTGCCTTTCACGTCACGTGCCAGGTATCCACCGGAGGGGCGAGAGCGGCTTCCCCGGAAGCCGCCAAGTCCTTCATCTGCCGGTACTTCGCTACCGTACTCGCACGTACTTCACGATGCGCTGGGGGCGGGGCTCGCCGGCGAAGATGTTGCCCTCGCGGTCCACTGTGATCGACTCCGCCCCGCTTCCGCCCGCCGTGATCGGGGGGTTGTCGCCCGCATCGAGGATGAACCATTCGACCCAGCCCGTGCGGACGTCGCCGATCCGGATGCCCTTCTCCCAACCCGGGTTCTCGTTCATGTCGGACTCCGAGTCCGCCACGTAGATCCGGCCGGCCGCGTCGATCCAGATGTCGCTCGGCATGCCGAACTGCGTCCACCGGGAGAGGTAGTTCCCCTCCTGGTCGAAGATCACGATGCGCTGGTTGGCCCGGTCGGCGACGAAGAGGCGGCCCTCGGCGTCCATCGCGATCGCGTGCGGTCCCCGAAGCTGACCTGGCCCGTACCCGGTCTCGCCGAACGCGGCGATGAAGCGTCCGTCACTCGAGAGCTTCACGATGCGGTTGTTCCCGGTCGCGTTGTGGCCGTCCACCACGAAGATGTCGCCGTTCGCCGCCGTGATGACGTCGCTCGGCGCGGTGAAATGGTTGGGGCCGCTCCCCTCGACGCCGGCCTCGCCGAGCGTCATCAATAGCTCGCCCTCGGGCGAGAACTTGAACACCTGATGGCCGATGGCGCGGCCTTCGGTGCGCTCCCCGCCGCCGGCCTCGGTCACCCACACGTTGCCCACCGAGTCGATGTGCAGTCCGTGCGGCCAGTCGAACATGCGGCTGCCGAACTGCGCGACCACGTTGCCCTCGGCATCGAACCGCATGATCGGATCGAGGTCCGAGCCCCCGCAGTAGGTCTGGCTACCGCGCGGTGTGCCGTCGCTTCCGCAACGGACGATCGCCCAGATGTGCTCGCCGTCCACGTGCAGCCCGCCGGGCGAGCCCATCTCCCGGCCCGCCGGAAGCTTCGCCCACCCGGCCCCGATGCGTCCCGGTCCGCTGCCCGCCTGCAGCCCCTCCACGGGGCGATAGGGGTTCGGCCCCGACTGGGCCGCGGCGGTCCCGTGCAGGGATGTCCCCAGGGCGGAAAGAAGCGGAAGCACCCACCGCCGAGCGAGCAGCATACGCGCGATCTCCTCCTTTCGGGATGCAGTACGCGGAGATCATACGGGTCTCGACGGCGGCGAGCGAGCGGAAACGACTCGGCCGACTCGAGGAGCGGCATGGATCGTGCTCCCCGAGTGACCACCAGAGAAAGGAGCCTGCCATGTGGTTCGAACGGTGGTACCAGCGGATGAAGATGAAGCGGCGCGTCCGTAGCGTCGTGCGCAACCGAGCCGTCCAGATCGCGTCCGCTCTGGCCGCGGTCGCCGGGATGGTGTTCGGGATGCGTCGCTGGAGAGCGACACGGATCTAGGAGTTCAACCGGCGGTGCGGTGCTGACGTCGCGGCCCTTGGTCGCTGTCTATCCGCGATCGGCCGGAGCTCTTTCGGAGCGGAGGGGTGAGTAAGCCCAGAACCGCCGCCGCGTTGCGGCGCGGCATCTAGGTACGAACGTGGAGGCGTGCGGCGCCCCCCCAAGCGTTCGTCAGCCCTCGCGCTTTGCGCGATCCTGGTCGACTCCTGCCTCGTCGG
>Ga0209706_10001669_pt1 | contig 12610 bp, 6 predicted proteins | sample PPLLaktember2015_6_FD_187263 | JGI IMG/M metagenome (GOLD analysis project Ga0209706, IMG submission 187263) | Freshwater sediment microbial communities from Prairie Pothole Lake near Jamestown, North Dakota, USA - PPLs Lake P8 Core (1) Depth... | ecosystem: Environmental > Aquatic > Freshwater...
ACGATCCCTAAGAATACGATCGTGAGACAGTTTTTCATCGAAGCCTCCTTTGACCAGGGAGTCGTTCTTTCATATCCATTCTGTAACCGTCGGCGGGGCCGTCCGTGTTTACCTGTTCCTAGCCCCAGGTTGGAGGTCAGGAGGGGGCAGCCGAGGCGGGGGAGGCGGCTATCGGGAGAGTCCGCGGCTCATGGCCATGAGCACGGCGACACCGGCCACATAGCCCGCCGTCAGGGCGGGGCCGACGGACAGGGCACCCACGGTCTTGAGCCAGAGGACCATCGCGGCGAAAACCGCGGTCGTCACGGCCAGCTGGACGGCGACCGCGACGCTCAGAGGCGTCGTGCGGTGGGCCTTGACCAGGACGCCGCGCTGATAGGAGAGGAAGGCTTCGATGAACGGGACGAGAACGAGGAGCATGCCGGGCAGGATGGAGAAGGCCGTGAGTTCCGGCGAGAGGCCCGATACCCGCCCGTACCAGATGCCGGCCAGGGGCGTAAAAACGACCGCGGCCAGGCCGGCCGTCGAGGCCGCCCCGGCCCAGAGCGTGAACCGTCCGAGGGCCCGGCGGTTCTCGCCTCCGTCGCCGACGAGCGCGATGACGACCTCCTGCATGGCGATGCCGGCCGTCCGGAAGACGAAGGCCAGTCCGACGATGACCGGCAGGACGGCCAGCGACTCGAGGGGCATGCGGCCGCGGGCGAGGAAGAAGGTCGTCAGCGGGTTGATGAAGAACGTCAGGACCGAGGTCAGAGCGAGCGGCGCGTAGAAGCGCACGACCCGGCGGGCGGTGAGCGCGTTGCCGAACACGCACTCCGACGGGTCCTGGCGGCACAGGCGCCGGACAGTCGACCGGGCCATGGCCCAGCTGGCCGCGCCTTCGGCGATGACGCCGGCGCCGAGGGCGGCCGCCCCGACGCTCGCGCCGGGCAGGCGGAAGACAAGGGCAAATAAGAGCCCGGTCGCGGCCATGGTCGTGAGCCGGATGACCGTCCCCCAGGTCACGGCCTGGGGGCGCCCGTGGCTGATGAGGATGCCCTGGTAGAAGCGCCGGAACCCGATGGCCCCCGGCCAGAGAACGAGGAATATCATCGACTGCCCGGCCAGCCGGGCCAGCTCCGGCGTGAGACCCATGATGCCGCGGGCTACGAGATCGAACACGGGCGGGATGATGAGGACGATCATGACCGCCGTGACGGCGCCGTTGAGGGCGTTCGAGAAGCGCCGCAGCTTCCGGTAGGCGACGCCGTCCCGGACCAGGGCGTTCGAAGCCGAGAGCATCATGATGATGGGCGATTCGATCATCATGGCCAGGGCCGTGGCCACGGCGAAGGCGGCCAGGTTCTCCTTGGGCGAGGCCAGCCGGGCGATGACGGCGGCCATGAACGGGCCTTCGGCGGCCATCATCAGCCACGTGGCCTCGAGCGGCAGCCAGAAGCGGGCGATGCGGCCCGCGGTCAGGGCGGCCGGCGGCGTCTCGTGCTGTCTCATGTTGATTAAGCGCCGTAGGATAGCACTTCCGCGCCCGCCGGGCAAACCGGGCGGGGATCCGGGGACATGTACCTGGTACGTGTCCCCCTTTTGACGCCCCGAGGCTCGTATTGCTTCGGCGCTGCCTCCTATGCTATATCACCCCGCGCGAAGGTCCCGATGAGCAAACCCATCCCCAAGGACGGCGTCCCCAGGGTGCCGCCGGAAGAGAAGCTCCGCGAGCTCGCGGCTCCGCATCGCGATGCCCTCGGCCGGGAAGCGCTCCTAAGCTTCGCCGCCCGCTGCGAGGGCCTGGGGCTCCGTTTCGCGGGCGACGAGCTCGTCATCCTCGCGGCCCTCGATACGCCGGCCAAGGTCCAGGGGTTCCTCGATAACCAGCTTTACTACAACGACGACCACGCCTCGGTTGACCAGGAAGAGACGGCCATGCCGCCGCGGCTCGTCCTGCGGACCGGCATGGCTCACTGCTTCGAAGGGGCCATGTTCGCCTATGCCGTGAACTTCCTGCACGGCCGCGAGCCGCGCTTGGTCATGCTCGAGGCCAGCCAGGACGCCGACCACAACCTCGTCGTCTGCCGCGATCCGGCGACGGGGCTCTTTGGCTCGAACGCCCAGTCGCGCTACCCGGGGCTCGTCGGCCGGCCCGCCGAATACCCGACGATCCGGGCCCTGGCCGAAAGCTACTTGCCGTTCTATTACAGCGACCGGACGCTCGACCCGGGAGACCTGACCCTGGTCGGCTTCTCGGACCCGATCGATCTCGCGGCCAAGTTCGGCCCGGCCTGGATGGGATCCACGGAGCCGATCTGGGATATCTACTACACTTATATCGATGCGGCGGTCCCCTTCCATTATTTCTTCAACGACCCTGGCGCGCCTCATCTCTACCCGGCCGTGCGGGCGCTCAAGGAGAACTGGGTCCGTCTCGACGGCGCGGGCGAGCCTTATGTCAGCCTGGGCGATCTTCCCCCGGGAGCCCGTGAGGCGCGGGAGGAGTTCTGGAAGGCCTATGATCCGGACAGGGACGGGCCGCGGCCGCGCGGCAAGGCCAAGGAGATCGAGCAGGCGTTCTTCCGGCTCACCGGCACGACGCCGATCGACCTCGACGACATCGCCTTCGACCTCCAATTCTACCTTGCCGCCGGCTACCGCATCGCCCAGCTCCTAAAACGGTGACACACAACTAAATACACTTAATTCATAGGGGCTGGGGCTCGCCGCGGGCAAATAACGCCGACGCGCCTTTAAACGGCTTGCCGAAAAAGAATAACGAATAATTTAGTGTATTTAGTTGTGTGTCACCGTTTCTGATAGTCCGGATAGGCCGGCTTCTTGTGCTTCGGGGGCGGATTCTTGGCCAGAAGGTCCATGGCCACCTCGACCGCCTTTTCGAGCTGAGGATCGCGTCCCGCTTTGACCGCGGCCGGGTCCAGGTCGACCTCGATGTCGGGATCGACGCCGTGATTCTCGACGTCCCAGGTCCCGTTGGGGTTCCAGAAGCCGCTCTGCGGCGCGCCGGTCATCCCGCCGTCCATCAGCATGGCCGCCCCGGCCATGCCGACCAGGCCGCCCCAGGTCCTCGTCCCCACGAGCGGGCCGATCCCGGCCGCCCGGAAGAGCCAGGGCATCATGTCGCCGCCCGAGCCGGCGTATTCGTTGATGATCATGACCTTGGGCCCGTAGATCGAGCCCACGGGAGTGATGTAGTCGGCCCCGTCGCGCGAGGCGAAATAGCCCATCAAGGGACGCCGCATGTAGTCGATGATGTAGTCGGCGATCAGCCCGCCGCCGTTGAAACGCTCGTCGATGACCGCGCCTTCCTTGCCGACCTGGGCGAAGTAGTAGCGGTTGAAGTTGGTGAACCCGCCTTCGGCCGTGTCCGGCAGCCAGACATAAGCCAGCTTCCCGCCGCTCAGCTTGTCGACCTTGCGGCGGTTGTCCTCGACCCAGGCCAGATTTCGCAGCCCGCCTTCGCTCGCGACCGGGACCACCGTGACTTCACGGGCGCCCTTGCCGTCGGCCGCCGGCCCGACCTTGATGACCGTCTGTTTGCCGGCCGTGGCTTCGAACGGCTTGTAGACCTCCTCGGCGGCCGTGACCTCCCGCCCGTTGACCGCCAGCAGGTATTCCCCGGCCTTGACGTTGACGCCGGGCTGGGTCAGCGGCGCCAGCAGCTGCGGGTTCCAGTTCTCGCCGTCATAGATCCGGGCGAAGCGGTAGCGGCCGTTCTCGATCGTGTAGTCGGCCCCCAGGAGCCCGCCCCCGACCCGCTTCACCTCGGGCATGTCCCCGCCGCCGACGAAGACGTGGCCGCAGGTCAGCTCGCCCAGCATCTCCTCGAAGAGATAGTTCAGGTCCTGGCGGCTGGCGACCGCTTCGAGATAAGGCGCGTACTTCTTTTCGGCGGCCGCGAGATCGAGGCCGTGGTGATCGGGATCATAAAAGAAATCCCGCTCGATCCGCCAGGCCTCGCGGTACATCTGCCTCCACTCGACGAGCGGCTCGACGTAGACTTCCATGTCGGCCGTCTTCAGAACGCCCTTGCCCGGCTCCGCCGGCCCGGCCGTTCCGGCGATCAGCCATTGCGGCCCTTGCCGGACCAGGATCTTCTCGCCCGTGGCCGAGATGACGAATCCGGTGACGTTGTCCATGAACTTTTCGAACTTGCGCGCGCTCAGGTCGAACTTGTGGAGCACGGGCGGCTGGGACACTCCGGACGACGCCTCCGGCACCTGCGACCCCTCGCGGATGAAGAGGACGCCCTCTTTGCCCGCCTCGAGGCCGACGTAGTTCTTGGCCGGAATGGGCAGGGCCAGGATGCGCTGGCCGATCCCCTCGAGGTCGATGACGACCTTCTCCGGCTCTTTCGCCGCCTCCCTCTCTTTGTCCTTATCCTTGTCCTTGTCTTTCGTCTCGGTCGCAGGCTTCTTGGCGTCTTCCGGCTCCTTCGGTTTCTCGTCGTCGCTTTCGGGCGCGAGGGGCGACGGCAGGTCCTTCTTCAGGACCGCGACGTAGATCGACCGCGTGATCGGCCGGTCCATGCTGGCCATGTTCAGCCAGCCCGGGGTCAGTCCGACGTCCGTGCTGGCCGAGAAGAAGAGATGCTTCCCGCCCTTGTCGAAGACCGGGAAGCGGGCGTCGCTCATCCCGTCCGTGACCTGGGACGCCTTGGCCGTTTCGAGTGAGTAGACGAAGACGGCGAAGATGTGGCTCTTGAGCTGCTTGGAATAGGTCAGCCAGCGGCTGTCCGGGGACCAGCCGAACTCGAAATCGACCCGGGGATTGAAATAATAGGTCGTGTCGACCTTGACCGGCGCCCCCTTGGCGAGATCGACGTACCAGAGCGTCAGCCGCTTGTCGTTGAAGGCGATCTTCTTGCTGTCGGGCGACCAGAGCGGCCGGTAGAAGAAGGACGGCGGTTCGCCGAGCTGGATCTTCTTCACCGGCTCCTTGCCGGCCTGGTCGCGGATGTGGAGGGCGTATTCGCCCGACTCGTCCGAGAAATAGGCGATCGACTTGCCGTCCGGCGACCACGACGGGTCGCGCTCCGTGACGCCCGTCGTTTTGGTCAGGTTGCGGATGTCGCCCTTCTCGGCCGGGACGGTCAGGATCTCGCCGCGGGCCTCGAAGACTGCCCGGGCCCCGTTCGGGGAGACCGCGGCCGACGAGACGCGCGAGCCGACCTTGACGTAGCGCGGCCGGACCTCGGGAAGATCGCTGGCTAGAGAAACGGAGACCGGCCGGGCCTGGCCCGTGGCCGGGTCGAAGAGATGGAGAGCGCCGAACTGCTCGACGACGATCCCGCCGGGGCCGGCCGCGGCCGACTTGAAATCGAGCCCCGCATTCGCGAGCGCGCGCTCGACCTTCTTAGTGGCGAGATCGTAGACGAAGAGCGCCACGGGGCCTTCCCGGTCGGACAGGAAGTAGACCCTGTCGCCGATCCACATCGGGTTCGAATCGTTGGAGTTCGCGCGGGGGATCTTCTCGACCTTGAGATCGGTGAGTGAGACGATCCAGATGGGTGTCGTCTGGCCGCCGCGATAGCGCTTCCAGGCCGCCTGCCACTGCATGGTCGGGACATAGGCCAGCCGCTTCCCGTCGGCCGAGAACGAGGCCGAGACGGCCGTCGGGAGCGGCAGCTCTTCGGGGAAACCGCCGTCGACGCCGACGGTGAAGAGCGTCGGAAGTCCCTGGGGGTTCGACCGCCCCGACCGGAAGACGATCTTCCGGCCGTCGGGCGTCCAGCCGGCGGCCTCGTCGGCGCCGGGATGGTGCGTGATCCGCCGGGGAATGCCGCCCGCGGCGGGGACGACATAGACGTCGGTGTTCCCGTCGTATTGTCCTGTGAAGGCGATCGAAGCCCCGTCCGGAGAGAAGCAGGGGTCGCCTTCGATGCCGGCCCCTGTCGTCAGGCGATCGGCCGGCCCCCCGTCGCGGGGCGCGAGCCAGAGGTCGCCCGCGCAGGCGAAGACGATCGACGTGCGGCTGATCGACGGGTGCTGGGCCAGGAGCGGCTTGTCGGCCGCCGCGAGACCCGCGCCCGCCGTGAGCGCCGCGAGCATGATGACCAAGAGCCCGATGACCTTGCTTTGGATCCTCATCTTGACCTCCCGGCCGGCCGCCCGGCCTTATTGGATTCCCGCCGCGTCCTTGATGAACGCGCCGATATCCGCCTTGAGCTTGGCGTGCGACGGCTTGTGAATATACATCATGTGGCCGGCCTCGTAGTAGCCCATCTTGACGCGGTCCTTGAGGTCGCCCGCGAGGTCGGTCTGGGAGAACGTGTATTCGGTGGCGAAGAACGGCGTCGCGCCGTCGTAGTAGCCGTTGGCCACGAAGACCTTGAGGAACTGGTTGGCGGCCATGGCCCCGCGCAGGGTCTCCGCGGTGTTGAGATACTGGTTCTCGACATTGCCGTAGCTCCAGGGGCGGACGTCGCCCGAGACGGCGTACGGCGTATCGTTCTTGTACTTGAGCTCGCCCCGGACATAGCTGTTGAGGGCCGCCGGGAACGGGCCGCTGATCACCGCATTCGACGGGTCGAACTCGTTCGTCTCGCCGGCGGCGTCGAGGTCGAAGCCCTTGAACCGGCCGTCGAGCCGGCCGATCGTGCGGCGGTCCGCGCGGAGGAGCTCCTTGGTGAACCGGCCGAGCGAGATGCGCAGGTTGGCGTCGGCGATGAATCCCGGCTCGAGCCCGGTGTAGCGCGCGATCTTGCGGACGACCGCGTCCCTGGCCGCCGGGTCGAGCGTGTTCCCTTTGAGCAGGGCCAGGCCGTATTCTTCGAGGGCGAAGGCCCGGGCTTCGACGAGGACCGCCGTGAGGTCCTTGGCCTGGAGGTCCGCCGGGAGCTTCTTGTGATACCAGGCGTCGGCCGTGTAGGTGGGCAGGAAGAGCATGTAGGCCATGTCGTTCATCGGCGCGAACCGGGCCGTCTGGAAGTTGAGTATGGCCGAGATGAGGACGATGCCGTTGAGGTAGAGGCTCGCCGCCCGCCCCTGGAGGTACCCGGCGAGGCCGGCCGACCGCGGCGTGCCGTAGCTTTCGCCGATGAGGAACTTCGGCGAGGCCCAGCGCTCTTGGCGGGTCGTGAACAGGCGGATGAAATCGCCGACGGCGGCGACGTCCTCGACGTAGCCGTAGAACTGGGACGGGTTCTCGCCGGGGACGGCCCGGCTGTAGCCGGTGCCGACGGGATCGATGAAGCAGAGGTCGGTCACGTCGAGGAGCGTGTTCTCGTTGTCGACCAGCCGGCCGGGAGGTCCGGGAAGGGCGTTGCCGTCGTCGGCGAGAAGGACCTTGCGCGGCCCGAAGGCGCCCATGTGGAGCCACACCGAGGCCGATCCGGGGCCGCCGTTGTAGACGAAGGCGATCGGCCGCTGGACCTTGTCCTTGACGTCATCGCGGAAATAGGCCGTGAAATAGACGTTGGCCCGCGGCCGGCCGTCGTCGGCCTTGAGGAGGAGCGTTCCGGCGACGGCGGTGTAGGGGAGGGGCTTGCCGCCGACGGTGATGACGTGGCTCGTCGTCGAGACGTTCTCGTCGGGGAGGTTGAGGTTCTCTTTCGGCGCCGGCTTGGCCCCGGGGGCCTGGGCGGCGGGCGGTCCTTGGACGAGCGCCGGGTCGCGCCGCCCCTGGGGCGGCTGGGCGAGGGCGGGCAGAGCGAGCGAGAGGGCGACAAGGGCGATGAGCAAAACGCGGGGGATCGATCGTTCGGCGGGAGAGGGCATGTCATCCTCCTGGGGCGGATATGGGGCGAATGATACACCCTCTTTTCGGTGACACACAACTCAATACACCTAATTTCGGTTTGATTTCAAATGAAAGGTCCCCCGGCCGCAAAGGCCCTGGCGCTTTTTGGGAATTAAGTGAATTGAGTTGTGTGTCACCGAATTAAAAGGCGAGGCCGGCGCCGACCCCGAAGACGATCCGCCTCGACCCGTAGGTCATCTCGTAGCCGGGGAACGAGGAGGTCGATGGCACGGCCGCCGCGTAGCGGACGAAGAGATCGAACGACAGATCGCTCACCCTCTCGCCGTCCCCCCAGACCGAGAACAGCGGGCCCTCGTAGCCGAAGCCGAGCGAATAGATGTTGCGGTCGAGATCGGGATAGACCGGGGTCTGCCCCGACTCCGCGACCGATTTGGGCCGCCGGGAATAGCCGGCCCGCACGGCGAGATGGCGCAGGGGCCGGTATTCCAGGCCGGCCTTGACGGTCGTCGTGTCCCGGAGCCCCAAGGTCACGCCCTGGGTCCCGTAATCCGGCACGATGCCGTAGAACTCCCGGTAGACGGAGGTAAAATCCGGATTGAGGTCGCCGCCTTCGTTCGCGGACACGAAGGTCCAATCGCCGAACTCGCTCCAACCGTCCCATTGGACGTCGACGTACAGGGACACGCGCGTCAGCGGGGTGAGCGCGAAGCCGACAACGAGCTCGTCGGGGAACTTCAGCTCGCCGGTCACGTTCTGCTTGGCATAAAAGAGATCCATGAGGCTGCCGACCGTGCGGGTCCCCTGGTTGGGATCGAGGATCCTCTCGTCGGGGGCGAGCGGGTTCCGGATGAAATCGTTCGTGCCCGAGTATTCCATGGCCAGGCCCCGCTGATACCTCGCTCCGACCTGGAGGGCCGGAACGATCTTCCACATCACCCCGGCCACGAAGCTGAGGCCGCTGCCGCGCAGCCGGTGGACGCTCTCAACTTCGTGTTCGAGCGTGAGCGACAAGCCTTCGTAATCGAAGGGGATGACGTGCCGCCAGCGAAGGTTCGACGACACCACGTCGACCCCGGCGCTCAGGGCCAGGCCCTTTACGAACTCGACCGACAGGGCCGACCGGAAATAGAGCGAGGCGAGCTCGTTCCTTTGACAGACCGGCTCCCCGACCCAGCCCGGCGACCAGAACGACTCGAAGTTGTAGGGAAAGAACAGTCCCGTGGCCAAGGTCACCCGCTTGGCCGGCTGCCAGGACGCGCTGACCGCGCCCATGAACTCGCCGGGCTCGGACCGGTACCGGCGGCCGGCGGCGGGCCAGTCCGCGGTCAGCTGTCGCTTGCCGAAAGCGATATTGGTCTTGAGACGGAACTCCCCCAGGAAAGCAAGTCCGGCCGGGTTGTAGAAGAGAGCCGAAGCGTCGTCGGCGAGGGCCGTGAAAGCACCGCCCAGCGCCGCGGCCCGGGCGCCGGGCTCGTAGAAACGGAAATCATCGGCCTCGAGCCGGGGAGGTCCGACGAGCGAAATACAGGTCAGGGCCAGCGTCAGGGTCAGGGTCAGGACGGTGATGCGGGAGAGCTTGGCACGAAGCATGCCGGCTATCTTACCACTCGAATGCGGGAATGAAAAGGGAAGGGATTTGACAAAGGGGGATCGAGGCCCGATAGTGTCCTTATCGGAGCCGTAATGCCACGCCGGGCCTTCTTCGCCTTGACCCTTGTCGCCTTCGCGGCCGCGGCGGGAGGAACCCCCCAGGCGCCCGCCCGGGCTCCCCGGGCCTCCATTCAGCACGAGGTCAGCGTGACCTTGAAGCTCATCCAGGTCTTCGTCACCGACGCGAAAGGGAAGCCCGCCCTGGACTTGGAGAGGTCCGATTTCTCCCTCTATGACAACGGCGCGCTCCAGACGATCACCGATTTCGAGAGCCATGTCCTGACCGTCCCGGCCGCCGGACGCCTCGAGCCCACGCCCGCGCCCGCTCCGGCGCCCGCTCCGGCGCCCGCCCCTCTCTTGAGCCGCAAGTTCTTCTTCATCGTCGACTACGTCCGGAACGACCTCGAAGGGGTCATGAAGGCGCGCAACGCCGTCCTCGAGTTCCTGGATAAGACCATCCGGCCCGGCGACGAGGTCTCTCTTTACACCCTGTCCTCGGTCAGCGGATTGACCCTTCACGAATATCTCACCGCGGACCACGACAAGCTCAGGCGGAGGCTCAAGAAGCTGCGGGACGCGCCCGGCATCACGCCGGTCGGGGGCCAGAGCACGGGGGCAGAGGAACCCATGGGCATGGAGCTCATGAACGCCGAGATCTTCGGCCGCCACGGCGGCCACAGCGGGACCGGGAACCGGAATCATTTCGCCGAGATCGCGGCCTGGGCCAAGTCCCTGCGGACCGTTCCCGGCCAGAAGAACGTCATCCTCTTCTCCCGGGGTTTCGGGGGCGCCGTCATCCGGCCCGGCGACTCCGGGAACTCGCTGTTCCGGCTGATGGCCCGCGAGCTGGCCACGGCCAACGCGCCCGTCTTCACCGTCAACACCACGACCGGCGTCGCGGACAAGATCGCCCAGGGCGTCTTCCCCGAGCTGTCGCTCGACGCCCTCTCCCAGATGACGGGCGGGAGGCACTTCCCGGACGTCAACTTCTACGCCCGGATCGCGGACGACATCCGGGACGCGACCACGAACTACTACGTCCTCGGCTATTATGTCCCCGAGGCCTGGGACGGCAAGTTCCACGAGGTCAAGGTCGAGGTCGCCAAAAAAGGCTACGCGATCCACGCCCAGCGCGGCTATTTCAATCCCGTCCCGTTCGCGGAGCTGTCGCCCGTCGAAAAGCACCTCAAGCTGATCGAGGTGGCCCTGGGCGTCACGGCTTCCGAAGCGCGGGATATGGATTTCCCGATGACCGCCGTGCCGTTCGGCGCGGGCCCGACGGTCGAGGTCCTTCTCCTCTCCGAGCTTTCGGTCCCGGCGGTCCGGGCGGCCGTCGGCGACCGGACCGAGATCATCAGCCTCATCCTCGACGAGAACAAGGCCATCGTCGACGGCAAAAGGGCCGAGATCGACTGGGCCGGTCTCCGGCCGGGGACGGTCTACGAGTACGCCGCGGCCGGCCTCGTGCCGGGCCGGTACGAATGCCGGACCGTCGTCAGGAACCTCGATAACGGAAAAGCGGCGGTCGGCGCGTGCGCGGTCGACGTCGCGGCGGCCGCCGCCGAAGGGCCTTCGATCCTCCCCCCGCTCCTCCTCGTCCGGGGCGCGGGCGCCCAATATCTCAACCTGGCGGAAACCGGGATCTCCTCGGCGGTCCCGTTCCTCGGCAATGAGTATGTTCCGCTCGTCGGCGAGCTCGAACCGGGCGCGACATCCCTTTGGGCCGCTTTGAAGTGTCTCTGGCGGGGGGAAAGGGGCGGCGACAAGGGCCTTTCCGCGACACTCCGGCCCGAAGGAAGCGATGAGGAGATCGAGCTCGCGGCCGAGCTTCTCACCGCCTCCAGCGCGGAGGACGCGGACCTCTATCTCCTCGCCTTCGAGCTCCCCCCGCTTCCTCCGGGGCGCTACAGGCTCGTGATCCAGGCCGTGGACGACGAGACGGGCGCGAAGACGGCGACCGCTTCGGCCTGGTTCTCGGTTCGCCCGAGGTGATGGAGCGGAATGAAGGATCCGGGCCCCTATCCTTTTCTCGCCCTGGCCGCGCTCTCCGTTGTTGCCCTGATCGCGCCGGAGGCAGTCGGACAGAGTTCCCAGCGCACCGCCCCCGTCAAGCCCACGCCTCAGGGAGCGGATCTCCAGCACGAGGTCATCGTCACCCTGAAGCTCATCCAGGTCTTCGTCACGGACGCCGAAGGGAAGCCGGTCCTGGACCTGGAGAGGTCCGACTTTGTCATCACTGACAACGGCAAGCCCCAGACGATCACGGACTTCGAGAGACACGTCGAGGGCCCGACGGCGCTCGAGAAACTGGCGCCGGCGCCGTCGAGTCCCCGTGAAGCCGCTCCTCTAATGAGCCGCAAGTTCTTCTTCATCATCGACTACATCAGGAACGACCGCAAGGGCGTCATGAAGTCGCGGGACGCAGTTCTCGAGTTCATGGGCACGAAGGTCCGGCCGGACGACGAGATCGCCCTGTACATGCTGTCCTCGATGAGCGGGCTGACTCAGCTCGAGTATCTGACGAGGGACCACGACAAGATCAGAGGCAAGCTCAAGAAGGTCTGGGACTTCGTGGGCGGCGGACAGGAGAGGCCCTCAAATTATTTACCCTTTCCTCTGCCCCCGGCCCCGGCCCAGTCTCAGCCAGCGCGGGACGGCGTCGAACTCAAGGGAAAAGGGCTCCTCGACTCCGACGCCTTCATGGCCGCCGTCGACGGGCACGCCGGCTCCGATGTCAGGCATCAGTTCTTGCAGATTGCGGACTGGGCCACGGCCCTCGCGACGATCCCCGGCCAAAAGAACATCGTCCTGTTCACCCGGGGCTTCGGATCAGGCGTTTTCAATCCGGGAAGCGCCACGCACCCTCTGTTCCAAACGATGGTCCGCCAGTTGGCGTCGGCCGCCGTGGCCGTGTTTTCGATCGACACCAACACCGGACCTGGCGTCTCAACCACGGAGGCCTCCCTGGATCATCTCTCGCGGGCGACCGGGGGTCAATATTTTCAGAACGTCCTTGATCATGCCCGGATCGCCGCCGGGATCCAGGCCGCCACGTCCAACTATTACGTCCTCGGCTACGCCATCCCGGCCTCCTGGGACGGGAAGTACCACGAGATCAAAGTCGAGGTCAACAAACCGGGGTATGCGGTCCACGCCCAGAAAGGCTATTTCAATCCTCTGCCGTACGACAAGCTTTCGCCGATCAGGAAGCACCTTCACCTCCTCAATGTGGTCTTGGGCGAAGCGGCCGCCGCAT
>Ga0209706_10001670_pt1 | contig 12607 bp, 8 predicted proteins | sample PPLLaktember2015_6_FD_187263 | JGI IMG/M metagenome (GOLD analysis project Ga0209706, IMG submission 187263) | Freshwater sediment microbial communities from Prairie Pothole Lake near Jamestown, North Dakota, USA - PPLs Lake P8 Core (1) Depth... | ecosystem: Environmental > Aquatic > Freshwater...
GCACTGCTGCGCGCCCGCATCCTGTACCGAGACCAGGCCTTCCGAGAATCCCGGCAACCGCTCCACCGACACCGGCGTGTCCAAGAGCAGCGCATCGTCGCCCAAGCAGCGTGCCTTCAGGCCCGCATCGGCGAGCTTCGCCAGAATGGCTTCCGGCTTTGCCCGCCGCCGATTGACGCGCAGGCACATCGGCGGGTGCATGTTGCCCGCCTCGAGGATGGATTGCCAGTGGAGCACGTGATCGCGCCGCAGGATTTCGATCCACCAGCGGGGATGCTGGTAGCGCGCTTCGTCTTCGGCCGCGATGCGCTCCTCTAGCGCGGTACGCCCGCGCAGGTAAGCACGCAGCAGGGCATTTACATAGCCACGCGCCTGCCACTGTTCGAGCAAGGCGCAGGCGCGTACGGCTTGATCCACGACTGTGTACTCGGCATAGCGGCCGCTTTCAAGCGCGTACAGCGCACACCAGAGCAGTGCCTGCACGTGCGGCGGCGTGGCGCCCTTGCGCGACAGGGCATCAACCAGAAACTGCACTCTGCCGTATCGACGTAGCGTGCCGTAGCACAGATCCGTGAGCGCGCCCTGCGCGGTGCGGCGCTCGATTGCCTGATCGAGACTGCGCCCTGCGGCGACGCTCGCGATCGCGCGCGCAGCCTCCGCAAGCGCCGGCGCGAGTGCGGCCGAGGACTTCATTGGAGCCGCTCTCCCGGGGGAATTGGACAACCGCGCAGGAATTCGGCGGCGGCGAGCCGCTTGCCACCCGAGCGTTGCAACTCGGTGACGAGCAACGAATCCTCGCCACAGGCCACGAGCACGCCTTCGCGGCCCGATGCCATTACGGACCCGGGGACTCCGCGCTGGATGCGCTGCTGGGCGCACCATATCTTGAGGGTTTCGCCGCGAAGCCGCGCCACGGCGCCAGGCGCCGGACGCAACGCGCGAACCAGCCGTTCTATGTCCGAAGCGGGACGCTGCCAATCGATCTGCGCCTCCCGCTTTTCGAGCTTGCGTGCGTAGGTCACGCCGCATTCGGGCTGTGGCACGGCGCGCAATCGTCCCGCGGCGGCATCCGCGAGCACGTCGACGATCATGCGTGCCCCCAGCACCGCCAGCTTGTGGTGCAACGACTGCGCGTCGTCGTCCGTAGAAATGCCCACTCGTTCCTGGGACAGCATGGGCCCAGTATCGAGACCTGCATCCATGCGCATGAGTGTGATGCCGGTCTCCCGGTCGCCAGCGAGCAGGGCCCGCTGAATCGGCGCCGCGCCGCGCCAGCGCGGCAGCAGGGAGGCGTGGATGTTGAGCGCACCACCGGATGGGATATCGAGCACCGCCTGGGGCAGGAGTAGCCCATAGGCGGCCACGATCATGAACTCCGGTTTGGCAGCCGCGATTCGGGCTTGCGCGGCAGGATCCCGCAGCGTCGCGGGCTGCAGCACTTCTAGGCCACGCGCGTCCGCCAGTTTCTTGACCGCGCTTCGCGACGGCAGCATGCCGCGTCCGGCCGGTCGGTCGGGTTGCGTGAGGACCAACGGAACCACGTGCCCCGCATCGAGCAGAGCGGCGAGTGCGCGCTCTGCGAATTCTGGGGTACCCGCGAAGACGAGGCGCAGGAAGGTACTAGGCGCCCGCGAACGAGCGCCTCAGGCGCTCTTGCGCAGCTGCTTGGCGAGCTTTGCGCGCACCCGCTGCTGCTTGAGCTGCGAGAGGTGTTCGACGAACACCTTGCCTTTGAGGTGATCCATTTCGTGCTGGATGCAAACCGCCAGTAAGCCCTGCGCCTCTAGCGTGAACGGATTGCCGTTCTGATCGTAGGCGCGCACCTTGACGCGCTCCGCACGCTCAACGATGTCATAGACGCCTGGCACGGAAAGACAGCCTTCCTCGATGTCGGAGATTCCAGACGCTTCCACGATCTCGGGATTCACCAGGACCACCAGCGAATCCTGCCGCTCAGAGACATCGACGACGATCACTTGCTTGTGTATATCGACCTGGGTTGCCGCCAGCCCCACCCCTGGGGCGGCGTACATGGTCTGGGCCATATCCTGCACGAGCCTTTTCAGCGCCTCGTCGAATACCGTGACCGGGGCAGCCGTCTTGTGTAGGCGGGCGTCAGGGTAACGCAGTATGTTCAGCAGGGCCATCGGAAAGGCAAATAGCGTTGCAAATTGAATAAATTAGATGCAGAATCTAAAGCACCGGTTAAACACTTGGCCGTTTGTGCTACATTTGGATGGCAAAGGGGCTTTTCAAGCCAGCCCGGGAACTCGGATAAGGTTCGGGGGCACCATGCACGACCAATTGCGTAAGTCTATCACAGCGCTCGTTTTTGCCCTGTCCGGCCTGGTCTCGATCACGGCCCTGGCGCAGATTCCGCAGACCCCCCTCGCGTTCAAAACGGATGCTCCGGATCGCTATGTCGTTGTACGGGGCGACACCCTGTGGGGCATCTCGGAGCGCTTCACGGATTCGCCGTGGCGCTGGCCCGAGATCTGGAACTTCAATCGCGAGCAAATCCGCAACCCGCACTGGATTTACCCGGGTGACGTGATCCTGCTCGATCGCGTGAGCGGTACATTGTCCATCGCGGGCTCGGACGGCAGACCTTCGGGTCCAGCGGGTACTGCAGGCTCCGAGGCCGGCGACCGTGGTGCAGCAGGCCAGCGCGGCCTCGACGCGGGTGGCGTCGTGGGTACGGTAAAACTCTCGCCGCGCATCCGCGCCGAATCCTCTGCGCGCGATGCGATCCCGAGCATTCCGCCGAGCGCCATCGAGCCGTTCCTGTCTCGACCCCTGGTTATCGAGCCCGACGGGCTGGACAACGCGCCGACCATCATCGCCACAGAAGAAAATCGCGTCATCATCGAAGCAGGCAACCGCGCGTACGTGCGCGGCATGGCGGATTCCAAGGAAGAGAATTGGTTCGTCTATCGTCGCGGCAAGGCACTGGTCGATCCAGACACCAATGTCACCCTCGGATACGAGGCCATTTACCTTGGCACCGCGCGTGTAACACGCACGGGCGACCCATCCACCGTCCAGCTTACAACCGTAACCCAGGAAGTCGGCACAGGCGACAAGCTGCTTCCCGTGGGCGTTCCGGAGGTCCCGAAGTACGCGCCGCATGCGCCCGCTGTCTTTATGCAGGGCCGCGTCATCGGCATCTACGGCGGCCTTGGCAAAGTGGGCGAGGCAGGCCCGCAATCGATCATCACCTTGAACCGGGGTCGTGCCGACGGCGTCGAAGTCGGTCACGTATTTGCGCTCTACCGTCCGGGACCGCTCATCGCGGATGCATCGGCCAGGACCAGCGGCAAACCGATGACCTTCAAGCTGCCCGACGAGCGCTACGGGCTCGCGTTCGTGTTCCGTATTTACGATCGGGTTTCGTACGCTCTGGTCATGCGCATATCCCGGCCGGTCAACCCGCTGGATGTCATCCAGACACCCTGACCGAGCCTTCGTCGGGGGCCGATCGTCAGGCATTGTGCCCCCCGAATGACCGTCGAACCGGGTCTGGCGGGCTGGTTGCAGCTCACCCTTACGCCAGGCCTCGGCGCCACTTCAATCCGCAACCTGCTCGGCAGGTTCGGTCTACCTGAAAGCGTTCTTTCCGCGCCGAGCAAACAGCTCGAGAGCGTCGTTGGGTCCGCGGCAGCCGCTCTCCTGCGATCCAAGGAAACTGCACCCGCGGTGGAGCGCGCCCTACGCTGGGCCGAGGCGCCTAGCCATGCGGTGGTCACCCTGGCCGACACTGTTTATCCCGGCCTGCTGCTGGAGATTCCTGACCCTCCCGCGCTGCTTTACGCCGTGGGCAGGCTCGAACTGCTCGCGCGCCCTGCCCTGGCGATCGTGGGCAGCCGCAATGCCACAGCACAAGGCGCGCGCAATGCCGAGCAGTTCGCCCGGGCATTCAGCGAAGCCGGGTTTGCGATCGTTTCGGGACTCGCCATGGGCATAGATGCCGCGGCACATTGCGGCGGCCTTGCGGCTCAAGGTTCGACCATCGCCGTTCTCGGCACGGGTGTGGACGTCGTCTATCCGCGACAGAACGCGGAGCTGGCGGCTCGAATCGCCCAATCAGGGCTGCTACTGTCGGAGTTCCCGCTAGGCAGCACCGCCGTCGCGCACCACTTCCCGCGTCGCAACCGATTGATCAGCGGCCTTGCGCAGGGTTGCCTGGTGATCGAGGCCGCCCTTGCGTCGGGCTCGCTCATCACCGCACGCGCCGCGCTGGAGCAAGGGCGCGAAGTGTTCGCGGTGCCGGGGTCCATCCACTCGCCGTTGTCCAAGGGCTGCCATGCGCTCATCAAGCAGGGCGCCAAGCTTGTCGAGTCGGCAGAGGACGTGCTTACCGAGCTCGCGGCGTTCCGCACCCCCGGTGCGCAGCGTGGGCACAAGTCACCCGTGGCGGACCAGAACGAAGAAACGTTGCTTCCGCTTCTGGGTTTCGATCCCGTGGATATCGATTCTCTGTGCACGCGGACAGGATTGTCCGCGGAGCAGGTCAGCGCCGGCCTGCTGCGGCTTGAACTCGCCGGACAAGTGGCCGCGCTTCCCGGAGGCATGTATCAACGGCTTGACTGAGGTTCACCCAGGAGAACAACAATATGTTCGAGATCCTCGTTTTCGTGTTCGAGAACTGCCAGCAAGCCGATGTCTCGCAGGACCCCGAGCGGGTCGCGCGCAAGTTGTCTGCCGCAGGGTTCGACGACGTTGAGATCAGCGCCGCGCTGACCTGGCTTGCGGGCGTGGCGCGCGCGCCGCAGCGTTCGCTCGCGCCCTTGCCGGAACGCAGCACGGCGTTTCGCATGTATGCGCCGAAGGAGCTCGCCGTGCTCGACGTCGAGTGCCGGGGTTTCCTCATGTACCTGGAGCACTCCGGCATCCTCTCTCCGCAGGATCGCGAGCACATCATCGAGCGCGCCCTGGCCGCGGCCGGCGAAGCTCTTTCGCTCGATCAGCTGAAGCTGATCGTTCTCATGGTTCTGTGGCACCAGCAAGCCCCGGCGAGCCAGCTGGTCGCGGAGGAGCTGCGTACGGCCAGCGGGTCGCGCCGGCCCAGTTGAGGGCGCCGTGCGCGCACGCGCGCGCGCGTAGGAAACCGGGATTGGTTGAAAGGGCGCGATCTTTGCGGGTATCCTCTGCGGCCTTTCGCACCCCATGACCAAGAAACTCATAATCGCCGAGAAGCCTTCCGTCGCCGCGGACATCGCGCGCGCGCTGGGTGGATTCACGCGCAGCAACGACTTCTTCGAGAGCGACGACTATGTCCTGTCCTCCGCGGTCGGCCACTTGCTCGAGCTCGCAGTGCCGGAGGAGTACGAAGTCAAGCGCGGCAAGTGGTCGTTTGCCAATCTTCCCGTCATTCCGCCGCGTTTCGAGCTGGCGCCGATCGAGCGTGGCGCGGAGCGCCTCAATCTGCTGCTACGCCTGCTCAAGCGAAAGGACGTCGACGCCCTGATCAACGCGTGTGACGCCGGGCGCGAGGGCGAGTTGATCTTCCGCTACATCGTGCAGCATGCGCGCGCCAAGAAACCCATACAGCGCTTGTGGTTGCAGTCCATGACGCCGGCTTCGATACGCGACGGCTTCGACAAGCTGCGCGCCGACAAGGACTTGATGCCTCTCGCCGACGCGGCCAAGAGCCGCTCGGAGGCGGACTGGCTGGTGGGCATCAATGGAACGCGCGCCATGACCGCGTTCAATTCCAAGGAAGGCGGCTTCTACCTCACGACCGTGGGCCGGGTACAGACGCCAACGCTGACCATCTTGGTCGAACGTGAGGAGCGGATACGTGAATTCAATCCTCGGGACTACTGGGAGGTCCACGCGCGCTTCGGCGCCAAGGGGGGCGAGTACCCGGGCCGATGGTTCGATCCGGAGTTCAAGAAGGACGACGACGGCGAGCGCAAGCCCGAGCGCCTCTGGAAGGCCGAGTCCGCGCAGGCGGTCGTCGCCGACTGCACCGGCAAGCAGGGTCGCGTCAGCGAGGAAACCAAGCCGACGACGCAGCTGTCGCCGCTCCTGTTCGACCTGACGAGCTTGCAGCGCGAGGCGAACGGTCGCTTCGGCTTTTCTGCGCGTGGCACGCTGGCGCTGGCGCAGTCGCTGTACGAAAGACACAAGGTCCTCACCTATCCGCGTACCGATTCCCGGGCCCTGCCCGAGGACTATGTCGGCACGGTGAAGAAGACCATGGACATGTTGACGGGAGACCGCGAGTACGCCCCCTTCGCCAAAGCGGTGTTGAAGAATGGCTGGGTCAAGGCCAACCGCCGCATTTTCGACAACAGCAAGATCTCCGACCACTTCGCCATCATTCCCACATTGCAGGCGCCGAAGAATCTGAACGAGGCTGAGCGCAAGCTCTACGACCTGGTGGTCCGGCGCTTCCTTGCAATCTTCCATCCGGCGGCAGAGTTCCTGCAGACCACGCGCATCACCCAGGTCGCCGAGCACCGTTTCCGCACGGAAGGCAAGGTGCTGCAGAGCCCGGGATGGCTCGCGGTATACGGCCGTGCCGCGCAGGAGGAGAACGAGAACCTGCCACCGATCGTGAACGACGAAAGGGTGGCCACGCTCGAGGTAGTTGCCAACGCGCTGCAGACCAAACCCCCCGCGCGCTACAGCGAAGCCACGCTGCTTTCAGCCATGGAAGGCGCCGGTAAGCTGATCGAAGACGACGAGCTGCGCGAGGCCATGCAGGCCAAGGGCCTCGGCACGCCGGCGACTCGCGCAGCCATCATCGAGGGCCTGATCCGGGAGGAGTACGTGCACCGCAACGGCCGCGAACTGGTGCCCACGCCGAAGGCCTTTTCGCTCCTTTTTGCGCTCAGGCATTTCGGTGTCACTGAGATCACCTCGCCCGAGTTGACCGGCGACTGGGAGCACAAGCTCAAGCAGATGGAGCACGGCCAGCTCAAGCGCGAAGAGTTCATGGAGCACATCGAGCAGGTCACACGAGACCTGGTCGAAAGGATCAAGCATGGCGATATCCCGGACACCGCCTTCGCCACGGTCCCTGCGCCGTGCCCGAAGTGCGGCGGCACGGTGCAGGAGAACTATCGCAAGTTCCGGTGCCAGGACTGCGATTTCTCGCTGTGGAAAGTCACCTCGGGACGCGAGTGGTCTCCCGAGGAGGTGGCCGAGCTACTGCGCAACCGGTTCGTCGGGCCCCTGACCGGGTTTCGCAGCCGCATGGGCAAGCCTTTCTCTGCCGGCATGCGCCTGAATAACGAGTTCCGTGCGGAGTTCGATTTCGGACAGGGCAGCGCCTCCGGGGATGGCGAGGCCGCGCCCGATTTCTCCGCTCAGGAAAGCGTTGGTGCCTGCCCGAAGTGCGGCGCGCGCGTCTTTGAGCACGGCGTCGCGTACGTGTGCGAGAAGTCCGTGGGCGCCGAGCGCAGCTGTGATTTCCGCACTGGCAAGATAATCCTGCAACAGCCGGTCGAGCGCGAGCAGATACTCAAGCTGCTGGCGTCGGGACGCACCGACCTTTTGTCACGTTTCATCTCCAAGAAAGGCCGTCCGTTCAAGGCGTTCCTGGTGAAAACGCCCGACGGAAAAATCGGCTTCGAGTTTCAGGCGCGCGCGCCGAAGCCGGGCGCGAAACCCAAGGCGGAAAAACCCTTGGCCGACGTCAAACCGCTCAGGAGTCCTGCGCCCAAATCGGCGCCCGCGGCAAAATCTAAACGTCCAGGTTCCGCACGCCGAGCGCGTTCGACTCGATGAACGCGCGCCGCGGCTCGACCTCGTCCCCCATCAGCTTGGTGAAGATCTCGTCGGCCGCGATGCCGTCTTCGATCTGCACCTTGAGCAATCGCCGCGTCGCCGGGTCCATGGTCGTCTCCCACAGCTGCGTCGGGTTCATCTCCCCCAGCCCTTTGTAGCGCTGCAGCACCATGGCCTTCTGTACTTCGGCGAGCAGCCAGTGCATGGCCTCGGCGAAGTCCTTTACCGGCTGCTTGCGCTCGCCGCGCTGGACGAACGCCCCGACGCCTATCAGGCCGCGAAGCGTCTCCGCCGTGGACCGGATCTGCGCGTAGTCCCCGGAGTGCACGAATTCCGCGTCGATCGCCGATACACGCACGTTGCCGTGCTTCGTGCGCTCGACACGTACCTGGTAACGCTCCGTCTTGGCATCAAAATGCGCCTGCACATGCACGCCGTTGCGCGGCATCGCCGCCGCCAGCGCCTCCACGGACGCCTCGGCCAGGTCGCGGCGCGAAAGGTCGACCTGCGCACCACGCAAGAGCGCCTGCAGCGCACCGCGATCGATCCAGCGTGACACGCGCTCGATGACCGCCTCGGCCAGCAGGTAGGACTTGGCGAGTTCAGCCAGCGCCTCGCCGCGAATCGGTTCACGCTGCGCCGCCGGATGCAACGCTGCGTCCACCAAGGCCTGGCGCAGCATGAACTCGTTCAACTCGTGCTCGTCCTTCAGGTAGCGCTCGTCCTTGCCAAGCTTGGACTTGTACAGCGGCGGCTGGGCGATATAGATATGCCCGCGTTCCACCAGTTCGTGCATCTGGCGGTAAAAGAAGGTCAGGAGCAGCGTGCGGATGTGCGAACCGTCCACATCCGCGTCCGTCATGATGATGATGCGGTGATAGCGCAGCTTCTCCGGGTTGTACTCCTCTTTGCCGATGCCGCATCCGAGCGCCGTGATAAGGGTGGCAATCTCCGCGGAGGACAGCAACTTGTCGAAGCGGGCGCGCTCGACGTTCAGAATCTTTCCCTTCAGCGGCAGGATCGCCTGGAACTTTCGATCCCGGCCCTGCTTGGCCGAGCCGCCGGCTGAATCACCCTCCACCAGGTACAACTCGCACAGCGCGGGGTCCTTCTCCTGGCAGTCAGCCAGCTTTCCCGGCAGGCCCATGCCGTCCAGCACACCCTTGCGCCGCGTCATTTCACGCGCCTTTCGCGCAGCTTCCCTTGCGCGTGCGGCATCCACGATCTTGGAGGTGATGATGCGCGCGTCGCTCGGCCGCTCCTCGAGGAACTGCCTCAGCTTCTCGGCGACGATCTCTTCCACAGCCGGACGCACCTCCGACGAAACGAGCTTCTCCTTGGTTTGCGACGAGAACTTGGGCTCGGGCACCTTCACCGAAAGCACACAGGCGAGCCCCTCGCGCATGTCGTCGCCAGTGGTCTCGACCCTGGCCTTCTTCGCCAGATCGGTCTCCTCGATGTACTTGTTGAGCACCCGCGTCATGGCCGCACGCAGGCCGGTGAGGTGCGTGCCACCATCCTTCTGCGGGATGTTGTTGGTGAAGCAGATGACGTTCTCCTGGTACGAATCGTTCCACTGCATGGCCACATCCACGCTGAGGCCGTCCTTCTCGCCCTGCGCGTTGAACACGTTGGGATGCAATACGGTCTTTGCGCGGTTCATATACTCGACGAAACCCTTTACACCGCCGGTGAACGCGAAGTTCTCTTCCTTGCCGCTGCGCTGGTCGACTAGAAAAATGCGTACCCCGTTGTTGAGGAAGGAAAGCTCGCGCAGGCGACGCGCAAGGATGTCGTAGTGATAGTCGACATTGCCGAAGATCTGGCGCGAAGCAAGGAAGTGCACTTCCGTACCGCGCTTCTCGCTGGTCCCGGTGACGCGCAGGGGCGCGGTGGGCGCGCCGTCGGCGAACTCGAGCTGGTGCACCCTGGCGTCGCGCCAGATGGTCAGGCGCAGCCAGCTGGAGAGCGCATTCACCACGGAGACACCTACCCCGTGCAATCCTCCCGACACCTTGTAGGTGTTGGAGTCGAATTTGCCGCCGGCGTGGAGTTCCGTCATCACGATCTCCGCGGCAGATCGCTTGAGCTCGTCGTCCTCCTTGATCCCCGTCGGGATACCGCGCCCGTTGTCCAGCACCGAGATCGAGTTGTCCGTGTGGATGGTGACGATGATTTCGTCGCAGTATCCGGCCAGTGCTTCGTCCACCGCGTTATCCACCACCTCGAACACCATGTGGTGCAGGCCGGTGCCATCGGAGGTATCGCCGATGTACATGCCTGGGCGCTTGCGCACCGCCTCCAACCCCTTCAGGACCTTGATGCTGTCGGAGTCGTAGTCCTCGGCCCGCTGCTGTTCGGATTCACCCATGCGCGTCTTCCCTAGATCCGCATCGGCATGACGACGTACTTGAAGTCGGGCTCCGCGGGAAACTGCAGCAACGCGCTCGATGCCGCATCGCCGAAATGGCATTCCACCTCGTTGCCGGAAACGTTGTTCAGCACGTCGAGGAGGTAGTTGACGTTGAAGCCGATGTCGATCGCGTCGCCGCTGTATTGCACCTCCAGTTCCTCCTGCGCCTCCTCCTGCTCTGTGTTGGACGAGACGATCTTCAGGCTTCCGTCCGTCAGGACCCAGCGCACGCCCCGGAATTTTTCGTTCGAGAGGATGGCCGCTCGCTGCAACGCGTGACGCAGCACCTCTCGATCGAGTTTCACCAGATTCTTGTGTTGCGTCGGTATCACACGCGTGTAATCCGGAAACTTTCCGTCTACGAGCTTGGTGACCAGCTCCACGGAGCCAAGGTTGAAGGCAGCCTGAGCGCCGGAGAGATCGATTTTCACCTCTTCCTCGCCGTCTCCCAGCAGCTTGGACAGCTCGAGCACCGTCTTCCTCGGCACGATCACTTCAAGCCGGGGCAGGCTCGCCGGCAGCTTCATGGAGGCGTAGGCCAGGCGATGCCCGTCCGTGGCAACGAGACGCAGCTGCTGGTCTTCCACCAGCACAAGAAGCCCGTTGAGGTAGTAGCGAATATCCTGCTGCGCCATCGCGTACTGCACCAGACCCAGCAGGCGCCGAAGCGCTTTCTGCGGCAGCGCGAAGCTCGCCATTTCACCGCTCGGCCGCGCCAGTCGCGGAAAATCCTCCGCCGGCAGGGTTTGCAGGGTAAAGCGGCTCTTGCCGGACTTCACCTGCAGGCGCTTGTCCTGCATCTGCACTGTCACTTCCGTGCTGTCGGGCAAGGCCCGCAGGATATCGACGAGCTTTCGTGCACCGACGGTTATGGCTTTGGTGTCGGTTCCGGCTGGCAGGGTGGATCGGGCCGTGATCTGGATCTCGATGTCAGTGGCGAGAAACGAAAGGGTGTCGTCGACCCTGTCGATCAACACGTTCGACAGGATCGGCAACGTGTGACGACGCTCAATGATGCCGCTGACCGCGGACAACGGCCCGAGAAGTTCATCGCGCTTCGCTTTGACTAAAGCCATATATATTTCCTAGTAGTAATTAATAGAGCAGGCCTACTTGTTCCAGTCCTGCCTTTTATCGTGCGTACACATCGGGTTGCGGCGCTCGCCTGCGTTGTACAAGCTGTGCGCTGCATGTGCACCGAATTGCACGGAATACCGTTTCTTGCAGGTTATGCGGTTTGCGCACAATCCGCTCACTGGAAATCCACAGGCTTATTCTCCCGCGCGTCATCCCTTGAGCACCTGTTCCAGCACGAGGTAGTCACGGTTGAGCACGGAATCCTTCTTGCGCAGCATGGAGATGGTGCGGCAGGCATGCAGGACTGTGGTGTGATCACGGTTGCCGAAAGCCTCGCCGATCTCGGGCAGGCTCATCGGTGTCAGGTCCTTGGCGAGTGACATGGCGACCTGACGCGGCCGCGCCACGTTGCGGCTGCGCTTTTTCGAATGCATGTCCGATATCTTGAGCTTGAAATACTCGGCGACGGTCTTCTGAATGCCATCGACGCTGATCTGGCGACTGGCAACGTTGAGGATGTCGCGCAGCGCTTCCTTGGCCATTTCCAGGGTGATCTCGCGCCCGGTGAACCGCGCGAACGCGAGGACCTTCTTCAGGGCGCCCTCCAGTTCGCGCACGTTCGAGCGGATGTTCTTGGCAATGAAGAAGGCGATTTCCTCCGATATCTGTGCGGCCTCGGCCTCCGCCTTCTTTAGCACGATGGCGACGCGCATCTCGAGCTCCGGTGGCTCGATGGCCACGGTTAAGCCCCAGCCGAAACGCGAAATCAGCCGTTCTTCCATGCCCGCGATCTCCTTGGGATAGGTGTCGCAGGAGATGACGATCTGCTTGTGTGCCTCGACGAGCGCGTTGAACGCGTAGAAGAATTCCTCTTGCGTGCGACCTTTGTTGGAGAAGAACTGGATGTCGTCGATCAGCAGCAAGTCGAGCGAGTGGTAGTAGCGCTTGAACTCGTCGAATGACTTCTGCTGGTAGGCGCGCACCACGTCAGTCACGTATTGCTCGGCATGCGTGTAGCGTAGCCTGGCCTGGGGCCGCTGTTCCGCCAGGTGATTGCCAATCGCCTGCAGCAGATGCGTCTTGCCCAGTCCCACGCCCCCGTAGATGAACAGGGGGTTGTACGAGATGCCGGGGTTTTCGGCGACCTGGATGGCGGCGGCACGCGCCAGCTGGTTGGCCTTTCCGGTGACGAAACTGTCGAACGTGAACAGACGATTGAGGCGTGCCCGCTCCAGGGCTGGTGGCGCGGCGGCGACGGCGCGGTTGGAGGGCGCGCGCTGTGCCGCCGCATCGGTGTGCGCCAGTACGAGGCGCAGCCCGAGCGCGCGGCCGCTGGATTCCGCCGCAAGACGCTCGATACGGGCGGCAAAGCGCGCGCGT
>Ga0209706_10001671_pt1 | contig 12604 bp, 9 predicted proteins | sample PPLLaktember2015_6_FD_187263 | JGI IMG/M metagenome (GOLD analysis project Ga0209706, IMG submission 187263) | Freshwater sediment microbial communities from Prairie Pothole Lake near Jamestown, North Dakota, USA - PPLs Lake P8 Core (1) Depth... | ecosystem: Environmental > Aquatic > Freshwater...
TGCTTGCGCAGCTCGCTCATGGGCACGCGCTCCGCGAGGAAGCGGCGGAGCGTTGCGCGGAACTCTTCCTGCTCTTCGCTGAAAGCGAAGTCCATCGGTCTACTCCGCTCGGCTACGCCTCGCTGCGCGCTTCGCTTGCACTTCCTCGACGCGAGCGCCTCGCTGCGCGCTTCGCTTCCACTTCTTCGACGCGAGCGCCTCGCTGCGCGCTTCGCTTGCTCGCGCCTAGATCGCCCGCTCGCGGCCTTCCCAGTAGGGGTCGCGGAGCTTGCGCTTGTAGAGCTTTCCGTTCGGGTCGCGGGGGAGCGAGTCGACGAAGTCGATGGTCTTCGGCGTCTTGTACTTGGCGAGGCGGTCGGCGCAGAAGGCGAGGATCTCCGCCGCGAGCTCGGGCCCGGGCGTCGCGCCCGGCGTCACCTCGAGCACCGCCTTCACCTGCTCGCCCCAGTCGGTGTCGGGGATCCCGAAGACCGCGGCGTCCGCCACCTTCGGGTGTTGGAGCAGCGCGGCCTCGATCTCGGCGGGGTAGATGTTGACGCCGCCCGAGATGATCATGTCGTTCTTGCGATCGCACAGGAAGAGGTAGCCGTCGGGGTCGAGGTAGCCGACGTCGCCCACCGTGAAGAAGCCCTCGCGACGGCTCGCCTCGGTCTTCTTCTGATCCTTGTGGTACTCGAAGGCCGCCGCGCCGAGCGCCATGTACACGGTGCCGGGCGTGCCGGGCGGCTGCTCCTTGCCCTCGTCGTCGAGGATGCGGATCGCCGAGCCCGGCCACGCCTTGCCCACGGTGCCGGGCTTCTTCTTCCAGTCCGCGGGCGCGACCAGGGTGCCGCCGCCCTCGGTCGCGGCGTAGTACTCGTCGATCACGTCGCCCCACCAGGCGAGCATCTTCTGCTTGGTCTCGATCGGGCAGGGCGCCGCGGCGTGGATCATGTGGCGCAGCGACGAGACGTCGTAGCGGCGGCGCACGTCTTCCGGCAGCCCGAGCATGCGATGGAACTGCGTCGGCACCATGTGGCTCGTGGTGACACGGTACTTCTGGATGGCGTCGAGGCAGCCTTCCGGCGTCCAGCGGTCCATCACCACGACGGTGTGTCCCAGGTGCAGCGAGCAGCTCGCGAAGGTGAGCACGGCGGTGTGGTAGAGCGGCGAGCCGCAGAGGTGGACGTTGTCGTCGGCGGCCGTGATGCCGAACATCTTCGGAAACGCGCTGAAGAGCATGGCGATGGTGTCGGGGTCGAGGGGTGCGAGGCCGCGGCGCACGCCCTTCGGGCGACCCGTCGTGCCCGAGGTGTAGAACATCACGCTGCCCGCGGCGCGATCGGGCGGCGTCGTCGTCGGCTGGCCGGCCGTGAGCTCGGCGAAGGGGCGGAAGCCCGGAACGCTTCCGATCGCGAAGCGCGCGTTCGCCGGGAAGGCGATCTCGTCCACGGCCCCGCGCGCGGCCGGCGCGAAACGCTCGTGCGTCACGAAGGCCTTGGCCTCGCAGTCGCCGAGGATGTACGCGATCTCGGGCGCCGTCAGGTGGTGGTTGATCGGCGTCATGTAGAAGCCGGCCTGGAGCGCAGCCAGGTACAGCTCGAGCACCGGCGCGCCGTTCGGCAGCACGATCGCGAAGCAGTCGCCGCGCTGGAGGCCGAGGGCGCGCAGTCCGTGGACGAGCTGGTTGCAGCGCGCGAGCACGTCGCCGGCGCGATGCTGCGTGCCGTCGGGATCGACGATCGAGACGTGGTCGGGGTTCGCCGCGGCCCAGGCCCAGTAGCTCTGCTTCTCCGGCATCGTCGGCATCACGCCCTCCGCTCTGCGCTCGCCGCGTGCTCCACGGCGTATTTCTTGGCCCAGGGATAGTCCGGCTTCCCGCTCGGCGATCGCAGCAGCGCGGGCAGCACGTGCAGCTCGCGCGGCGTCTTGTAGCGCGCAACGTGGGAGCCGCAGTGCCGCTCGAGCTCGGCGAGATCGAACGCGGCGCCCGGCCGGAGCTGCACCAGCGCCGCGACGCGCTCGCCCCAGCGCTCGTCGGGGACGCCCACGACCACCGCGTCGAAGACCGCGGGATGCGCCTTGAGCGCGTTCTCCACCTCTTCCGGGAAGATCTTCTCGCCGCCGGAGTTGATGCACATCGAGCCGCGCCCGAAGACGGTGCAGGTGCCGTCGGCCTCGGGGCGCGCGAGGTCGCCCGGCAGCACCCAGCGCGCGCCGTCCTTCTCGAAGAACGTGCGCTTCGTCTTCTCGGTGTCGCCGTAGTAGCCGAGCGGGATGTGACCCTTGAGCGCAATGCGGCCGACCTTCCCGGAGCCGGGCTCGATCGGTCTCATGTCGTCGTCGAGCACGGCGGTGCTGGCGTTCATCTTGAAGCGGATGCCGCCTTCCTTCTGCACGCCGCCGGCGTCGGCTCCCTGGGAGCCGGTCTCGCTCGAGCCGAAGGCGTCGATGATGTGGAGGTTCGGCAGGTGCGCCTTGAGCTCGTCCTTCACGGCCTGGGAGAGGATCGCGCCGGCGCTGCTCACGATCGCGAAGCCCTGGAGGTCGAAGCCCTCCTTCAGCGCCTCGGCCAGAGGACGCGCCATGGCGTCGCCCACCATCGAGAGCGAGAGCACGCGTTCGCGGCTCGCCACGCGCCAGACCTCGCGCGCGTCGAACTTCGGCACGAGCACCGCCTTCGCGCCCTGCATCATCGCGATCAGCGTGCCGAGCTGCGCGGCGCCGTGGATCAGGGGCGCCGCGGTCATCATGCCCAGGGGCGGCCGCGCCTTCGCGCGCTCGGCGACGTCTTCGGGCTTCTCGGGCTGCGGGCCGTACGGGTTGCCGCCCATCAGACAGGCGAAGAAGGCGTCCTCGTGGCGCCACATCACGCCCTTCGGCATGCCCGTCGTGCCGCCGGTGTAGATCACGTAGAGGTCGTCCTGCGATCGCGGGCCGAAGTCGCGCTTCGGCGAGGCGGCGGCGACGGCCTCGTCGTAGTGGACGGCGCCCAGGGCCGACACGTCGGTGCCGCTCGCGTCCTCGACCGCGAGCAGATGGCGCAGCTTCGGCGACTGCTTCGCCACCGGCGCCACGCGCGGCGCGAGGGCGCGCTGGAACAGCAGCGCCTTCAGGTCCGCGTCGTTCACGAGGTAGCGGAGCTCCTCCTCGACGTAGCGGAAGTTCACGTTCACGGGGACGGCGCGCAGCTTGAACGCCGCGATCATCGTCTCCACGTACTCGATGCAGTTCTGGAGGTAGAGGCCGACGTGGTCGCCGGGCCCGATGCCGGCGCTCGCGAGATGGTGGGCGAGCCGGTTCGCGCGCTCCTCCAGCTCGGCGTAGGTGCGGCGGTGCTCGCCACACACGACGGCGTCGCGCTCGGGGACGACGTCGGCGATGGACTCGAAGAGGTCGGCGATGTTGTACTGCATGACTACGCTCGGCTTCGCCTCGCTGCGCGCTTCGCTTGCGGCATTGCCATCACAGCGGCTGGTCGCCGACGATCCACATCGAGAAGAACTGGGAGCCGCCGCCGTAGGCGTGGCCGAGGGCGCGCTTTGCGCCGTCGACCTGGTGCTCACCGGCCATGCCGCGCACCTGGAGCGCCGACTCCGCGAAGCGCAGCATGCCCGAGGCGCCGATCGGGTTCGACGAGAGCACGCCGCCGGACATGTTCACGGGCAGGTCGCCCGTGAGCGCCGTCGCGCCGGAGTACGTCATCTCCCAGCCCTTGCCCTCTTCCGCGAAGCCCAGGTTCTCCATCCACATCGGCTCGAACCACGAGAACGGCACGTAGATCTCGGCGCAGTCGATCTCGCGTCGCGGGTCGGTGATGCCCGCCTTCTTGTAGAGCTCGGCGGCGCAGTCGCGGCCGGCCTGCGGATTCACCTGGTCGCGGCCCGCGAACATGGTGGGCTCGCTCTTCATGGCCGTCGCGTGCACCCACGCGGGCTTCCGCGGCGCGCGCTTCGCCGTGCTCTCGTTCCCGAGCACCATGGCGCAGGCGCCGTCGCTCGACGGACAGGTCTCGAGGAAGCGGATCGGGTCCCAGAGCATCGGCGAGCCCGCGATCTGCTCGAAGCTGATGTCGGGGAAGACCAGGTGCGCGTACGGGTTCTTGAGCGCGTTCTGGCGGTCCTTCAGCGCCACGCGGATGCCCGTGTCGTCGGGCGCGCCGCTGCGCCGCATGTAGGCGCGGATCAGCGGCGCGAAGTAGCCGCCCGCGCCGGCGACGATCGACTGCTGGAACGGCACCTTGATCGTGAGCGCCCACATCGCGTTGCTCTCGCTCTGCTTCTCGAACGCGACGGTGAGCACGCGCTCGTGGACGCCCGCTTCGACCAGGCTCGCCGCCACGATCGCGGTGGTGCCGCCGACGCTCCCGGCCGTGTGGACGCGCAGCATGGGCTTGCCCGCCGCGCCGAGCGCCTCGGCCAGGTAGAGCTCGGGCATCATCACGCCCTCGAACATGTCGGGGGCCTTGCCGACCACGACGGCGTCGATCTCGTTCCAGTCGAGCTCGGCGTCGGCGAGGGCGCGCTCGGCGGCCTCGCGCACGAGGCCGGCGATCGAGACGTCGATCCGCTTCACGTCGTGCTTCGTCTGCCCGACGCCGATCACGGCGCACGGCTGACCCATCTCAGTCGCCCTCCAGCACGCAGACCAGGTTCTGCTGCAGGCACGGTCCGCTCGTCGCGTGGGCGAGGGCCGTCTTCGCCCGGCCTTCCTGCACGCGCATCGCAGCCTCGCCGAAGCGCACGAGGCCCGTCGCCATGAACGGGTTCGCGCAGAGCGGGCCGCCGGACGGGTTCACGACCACGTCCTCGCCGAGGCCCAGCGCGGCGCGCAGGATCGGCTCGTGGTGGGTGTAGGCGGCGTGGAGCTCCGCGACGTCGATCCTGCGCCCCGGCACGCCGGCCTTCTTCGCGGCGAGGGCCGTGGACTCGGAGCGCGCGAGGTCGCGCAGGCCGAGGGCCTGCACCTCGATGCGATGGTCGATGCCGCGGATCCACGCGGGACGCTTCGAGACGCGTCGCGCGAGGTCGCCGGCCGCGAGCACCACGGCCGCGGCGCCGTCCGAGATCGGCGGGCAGTCGTGCTCGCGCAGCGGAGAGGCGAGGTAGGGCTCGGCCAGGAGCTTCTCGATCTCGAAGTCGCCGCGGAGCTGCGCGTTCGGGTTGTCCTTCGCCGCGCGTCGCACGCGAACGGCGATCTCCGCGAGGCTGCGCTCGCTCGCACCGCCGCGCTCGAGCAGCATCCGCGCCTGCAGCGCCTCGAGGCTCGTCGAATCGACGCCGAGGGGCGCCAGGTAGTAGGGGTCGAGCTGCAGGTTCAGCACCGCCGGCAGGTCGCCCATCGACGACTTGCCGAAGGCGTACACCAGGGCGCTGTCGCACTGCCCGGTCTGGATCTTCACCCACGCCTCGTAGAGCGCGAAGGCGCCGTCCATCTCGACGTGGCTCTCGGTGATGGGCGGCCAGGCGCCGACGGCGTCGAGGGCCGAGACGAACGAGAAAGGCTGGCCCGCGACGTAGTCGCAGGAGCCCGAGACCGTGAAGCCGATCTCGCGCTTCGGGATGCCCGAGCGCTCGACGGCCTCGGCCACGACGGGCATCAGCAGCTCGACCTCGTTGCGCTCGGCCTCGCGCCGCTTCGACGGCGCCTGCGCGAACGAAATGATCGCCACCGGCCTCATGGCGACTTCGCTCGCCTTTGGCTCGCTGCGCGCTTCGCTTGCGGCGACTGCATGGCTAGAGATGCTCCTTGTAGGACTCGTACGGCGCGTCCGGCTCGTCGAGCGGGCGGAAGTACCGGATGCTCTCGAAGGTGGGCGCGAGCTGCGCCTTCTCCACCCAGACCGGCTCGACGCGCATCCCCATGCGCACCTGGTCGAACGGGCAGTCGTGGATCAGCGCGAAGAACGGGATGTCGGCGCCGTCGAGCAGGATGTGCGCGGCGACGAAGGGCGGCTTGATCGCGAGGTTCTCGGACGGGATGCGCACGATGCAGAAGGTCGTGACCGTCCCCTTGCCCGAGACCTCCACCTCCTGCTCCGTCGGCACCGCGCAGCGCGGGCACGAGCCGCGCGGCGGCACGTAGACCTTGGCGCAGGAAGGACAGCGCTGGCCCAGGATCTTCCCCTCGGCCATGCCGTGCAGGAAGCGCGTCGAAGCGCGGCCCGCCGTGAACTGGTACTCGAGCCGCACCGGCGTGGTGATCGACTTCACGGGCTCGATGCCCTGCAGCGCGTCGCTCACGATCGGCCTCCCACGGGCTCGAAGCACTCGATGTCGCGGATCTCGCCCGCCCGCTCGTCGCGGAAGCGCGCGCGCACGCGTGCGCCGACCCGGATGCGCGACGGGTCGCCCGCGTCGACGGCGTGGAGCATCGCGGTGTCGGCGCCGTCGAGCTTCACCAGCGCCCAGGCGAAGGGGCGCTGCAGCGGATGCGCGGCGCGCGGTGAGGCGATCCAGCTGAAGCTCTCGACGCGGCCCTCGTTCGCGACGCGCACGAAGTCGGCGGCGTCGCGGCCCAGGGGCTTCGCGGTCGCGGGATCGTACTCGGGCGGCGGCACCAGCACGCGGCCGTCGCTGCCGCGCACGCCGAGGATGACGCCGCTCTTCAAGCCGCCGAAGAACGCGCCCATCACGGGGCCGACGCTGCGGCGGTACGCGTACTCGACGACGTGGGGAGCCGAGAGCTCCCCGCCACGGGGGGCCGACACGAACGCCTCCTCTTCTTCCCGGGAGCGCGGCCTAGGCCGCGGCCTCCGTCGCGGCCGGAGCCGATCCCTCGGGCCAGGTGTAGAACTGGCTGCACCAGCGCCGGAACGCGGGCACGGGGCCGTCCGCGTCGCACAGCAGCGGCTTCGCGATGTAGCGCTTGTTCTCCCAGATCGGCATGTCCTCGCCCATCTGCTTCTCGATGTCCGCGATCAGCGCCTTGCCCACGCCGCGCATCACGTCGGCGTTGCCGAGCTTCTTGACCGTGAACGAGAAGCGCACGTCGAGGTACTCGTCGTCGATCGGCGCCACGCAGCCGATGAGCAGCGTCTCCACGATGCCCGTGAAGCGCGTGTGGCCGAAACCCATGCCGTAGTTCGTGCTCGCGATCTGGCCCTCGATCGGGCCACGCGGGGTCCCGAGCTTCGACTTCTGCACCATCCGCAGGTAGGGCCCGTCGATCTCGACCTTCGACTCCGGCACCTCGAGCGTGCCGTGGACGTAGTGGAAGTGGGCCCGGTCGACGGCATTCTCCGCCATCTCCTGGTTGTGGCTCCGGATCTTCCAGCGCAGGCGCGTGTAGTCGGTCCAGGCCTCGTTCTGGTACTCGGGCAGCGTCGGGATCTCCCACTGCGGCGCCTTGCCCTCCGCGTGGTGCCAGACGAGCACGAGGCCGTTTCGCTCGACCACGGGCCAGCAGGGCGTGCTCGACTTCGGCGGGATGCGCTTCGCGTAGGGCACCTCGACGCACTGGCCCTGGCCGTCGAAGCGCCAGCCGTGGAAGGGACAGCGGAGCGTGTCGCCTTCGACCTTGCCGCCGACGGCGAGGTGGGCTCCGAGATGCGGGCAGTAGGCGTCGAGCACCCGGAGCTCGCCGCTCTCGCCGCGGAACGCGACGAGCTCCTTGCCGAAGTACGACAGCCGGGCGACGTCGCCCGGCGCGATCTCGTCGGAGTACGCGACCTGGAACCAGCCGTTCGGGTACCGCGGGAACGGGAATCGTGACATGGGTCAGACCTCTCCGAGCAGCAGGCCCGCCGCGAGGCGGACCTGATCCGAAACCGTCTTCGCCGGGTGCAGTCCGCCGGCCCAGCCCGAGAGCGAGGAGAACCAGACGTTCACCAGCACGAACGCGATCAGCCTCTCGCGCTCCGTGCCGACCGGCGTCTCGATCGGCGTCGTGAGATCCGGCGTCTCGCCGCGCAGGGTGGCCACGATCAGGCGCGTCATGCGCAGGTGGAACGCGGCGATGTGGATCGAGAGGTCCGCGTCGCCGCCGGTGATCGAGCGCACGACGGCGCGGGCGAACTGGGGGCGCCGGGTCAGGCCCTGGGTGGCGCGGCGGAAGAAGACCTCGATCCGCTCGAGCGGGGTCGCGCCCTCGAGGGGCCGTGCGGAGACGGCGGCCTCGAGGCGGCCGACCTCTTCCGCGAGCGCGAACAGGAGGATGTCCTCCTTGCTGCGGAAGTACTTGTAGAGGGTCCCGAGGGCGACCTCCGAGGCCTCGGCCACGTCGCGCAGGCGCATTCCCTCGTAGCCGCCGGCCTCGGCGAGCCGCACCGCGGCATCGACGATGCGGCGGATGCGGCGGAGCTGGCTGGCCGCGAGGCCCGCCACGGCCGTGCCCTCCTCGGCCAAGGCCTCGACCGCCGCCCCGTTCTCGGGCGGGTCTCGGCGCGGGCGGCCGGGGGTCTGGGGACGGGGGCGGGCCACGCCGAGATTAGAACATGTTTCAAATCCGCTGTCGAGGCGGCCCGGAGGCGGTCCCGGTCGGGGCGCTCCACGTGACGCGGGCCCGGTCCGGAGTCGAGGCCGCGGGGGATTCGCCGCACCGGCAAGCGAGGCCCGATCGGGCAGTTTTCGTGGTCGCAACCGCGTTCGGTGTCGTAAGCTGGGTCGTGCCCGCCGCTTCCCCCAGGCGGCGGAGCGGGCGTGCACGGCACGCCCCGGCCAACACCACAGGGGGAACCACGATGCATCGACATTCGATCGTGTCGCGCGGGCTGCGCGGCATCGCCTTCGCTTCGGCGCTGCTCTGGCCTCTCGCGGCCGGAGCGGTCGCGACCAACCTCACGCTCACGACGCCGGCCGGCCCGGCCGTGCGGCAGAAGGTGATCGTGCTCGACGCGGGCGGGAAGAAGGTGGAGGAGAAGGAGACGGACGACCGCGGCGCCGTGGCGTTCGATCTACCGGAGGGCAGCTACACCGTCCAGAGTGAAGACGGCGGGCGCTCGAGCAGCTTCTCGGTGCGGAAGCCCGGGCCGGTGGTGCTGACGCTCCCGCTCGCGGGCGGCGCAGCCGCCGCGGCGACGACGACGGCGGCGAGCAGCAAGGACGGCCCGGCCTTCGACATCGAGGCGGTCTACCGGTACACGGCCGGCGACGTGGACAGCGCCGCGTTCATCGACGGTCTCGGCCTCGAGCCGGAGTCGCGCTCGCGCAACCTCACGGCGAACGGCGGCGGTGTCACGGGCCGCGTCCACCTTCCGCCCTGCGAGCTGATCGGCGGCGGCACGCTCTACCTCGAAATGGGCGGCATGTGGTACGCCGACGGCGACAAGAAGGGCGCGCAGTTCGGCCAGGAAGGCTTCACGGGCCTCGCCCTCGCCGACACGGAGCTCGACTGGACCTACCGCGTCGGCACCGGCGTGCGCTGGGGCCTTCCCGTCGGGAAGTCGGAGATCGGCTTCTCGCCCTTCGCCGGCTTCGAGTTCGACCGCTACGACCTGTCGCTGAAGCTCGACGAGTCGGCGTTCGGCTTCGAGCCCACGTCGAAGTCGAAGGATCCCCTCGTCACGAGCGTGGCGCTCGGCGGACAGATCGACTTCCGCCCCTGCCGCGACGGCTGCGGCTTCTACCTGTTCGCGGGCGGCGGCTACAAGTTCGCACTCTGGAACGACGAGCAGACGATCATCGACGACACGCCGGGCGGCTTCCCGGCCGGCGCAGCGTACGAGATCGACAACCGCTGGTACATCAACTCGGGCATCGGCTACCGCTTCAACATGCCGTAGCGCTCGAAGCGCCCCGCGTCCGTCTCCACGACGGGCGCGGGGCCGCTCATCCCCACCCCAAAACCTGCCGATGATCCACCCGACCGGACTCCGTCCGGAGGAGCGCACTCGATGTCTGCCCGCAGCTCCCGTGTCGCGATCCGCTGTTGTGTCCTGCTGCTGCCCCTCCTCGTGGCGCCGGCCGCCTTCGCCGACGAGTCGGGGCCCGGTCTCGACACGCCCCTCGCCCAGGCGCCCGAGAGCATCGAGGTCGAGGTCGATCTCGATGCCGAGGCCATGCGCTTCGCCGGCTCGATTCCGCGCTACGACGCCGACGCGGAGAACGTGAAGCGCTACGGCGACAATGCCGCGGACGTCGATTGCTACTCGTCGGCGCTGCGCGTCGCGGCGACCGCCCTCGAGCGGGCGCGCCAGTCGCGTGGGATGGCGAAGGTCGGGAAGTTCTACTTCGAGGTCGCGAAGGTCGCGCTCCAGGCGTACGGGCTCGACCACGTCGCGGATGCCGCCGACCTGATCGAGAAGGCCTACTCGGCGAACTCCGCGGGCGACTTCGCGAAGGGCGTCGGCGAGTTCATGGCCGGCAAGATCGCCGGCGCCGGCGTGAAGAGCGATCTCGCGGAGAAGCTGAACCTCTCGGGCGACGTCGCGGAGGAGATCATCGCGGGCAAGGCGGCGGAGCTGCTCTACGGCGAGCTCATGAAGGACGTCGAGCGCTCGTGGCGGGAGACCGTCGACTCGCCCTGCGACGGCCTGACGGTGCAGATCGGGGTGAACGGCGGCGCCGACGGCCCGACCCTCACGTTCTATGTCCACGGCGACTGCGCGTGCACCGTTCCGCAGCACCAGCCCGAGGCGCGGCGCCTCTCGACCTTCGGCGTGTTCGGGACGGCGAAGCTCGTGCCGCACTCCCGCTTCGAGAACGGGAAGCTCAAGATCAGCTTCTCGCCGGCGGACCCGATCTACGAGGTGGTCGCGCGCTGCGGCTGCCCGACGCAGACCTCGCTCCTCGATCGCACCGGCACGGGCACGGGCGTGCCCGTCGGCGACGCGCTTGCCGTTCCGGGCTTCGCGGTCTCCTACGACTCGACCGAGTGGTGCAGCTACGGCGGCGGCCAGACGGGGATTCCGACGGGCTCGCCCACGACGACCGACGGCGGCGAGGAGCCGGGCGGCGACGAGCCCTCGGGCGGCGGCGGCTCACCGATCGGCGAGCCGATCCCGACCGGCGATCCGACCGGCACCTTCCTGCCACCGGAGTGGGTCACGACCGGCCGCACCGGCAAGCCGACGCCGACCTCCACGCCGCGCACGCCGCCGGCGACGAAGCCGCCCGAGGAGGAGGACCCGCGTGATCTCCCGCCGCCGACCGCGGTGCCCGTGAAGGCGACGCAGGCGGTGCTGCTCGAGGGCGGGAAGACGCAGGTCGCCGCGGTGAAGGGCGCGCGCGTGAAGCTCGACCTCGGGCCGGAGCCCGAGCTGCCCCTCGCCGGCGCGCCCAAGGTGGACGACGGCTTCGCCGACGCCCCGGTGCAGGGCGTCACCGACGCGAACGGCAACGCGAGCCTCGCGCTGCCCGAGGGCACGAAGCTCCCGGCCGCGTATCGCGGCGCCGCGGTCGAGGTCGATCTCACGCCGGCCGCGAGCAAGCTCGTCTACCTGAACAAGGGCGTCGATCCGCGCAAGGGCCTCGACGCGGGTCTCATCGGGATGGTCGGCCGCTCGTTCACGGTGAAGGACACCGTGGTGGTGCCGCTCTTCTTCCAGCGCGAGCAGCTCGGTCAGGTCGAGAAGCTGATCGAGAAGTCGCCGGGAGTGCTGCACAGCGAGACCAACTACTGCCGCGACGAGCAGGCCCTGCCGAACGACCCCTACTTCTCGTCGAAGGGAAGCTGGAAGCAGGCCTACGCCGATCAGTGGGCGATCCAGCGCGTGGGCTTCACGGAGGGCAGCGGATCCGCCTGGAGCCTCGTCGGCCGCGACGCGAAGCCCGTGGTCGTCGGCGTCGTCGACACGGGTCTCGACTGGAACCACGCGGACGTCGAGCGCGCGAACCTCTGGACGAACCCCCGCGAGGTCGCCGGCAACGGCCGCGACGACGATGGCAACGGCTACGTCGACGACGTGATCGGCTGGGACTTCCAGGGTCAGGACCCGAAGCCCTTCGACCGCGACGGCCACGGCACCTTCGTGGCGGGCGTGATCGCCGCGGGCTGGAACAACGGCGTCGGCATCGCCGGCATCAATCCGCACGCGCGCCTCATGACCCTCCGCGCCCTGAACGAGTTCGGACACACGCGCGCGTCGTACCTGGCGGAGGCGATCGTCTACGCCGCCGACAACGGCGCGCGGGTGATCAACGTGAGCGTCGGCGGAAAGAATCTGACGCGCGCCGAGTCCCTCGCGATCGAGCACGCCCACGAGCGGGGCGCGCTCGTGGTGGTGGCGGCGGGGAACGAGGGCGTGGACGTCTCCGGCTTCGGGCCCGCCGGCGCGAAGCATGCGCTCGCCGTGGCGTCCACCGGGCTCGACGACAAGCGCGCGTCGTTCTCGAACTGGGGCGCGGGCATCGCCCTCGCCGCGCCGGGCATGGACGTGCTCTCGCTGCGCGCGCGCCGCACCGACTTCATGCGCGACCTGCCGGACGTGAAGTACGCGCCGGGGGAGGCCTTCGTCGGACGTGACCGGCGCTACTACCGCACGTCGGGAACCTCGTTCTCGGCGCCGATCGTGAGCGGCGTCGCGTCCCTCGTGCTCGCGAAGCGGCCCGAGCTCTCGGCCGATGCCCTGCGCGACCTCCTGCTCCAGACCGCGCGCGACGTGGACGTGCCCGGCCAGGACCAGCACACGGGCTTCGGCATCGTCGACGCCCGGGCCGCCCTCGCGGCGCAGCCGGGCCTGCGGCTC
>Ga0209706_10001673_pt1 | contig 12603 bp, 10 predicted proteins | sample PPLLaktember2015_6_FD_187263 | JGI IMG/M metagenome (GOLD analysis project Ga0209706, IMG submission 187263) | Freshwater sediment microbial communities from Prairie Pothole Lake near Jamestown, North Dakota, USA - PPLs Lake P8 Core (1) Depth... | ecosystem: Environmental > Aquatic > Freshwater...
CCTGCACCGCAACTCCGACATCCACATCCACGTTCCCGAAGGGGCGACGCCCAAGGAAGGGCCCTCGGCCGGCATCACCATCGCCACGGCCATCATCTCGCTCCTGACGGATATCCCGGTCACCAAGAAGGTGGCCATGACCGGCGAGATCACGCTGAAGGGCAAGGTCCTGCCCGTCGGCGGCATCAAGGAAAAGCTCCTGGCCGCCTACCGGGAGGGCATTCGCGAGGCCATCCTGCCCCGCGACAACGAGCCCGACCTCAAGGACCTGCCCAAGGCCATCAAATCGAAGATGACCATCCATCTCGTCGAGACGATGGACGACGTCCTGAAGACCGCCCTGACCCGCGAGCTGCCGAAGAAGCCCGCCGAGAGCCGCGACAAGAAGGCGGCCGAGGCGGAGCGGCCCGCCGCCCGGACGGCGGAGGACGAAGCGGCCAAGGAGCCGCCCCTGACGAACTGAAACCGCTTTTATTGACCGGATAATCGACCGGATAATCTACCGGCAATTCCGCTTGGGAGAAAGACCACACATGGTGACGAAGAAGAACGAAACGACGGAAACAGAGCCCCTCAACAGGGACTACAACCTCATCGATCTCGAGGCCAAGGACCTCCCGGCCCTGGGCAAGGTCGCCGCCGCGATGGGCCTGCCCGACGACGAGATCGAGGGGTCGACGAAGCACCACCTCGTCTTCAAGATCCTGGAGGCCCAGGCCAAGAAGCAGGGCCTGCTCTTCTCGGAAGGCGTCCTGGAGTGCCTCGAGGACGGCTTCGGCTTCCTCCGTGCTCCTGAGTTCAGCTATCTGCCGAGCCAGGACGACATCTACGTCTCGCCCTCCCAGATCCGCAAGTTCCAGCTCAGGACGGGCGACACGATCTCCGGCGTCGTCCGGGCCCCCAAGAACGGCGAGAAGTACTTCGCCCTCATCAAGATCGAGGCCGTCAATTTCCTGCACCCCGACGTCATCATCGAGGAGCGCCGGAACATCCACTTCGAGAGCCTGACGCCGCTCTATCCGTTCGAGATGATCAAGCTCCAGGACGGCAATCCCAAGAACATGAACGCCCGGGTCATGGAGCTCCTGACGCCCGTCGGCAAGGGCCAGCGCGGCCTTATCGTCTCCCCGCCGCGGGCCGGCAAAACGACCATCCTCAAGACGATCGCCAAGTCCATCGAGAAGAACCATCCCGAGATCTTCCTCATCGTCCTGCTCATCGCCGAGCGGCCGGAGGAGGTCACCGACTTCAAGCGCAGCGTCAACGGCGAGGTCGTGGCCTCGACCTTCGACGAGCCGCCGACCCGCAACGCCCAGGTCGCCAATATCGTCCTCGAGAAGGCCAAGCGACTGGTCGAGATCAAGCGGGACGTCGTCATCCTGCTCGACTCGATCACCCGGCTGGCCCGGGCCCACAACGCCATCGTCCCGCCCTCGGGCAAGGTCCTGTCGGGCGGAATCGACGCCAACGCCCTGCACAAACCCAAGAAGTTCTTCGGCTCGGCCCGCAAGATCGAGGAGGGCGGCTCGCTGACGATCCTGGCCACGGCCCTGGTCGACACCGGTAGCCGGATGGACGAGGTCATCTTCGAGGAGTTCAAGGGCACGGGCAACATGGAGATCAACCTCGACCGGCGCCTGGTCGACAAGCGGGTCTTTCCGGCCATCGACATCAGCCGGTCAGGGACCCGGAAGGAGGAGCTCCTCATCGAGGAGAACGACCTCAACCGGATCTGGGTCCTGCGCAAGGTCCTCAGCCAGATGAACGAGGTCGAGGCCGTCGAGCTCCTCATCGACAAGCTCGGCAAGACCAAGACCAACCAGGACTTCCTCAACCAGATGACGAAAGGCATGTAGGAGGCCCGCTGTGCGGACCCTGGGCCTCATCGGCGGCATGACCTGGCACTCGACGGTCGACTACTATCGCCTCATCAACCAAGGCGTCCATGAGCGCCTGGGCGGCTCGCATTCGGCCGAGCTGCTGCTCCTGTCCATCGACTTCGAGCCCGTCGAGGAGTTGCAGGGCAGGGGCGATTGGGCCGGCATGGGCCGGCTGATGGGGGAGTGGGCCCGGCGCCTCGAGGCCGCCGGGGCCGAAGGGCTCGTCATCTGCACGAACACGATGCACCGCCTGGCCGGCGACGTCGAGAAGGCGATCAGCATTCCGCTCATCCATATCGCCGACGCGACCGCCGCGGCCGTCAAGAAGGCCGGGATGGGCACGGTCGGGCTGCTCGGCACGCGCTACACCATGGAGCTCGATTTTTACCGGGGACGGCTCGAAAAGGAGCACGGCCTGAAGGCTCTCATCCCCGATGAGCCCGGGCGGACGGCTGTTCACGATATCATCTACCGGGAGCTCGCCTTCGGAGCGATCCACGAGGCATCTCGGCGGACCTACGTCGCCGTCATCGATGAGCTTGTCCGCCGCGGCGCCCAGGGCGTCATCCTGGGCTGCACGGAGATCCCGCTCCTGGTCAAGGAGAAGGACAGTCCGGTCCCGGTTTTCGACACGACGGCCCTCCATGCCGCGGCCGCGGTCGATTTCGCCCTTTCAGCCTGAGCATCGCGATAGGCCGTCGTTGGCTTGACAAACGGGCCGGGGGGGCATATTTCTCAATGAACTATGCTCCTCCAGGCTAGACGCGCCGCAGCTGTCCTCACCCTATCGTTTTCTTGCCTGGGCCTCATATCCGGGGCCAGCCTTGCCCAAGACGGGGGGAGCCTCAGGCCGAACCTGAGCCTCAAGCTCAGCGCCGGGTATGGCTACGCGGCCATCGGCGATATCAACCGCCATATCAAAGCATTCGACGAGTATATGGCCGATTCCCTTTCGTTCTACGATGGCGGGAGGATGCGGGGGATCGGGCACATCATTCCGGATTTCGAGGCCGAATTGAGCATCAGGATCAGCTCCCGGTTCGATCTGGCACTAGGAACAGGATACATCTCCGGGTCCAGGAAAGACGATTTTCAGACGGCAGGCCGATTCCCGATATTCTTCCAGTTCGACGCTGATGACGTCCTTTATGAATTCGACATCGAGCCCAAGGTCAGGGCCATTCCGCTAAAGCTGGGGCTTTACTATTCGCGGGCGCTGACTCCCAGGATCGATCTTCTCCTGAACGGCGGGTTGGGGCTCCACTTCTCAAAAGTCAATCTGGTCAAGCGTAATGATATCCACTATCTGAATGCGAACACGATCCCCGAGATGCCCTATGTCGTCAGTCAATATGACGTCCGCGGGACCGGGCTTGGCTTTCAAGGCGGCGTCGGTCTTGAATACCGATTGACCCGAGGCGTTTTCCTGGTCCTCGATGTCCAGGGACGATATGCCAGAGTCAGCAAGCTCAGCGGCACACGGACGTACGGATTCTTTAACTATCACAATGCCGAGCCCCAGGGAGGAACGGAAGAGGGAACCCTTTACGTGGGGACGCGGGACATGACGGCCGAAGGTTATGGCGACGATTGCCCCGATCTGGCGGTCTCCTCTTCACCGACCATGAAAAGGGCCTCGCTCGACCTCAGCGGGGTGTCTTTGAGGGCGGGTTTTCGGATCAAGCTTTTCTAGGCCCGGGCGTCATGCTCGCGGATCGCCTTGAGCGATTCGATCAGCTTCGAGGCCTCTTTCCGGTTCAAATGGTCGAGGTCCGGGCGCTGATAGTACTTGTGAATGAAATTCGTCAGGTGGGTTTCTTCCCAGCCGAGCTGGCTGGCCAGGGCCTTGATGAACAGCTTCTGCTTCAGGGTCATGCCGAACGAGTTGGCCCGGAAATAATCGCTGCGCACGAAGAAGCGCATCATCTTCCGGAACCCGGCCTCGTCGAGGTCCTTGGCGCTCTCGACGCCGGTGATCCTCTTGAGCAGACAGTGATAATCCTCGTCGCCGATGCCGAGCTCTTTCTTGACGATGTGGATGAGGGCCAGCTTCTTCCGGTCGAGCCCTCCGCCGGGCGTTTCCGGGGCCGCGGGCTCCGATGGAGGCGCCGGCGGATTCAGCGGGACTTTCGGCTTTTCTGCCATCGTTCGAACCTGGCCAACGCGGCGGCGAGGTCGAGCCGCGTTTTGAACAGGCCCCGCCAGGCGTCGCCCTTCTTGGCCAGACGTTCCGGGACCGTGCGGATGTTGAAATCGAGAGGATCGAGCTTGGCCGTGACGTCCTCCCAATCGAGAGGCATCGAGACGGGCGCTCCCTCGCGCGGCCGCACGGCGTAGGGGGAAGCCATGGTCGCCCCGTTGCGGTTCTGCAGATAATCCAGGTACACCCGGCCCTTGCGCTTGGCCGGGCTGCGCTCCAGGCTCGTCAGGTCAGGGTACCGGCTGTTGACGACCAGGCAAACGAGGTGGGCCAGCTCCCGGGCCTGCTCGTAGCTGAAGCGGGGCGCCAGGGGGATATAGACATGGAGCCCCGTGGCCCCGGACGTTTTGCAGAAGGCCGGGATGGCCATCTCGTCGAGGAAGGCCTTGGCGGCGAGCACGGCCTCGACGACGTTGGCGAACGAGGTCTCGAGCGGATCGAAATCGAGGACGATATAGTCCGGGGCGTCCAGATGGGGGATCGACGAGCTCCAGACGTTGATCTCGATCGAGCCCAGGTTGGCCTCGTAGAGCAGCGTGTCCCTGTTCTCGCAGACGAGGTAGCGGATGTCCTTGTCGCCGCTCTCGGAAGGGACTTTGACGGTCTTCACCCACGGCGGCGGCGTCCGGACGAGGTTCTTCTGGAAGAAGCTCTCGCCGGCGATGCCGTCGGGATGGCGGTTCAGCGCCTGGGGCCGGGCCTTGAGGTAGGGGAGGATCCACTCGGAGACCTTCCAATAATATTCGACCAGGTCGCCCTTGGTGGTCCCCTCGCCGGGCCAGAAGACCTTGTCGAGGTGGGTCAGCTCGGCGCGGGTCCTGAATTTCGTCTTTTGAAAGACGGCCTCCCGGAGGGCGGGTTCCTCCGGTACGACCTCACGGGCGCTCTTGTCCTCCCTGAGGCCCAGGAAGACGGGGTGCCGCATCAGCCCCTCGGCGGTCCATTCGCTGAACTTGACCTCGCAGATCAAGCGCGGCTCGACCCACGTCACCGGCATGTCTGACGGCGGCTCCTCGACGAACGGGGACCGCGGCGTCGCGAGAGGCTTGAGCTTGGCGTGAATGTCCTTCAGGGTGCGCCCGGTGAAACCCGTGCCGACGTGGCCGATGTACGCGAGCCGGCCCTTCCTGAAGGCGCCCAGGATCAAGGCCCCGAAGTATTTGCGGGAGGCGCGCGGCTGGGTGAAGCCGCAGATGACGGCCTCCTGCCTTCGCTGGGTCTTGATCTTGAGCCACTCCCGGGTCCGCGCTCCCGGGCGATAAGGACTGGCCAGGTCTTTGGCCACGACGCCCTCGAGCCCGTTCGTCTCCGCGGCGCGGAAGAAGGCCTTGCCGCTCGTGGCGATCGCCTCGCTCAGCCGCACGGTATCCGAGACGGGGAGGAGCTTCTCCAGAATGGCCCTGCGGCGCTCGAGCGGAAGCCCCCGGAGGTCGCGGCCCGCGGCATAGACGACGTCGAAGACGTAGTAGAGGATGCGGCCCTCCCCGGGGCGCATCGCGTTCTGAAGGTCCTGGAAGTGGGGCCGGCCTTTCGAGTCGACGGCCACGATCTCGCCGTCGAACACGGCGTTCACCGGAAAGCCGGCCAAGGCCGCGGCGACCGCGGGAAAACGGGAGTTTTGCGATTTGCCGGTGCGGGACAGGAGGCGGACCTTGCCCCCCTTGATCTCGGCGAGCGAGCGGAAGCCGTCCCACTTGACCTCGAAGGTCCAGCCCTCGCGGTCGAAGGGGCCGTCGACCAAGGTGGCCAGCATGGGGCTCATCTCCGTCGGAAAAGGCGCCTTGACCGCGCCCTCGAGATCATGGTCATCGAGCGCAGGCGCGCGGGCCGTCCTTGGACGAGGCGGATCGTCGGCGGCGGCCGGCGCGGCTCGAGAGCGCGCGGGCGGCGGCGCCGGGTCGCTCCTCTTCATCAGGAGCCATTGGTTGTCCTTGCCGTCTCCCCGCGGCTTCAGGCGGATGAGCGTGAACAGGCCGCGGAGCTTCTTCCCTTTAAGGATGAAATCGATGTGGCCCTTGGCGATGGAGGCGTCCATGGACCGTCCCTCCCGTCCGGGGCCGGGCTCCGTGCCAAGGGCATAGGTACCCTTATCCCAGATCTCGACCAGGCCGGCGCCGTATTCGCCCTCGGGGATGCGGCCCTTGAAATCCTTATAGGCCAAGGGGTGGTCCTCGACCATGATAGCCAACCGCTTGTCGCGGGGGTCCATCGAGGGGCCCTTGGGAACGGCCCAGCTCTTCAGGACGCCCGCATGCTCCAGACGAAGATCGTAATGGAGGTGCGAGGCCTGGTGTTTCTGGACGACGAAATGACGCCCGCCGCCACTCCGTTCTGCTGGGGAGGATTTCGGCTCTGGCGTTTTGCCGAACGATCGCTTCCGGCGGTATTCCTTCAGGGCCATGGCGCGTCTCGCGGGGCCTAGTGCCGCGTCGCGGACAGGCTCTCCTTGAGCTTGGTCATGATGTCCGCGACCTCGGTCGCCCGCGGGGCCTCCTCCTCCGGGACGTGCACCGTCTTGCCCTTGGCCTTGGCGGCGATGATCGAGCGCAGGCGCGCGGCGTAGGTGTCCTTGAACGCCTCCGGCTTGAACTCGCCCCCGAACTTCTTGATCAGGTCGAGGGCCAGCTCCATCTGGTTCTTGGGGACGTCGGCCTTGGCCGGCAGATCGAGCCCGGAGGGGTCCCGGAGCGAAGCGGCGAAACGGAGCATGACGAGCAGGATGACCTTGCCTTGGGGCTTGAGCATGACGAGATGTTCGCGGTCTCTGAGGACGAAGATGCCGATGCCGACCTTCCTCGAGGCGGCCATGGCTTCGCGGAACAAGGCATAGGCCGTGCCGGCCTTTTTCTGAGGCTCGAGATAGTACGGCTTCTCGATGTACTTGGGATCGACGTCGTTTTCGTCGACAAAAACCTCGACCTCGATGGCGGAGGTTCTTTTGACGTCGGCCTTCTCGAAATCCTCGTCCTTCAGGACGACATAGTCGCCGTCCCTGTATTCGTAGCCCCTGACGATGTCCTTGAAGGGGACTTCCTCTCCCGTCAGGCGGCAGACCTTCTTGTACGCGATGGGGCAGAGGTCGTCCTTGCGCAGGTAGTTCATCTCGTGGATCTCGGGCTTGACCGCCGTATAGAGATTGACCGGCACGTTGACCAGTCCGAAGCTGATCATGCCCCGCCAGGAAGGGCGGGCGCCGGCTACCGGCTTGTCCTCGTCGTGAGTCTGGGCGCGCTTGGCGACCTTCGTCTTCTTGGCCATGGGTGCCTCCTGTCCGCCTTAGCGGGCGATTTTATAGTTGAAGTCGGCCGTCCCGAACGCGGCCCAGAGCTTCAGCCAGACCATGAGAATCATCTCCAAGCCGCGCGCCGCGGTCAAGTCGCCGAGGTCGATCACCGTCTTCCAGCCGAATTCGTCCCGGAGGAAGCGGGTCACCCGGTCCCGCGCATCCGGATCGTTGCCGGCCACGAAGACGTCGTGGTCGCCGCCGGCGAGGCCGGCGGGATTGACCATGATGTGGGCCGTGACCGTGTTGAGCGACTTGACCACGCGGAGGCCCGGATGGGCCCGCTGGATCCTTTCGGCGAGCGAATCCGTGTTGGCGACGAAAAGCTCCATCTGGCCCTCGGCCCAGGGCCCGAGGGCGTTGGCGATGTCGATCAGGATCTTCTCCTTGAGGTCCGGGGGCCGGGCCGTGGCCAGGACCTCGAGAGAGGCATGGCCGGCCGTGGCGTTCACGAGGATCTCACCATGGGCGGCGGCTTCGGCGAACGCCCCCAGGCGGACCTTTTTGTTCTTGGCCAGCCAATCATGGAAGCTGACGGATCCGTCGTCCGCCGCCTTCTCCTCCATCTTCCTGCGCACGTCGCGCGTCCCGAGCATGACGTCGTGGCCGCGGCGGACCAAGGCCGACCCGATGGTCTTTCCGACAACCCCGGTACCGAGTATGCCGACCTTCATTTCGGACCTCCACATATTAATGCGGATAGGGATGGCCCCTGCTCAAGGCAGGCCTCTAACTTTCCCCCCCTTTTTTAAAGCAAGATTCATGCCATGAGAGAACCAGGTTCTCATACGGATTCGCGTTCGCCTTGGGTTGCCGACATCAAGAGGTTGAGCACGCGAGCGACCGTATCTATATTATTATGAATACTATACCGAATTATATAGTAAGTTGTTTAATATCAGTTATTTAAGATCGTAGCCGGGCCTTCTGAACGTTCCGATTGAGCTGATTCCTCTTGTTCCCCTTAATCCGATCGAAGCGAGTTCACCGCCGATGATAAGGAGCTCTTTATATAGAGGACCGGATACTGCGAACGATATTTGGGCAGGGGATACGTCACACCGGGAGATCTCAATACTGGCAACATAACGGGCGTTCGAGGGACCTTTCGATTCCATTGGGTTCCCGAGAGTATTTGGTCGCCTAGCCGCAGGAGAAGTCAACGAGGGATCCTGGATCCCGGCCTGCGGAGCCGGGGCATGTCAAGGGCCGTTGGCAAGTGCGGGCATCAAGGTCGCGCAGGACGAGGAAAAATCGCTTTCCCGAAGAAGGGCCCGGAATTTGCAGATTTGCCGTAGTTCGGATCTCGCAGAGCCTGTGCCGGCCGCGCCTGATGAACGTCTTTCTCGGGTCGGGAGGATATTTCCACAGCTGCACATCGGTTGGGCGGGGGCTTATGCACAGATTGTGAATATTCCTTATCCGCTCATAACAAAAGCTTTGGGAGCGGCCTCCGTAGTGAGTCGCATAACATCTATTATGTAAACTAATGTCGGCAAGCGAAGGGGGCCGCAAAACAGAAGCGGTTTTGACGGGGGTCGTTAGCCCTTGAGGGCCGGAGCTTCGTCCTTCTTCCGGATCTGATCGATGATCTCTTGCAGCACGGCGATGATCTCCTGCTTCGAGACCGTCTGCTTTTTGAACTCGAGCCGCATCCGGAACTTGTCGTTGTCATCAGGGACGAAGTTGTAGACGTAATATTTGAGCTTCTTTGTCTTTCCCTTGAGATATTTGGCCAGGTCCCGCGTGTCTTCCCGGGTCAGCCGGCGTTCGGCGATGTCGTGGGCCAGCTTGATCATTTCCTCTTCAGTTCTAAGCTTGGCGATCTCGACGATCGTCGAGCGGCTGAACCCGCCGGCTTCGGCGATGATATCCCGGGCCTTCTGCGGGATATGGGAGATCGAGAGGATCTCGGTGATAGTCGAACGCGCCTTTCCGATCTTGGCCGCGATCTGCTCGTGATTGTAGCTGTGGATGTCGGCCAGGGCCTGCAGGCCGTCGGCTTCCTCGAAGATATCGAGGTCCTTGCGCTGGAGGTTCTCGATGAGGGCGATCTCCATGGCTTCGTTGTCTTCGACGTCCATGTCGATACAGGGCAATTCCTTGAGGCCGATGTTCCGGGAAGCCATGAAGCGGCGTTCTCCGGCGATGATCTCGAAGCGGTTGCCTTTGGCCCTGACGAGGATGGGCTCGAGAATGCCCTTGCTGCGGATGGATTCCTGGAGATCCTCGATGTTGCCGAGCTGGCACCGCGCCTGGTGCGGGTTGGGGTCGATCTTTTCGATAGGGATCATGCGGATCCTCGGTCCGAGGGACCGAGACGAGATCAGATCGACGAAATGGCCGTCGTGTTTCATCCCGACCGATGTAGGCAATCCCGATCGTTTAGTTTTTTGCACGGCTCATCAGCTCCTCGGCGACTTTCCGGTATTGTTCCGCGCCGATCGAACTCGGCGCATAGGTGAAGATCGATTCCTTATAGGCCGGGCTCTCCTCGAGCTTGACGCTCTTGGAGATGAAGGTCTTGAACACTTTGGTTCCAAAGACCTTCCGGATCCTCTGGACGACGTCCTTGGCCAGATTGGTCCGCTTGTCGTAGAGGGTGATGACCACGCCCATGACCTTGAGGTGCGGGTTGGCGATCCGCTTGACCTTCTCGATCGTCTCGAGGAGATCATCCGTCCCCTCCAGGCATAGGTAGGAGGACTGGATGGGAATCAGGATGAAGTTCGCTGCGACGAGGGCATTGAGCGTAATGAGGCCCAAGGTCGGCGGCGTGTCGATAAAAATGTACTGATACCGCCCGCGGATCTGCTCGAGGGCGTCCTTTAGCCTGAAGTGAGCGTCGAATTCTCCGCTCAGGGAGGGTTCGAGCTTGGCCATCGAGATCTTGGTGATGGCCATGTCGAGTCCAGGGATATTGGAGCGAACGATGATATCCTCGATCTTCTCGTTCTTATCCATGAGGACGTCGTAGAGCGATTTATCGTACTTCTCCGGGTTGGCGACGGTCGAGATGGTGCTATGCGCCTGGGGATCCATATCGATGAGCAGAACCTTCTTCCCCATCAAGGCAATGGCCGAGGCGACGTTGATGGACGTCGTCGTTTTTCCGACGCCGCCCTTCTGATTAGTGATGGCGATGATCAAGAGTCTCTCTCCCTCCTCGGCCGGATCAACAACCTCACGTTTTATATAAAACAGCAGCCCATAAAAAGCAATAGCGAATGGAAAATATTTTGAGATAATGGCTAGCTCATCTGGCTGACATTCGGCAATGTCGGCGTGCCGACAATTCCCTTAACATCATTAAAGTGAAGCAGTTAAGGGATTAAATATTATGTATGCGCAGCAGACGGGGGGCGATGACGCGGAGTTATTCGTAGTCTTCCGGCGGCTTGCGGGGGAATGCTGCCGTCAAGCCAGCGTGCTGACCGCGAGAGGCGTTTAGAGTGTCGCCAAAGTCGAGGCCCACCTCCCGGCGCGTGCCCCTGCGGTCAGTCGGCTGATAAAAGCTCTGAAGATCTCGGGAGGTGGAAAGCGAATTGTCCCCTGACTCCCCTATCGGCGATATCGTGGGCCCGTTAGCGATGAGATAGTTTATCCAACAGACCAAGCATAGCATTAATGCGTGATATTCCGGACTGGGCAATCCGAGAATGCCGAGGCGTTAAATGCTCGTAAGACGCAGATAATAAAGAAGATATAGACATATATCTAACATGCTGATAAGAAACAAAATAGGGTTGTATTTGACGCGGACCTCTTTTCGCGTAGAATGGGGGCCGAAATGATCGCACCCCGCCCGTCCGCCGCGTCGGAACCGGGGTTCCTCCGGAAGCTCGGTCTCATCGACACCACGTTCCTGGTCATCGGAGCGGTCGTTGGCTCGGGCATCTTCATGACCCCGGGGCTCATCGCCGCCGGGCTCCCCTCCCCCGGTCTCCTTCTCGTCGTCTGGCTGGCCGGGGGCCTCATCACGCTCTGCGGGGCGCTCTCGTTCGCGGAGCTCGGGGCGATGTACCCTCAGGCCGGCGGTCAATACATCTACCTGCGCGAGGCCTACGGGCCCGCCGCGGCCTTCCTTTTCGGGTGGGCCTTTTTCGGGTTCATCATGTGCGGCGGACTGGCCGCCCTGGCCGTCGCTTTCGCCGAATTCCTGGGGTCATTCGTCCCGGTCCTCTCGACGGGCCATATCCTGCTCGAGCTCAAGGTCCTGGGGCTGCCCTTCAGCCTCTCGGCCGGCCAGCTCGTCGCTGCCGCCTCGATCCTCTTCCTGACCTTCCTCAACTCCTTCGGCATCCGGTCCGGCGCCGTCGTCCAGAACGTCCTGACCGTCTTCCGCCTGGTCACGATCGCCGCCCTCGTGGGGCTCGGTGTTCTCTTCGGCGTCAAGGCGGGCGGCTCCAACTTCCATCCGCTCTTTCCCGCCGGGCTGGGATTCCCCGCCGTCCTCAGTTCGATCGGCCTGGCCCTCGTGGCCGTCTTCTGGACCTATGACGGCTGGTATTCCGTCAACTGCACGGCCGAAGAGATCCGGGACCCGGCGAAGAACATCCCGCGCGGCCTGACGCTCGGGGTCCTGGCCGTCACCGGGATCTACGTCCTGGTGAATCTCGTCTACCTCCTGGCCCTGCCTCTCGAACGGCTGAAGGGTGTCGTCCGCGTCGGCGAGCTGGCCGCATCGGCCCTGTTCGGGGACGGCGGAGCGGCGCTTTTCTCCGCCGTGGTCATGATCTCGATCTTCGGATGTCTCGACGCCAACCTCCTCTTCGGGCCCCGTGTGTTCTACGCCATGGCCAGGGACGGCTATTTCTTCCGGGCCATGGGCCGCCTCGGGGGCCGGAGCCGGGTGCCCATCGGGGCCCTCTGGGGACAGGCCGCCTGGTCGGCCGTCCTCTGTCTCTCCGGCACGTACCAATCGCTCTATGAATACATGGTCTTCGCCCTTCTCCTATTTTTCGCCGCGACGGGACTGGCCGTCTTCGTCCTGCGGCGGCGCGCGCCGGACGTGGCCCGTCCGTATCGGGCCTGGGGCTTCCCCGTCGTGCCCGTCGTTTTCATCGCCATGTCGCTGGCCGTTTTCGCCAGCATCGTCGCCAGCCAGCCTCTGAAATCGCTGGCCGGAGCGGGACTCCTTGCCGCCGGCGTCCCCGTCTACCTCTTATGGAAGGGCCGCCGCGGGCGGGCCCCGTCGTCCGGGACAAAAAAGGGTTCCCCCTGAGCGGGATTTCGTTTAA
>Ga0209706_10001674_pt1 | contig 12601 bp, 10 predicted proteins | sample PPLLaktember2015_6_FD_187263 | JGI IMG/M metagenome (GOLD analysis project Ga0209706, IMG submission 187263) | Freshwater sediment microbial communities from Prairie Pothole Lake near Jamestown, North Dakota, USA - PPLs Lake P8 Core (1) Depth... | ecosystem: Environmental > Aquatic > Freshwater...
CAGCCATGGTCTCTCTCCAGTCCAAACCGAATCAAGCGTGAGATGGTGACTGCAGGGGGTTTATCAAGAGGCGCTGGGCCGCTCAGATACGGCGCGCAAGCTCGGCCGCCAGGCCCAGATAGGCGGCAGGCGTAAGCGCCAGAAGCGCTGCCTTGTCCGCCTCCGGGATTTCAAGGTCGCGAATGAATGCGTGCAGCGCCTCGCGAGTGATGCCCTGGCGGCCGCGGGTGAGTGCCTTGAGCTGCTCGTACGGATCGGCCACGCCACAGCGGCGCATCACCGTCTGGATCGGCTCGGCCAGCACCTCCCAGGCCGTATCCAGGTCCGCCTGCAGGCGGGCCGGAGCGGCCTCGACCTTGCTCAAGCCGCGCAGGCAGGCGTCGAATGCAAGCAGCGTGTGGCCGAGCGCCACCCCCATGTTGCGCAGGGCGGTGGAATCGGACAGGTCGCGCTGCCAGCGCGAAACCGGCAGCTTGCTGCTGAGATGGTGCAGCAGCGCGTTGGCGATGCCGACGTTGCCCTCGGAGTTCTCGAAGTCGATGGGGTTGACCTTGTGCGGCATGGTCGAGGAGCCGACCTCGCCCTCCTTCGCCCGCTGCCTGAAATAGCCGAGCGAGATGTAGCCCCACATGTCGCGGTTCAGGTCGAGCAGCACCGTGTTGCCTGCCGCGTAGGCGTCGAACAACTCTGCCAGGCTGTCGTGCGGCTCGATCTGCGTCGTGTACGGGTTGAAGGTGAGGCCCAGGCTCTCGACGAGGCGGCGCGCGACGCCTTCCCAGTCCAGCGCCGGATAGGCCGCCAAGTGCGCATTGTAGTTGCCCACCGCCCCGTTGATCTTGCCGGTCAATGCCACTGCGGCGATGCGGGCCCGGGCACCCCGCAGGCGGTAGGCGAAGTTCGCCATCTCCTTGCCCAGCGTCGTGGGCGTGGCGGCCTGACCGTGAGTCCGCGCGAGCATGGGCAGGTCTGCATGGGTATGGGCGAGGTCTGCCAGCCTGTCGGCAACACTGTCCAGTGCGGGCAGCAGCACCGCTTGGCGGCTGTCCTTGAGCATCAACGCATGACAAAGGTTGTTGATGTCCTCCGAGGTGCAGGCGAAGTGGATGAACTGCGACACCTGCAGCCCCGCACCCGTGTCTGCCAGCTTGCTGCGCAGCCAGTACTCGATGGCTTTGACGTCGTGGTTGGTCTGCGTCTCGATGTCCTTGACGGCCTGGGCATCGGCTTCGCCGAACTCTGCGACCAGGCGCGACAGCTGCGCGAGCACGGCGGGTGGAAACGGCGCAACCTCTGCGATTCGGGGCTCTGCGGCGAGGGCCTTGAGCCATTCCAATTCAACGCGAACCCGATAACGGATCAGCGCATACTCGCTGAAGCACTCGGCGAGCGGGGCGATTTTGGCGCGATAGCGCCCGTCGAGAGGCGAGAGGGCCGTGAGCGTCGTGAGCGGCATGGGCGGTGACATCACAGGATCCGCAGCGATTTTACCAGGGTGTCGAATAACGAAGACCTGTGCCGCGATTATGCCGCTAGACCCATGTAGGGTTACGCTCGATCAGCACTTGTTGCGCGTGTGCGCCCCGCAAAACGCCCGCGGGCGCTCGCGAAGGGGTTTCTTCCGCAGCCTGTAGGCACCCGGGCTGCGGCCCCACGCCCGGCGCTGCGCCGGGGGTCAGGCGATCACCCCACCGCCCAGGCACACGGCGTCGTCGTACAGGACCACCGACTGGCCCGGGGTGACGGCCCACTGCACCTGCGCGAACTCCACTTCGCAGCGCTCGCCGCTCACCTGCGTCAGCGTGCAGGGCGCGTCGGGCTGCCGGTAGCGCGTCTTGCCTGCATAGTTTTGGGGGAAGGCCGGGGGTGCGCCTTCGATCCAGCTCAGCTCGTCGGCCGCCAGGCTGCGCTTGTAGAGGGCGGGATGGTCGTGCCCCTGCACCACGATCAGGCGGTTAGCTGCGAGATCCTTGTCGGCGACGTACCAGGCTTCTCCCTGGCCGCCGATGCCCAGGCCGTGACGCTGACCGATGGTGTAGTACATCAGCCCCTGGTGCTCACCCACCACGCGTCCTTCGGGGGTCTGCATGGGACCCGGTGCCGTCGGCAGGTAACGCATGAGGAACTCGCGAAAAGGCCGCTCGCCGATGAAACAGATGCCGGTGCTGTCGCGCTTAGCATGATTGGGCAGGCCGAGGCTGCGCGCCAGCTCGCGCACCTCGCGCTTGAGCAAGCGGCCGAGCGGAAAGAGCGTCTTCGACAGCTGCGCCTGATTGAGGCGGTAGAGAAAATAGCTCTGGTCCTTGGAGGCGTCCGCGGCCTTGAGCAGCTCGAAGCGGCCGTCCACCTCGCGCACCTGCGCGTAATGGCCGGTGGCGATCCAGTCGGCGCCCAGCGCGATGGCGTGGTCCAGGAAGGCCTTGAACTTGATCTCGGCGTTGCACAGCACGTCCGGGTTCGGAGTGCGCCCGGCTTGATACTCGGTCAGGAAGTTGCTGAACACGCGCTCGCGATACTCGGCCGAGAAGTTCACCGCCTCGATCTCGATGCCGAGGATCTGGGCCACCGACACGGCGTCGACGAGATCCTCGCGCGAGGTGCAGTACTCGTCGGTGTCGTCGTCCTCCCAGTTCTTCATGAACAGCCCCACCACCTCGTAGCCCTGCTGCTTGAGCAGCCAGGCGGCGACCGAGGAGTCCACGCCTCCCGACATGCCGACGATCACTCGCCTGACCATCGTGCCTAACCCTCGTAGTGAACCAGGAGGTCGAGCGGATACCGCCGCCCGGCCAGATAGTCCTCCACGCAGCGCATGACCAGCGGGCTGCGATGGCGCTCGCTCCGGGCGCGCAGTTCCTCGGGGGTGAGCCACAACGCGCGCAGAATCCCCTCGTCCAGCGCCCGGCCGGCTTCCTGCGCACCCAGATCCCCCGCAAAGGCGAAGCGCACGTAAACCACGCCGCTGGCCGGGTGGCGCCAGCGGTAGACGCCGACCAGGGCGCGCGGGACGAACTGGTGCGCGGTTTCCTCCAGCGTCTCGCGCGCAGCGCCGGCGACGATCGACTCGTCCGCCTCCAGATGCCCGGCCGGCTGGTTCAGTCGCACGCCGTCGTCGGTGCTTTCCTCCACCAGGAGAAACCGGCCGTCCACTTCGATCACTGCCGCCACGGTGACGCTTACTTTGTCGCTCATTCGCTCTAGATGGAGATCGTCGCGCGTTAATCGAGGGCCGCCGCACGCACCCTGCGCCAGGCCCCCGGCGGGAGCCCTTCCAGGTCCCAGGGGCCTACTCGCCAGCGGACCAGGCGCAGCGTCGGATGGCCCACCGCGGCCGTCATGCGGCGCACCTGGCGGTTCCTGCCTTCGCGGATGGTGAGTTCCAGCCACGCGGTGGGGATTGCTCTGCGTTCCCGGATCGGCGGGTGTCGCGGCCACAGGGTGCGTGGCTCCGGCATGCGTTGCACGTCCGCGGGCAGGGTGACGCAGTCGCCGAGGTCGACGCCCTCACGCAGCCGCTGCAGCGCTGCGTCGTCCGGAACTCCCTCCACCTGCACCCAGTAAATCTTGGCCGTTTTCGCGCGCGGATCGCTGATCCGATGCTGCAGTCCGCCGTCAGCGGTAAGCACCACCAGCCCCTCGCTGTCCCAGTCCAGCCGCCCCGCCGGGTAGACGTCGGCGATCGCGATGAAGTCCTTGAGTGTCCGCCGCGTGGAATGGGCGCTGAACTGGCACACCACACCGTATGGCTTGTTGAACAGCACCACAGCCGCGCGCGAAAGCTCGTGCTGCGCGCTTCGCGGCCAACGCTTCGCGGCATGTGTGCCGCTCCTGCCCGCTGGGGCGCTCGAGTGCCCCATAACGTGGGCGGGGGCGCGGGCGTCAACAGCTTCAGTCACACTTTTCGGCCACGCCCCTCGGACACTCGGTTCGAGCGCGCGTGCGCGATCCTAGCGGTGTTCGTGCGCGATGATGTAGTCGTAGGCCGGCAGCGTGAGGAACTCAACGAAGTCCTCGCGCAGGGTCAGCTCCTCGAACATCTTCGCACCTTCCTCGTACTTGCCGGCGCCATACTGCTGCTCGCCGAGGATCTCGCGCACCCGCTCGAGCTCCTGCGGCACCAGTTCCCGGAACAGCTCCCTGGTGACCTTGCGGCCGTCGTCGAGCTTGCCCAGCGGGCTGCGGATCCAGTGCCAGATCTGCGCGCGCGAGATCTCGGCGGTGGCCGCGTCCTCCATCAGGTTGAAGATCGGCACGCAGCCCGTGCCGGCTAGCCAGGCGCCGATGTACTGGATGCCGATGTTGATGTTGGTGCGCAAGCCCTGCTCGGTGATCGGTCCCTTGGGCTGGAAGTCGAGCAGATCAACGGCCTTGACGGCGACGTCGTCGCGCTGGCGCTGGATCTGGTTCGGAGCCTTCATGACCTTGTCGAACGCGTCCCGGGCGATCGCCACCAGGCCGGGGTGCGCGACCCAGGTGCCGTCATGCCCGTCGTTGGCTTCGCGCTCCTTGTCCGCGCGCACCTTGGCGATGGCCTGCTCGTTGGCGGCGGGATCGTTCTTGATCGGGATCTGCGCCGCCATGCCGCCCATGGCAAAAGCGCCACGGCGGTGGCACGTCTTGATCAGCTGCAGCGAGTAGGCACGCATGAAGGGCGAGGTCATGGTGACGAGCCCGCGGTCGGCCAGGATGAAGCCCGGCTTGCTGCGCAGCTTCTTGATGCAGGAGAAGATGTAGTCCCAGCGCCCGCAGTTCAGCCCCGCGGAATGGCTGCGCAGCTCATAGAGGATCTCGTCCATCTCGAACGCGGCGAGGATGGTCTCGATCAGGACGGTGGCCTTGACCGTGCCCTGCGGGATGGAGAGCTCGTTCTGGGATAGCACGAAGACATCGTTCCACAGCCGCGCCTCCAAGTGGCTCTCCATCTTGGGCAGGTAGAAATAGGTTCCCGAGCCGCGCTTGCGGCGCTCGGCTGCGTTGTGGAAGAAATACAGGCCGAAGTCGAACAGCGAGCCAGACATGGGCTTGCCGTCCACCAGCAGGTGCTTCTCGTCCAGGTGCCAGCCGCGCGGGCGCACCAGGAGTGTGGCGGTCTTGTCGTTGAGCCTGTACTGCTTGCCCTCGGGGCTCACGAAGTCGATCGAGCGGCGCACGGCGTCGCGCATGTTGATCTGACCCTGCACCTGGTTGTCCCAGGTCGGCGTGTTCGAGTCCTCGAAGTCCGCCATGTACATGTTGGCGCCCGAGTTCAGCGCGTTGATCACCATCTTGCGATCGGTGGGACCGGTGATCTCGACTCGGCGGTCCTGCAGATCGGCCGGCACCGGCGCGACCGTCCAGTCGGCGTCGCGGATCGCCTGTGTCTCAGGCAGGAAAGCCGGCATCTGGCCTGCATCCAGCTCCTTCTGGCGCGCGACGCGGCGCTCCAGCAGATCGAGCCGCCGCGCGTTGAAGGTGCGATGCAGCTCTGCCAGGAAGGCCAGCGCTTCCGGGGTGAGGATCTGGGCGTACTCGGGCGTCATCCGCCCCAGGATCTGCACGCCCGCCGGGGTCTGGTCGCGCGACATGGCGATCTCCTCTGTGGTTGTTGTGCTCAAAACTCAAAATTCTGACACAAAAAGCTGAGTGGGCCGCCAAGCCTGCTCTCGACTGCGATCGAGGTTCGCCTTAGGCGAGGACAAAAAAACCCGGCCGCTTGCGGCGGCCGGGCTTGGATGCTGGTGCGCAGTTACGCGAACTGCTCTGCTTCGGTGGAGCCGGTCAGCGCCGTCACCGAGGACTTGCCGCCCTGGCAGAGCTGGGTGATCTCATCGAAATAGCCGGTGCCCACCTCGCGCTGGTGCTTGGTGGCCGTGTAGCCGCGCGACTCGGCCGCGAACTCCGCCTCCTGCAGCTTCACGTAGGCCGTCATGTTGTCGCGCGCGTAGCCGTGCGCCAGGTCGAACATGCTGTAGTTCAGTGCATGGAAGCCGGCCAGCGTGATGAACTGGAACTTGTAGCCCATCGCGCTCAGCTCGCGTTGGAACTTGGCGATGGTGGTGTCGTCGAGGTTCTTTTTCCAGTTGAAGGATGGCGAGCAATTGTAGGCGAGCATCTTGTCGGGGAACACTGCGTGGATCCCCTCGGCGAAGCTGCGAGCGAAGCCCAGGTCGGGTTTGCCGGTCTCGCACCAGATCAGGTCGGCATAGGGCGCGTAGGCGAGCCCCCGGGAGATGGCCTGGCCCAGCCCGTTGTTGCTGCGGAAGAAGCCTTCCGCGGTGCGCTCGCCGGTTAGGAAGGGCTTGTCGTTCTCGTCGACATCCGAGGTGACCAGATTGGCGGCCTCGGCGTCGGTGCGGGCGAACAGCAGGGTCGGTACGCCCACGAGGTCGGCGGCCAGGCGCGCTGCGATGAGCTTCTGCACGGCTTCCTGCGTCGGCACCAGCACCTTGCCGCCCATGTGGCCGCACTTCTTCGCCGAGGCGAGCTGGTCCTCGAAATGGACCCCGGCCGCGCCGGCTTCGATCATGTGCTTCATCAGCTCGTGCGCGTTGAGCACGCCGCCGAAACCGGCTTCGGCGTCCGCGACGATCGGCGCGAACCAGTCGATCACGTCCTTGCCTTCGGCATGATGGAGCTGGTCGGCCCGGATGAAGGCATTGTTGATCTTGCGCACGACGCTGGGCACGCTGCTTACCGGATAGAGCGACTGATCCGGATACATCTCGAATGCATCGTTGGCGTCCGCCGCGACCTGCCACCCCGACAGATAGATCGCCTTCAGACCGGCCTTGACCTGCTGCATAGCCTGGTTGCCGGTCATGGCACCCAGCGAGTTGACGAACGGCTGGTCCTTGAGGAGCTTCCAGAGCTTTTCGGCGCCGCGTCGGGCTAGCGTGTGCTCGATGTGCAGCGTGCCGCGCAGTCGACAGACGTCCTCCGCGGTGTAGCCGCGGCGCACGCCGCGCCAGCGCGGGTTATCCGCCCAGTCGTCTTTCAGCTGGGCGATCTCCTGCTTCCGGTCCATTTGCCTTCCCTCCCGCCAAATATGGGGGTCAGTTGCGTTTCGCTCGCGCATTGCGCCAGCACCATGGGAGGTTCACGCCGTTGCCCATCGCCAGGGTGAGGGATGATGCCTCTAGCGCCTGCGGCCCTCTCGTCGCCGCAGCCCGCGCGTCGTCGCGCACGGACCCGCCACCGGCAGGTGCCCCGGTTCCTCGGCCGGCACCCGCACCTTTCGGGCGGGCGCAGCTTGCGCCCGCCGCTTCCCTGTCGCGCGGTGGCTTGACCGCGGACGGCGGTAGCGTCAGCGAGTATAGCAGCGCGATTCCGCGCCGCAACAGGGGATCCGCAGATCGGCCCGGCGCATGGCTGTGAAAAACAGTTAACATTTTGAATAACAATGCGGTTTTGCGATGCGCAAGCGGACCTCTTGCACGCCGGCTCGCAATCCCGGGCTGCTCTCAGCGGGAGATCGGCCGATAATGTAGAATCCTCGTTTTTTCAAGGCCCTAACAGGTCATTTTCGCGCCCGCGGGCATCCCGTCATCCTCGAGAGGATTTCATGTACCAGCACATCCGCGTTCCCACTTCCGGCAGCAAGATCACGGTCAACCGCGACTTCACGCTCAATGTACCGGCCAACCCCATCATTCCCTTCATCGAAGGCGACGGGACGGGGGTGGACATCACTCCAGTGATGAAGAGTGTCGTGGATGCCGCCGTGAAAGCTGCCTATGGCGGGAGGCGCAAGATCGAGTGGATGGAGATCTACTCGGGCGAGAAGTCCTGCCGGGTCTATGGTGAGAACGTCTGGCTCCCCGACGAGACGCTGCAGGCAGCCAAGGAGTTCGTGGTCTCCATCAAGGGCCCGCTCACCACGCCGGTCGGCGGCGGCATCCGCTCCATCAACGTCGCGCTGCGGCAGGAGCTCGACCTGTACGTGTGCCTGCGGCCGGTGCGCTACTTCAAGGGCGTTCCCAGTCCGCTGAAGCAGCCGGAGAAGACCGACATGGTCATCTTCCGCGAGAACTCCGAGGATATCTACGCCGGCATCGAATGGCAGGCCGAGACCGATGGCGCCCGCAAGGTCATCAAGTTCCTGATCGACGAGATGGGCGTCAAGAAGATCCGCTTCCCGCAGACCTCCGGCATCGGCATCAAGCCGGTCTCGCGCGAGGGCACCGAGCGCTTGGTGCGCAAGGCCATTCAGTACGCGATCGCCAACAAGCGCCGGTCGGTGACCCTGGTGCACAAAGGCAACATCATGAAGTTCACCGAGGGTGCCTTCCGCGACTGGGGCTACGCGCTGGCCCAGAAGGAGTTCGGCGGCCAGCCGCTGGACGGCGGCCCGTGGATGAAGCTGCCGAACGGGATCATCGTCAAGGACGTGATCGCGGATGCTTTCCTGCAGCAGATTCTGCTGCGTCCGGACGAGTACGATGTCATCGCAACGCTGAACCTGAACGGGGACTACATCTCGGATGCCCTGGCGGCGCAGGTGGGTGGGATCGGCATCGCACCGGGGGCCAACACCAGCGACTCGGTGGCCATGTTCGAGGCTACGCACGGCACCGCGCCCAAGTACGCCGGCAAGGACTACGTCAACCCGGGCTCGCTGATCCTTTCCGCCGAGATGATGCTCCGCCACATGGGCTGGGTGGAGGCTGCCGACCTGATCGTCTCGTCGATGGAGAAGGCCATCCTCGACAAGGTGGTGACCTACGACTTCGCCCGTCTGATGGACGGTGCGACCCAGGTGTCCTGCTCGGGCTTCGGCAAGGCGATGATCGAGCGGATGGGGTGATGGGGCCGAGTGCGCCATCAAGGCGCGATTTCAATAACTGCGCGAAGGCTGTGCAGGTTCACATGTGGGCGGCCGCCATGCAGGGCGCCCTCGGCCACAACAAAAACCCGCCTCGTGGGCGGGTTTGGACCATGCTGTGCGGGCGCTGTGGGTTGCTACTGCGCCTCAAATCCGAACTGTCTCTTCCTCCTCGGGACTCCTGCTTGGGGAACCCTTGACGTTGCTGTGTCAGGGCGATTGCCGGTCGCGGGCTCTAGCGTCAAGCTGCCTGGATGTTCGAGGCCTGCTTGCCCTTCGGCCCCTGGGTGACCTCGAAGCTGACCTTCTGGCCTTCCTTGAGCGTCTTGAAGCCACTCATATTGATGGCCGAGAAGTGGGCGAAGAGATCCTCCCCTCCATCGTCGGGAGTAATGAAGCCGTAGCCCTTCGAGTCGTTGAACCACTTGACCGTACCAGTTGCCATACTTCCTTTCCTTGTAGAAGACCCGGACGCCGAAGGCGTCCGCCGAGCGCTCGCGGTCCAGAACTCTGGCCACGCCTCCTCCAGTGCACTCGACACGAGAGCCGATTTTCTTTTTAGGTCATTTACTATCCGAAGTCAAGGAATTAGCCTGGCGCGGGGGGCTCGGTACGCAAAATGCTTTGCCCGTACTTGTAAAATTCCGCGTTATGCGCGACAGTAGTGACGGAGCAATTCTCGGTCTGGCTTTAGACTCACGAAGCGTCCATGGCTAGTGGAAACCGCGACAACGCTCTGCTGGAGACCCAGAAGAGCCGCGTCAAACCACCACCCATGTTCAAGGTGGTTCTGCTCAACGACGATTACACCCCGATGGATTTCGTCGTCGCAGTCCTCCAGACCTTCTTCTCCATGAGCCGCGAGCAGGCCACCCAGATCATGCTCAGGGTGCACCGCGAAGGCATGGGTGTGTGCGGCGTGTATCCGAAGGATATAGCCGCGACCAAGGTCGAGCAGGTGATCGCCTTCTCACGCAAGCACGAGCATCCGCTGCAGTGCGTGATGGAGGAGACGTGAAGTGCAGAGGTTAAGGCGAAGGGCTGGGCATGCCGTAAGGTTGCACCAGGAAGCAGTCACCGGAACTTGAGAGGTAAGGATCTGTATGATCGCGCAGGAGCTCGAAGTCAGTCTGCACATGGCGTTTATGGACGCACGCCAGAAGCGCCACGAGTTCATTACAGTCGAGCATCTGCTGCTGGCGCTGCTCGACAACCCGTCGGCGTCCGAGGTGCTGCGCGCCTGCGCGGCCAACGTCGAAGAGCTGCGCAAGCTGCTCACCGACTTCATCAACGAGCACACCCCCATCGTCACCGGCGACGAGGTGGACACCCAGCCCACCCTGGGCTTCCAGCGCGTGATCCAGCGCGCCATCCTGCACGTGCAGTCCTCGGGCAAGAAGGAGGTGACCGGGGCCAACGTGCTGGTGGCCATCTTCGGCGAGAAGGACTCCCATGCGGTGTATTTCCTGCACCAGAAGGGGGTAACGCGCCTGGACGTGGTGAACTACATCTCCCACGGCATCAGCAAGGTGCCGCAGACCGGGCCGTCCAAGCAGCAGGAGTCGGAAGCCGACGGCGAGCAGGACCAGGCCCAGGGCGGGGCGCTGGAAACCTACACGATGAATCTCAACGCCCTGGCGCTTGCCGGCAAGATCGACCCGCTGATCGGGCGCGATCGCGAGCTGGAGCGGGTCGTGCAGACCCTGTGCCGGCGCCGCAAGAACAACCCGCTGCTGGTGGGTGAGGCAGGCGTGGGAAAGACCGCGATCGCCGAGGGGCTGGCGCGGCGGATCATCGAGGGCAGCGTGCCCGACATCCTGGCGCGCTGCCAGGTCTATGCACTGGACATGGGCGCCCTGCTCGCGGGCACCAAGTACCGCGGCGACTTCGAGCAGCGACTCAAGGCTGTGCTCAAGCAGCTGGTGGACAACCCCAACGCCATCCTGTTCATCGACGAGATCCACACCTTGATCGGCGCGGGCGCAGCCTCGGGCGGCACGCTGGATGCGTCCAACCTGCTCAAGCCGGCCCTGTCCACCGGTGCGCTGAAGTGCATCGGCGCCACCACCTATACCGAGTACCGCGGCATCTTCGAGAAGGATCACGCGCTGTCGCGACGCTTCCAGAAGATCGACGTGGTCGAACCCAGCGTGCAGGAGACGGTGGAGATCCTGCGCGGGCTGAAGAGCCGGTTCGAGGCGCACCATGGGGTGCGCTACACGACCTCGGCGCTGGCCACAGCCGCGGAGCTGTCCGCACGCTACATCAATGACCGGCACCTGCCGGACAAGGCCATCGACGTGATCGATGAAGCAGGCGCAGCGCAGCGCATCCTGCCCAAGTCCAAGCAGCGGCGCGTGATCACCAAGCACGAGATCGAGGAGATCATCGCCAAGATCGCGCGCATCCCGCCGCATAACGTCTCCTCCAACGACCGCGGCAAGCTCAAGAACCTGGACCGCGACTTGAAGGCCGTGGTGTTCGGGCAGGACAAGGCGATCGAGGCGCTCGCGTCCTCGATCAAGATGGCCCGCAGCGGGCTCGGCAACCCGCAGAAGCCGATCGGCAACTTCCTGTTCTCCGGCCCGACCGGGGTGGGCAAGACCGAGGTCGCGCGTCAGCTCGCCTACATCATGGGCGTGGAGCTGATCCGCTTCGACATGTCCGAGTACATGGAGCGGCACGCGGTCTCGCGGCTGATTGGCGCGCCGCCGGGCTACGTGGGCTTCGACCAGGGCGGCTTGTTGACCGAGGCCATCACCAAGCATCCCTACTCGGTGCTGCTGCTGGACGAGATCGAGAAGGCGCACCCGGACATCTTCAACATTCTGCTGCAGGTGATGGACCACGGCACGCTGACCGACAACAACGGTCGCAAGGCCGATTTCCGCAACGTGGTGATCATCATGACCACCAACGCCGGGGCCGAATCTCTCACCAAGACCTCCATCGGCTTCACCCAGTCGAAGAGCGTCGGCGACGAGCTGCAGGACATCAAGCGCATGTTCACGCCGGAGTTCCGCAACCGGCTGGACGCGACGATCTCGTTCGCACCGCTGACGCACGAGGTCATCCTGCGCGTGGTGGACAAATTCCTCATGCAGCTCGAGGACCAGCTCCACGAGAAGAAAGTCGAAGCGAGCTTCACGCAGGCGCTCAAGGACCATCTGGCCAAGCACGGCTTCGACCCGCTGATGGGTGCTCGCCCGATGGCACGGCTGATCCAGGACACCATCCGGCGCGCCCTGGCCGACGAGTTGTTGTTCGGCCGGCTTGCCAACGGCGGCAAGGTGATGGTGGACGCGGATGATGCCGGCAAGATCCGGTTGGAGTTCCCGGAGGAAGAGCCGACCAGTCCGGCGAGTGTGGAGACCTAGCCTGCAGTCTTTGCGCCGGCTCGACGGGACGGGCAGGGTGACCTGCCCGTTCTCGCTTTGGCGGCCGGCGCACGCTGCGCTATAGTCGTCGGCTCGGCACGCGCCGGTTCGTCACCGATACAGCTGCCGCTGCGGTTCATTTCCGAGCCCGGTCGAGCCTCTGTAATGGGGGAGTCAGAGCATGATCATCAAAGCAGGCATGCCCTTTCTCGTGCTGGGCCTCATCGCAGCCCTGGTTCGCCCTGCGTTGGCCGCCGACATGGATGCCCGCAACCTCGCGGCGAACTGCACGGGGTGTCATGGCACCAACGGCGTCAGTGCGGGCGGCATTCCAACGCTGGCAGGTGTCGACCGCGCGCGCATCGTCCAGCTGATGCAGGAGTTCCGCGACGGCAAGCGGGCTGCCACCGTGATGCAACAGCTTGCC
>Ga0209706_10001676_pt1 | contig 12589 bp, 10 predicted proteins | sample PPLLaktember2015_6_FD_187263 | JGI IMG/M metagenome (GOLD analysis project Ga0209706, IMG submission 187263) | Freshwater sediment microbial communities from Prairie Pothole Lake near Jamestown, North Dakota, USA - PPLs Lake P8 Core (1) Depth... | ecosystem: Environmental > Aquatic > Freshwater...
CAGATCCTGTAAAAGCTGCTGATGACGGGAACCTTCATCAGCATGTAAAGCAGTCGATGGAAATGGCACAAAAACTGGCAAAAATGGGTATTCCGGTGATCATAAGCGACTGGGCTGCACCGGCATGGGCAATACTTGGCGATCCGCGTGACGCTTTCAGGAACCGTTCCAGGGGTATATTCGGCTATCCCCTTAATCCCGATAAACTTCAGAAAATTTATGAATCCATTGCGGACTACCTTGTTTACTTGAAACAACATTATGGTGTGGAGCCGGAACTATTTTCATTTAATGAATCCGATCTGGGTATCAATGTCAGGCATACGGGCAGGGAGCATGCTGAATTTATCAAGGGCATCGGGGCTTATTTTGCATCCAGGGGCATTGCAACCAAATTACTGTTAGGCGATAATTCGGATGCAACCACATTTGATTTTATTATTCCGGCTATGGAAGATGCCGGAACTCACAAGTACATCGGAGCTGTTTCATTCCATTCGTGGCGTGGTTGTGACGATGAAACTTTGAGAAAATGGGAAGGCGCTGCAAAGCAAATGAATATTCCGCTTATTATTGCCGAAGGAAGCACTGATGCTGCCGCATGGAATTACCCCGAGATCTTTTTTGAACAACCTTTTGCGTTGTACGAAATTAACCTGTATATGAGACTCTGCTCCTTTTGTCAACCTCTCTCCATTCTGCAATGGCAGCTAACATCGGACTATTCGGTTCTTGCAGGCCAGGGAATATTCGGCACCGAAGGCCCTCTCAGGCCTACAAGAAGATTCTGGAATCTGAAGCAGCTGGCTTCGACACCTGAAGGAGCCTTTTCATTGCCTTTTATATGCAACAGGGAACAGGTGAACTGTGCCGCTTTCGGGAATATTGCCCGCGGTGAATATGCCGTACATATGGTCAATAACGGAGCGGCCCGTAAAGCCATAATAAAAGGATTTCCTAAAAGCGTTAAGACTTTAAATATGCTTGTAACCGATGATACTAAAGGGATGGAGAAAATAAACGTAATTCCGGTTTCAGGTGGTTCCGCTGAACTGGTTCTTCCCCCTGCCGCATTTATAACCCTGATCAGTAATAATTAACGTGATGAAACATAAAAGAATTGAAGTTCTTTTGTTTTTCCTTTTGCTTTTATGGCCATTTGTGGTTGCACAGAAAATGAAACCCATTGACCGAAAAGCTACTGCTGAAACCAAAGCCCTTTTCAATAACTTGCATAAGCTGGCTGAAAACCACACGCTTTTCGGCCATCATAATGCAACAGAATATGGCCACGGATGGACGGGCGACAAGGATCGTTCTGATGTTAAATCGGTATGCGGATCTCATCCTGCCGTCATAGGTATTGATTTTTCAGGCCTTTCAGGAAGACCTCAGCCGGAAATAGATAAAGCCAAAGAAGAACTCCGGATCAACGTTACAGATACCTATAACAGGGGTGGTGTAACAACGGTTTCCTGGCACTTTATTAATCCGGTATCGGGAGGAGGATTCTACTGGGTTGATACCATTTCGAAACCGGCTGTAAAGTATATTATTCCCGGTGGTGAGGCTCACGGTAAATACAATGAAATCCTGAAAACCATTGCAGATTGGGCTCACAGCATTAAAGGAGATGATGGCAAGCTGGTTCCGGTAATTTTCCGACCATTTCATGAATTCGACGGAGGCTGGTTCTGGTGGGGCAAACCTCACTGCACACAAGATGAATTCATTTCTTTGTGGCGGTTTACAGTTACCTACCTTCGCGACAGTTTGAACGTCCATAATTTCCTGTATGCTTTTTCTCCCGATAACAAATTCAATTCCGAAGCCGAATTCCTGGAGCGATACCCCGGCGATGAATATGTTGATATGGTAGGAATGGATAATTACGGCGATATGGGAAGGGACCGGAATGCCCCGGATATTGCTGCAAAAAAGCTGAAGATCATATCGGACTATGCGATAAAAAAGGGTAAGCTGGCTGCTTTTACCGAAACCGGACTGGAATCGGTAAAAGACCCGGAATGGTATACCGGAACCCTTCTGAAAACTATGAAAATGCATGATATGAAACTGGCTTACGTAATGGTTTGGCGAAACGATATGCGGAGTCCGACTCATTACTATGCTCCGTTTCCCGGCCATCCGAGTATCCCTGATTTCATGAAATTCTATGACGATCCCTATACGCTATTTGAGGTCGACCTAAAGGACATATATAAATAGGAACTCCAACCTTCTGAAATCAAAACTTTATATGATAACCCTGCTGATTACGGTTCTGTTGAGCTGTGCAGCACCTGCAGAGCAATCGATCGGGTATAACTTCAGTGCACCCGATGCATACTATGTTCTTCCTGATACGCTGAGAGAGGTATCGGGTCTTACCTGGATCGGCGGATCGGCATTTGCATGCATCCAGGATGAAAATGGAATACTTTTCATATATGACATCAACAAAAAAAACCTGACCAGCCAGTATTCCTTTCATTTGGATGGTGATTACGAGGGAATTGCCGCTGCCGGGAAGTCGATCTATGTATTAAGGAGCGACGGAACCCTTTTTGAGATCAACAGTTTTGCTTCTCCCGAATTCAGGCTGAACACCTGGGATACAGGAATTCCGGCTGATGATAATGAGGGATTGTGCCTCGACAGGCGGAATAACCGGCTTTTAATAGGCTGCAAGAGTAAGATAGGTAAAGGTGCGGAGTTCAAGGACAAAAGAAGAATCTATGGTTTTGATCTTGACACCAGGAAAATATCGGTTGAGCCCGTCTATGAATTCGACGTCCGATCCATAAAGCTGTTTGCGCGGAATAATAATGTGACACTGCCCGTTAAGAAGAAAAAAAAGGGTGAAGATGAACAGATGCTGAAGTTCAGGATATCCGCAATTGCCATTCATCCTTTAACCGGGAAACTTTATCTGTTATCGGCTGCAGATTATATGCTGTGTATTTTTGATCGCAGCGGGAATATAGAACACATGGAATTGCTCAACCGCAAATTATTTAACAAAGCCGAAGGCCTTTCGTTTTTTGACAATGGGGATTTGCTTATCACCAATGAGGGCCAGGGGAAAGTACCCACATTACTCAGGTTCAATTACCGTCTTTAGCTTTCCGGGTTAAAAAATTCCGAACTACAAGGGTATATTTGTTGTTAAGCCAATTGGTCATGTATTTGGTTTATGGGTAACTGGAAAAGGACATTTTTAATTATCTGGACAGGACAGCTATTCTCAACCCTGAGCAGCTATGTAGTGGGATACGCCGTCATGTTCTGGTTGAGCCTTGAAACAGGCTCCGCCGAAGTACTTGCTTTTGCCACAATAGCATCACTCCTGCCTCAGCTTTTACTGGGCTTTTTCACAGGTGTATATATCGACAGGTGGAACCGAAAAAAGATAATGATCCTGGCGGATACATTTATTGCAGTCTGCACAATGATTATTGCTGTTCTGCTCTATATCGGAGAAACCAGGCTCTCGTACTTTTACGTCCTTCTCGCTATGCGATCGGCCGGTATGGCATTTCATATGCCCGCCATGCAGGCATCTGTGCCGTTGCTTGCCCCGGAAGACAAGCTGATGCGAATTGCAGGAGTCAATAACATCATACAGTCTCTCAGCATTATCGCCGGACCCGTTCTTGCCGCACTTCTTATCGGGCTTTTTGAACTTTCCGTCGTATTGATGTTTGATGTAGCCGGAGCTCTTATTGCCATCATTACACTGCTTATGGTTCATATTCCCGATCCTGCGAAAAAAAGCGGGCAGAAAACCGACCTACTGGCCGAAATGCTGGATGGTTTTAAAGAGATTTACAGAAAGCCCGGGCTGTTCTGGCTGTTTATCCTGGCTATTCTTGCAACGTTTTTTATAATGCCTGTCGCAGCCCTGTTTCCACTAATGACTCTGAATCATTTTTCAGGAAATACTTACCACATGAGCATAATCGAGATAGCCTGGGGTATTGGTATGCTGCTTGGAGGAGCTGTAATGGGACTTCAAAAACTTAAATCATACAGGATAATCCTGATCAACCTTATGTACCTGTTGCTGGGACTATCGTTTATGTTCTCAGGAGTCCTGCCTCCATCCGCTTTTGCTTTTTTTGCATTTATCACGGTCTTTGGTGGTATTTCCATGTCGGTTTATTCCGGGGCTTTTACGGTAGTTCTCCAAACCATGGTTGAACCGTCTGCGCTTGGGAGAGTGTTTTCGATGTACGGAAGTGTCACATTGCTGCCATCGATGATCGGATTACTGGCTACAGGCTATATTGCCGATACAATTGGTATAGCCAATGCATTCATTGTCTCAGGAATTGCCATCAGCGCGTTGGGAATACTGGCGTTCCTGGTGCCGCCTTTGGGGAGAATGGTAAGACAGGAGATTAGAAAATGATTGATCCGGTTAGCAAAATTTCTTAAAGCGGTTGCTTTTCAACCAGGTCATCGCTTTTAGGGGTCTCGGCAAGTGAGATTCCCGAATTGGTAATAACAAGAGGATATTTGTTGTTATATTTCTGCAGATAGATCAGGTTCTTCTCATAATAATCCGTCTTTTTATCACCCTGGTAATCGGTGTATAGTGCTGCATCATCAGAGATCAGCCTCCGGATATTCCGGTTTGTAGGCACAATTACACTGTCGGTCTTTAAGTGAAAAAGCACATCCTGGGTTCTTTCCATGCTGACTACCGTGTGTCCGATGGCATACAGGCTGAGAATCTGTGCTATCGTGTTTCTGTGATAATGCTGATGATATCTTAATATCGAGATGGCACCCAGGTGAACAAGTTCATAGGGCCTGCCCTGGAAGGTAACATATACTCCCTCACCGTCGCAATAACCCCAGATTTCTTTTGCGCGCAGCACTTTCCTGTATCCCATATCGTCGTGATACGACAATACATAATCGTTCCGTTCATCGGGATTAACATAATAATCCGTAAGGTAATTGTGCACTTCGAAATGATAAGGGATCGACGGATTATTGGAAAAGAATTCTTCAATATTCATATATATTCCCTTATTCATCGATAGTATCGATTCGGGTATGATTTTTTCCGAAGAAGGTTTCTGGGAATAAGTAATGATTGGAAATGAAAGGATCAGTAATACAGCTAACGATTTTTTCATTTGAGATACCCTTTGTTGGCGTTTAAATTTACGCAACATATCGGGTGTTGTTGAAAAAGTTTGACCTGGGCTGGCTTCTGTTTGATGAATGATAGATTAGCAAGTATAAACGTTTATCCCTGCTCCCTACTTAAATCGCCTCTCAATCTCCTCAATTCCCAAAATTACAACAACCTGCTTGCCCGAAGGAGAGTAACCGGGGCTTTCACAGGCAAAAAGCGCATCCACCAGCTCCTGCATCGATTCACGCGATAATGTCTCGCCGTAATTCAGCGATCCGGCAACAGCCATTGATCTGGCAATACGCTCCCTAACGCTGTTCTTGATATCCGATTCGGTTGACTTGAACTTCTCAAGAAAAACTTCCAGGAGTTCGCTTGGTTTTTCAAACCTGCTTTCGGCCGGATATCCCGCAATAACTACCGTGTTGCTTCCGAAATCGCGAATATCGAATCCGATTAAATGCAAATCATCAAGCAATTCCTTCAGCACCAGGTAATCGGCCTGATCGAGTTCAATTGTCTCAGGAAAAAGCGTTCGCTGAGCCACCGGGTAATTCATGGCAAACGAACGAAGATAATGCTCATACAGTATTCTTTCGTGGGCCCGCTTCTGGTCGATCAGCATCAGACCCGACTTTACCGTTGTGAGGATATACCGGTTCTTAAGCTGTATCAGAGCGTCAGCATGGCCACCGTTCTCAACAGGCAGAGTCTGCTGCTCAGGCATTGCGGCCTCAGAATTTCCATTTATTGAGCTGGTCCCTGTATGGTATAGTTTTTCCCAATTCTTCAGATTCAGATCTTCCCTTTTGTTCTGACCAAAATTGCTCTCTTCCTTGAACGGATCGTAGTGAGGATTAAACGGGATATCGGGAACGGCAACCGGACTGTCGCGCCTGAACACAGGTAATTCTATAGCATTTTCATTGTTAAAATCAATTGAAGGAACCAGGTTGAACTTCCCGAGTGCCTCCCGCAAAGCGGCCACCAGAATCTGGAAAACGGCCAGTTCGTTTTCGAATTTGATTTCAGTTTTTGTAGGATGAATATTTATATCAATTGTATCCGGATCAACATCAAGGAATATGAAATACGAAGGTATGGTCTCCGGGGGCAGGATTTTCTCGTATGCGGTCAGAACTGCCTTATGGAAATAAGGATGTTTCATGAACCTGTTATTGACGAAAAAAAACTGTTCGCCGGGTTTCCGCCTGGCATATTCTGGCTTCCCGATAAAGCCCGATATCTTCACCAGGCTGGTATCGGTATCAATGTCGGTAAGATTCTGATTAATTGCCTTGCCGAACAGGTGAATGATCCGTTGTTTCAGATTGGCACCCGGTAAGTTGTAAAGTTCATCCTCGTTATGTTCGAGAGCAAATGACAAATCAGGATTGGCAAGGGCAACCCTCTGGAATTCATATATAATATGCTTGAGCTCGGCGTTGTTTGTTTTTAAAAACTTCCGCCGGGCGGGAACATTGTAAAACAGGTTTTTAATGGTTAAGCTGGTGCCCGTGCTGCAGCTTACGGGCTGCTGCGATTCCACCACTGATCCGGAAATGATGAGCTCGGTTCCAAGATCATGACCGGCCTTACACGTGCGCATGACTACCTGCGATACTGATGACACAGATGCCAGGGCCTCACCCCTGAACCCCAGCGTGCGCACAGAAAACAGGTCAGCCGCTTCTCTGATTTTCGACGTTGCATGCCGTTCAAAGCTCATCCTTGCATCGGTTTCAGACATCCCACAACCGTTATCTATAATCTGGATCAGGGTTTTTCCTCCGTCACGGATTAAAACCCTAATTGATGTACTACCCGCATCAACCGAGTTCTCCATGAGTTCCTTGACAACAGATGCCGGACGCTGCACAACTTCACCGGCGGCAATCTGATTGGCCACGGAATCAGGAAGCAGATGAATTATATCGGCCATAGCGATGAATAGATCATGAATAGATAGTACTTCAAAGGTAAGGAATATACACTATTTTTAGCATTTCACTTCGTTATGTGCTGGCATATATTTTGATGACGGAAATAATAATTTAATTCATCCTGATATGAAAAAATATATTTGTCTTTTTCTCATAGCAACATGGTTCGCTTCAGGTGTCTATGCCCAGGAAGAGAATGCTGTTGATCTTAAGACGCAAAGAAAACTTACCAAGCAGGAACGTACAGTGCTTAGGGAAGCCGAAGAAGCAGACCTTGCCAGAATGGTTGATTCTCTGGTTGAAGAAAGGAAATTCGTTCTTGAAGCCGATTTCCTGAGTAACCAGAGCGGTAACCGCGTTATGGTGAATAATCTTCTTAACTTCATTATAGTTGATTCTTCTAAAATAATCATTCAAACTGCATCAACAACGGGTATGGGCGGACCAAACGGAATGGGGGGTGTAACCACCCGGGGAACAATTACAGGCTTTGAAGTGAAGAAAACGGGTAAAAACAATGCCGTATATTTTATAAGGCTTCTGGCCAACACCACAATAGGTCCGTACGATATTTTTCTTCACATATCCCCGGGTTCAAACACCGATGCAACCATCAGCGGAATCAGGGCAGGTAAGCTGAATTATCACGGTTTTATCAAACCCCTTGAACAATCGAGGGTGTTCAAGGGAATGACTATTTAACAGGCCGTGTACCTGAGGTATAAAGTTTATTATTAACTTCAGCCTGTAAACCTCATACCTCAGACATGAAAAACAGCAGTGCCTTTCTAACCCGGAGCGCATGGATTGCCGGGCTTGGCGGTTTCCTTTTCGGATTTGATACAGCCGTCATTTCCGGTGCAGAGAAAGCCATACAGGAAGTATTTCAACTCACCGGATTCTGGCACGGATTTACCGTAGCAATAGCACTTATCGGTACAATTGCAGGTGCCATTGCCGCTGGTAAGCCGGCTGACTATTTCGGACGCAGGAGAGTACTTATGGTTATAGCATTACTCTTTCTTGTATCGGCACTCGGTGCGGCATTAACCCAGAGATGGGCGGGAATACTCGTTTTCCGGTTTCTGGGAGGACTTGCCGTTGGGGCTTCATCTGTAATCGGACCCATGTATATTGCTGAAATAGCACCTGCCCGAAAAAGAGGCCGGTTGGTCGCACTGTTCCAGCTGAATGTGGTTACCGGTATTTTGCTTGCCTTTCTGTCGAATTATATTATTGCCCTGGTCGCCGAGGATACTTCCTGGCGATGGATGCTGGGCGTTATGGCCATACCTGCAGGTATTTTCTTTGGCCTGCTATTTTATATTCCGGAAACACCCCGCTGGCTTATGATTAAGAAAGAAAAAGCCAAAGCCGCTAAGATACTCGGACAATTGGGTGAAACAAATATCGATGAGCAGATTGCAATTATTGAAGATTCTATTTCTTCAGAAAAACACATTAAATCGGAAAAGCTTTTTACTCCGAAATTGAAATTCCCGATTTTACTGGCTTTTACCATTGCTTTCTTCAACCAGTTCTCGGGCATAAATGCTATCATGTATTATGCACCGCGAATTTTTGAAATGGCAGGGCTCGACCGTACATCGTCATTGTTCCAGTCGGTTTCGGTTGGTTTTACAAACCTGGTTTTCACCATAATTGCCATGTTGATTATCGATCGTGTCGGACGTAAAAAGTTACTGCTGATCGGTTCACTGGGCATGGTCTTCATGTTATCCTTGGTATCCGCAGGTTTCATGTCGGAAGACTTCGGAGGCGCCGCTGTTCTGGCGGGTCTGGTAGGTTTTATAGCTTTTTTCGCTTCATCGCAGGGTGCGGTCATCTGGGTTTTCATCTCCGAAATTTTCCCCAACAAAGTAAGAGCAAAGGGGCAGGGCTTCGGAAGCTTTACGCATTGGTTATTTGCAGCATTGATATCCTGGGTTTTCCCGGTAATTGTTAGCAATCAGGCCAGTTCCACCGGAATTGCCTTCATATTCTTTGCAGCCATGATGCTGCTGCAGTTCTTTATAGTGTATTTCATTTTCCCCGAAACAAAGGGAAAAGGTCTCGAGCAGATACAAACCGATATGGGGCTTTAGTTACTGAAAATCTCAGTATTGAGCATGATGCGAAGCAGCAATTCTCTCGATCTACCGGGATAGGGGAAAAATCCACCGTTGTATGGTTGAATATAAGGGGGCTGGTCATTCAGAAGATCAAATACAGAAAGGGATACATTTATTCCTTTATGGAATAAGTTAGTGTAATTCAAAGCCAGATTAACCAGATGGAAGGGCCCGAATTCGCCGATTACGGAATTAAAGTCTTCATCCACACTACAGTAACCATACTTTTTACCCAGGAAGGTATAAGATGGATTTATCCAGATATTCTTAAAAGGGTTAAATCCAGCCTGGAATCCGATCTTATTAGTAGAGAGGCCGAGTGCATGATTGTCAAAACCAGGCACACTATATAATTCAGGTATGGAGCGTAAGGCCTGTGTATAGTATGAATAGTTCAATGCCGCAAAGCCTTTCGCATATTTGGCCCTGAATTCAAGTTCGAAACCATCGCTCCCTGAATTATCCGCATTGATATAACCCCAGTCCGTACCCGGAGTCCACCCGCCGTTATCGAAATAAGTGATGCTCTGGTTTATAAAAATATCAAATACATTGGCAGTAAGGAACATATTATCGTTAATACGGTATCCTATTTCCAGTTCAGTTACCCAGGATTCCTCCGGAATTATTTTGTCGGCAACATCTATATTTCCGATGCCCGGCGATCTGAAAGCCCCGCTGAAAAGCGTTTTAAAATGAAATTTGTTGAAAATGCCTGTTAATCCAATACGGGGCGCAGATGACCAACCGTAAATACTATTGTATTCTGCCCTGTAACCGGCAATCAAATTAAGATTTTTAGTTTTCAGAATACCTTCCGCGAATGCTGAAATATTATTAATTGCCAAATCCGGAGTCCCGTTAGCATAAAAGAATCCCGAATCCTCAAAACAATGACCCTGGTCGTGATAATATTCTAAACCAGTGACCATTGAAAATTTCTTATCACCTTGATAATTCAGGAGCACGGTACCAGTATACCGGTTAATCTGAAAATTTCTCCAGTAATCCTCTTCATAGTATGGCCGGCTGTATTTATAATTGAATACCGGGATAATGCTTAGATTTTCGTTAAATTCATAGTTGTACTTCACTTCACCAAGTACAGTACGAAACTGATTGATAACGTTTACATTACCTGTTACAGAATCCTCATAATAATTGTAAGCAGTCCTGTAGTCATCGTAAATCAACCTGAAAGATAGATCTTCATTGCCAGCCGATAAATTCACCTGTTGGGACTTGATATCGCTTCCGCCCGCCGACAGATCAATTGTATTTTCCGGATCATCTATGTATTCGATGAACATCTGGTCGCTTCTGTTAGCTTTGCCTATGAACCCGGCTGCAGAGAATTCCCAATCTTTGGCAGAAAACCCGGAACTCAGGCTGATGTTTTGCCTCCCCATTGAATGTTGCAGGCTGCCGTATGTCCCGGTAACTTCTACCCTTTCCAGATCGCTGCCTTTGCGTGTAACGATATTGATAACGCCGAGTTCCGCGTTACCTCCGTAAATCACAGAACCAGGACCCCTGATTATTTCAATCCTTTTGATCTGGTCCACTGCAACATGATTTCCAAAAGGCACATTGGCGTAACTAAGATCATTAAGTGGCTGATTATCGATCATTATAAGCATCTTTCCTTCATGAACCCAATTGCCGCGCAATCCGGCTCCTATCACACCCTGCACATCATATCCGAAATCAAAACCGGGAACAGTTTTAAGAATATCAATCAAATCACGGGCACCGGAAAATCTGATTTCCTCTTCCGTTATAAATGAAACAATTCCTGGAGTTTCTCTTGGAGTCAGTGTAGTCCGGGATGCCACATTGGTCTTCATGTTCAATAATTCATCAATGGAAATGCCCATTTTCTGTGCAAGGAAGACCAGATTCTCCATGCTCATTTCCAGAAGGTCATCCTGTGACAAATCCAATATTTCTTCCCTTGTCATTGTCAAAATTTTTGCACTGTCGATTGGCTGTGACAATATGACCAGTGTTTGATTGGCCAACAAAATGCAAAATGTAAATATTTTTATCAATCTCATTTTTCGGAGTTATTACTTTATTCGAAGTCTTATTCATTTATTACTTTACCCAACCCATAAAAGGCAGAACTCACTATTAGGCCGCTCTTTGACAAAGCCGACCTTGAAATTTCAAACGATAGTTTACCGTTAACATTAACAAAATTAATTCCGGCACCGTTACTGCAGGCACCTTCTTTCTCGCTTATAATCAGTAAGTTCTTATTGGCGGATGCAGATAGTAACGAAGATATCTGATCGGTTTTCGACGACGTGACATAAATAATATGACAGTCACCCATTTCACTTAATGTGTTGATTGACCTGACTTCAATTGTAGTGGTACCGACTTTCTTCTTCTGGGCAATTTCAGTTAGTTCGGAATATATAGAACTTTTGCCCATAACAAGGATCAAAAAATTACCCGGTTTTTGAGGCCAATCAAAATACCTGGTAAAGTTGTAGACGAAGATCGCCTTTAGCTTTTCATCCTGAGCATTAACTACAAGAGGAATTAATAGCAGACAGCAAATCAAAAGTTTATTCAGCAAGGGTTTGGAAATCCACATATAAGGGAATATATTATTGGTGGTTTAGTAGTTACCAATAATATACGTACCAAAATAAAAAAAGATATAGTTTATTCAGCCCGGCTCATAATCAGTTTACCGTGATGAACACCCTTCAATGTGATTATTCTGTCTGCCAGACTGGTTAATTCGGAAGCTTTACCTTTAACTACAATTGATTCAAGACATGAGTTATGATTCAGATGCACATGCTGGGTTGAGAGGATCAGGTGGTGATGATCATGCTGTACTTCGTTGATCTCGTGATCAATGTTACGTTTATGATGGTCATAAACGATCACTATGGCTCCGGCGACTTCGTTGTCGCATTGCCATTTCTGCTCCACGGCATATTTCTCAATAAGATTACGGATTGCCTGCGAACGATTGGGAAAATTATTGGCTTCAACATAATTGTCCAGCTCATCCATGGTTTCCTTCTCAAGGGAAACGCCAAATCGTACGACGCTCATGTCAATAGGTATTTAACAGGGGCAAATATAACAAATAACTGTAATCATCTACTACGGATTCAACCACGACAGTGTAGGATCGTATTTTTTCAGACGCCGGATCATTTCAATCCGGATCTCCTTGTCCGAAAGATTCCCTTTTTCTGCCAATATGCCTGCCCTCATAAGCTTCATACCCTCATCAGACATTTCAAGGCCCATTTTAAACCTTTGCTGTGGCGTCATTTTCATAATCAGGCTGTATTGAAAATCAGCCATATCTTTTGTTGTGTCACGCATTTCAG
>Ga0209706_10001677_pt1 | contig 12586 bp, 16 predicted proteins | sample PPLLaktember2015_6_FD_187263 | JGI IMG/M metagenome (GOLD analysis project Ga0209706, IMG submission 187263) | Freshwater sediment microbial communities from Prairie Pothole Lake near Jamestown, North Dakota, USA - PPLs Lake P8 Core (1) Depth... | ecosystem: Environmental > Aquatic > Freshwater...
GCCCATGTGGTGATGATGGCCGTGGACGGCGCCGCGGCCCGAGCGCTCGGAGATCTGGCGCGCGAGCGGTGGCGACGCTGCTCCGGAAAGCAGGTCGCACCGGTTGCGGGCACGCCGGACCGCTGGCCGGAAGGACTGCGCAGCGAGCTGCAGGACGTACCCGTTGCGATCGCGCGCACCGAGCCGGCCCACAACGGCTTCCCGGAGGTCCGGGAAGTCGAGGCTCTGTACCTGGACGCGATTCGAGCGGCTCGCCGCTTCATCTATGTGGAGAATCAGTATTTCACGTCTGCGCGGGTCGGCGAGGCGATCGAGGCCAGGCTCGCGGAACCGGACGGACCGGAAGTCGTGATCGTCCTTCGCCAGCAATGCCGCGGCTGGCTCGAGGAAGCGGTGATGGGTGCGCTGCGCGCGCGCCTGATCCGGCGGTTGCGCGCCGCGGACCGCTACGGGCGGCTGGCAATCTACCACCCCCTGGTGCCGGGCCCGGGCGAGGGTTTCGTGAACGTGCATTCGAAGGTCATGGTCGTCGATGATTGCTTCGTGCGCGTAGGCTCGGCCAACTTGAACAATCGCTCGATGGGCCTCGACCGCGAATGCGACCTTGCCATCGAGGCCAGGAAAGAGTCGACGCGGCTGGCGATCGCCGGATTTCGCGACCGGCTTCTCGCCGAGCATCTGGGAGTCGACAGCGAGCGTGTCGCGGCAGAGCTCGCGCGCACCGGCTCCCTGGGTCGGACGGTGATGGCCCTTGCGACCGGAGAGCGGCGTCTCGAGCCTATCGACGACCTCGAGCAGTGGCCCGAGACGGTAGAGTCGGTAGCCGAGCTCGCCGACCCGGAGCGTCCAGTCTCCATCGATGCGCTGACGCAGGAGTTCCTTCCGGTGACCGCACCGGAGCGGTCGCGCGTCAACGGCTGGGGCAAGCTCCTCGGCATGTTGATGGGCATCGCCGTGCTGTTCGCGCTGTGGCGCTTCACGCCGCTGCGCGAGATGGTCGCCGCGGACGCCGTCGGGCGCTGGGCCGAGACTTTCGGCAGCCAACCGTGGGCGCCGCTTGCGATCCTGCTGGCCTATGCGCCAGCGAGCGTGATCATGTTCCCCAGACCGCTCATCACCCTCGCTGCCGTGATCGCCTTCGGCCCATGGCTGGGGTCGCTGTACTCTCTGGCGGGAATCGAGATCGCAGCCTTGTCGGGATATGTCGCGGGCCGTACGCTGAGCCGGGATCGACTGCGGCGCCTCGGAGGAAGGAGACTCCACGCGCTCAGCAGCGGGCTGCGCAGAGGCGGCTTGGGGGCGATGGTGCTGGTCCGGCTGGTCCCTGTGGCGCCCTTCGTCCTGGTGAGCCTGTTCGCAGGCGCGGCACGCGTGGGCCCGGGAATATTCGCACTCGGTACAGGCATCGGTATGGCGCCCGGGCTGATCGGCATGACGGTCTTCGGATCGCAGGTGGGGAATGCCCTGGGCAGCGACGGTGATATCAATGCCTGGCTCATCGGTGGCGCGATCGCGCTGATTGCGGCGGCCTCGTTGCTCGCGCGTCGCCTCGCGGCACGCAGTCAGCAGCAGGGTTCCGCGCGCGGGCAACCAAACAACCCTCCGCTCCGGCGTAGCGATAGCAGGCCACCTCTCCCAGCACCCTCGAGTGGAGCGCTGCGGCAAGTTGAGTCCACATGAGCCGCAACCGAAACCTGGGGGAGAGAGAGCAATCAACTCGCATATCGTGCGCTGGCACCGTCGCGCCCTATGCATTCGTGCTAGCGTTCGATGGCCGTCTCATGCTTTCGAGTTGTAAAAGGTTCACGCGATCTGGAAAAGCGTCGCTCTCGGTGCCTTCCCCCCCGTTGGGGAAGCATGACAAAATATCCATATCGCTCAATTACTTGAGTGCAGAGCTGAGGTTGGCCCACGCGTTGCAGGACGAGGGACCGGGACTGCAGCGACGGCGCGAATTCCAGGGGAACGCGTCGTCCTGACAACGAACTTGTGGAGGGTGAAGATGAGATACATCGTTCCGTGAGCAATCGGTGTTCCGATCGACGCAGTGATCGTTCTGACGCAGTACCAACCTGAGGAGGTAACAAATGAAACCGATGCAGACATTGCTGTTGGCTGGTGTGGTGGGGTTGTCGATGTCGATGACCGCCTGCGAGAAGGAAGGCCCGGCCGAACGGGCCGGGAAGGCGATCGATCAGTCGGCCGAGCAGGTCGGGGACAAGATCGAAAATGCAACGGTCAAAGCCGGCGACGCACTCGAGCGTGCTGGCGACAAGGTCGAGGAGAAGCTGGAAGAGTGACCGTTTCGGGTTCCAATCCCGCAAGACAACGCAAGGAGAGCGTAATGATCTACTGGGCAGCGGTATTTCTCATCATTGCAATCGTCGCGGCGGTGCTGGGATTCAGCGGGATCGCCGGCACCGCGGTGAATATCGCCTGGATCCTCTTCGTCGTCGGCCTGATCGTCGCCGTGGTCTTCTTCGTGCTGGGGCGTCGCAGTCCCCCGTTGTAGCCTGGGCGCGGCTCAGGCCGGGCCGGACTCTGGTTCTCACATGGGAAATGCGGGCTAGGCTCGGCCCGAACCCACTTGAAGGCAGGCGCCCGGCTGCCGCTAGGCCGGGCGTCCCTGCGTCTGGAGGTCGCATGGACTTGCCGGGCGAAGTCGACGTAGAAGTAGAGGCGGGTTCCGCTCGCCAGCGCGAGCGCTACGCGAACAGCGGCTTGCTACCGTGCTGGATCATCCAGCGCTTGCAACACGCGCCCAAAAAACTCGTCGGCATGGTTCGCCTCGATCCAGCGCACCACCAGCACCATGTTCCATTCCGGTTCGATCCACGTGAACGATGTGCCCGCGCCGATGGCGAAGTAACTCGACGCCGGCACACTGGGGAATATGCGCTGCGCGTGATTCAGCCAGATCAGATAGCCATAGAAAGGCGCAATCGCGCACGGTGTGCGCATGCGCTCGATCCACCCGCCTGATATGACTTGTCGGCCGTTCGCCTTGCCGTTGTCCAGGAGCAGCTGGCCTACACGCGCCTGATCGATGCTGCCGATGGACACGCCCCCGCCCCAGTGCGTACCTCCGGGAACCGATTGAACCCGCTGGCCCCGCAGCTCGATCCACGCATTGTCGTAACCGACCCACCTCCACTGGTCGCTGGCACCGATCGGTTGCATGATGGCCTCGCGGAAGACCTCGGGTAACGGGCGCCCGAACAGATGCAGCAACGCGAGCGACAGCTGGTTGATGCGCACATCGTTGTATTCCCAGTAGGTTCCGGGCGCTTCAAGCGGTCTCGGGTTGCCTTTCCTGCCCGCTGCCGCGGCCCCTTGGAACTGCACCGTACGGTAGCGGTCGACCTGGTCGGGCAGGCCGAAGCACTCGCCTTCCCACTCGCTGGTTTGCTGGAGCAGGTGCTCCCACGTCACGAGCGCATTGCGTCCTTCATCGAAGCCGATGCCGCGGACCCGGACACCGACGGGCTCCCCGACATTGGGCAGCAGCCCGCGGTCGTGAGCGACACCCGCTAACAACGCGAGGTAGGTTTTCGCGACGCTGAAGGTGAGGTCGGCGCGGTCGGGCTCACCCCAGGAAGTCAGCGTTTCGCCGTTCAGGACGATCGTCCCGGAAACCGGTCCACGCGGATGCACAGGTCCAAGCAGTCGGTTCCAGGGCGGCGGGTCCTGGTGATGAATGCCCCATTGATCGCCGACCTCGCGACTCCACGGGGTCTCGTGATCGACCGCAAACTGCACAGCCTGTTCGATTTGCCGGTTCCGCATATAAGAGGTACGTCAGCGTAGTGTGCTGGCGGATTGTAAGCCGATCAGGTTCACGGCAATCCGCTGACGACTAACGTCATCACGCAGATCTCTTAGCCGGTGTTGCCGTCACGGCAACGTTCGTTGTCGCGACGAACCCTCCACACCACCCCGCCGGCTCTGCCGGCACCCCCAGGAGGGGACTGTCTCAGCTTCTCACAAAGGAGGGAGCGCCGAAGGCGACGGGGTGGTTGGTTTTGGATTCCTGCGGCTTGAGCGTAATGCGTTTCTGCAACCCTCCGTAGGGCCGGAAGGGTGCCGCCGCGAGTCGGGGACGCAAGGCGCGGCAGAGAGAAACCAGGGATGGCGGCCTTCCAGGCAGTCACACGGCCCGTTGACGAGACGTCCGCGGAACATGCCCGTCACCCACTCCTGCAGGCCGCGCCTTCCGACGCTTTATCTCCAGTCGCACCGCGCGCAATACGCCCCGGCGGGTAGGTTCGCGCGTCTGTTCCAGCTCGAGCAACTGCTCCAGGACCTCGCGTGGCCGGGACGGCAGAAGGCGCAACAGCTCTCGTGCGCTGAGACTTGAAAGCAGGACCGGTGTGAGTTGGCTAGCCATGCATTCGAGCGTGCCAGGCGCACCACGTCTGTGCAAACTCTGTTAACTGGCTGTGAATCTGCCTCCCCCGAGTATCACCTGACGACAGGCACGTCAGCACGTGGTGCCCAGAGCGACAGGGGAGCAGGCAAGTGAGCCAACCGTACGCCGCCAGTCGCCGGGGACGAGCGCCACCAATTGCTAACTCATCGTCAATTCTCGCGAGAATCGCTGTGCAGTTGCGTTGGGACGACCTAGATTGTCCTCACAGGGTCGACCGTATCGGTTGACGGTCCCCGTCGCCAAGAACACCAACAGGCGCATCATCCCGGTCCTCCCTGGAGCCGCGCTGCCACACGCTGCTCGTGCGGTTGCGGTTGTTCAACGCAATGGGGAGGCTATCGATGAAACTAATCCGGAGGGTTCTGGCGTTTCAGCTCGCGCGGGTCGTGCTGCTTCTCGGGGTCTTGGTCGCCACTTTGGCGTTCTCGCATGCCCTTGCTGGCTAGGGAGGGACAACTGCGCAGATAGCGGCTCTGCAGGAAGTCACGCAGATGCTGTAGCAGCAACTCTGGAGGCGAACGACAACGCAAGAATGGAGAGACAAGGATGGTTTTCCGAAGACCGGGACGCACCGATGGCGACCACCCGCTACAGTTCCATCCTTTCTCCGACCGTTATCCGAGACATGGGCATGGCGAGAACAGCATTTGGGTCGCGTCTCTGGACTCCTGAACCCTAATGCAGTTCGTGTGCATCTCAAGGCTGCATCTCGGCCAGAAGCAGCCGGCCACCTTGGAGAGGCGAAAATATCCGGGGCAGATCTCCTAGACCCCGTGTTCGAGAAGTAGAATCCGGCGTCAATGCGGATCCACCTTGTCGACGGAACATACGAGCTGTTCCGGGCTCACTTCGGGGCGCCGGGTGCGACCGGCCCGCACGGCACCCAGGTCGGAGCTACGCGCGGGATTCTCCGGTCGTTGCTCGCGCTGCTGCGCGAGCAAGGCGTGTCCCACGCGGCATGCGCGTTCGACCACGTCATCGAGTCTTTCCGGAACGAGCTGTTCCGCGGATACAAGACGAGCGAAGGCGTGCCGGCCGACCTGATGGCCCAGTTTCCTCTGGCCGAGCAGGCGGCTCAGGCCCTCGGTCTGGTCGTATGGCCGATGGTCGAGTTCGAAGCTGACGATGCCCTCGCGACCGCGGCGGCACACTATGGTCTCTCGTCCGACGTCGACCAAGTCTTGATCTGCACGCCCGACAAGGACATGGCGCAATGCGTGCGCGGCTCGCGGGTTGTCTGCTTCGACCGGATGCGTGGCCGCACCATCCACGAGGCGGCAGTGGTCGCGAAGTTCGGCGTCTCACCCGCGTCGATCCCGGACTGGCTCGCCCTGGTGGGCGACGATGCGGACGGCATTCCTGGCGTACCTCGCTGGGGCGCCAAGTCAGCGGGTGCCCTCCTGGCCCGCTACGAGCACCTCGAGGCGATTCCGGACGATGAGACGCATTGGGGCGTTGCCGTGCGTGGAGCAGCCGCGCTGGCCGAGAGCCTGCGAGAGCACAGAGAAAAAGCCCTTCTGTACCGCCGCCTGGCTACGCTGCGGACGGACGTTCCCCTGGCGGAAGAGGTCGAGGATCTGCGCTGGCGCGGAGCTCTGCGTCCGGAGCTGAACAGCCTGTGCCGAGAGATCGGCGACGAGCGATTCGTCGAGCGTGTGCATCGCTGGCGGGATTGAGGCCAGATGTCCGCGGCCCCAGGGGCGTGGCAGCAAGATGCTTTAGGGGTCGGTGTTGATCAAATGTACAGCGATCTTGGACGCGTCCACGCAGGAGATAGGCCCGCCTCGCTGCGAGCGTCGCGGTTTCGCGGCAGGGAGTTGAGCCCACGACCCCCTGGTCCGTAGGTCGGCAGCCAAGGCGCAAGTTATAAAGTTTAGGCCTGTAGCACCCGTCATCAACAAAAACCCCGCGGAAGCGGGGTCTGTGTATTCACGACTCAACTGCATGCTGCGGAATATTCAAGATCTCAGACGGCCACCTTGATTCCACGGTCGATACTATTCGTGCTGCTCGAGGCGCCGCTCAATGCACCGCGAGCCTCTTCGTTGCCGCTACGGTTTTCTTCTTCGGCAGGTTGAGTTCCAGCACGCCGTCGTTGTACTTGGCTTGGGCGGTCGTTTCGTCGACCTCCTGACCGAGCGCGAACGCGCGCTGGATCTTGCCGTAATAGCGTTCGGCGCGAAGCACGGTCTCGCCGTTCTTGACGTCCTTTTCGTGCTTCACTTCCGCGGATACCGCAACTTCGTTGCCGTTGATAGTTATGCTGATCTCTTCCTTCTTGACGCCGGGCAATTCGGCCAGCACTTGATACTCCTGCTCGTTCTCGGTTACGTCCATGCGGAACTGCGCCGGCGCGGGCGCACGAGTCTCAGGGTAAGGCAGCCACACGGGGACACCACGGAACAAGTTCTCGAATGCATCCTCGAGCGGATTAAAGCGTGTGATGTTTACCATTCTGTCCTCCTATGAAAATACAAACCAATCGGCGGTGAATGACTATGCATCCGTTGCGCGTTCGCTAGTACATGGGGGCGCCATCGCGACTATCAAGTTTTCCATCGCTTGAACACGCTCGAGCCAGGCTGGCAAGGTGGCAGGGCGATTACAATCGGCACGGCCGCACGGATCGCTTGGTCATCTGACCCCAACTGCATTCGCCAAGCGAGGTCCGGCAAGACAGTCTTCGCAGCATCCGGTGTAGCTTAGAACTGTCGCGCAACGGGAGACCTCGGATGTTTATGCATCCAATCAAGACTTATCGGTCACGAGGAAAAGGCCGTCCTGAATGTGTGTTACCGAACGGACTCGCGTCCGCCGTGCGATTATCATAGAAAGTGCTCACCGGGTTGCAGCCTGGAGGACAAGGCAGCGATGCTGCGGTTGCCTTCCTGGAACCTGCGCCTGATTCAGGCGCTGCAACCCCGGGTTGAGCAGAACCAGCGATCTTCGTCGACCGGTTGTTGTTATGACCGGCCCCTGGTTTCTGTAGATTGCCGTCGACGACGGCAGCTGCAGCTCCCAGTGTGCGTTGACCGCCCCTGCGCCGTGAACGAAGAGGATCTCGTCAAGAGCGCCGGCTTTCTACATCGGGCCGGTATCCGCTTGAGGTGCCCCACGATGGAAAGCACCGCAATCGAAAGCCGGTCAGAATCAGACTGGCCAGGAGATCCAGATGAACCTTCGCACAGTCACTGGTTTTATTGTTGCAGTCGTTGTGATGGGATCGGCGGGCGGTGTCTATGCAGCTGAGCAGGCCGGCCAACATAGTCCCTATACCGGCCCGGACACGCCTGTCATGACTACCGCTTGAAGCCTGCGGTCATCCGCTTAGAGCGCTGCGGCGCAGGAGTCAACCATGACTCACATCAATCAGCAACTGATTCACCGCGGGGGTATGACGTCTTTGCCATGGGCGATATCTCGACTGTCCTCGGGATCTGAGACCGATAACCTGACTCAGGCGTTGCTGCCTCGCATTAGCCGCCTTCGCGGTACTCACCACCGCGGTCGCTTCTCACGCCTTGAGTTTCCGGGCTTGGGCGCAAGCCCCCCCTTAGTCCTTTTCAGAGAAAATAGACATGACTATCGGTACCGTTAAATGGATCAATGACAGCAAAGGCTTCGGCCTCATTACTCCGGACGGCGGTGGCAACGACCTCTTCGCACGCTTCTGGGCGCGCTCAGCCGGCGACGCTTCCAAATCGCTAAAGCAGAAGCAGCAGGTGTCCTTCGACATCACGGCCGATCTGGATGGCGAGCAAGCCGTGAACATCAAGCCCATCGCGTAACAACGCTCATGGGCGGCGAAGGCCGCAAAAGAGCTCACCAAGTAACGTTGTTAGCTTGACCTGGAGAAATCGAGGCCGAAATCGAGGCAAGGGGTCGCTCAATCAGATTGACCCAGGAAAGTCCGGCTCGGCAATTACAACGCGCTCGCGAATGACGGCGCTGTAATTTAGGGAACGCGTGAGTGTCCGCTGTTAGCCGTATTCAACTAGGTGCCGAAAAAATCGGTAGCCCTCCTTGAGCGGTCACCGAGCATCGGGGGTGGTCACCTCAACGCGATAGCAGTACGCGACAATCGGAGCTGCCGTGCACCGAGTGCACTCGGTGAAATTCGGGCCGTCCCAATTCTGGGAAGGTGCAGAAATCCCTTGACTTTGGCGGACGAAGGGCGCTAACTGGATTCGCTTCCGCGCGCTGGACCGGGGTAGATTCTCAAGCCCAAGGCATGACGATCCGGTTGTTGCCCAAGACATTCGCTGTTGCGCGCGCCATTTCGTTCGGGTGTGCCTGATGCGGACAGGCGGCGACCACCTTAAACCCGATGTTTGAGGGTCATCTCGACCGGAGCGCCGAAGCAAACCGCAAAGGGCGTGACGCGAGTCGCGCCCTTTGTGTTTGCCGTTTCGGCAAAGACGTGACCGGATTGGCACTGTCTACTGTTAGCCGCATGCGACGAGTTGAGAAGCCCACGATTGCAGTCACGCAGCTGTCACGCGACCTGCTCAGGCAGCCGGCTACGAGGCGAGAGGCTCGGCGGTGTCGTGAAATGGACCCCGTCTGGTGCGCGGGGAGTACCGTGCGACTGACGTCGGTGTGCAAGCCGGCCGCGGATTTGCCTGGGAGACTTATCATGACGCTTTGCCCGGTTGCGTTGGCGGTGGGCTGCATCAAGTGCCCCGTATTCAACATCTGCCCCGGCAAGGGGATCATCGGCGACTACAAGAAAGACGCACCGCCGCCGGCGGACTTAAAGAAAAAGCAGTAAACGCACGCTGTTCCTTTTGCCAATCACGCCCACCTTCGCAATGTCTGCTCATAGGAGAAGTTCGCCTCCCACCTGACCGGCAGGTTTTGGCGTTACCGCCTGAAGTCGCGGAAGCCAGCGGCGCGCGCGAGATCAGCCTTCACGTCCTCGCGGCTGCGCTCGTACACGATCTCGCGCCCCCTGGCATTGCCAACGTAAGCCGAGCCGTTGCGTGCCAGGATCAAGTCGCATCGCACGTTGTGGACACCTTCCCCGAGCACGATCTGGATAATGTCCAGACGCTTGTTAAGGACGACCACGTCGAGCGTCTGGTGTGAGTATCCTCTGACTCCTCAGCCGTGCGCAAGCGCGTGATGTGGGTTCATTGATCAGTCGTCGCTTGCAGCGGTACGCTGACGCAGTCGATAGCTCTTGCCGGTCATTTGCACGATGGTGGCGTGGGCGAGGAAGCGATCCAGGATCGCCGTGGCGGCGGGCACGTCGCCGAGGAACACACCCCAGTCCTGCGTTGGCCGATTCGTGGTGATGAGCGTGGAGGCCGTTTCATGCCGACGCACGAACACCTCCAAGAGATCCTCGGCCGCGTTGGATCCGAGTTTCTTCATCCCGAAGTCTTCCAGCACGAGCAGGTCCACGCGCGTGAGCTGCTGAACGAGCTCGCGGCGGGCACCAGTGGCCTCGGCCTGCGCGAAGTCGGCCGCCAGGTCGAAGGTGCTGCGCACGAGTGCGTGGCGGCCGGCACGAATGGCGCCCACGGCGATCGCGGTGGCTACGTGCGATTTCCCGACTCCGGGCGGTCCGATCAGCAGCACCCCGGCGTGGGTGTTGACGAAGCGAGCGCTGGCCAATTCGGCGATCTTGGCCTTCGGGATCTTCACATTGAAGCTCCAGTCGAACTCGGCGAGCGTCTTGACCACGGTGATGCCGGCTTGTTTGAGCCGCCGCGCGAAGAGCCGGTCCGCGCGCCGCGCGAGCTCGTCCTCGACGAGCAGTTCGAGAAACTCCAGATGCGGCAGCGGTGCGGCTTGGGCTTGCGTCAGGCGCCCCGGTAGGGCCTCGAGCATGCCGGACAGGCGCAGATGGCGCAGTCGGGTCGTGAGCTGTGGATTCATCGTAGGAAGTCCTCCAAGGTGTATTGAGTCATCGGGCGAATTGCAGGATCCTCGCTGAGCAGCGTAGGCGCCGCAGCGGCGGGCGTGCGCTCGACGATCTGGCGAATGGTCTGATAGCGGAAGTGCTGATGGGCGTGGGCCTGGGTGACGGCGGCCAGCACGCGCTCGCGCGGATACCGCCGGGTCAACCCCAGGACGCCTTGAATGAGCCGAATGGCGCGCACCCCACGCGCCGCGAGGGCGGCCTCGGCCCACTGCTTGAGCACCGGGCCGAGCCGCTCACACTGGCCCACGAGTCGGTCTAGGTAGGCCTGCTGACGTGTCGAGGCCTGCGCCTCGCCCGCACGCGGGGCAAACACCCCGGCGGCCACGCGTGCGTGTACCATGACCAGCGCATCGCCGTGGAACACGTGCACCAAGTGTGCATCCCATCGCACGCGCACGCGCTGACCGAGCAAGGCGAGCGGAACCGGATAGAAGGCCCCGGCCACTTCGACGTGGCCATCGGTGTGGACGGTGCGCTCCCCGCTGGTAAACAACGCAAAGGCCTCAGCGGCCAGCGCTTGCAACGCCCCTTGCTCGACCTCCACGAAGTGCGTCCAGACCTGGCGCCGCGTGGTGCCGTGGATGCGCAGCCGCGCGACCGTGCGATTCCAGTGCCGCAGAAACGCGTTGTGCGCCTCGAGGCTGTCGAAGCGCCGGCCTTTGAGGGCGTTGTCTTTGACGTAGCCCCCACTGCGCTCCTGCTTGCCGTTCTCCTGAGGGCGACGCGGCTGCGTAGGCAGAGGCGTGAACCCCCAGTGCTTCGCGAACGCGAGATAGACCTCGTGGCTGTCGGGATCGAACAAGCAGGCGCGCACCACGGCCGCCTTGAGATTGTCGTGGCGAATGACCCTGGGCACCCCGCCCAGGTCGCGGAACGCGCGTTCGTGCAGGCGCACAAACGTCTCGAGTTTCTGATCCCACACCGCCTCCTCGTAGCCGTGCCGCGAGTGCCCCAGGGTCATGCGAAACACCCACGGACAGCGCCACTGCCCGGTTGCGGTGTCCAGCGTGGGCGCGCCGCGGAAGAAATCCACTTGCCCTTCCGCACCCGGGGCGCAGTGAAACACGCCCACCGCTCGGCGGGTGGGCGCAAGCGTGCGCACGAACCGTTTCACCGATTCGTAGCTCGCCCCGTACCCGTACTCCTCGACCAGGTCCTGCCAGATGCGCTGCAGACTCAGTCCCGCGTCAAGTTTCTCGGTGATGGCGCTGCGATAGATCGCGGCGGCGAAGCGCACAGGCGCGGCGGGGCCGGGGAACGTTTTGGCCGGATCTGGCTCCGAGCCGACGAACCCTTTGGCCGCATTTGAATCCTCGCCCGCCACAACATCGCCGCACTCGATCGGCGCCCAGGCATCAGAGCCGGGGAACGGTTTGGCCGCATTTGCCCGGCGCGCCCGGTCATGGCGGCTCACCGTTTCGCGGCGCACCCCGGTCTCGGCTTCGATGCGCCGGTAGCTCCAGCCAAGCTCGAGTAGGGCGAGAACTTGTGATTTCTTCGGCATCTTCAGGTAGTTGGGCATCGGCTTCGTCAAGGGGTGAAACCCCCAACGATGCCTGAACACCCTACCTGCAGTGGCCGGTTTTCAGACGTTCGGTCGTGGCCGCATTTCAGCGTTCGCTAACACTTACCGCGCAGAAACTCAATGAGGTGTCTGAGCGCAGCAGCATCCCCCGAGCAAGGCCGCACGTGCCGTGCGCGATACCGTAAATACCGTACCGGGTGATTGGGGCAGATGCCGCGCACTGCGATCCCGTTCTGTTTAAGCCATCGGCTAAAACCTGCAGCGAGCAAGACCTGCCGATGAATCGAATGCGTGGCGTATCCCTGCCTACGCACCGATTCTGCAAACGAGCCGATGTATCTCGCGAGCGGGCCTTCCGGGGCTCGCGATAGAACTACTTGGTTATCGATGACGCACTTCACGGTGGCCTCCTTCCCCGACTCTGCGGGCTAGTGGAAGGAGCCGAGAATATGTCTATCCGGCCTCAAGCAGCCGCCCGAAAGACGGGGCTGCCGCAGATTTACAAGACATAGTCAGGAAGGGTAGATAGTGTCGACTATGTCTCTGGGTACATAGGCGTCACAGCTATGCCACCCACCTGCTCGAAGCCGGGGTGAATCTGCGCGTGATCCAGCAAAACCTCGGTCACTCCAGCCTGGAGACCACCATGGTGTATCTGCACCTGACCCGCAAAGGGCACGAGGATGCCTACGCCCTGATCGAT
>Ga0209706_10001679_pt1 | contig 12584 bp, 10 predicted proteins | sample PPLLaktember2015_6_FD_187263 | JGI IMG/M metagenome (GOLD analysis project Ga0209706, IMG submission 187263) | Freshwater sediment microbial communities from Prairie Pothole Lake near Jamestown, North Dakota, USA - PPLs Lake P8 Core (1) Depth... | ecosystem: Environmental > Aquatic > Freshwater...
CGACTTCGGCTATGACCGGCTGGGCCTCAGCTGCCGGCTTGCGAATGACGTGTGCATCATGGGCGGCGTGCAGCCGGCTCCCGGCGGCTACTACATCGTCAAGGGCAGGGGACTGCCGCGCATCGACGTGATCGGCAGCCAGACGCGGGTCGGCTGGACCACGCTCGTCCGGCAGCTCGGCGCGATGATGGAGTCGGAAATCGTCGTCGAATAGGCGGATTCGCTGCGCTAGAATCGGTTCAGCAACCGTTCAGCCGCGGAGCCCAAGATGACACCCATGATGCGCTGGATCACCGCCACCCTTGCCGCCTCGTGCCTCGCGCTCGCCGCCTGCGTCACGGTCAATGTCTATTTCCCGGCGGCCGCCGCGGAAAAGGCCGCCGACCGCATCATCGAGGACATCTGGGGGCCCGGAAAGGGGCCGAAACCCGAAGGCAACGAGCAGAGCTCGATCGGCGGATTCGCCGGCGACATCCTCGTTGCCGCGCTCGATTTCGTGGTACCCGCGGCGCATGCGCAGGCCGACATCGACATCTCCAGCCCGGCAATCCGTGCGCTCACCGCATCGATGAAGGCCCGGGCCGGCGACCTCGACCCCTTCTTCAGCTCGGGCGCCGTGGGCCTGACTGCCGACGGACTCGTCGAAATCCGCGACGCGAATGCCGTGCCGCTCGCCGACCGCAACCGCCTGCGCAAGCTCGTCGCCGACGACAACGCCGATCGCAACTCGCTCTACCGCGAGATTGCGACCGCCAACGGCAACCCGGGCTGGGAAGCGGACATCCGCAGCACCTTCGCCGCGCGCTGGATCGCGAACGCGCGCGCTGGCTGGTATTACAAGTCGAGCGCCGGCGCCTGGACCCAGAAGTGAGCCTATCCGACTGAGGCGATCAGTTCGGGCCCCTGGTTGCGGGGCGCGTTGACGGCCCGGCTTACCTGCCATGCCTCGAGCGCACCCGGCTCGAATGGACGCAGCAGCTCCGACAGCTTGCCAGTGTCGGAAAACGCCGGGTCGAGCCACCGGTCCCAATCGGCCTCGGCGAGCACCACCGGCATGCGGTCGTGGATCTTGCTGATCGACGCGGCCGCGTCCGTCGTGACGATCGTGCACGATTCGAGCAGTGCGTTGCCGACCGGATCCTTCCAGCGTTCCCAGAGTCCGGCAAACGCGAGCGGCCGCGCACCCTTCGCGCGGATGAACCAGGGCTGCTTGCCGCCCGGCGCGACCTGCCATTCGTACCAGCCGTCTGCGAGCACGAGGCAGCGGCGCTTGCGGTAGGCGTCGCGGAACGAGGGTTTCTCTGCGAGGGTCTCGGCGCGTGCGTTGATCATGCGGTTGCCGATCGCACGCTCCTTCGCCCATTTCGGCACGAGGCCCCAGTGCAGCATGGCGAAGGCGCGCGCGCCCTCCTCTCCGGCCCGAACCGCGGGTACGGCCTGGGTCGGCGCGATGTTGTACCGAGGCTCGAGCTCCGGCACGTCGTCGAGCGCGAACGTGCGCCGCACCGCCTCGGCCGGGGAGAAGAACGCGTAGCGCCCGCACATGGCCGGCCTCCGCCTATTCCCGGATGCCCGTGCCCCGGTTCATGAGCACGACGACGGTCGCATACATCGCGACGGCGAATGCACCCATGATCAGGAAGGCGAGCCCGGGGTCGACGTCGCTGGTCCCGAGGAATCCGTGCCGGAAGGCGTTGACCATGTAGAGGATCGGGTTCACGTATGAGAGCCTCTCGGCCCAGGGCGGCAGCAGCGAGACCGAGTAGAACACGCCGCCGAGGTAGATGAGCGGGGTCAGCACGAAGGTCGGGAACCAGGAGATCTGGTCGAAGTTCTTCGCGAAGATCGCGTTGAAGAAGCCGCCGAGGGAGAACACCGCGGAGGTCAGCAGCATTGAGCCGATGATGATGAACGGGTGCGCGACCGGCACGTGCGTGAAGAAGAGCGCGACCAGCAGAACGACGGCGCCTACCAAAATCCCGCGCATCAGGCCGCCCGCCACGTAGCCGAGCACGATCAGCCAGTTAGGCAGCGGCGCGACCAGCAGCTCCTCGATGTGCTTGCCGAACTTCGCGCCGAAGAAGCTCGAGACTACGTTGCCGTAGGAGTTGCTGATGACGGCCATCATGATCAGGCCCGGCGCGATGTACTGCATGTAGTCGACGCCGCCCATCTGCCCGATGCGCCGGCCGATGAGGCTGCCGAAGATCAGGAAGTAGAGCGCCGCCGTGACGGCTGGCGGCACCAGCGTCTGGCCCCAGATCCGCATGATGCGCCCGTACTCCCGGCGAACGATGGTCTGGAAGCCGATGCGCCGGATGCGCGAGAGGGATTCGGCCGGCAAGTCAGCGCGCCCCCGCTGCCGCGTCGTCCTTGCGCTCGACGAGGCGCATGAACAGCTCCTCGAGCCGGTTCACCTTGTTGCGCATGCTGACGACCTCGATGCCCTGCTGCGAAAGGCGCGCGAAGATGTCGTTCAGCCCGCGCTCCCTGGTCACGTCGACCTCGATCGTGTGGCCGTCGACCAGGCGCGTCACATAGCCGGGAAGCTGCGGCACGGCCGCGGTCGCGCAGCGGAAGTTCAGCACGAAGGTCTCCTGGCTGAGCTTGCCGATCACGCCCGCCATCGTGTCGTTCACTATGATCCTCCCGCCGTCGATGATCGCGATGTGGCGGCAGAGGCTCTCCGCCTCCTCGAGGTAGTGCGTGGTCAGGATGATGGTCGTGCCGCGCTCGTTGATCTCGCGCAGGAAGGTCCACATGCTGCGGCGAATCTCGATGTCGACGCCCGCGGTCGGCTCGTCGAGGATCAGCAGGCGCGGCTCGTGCACCAGGGCGCGCGCGATCATCAGGCGCCGCTTCATGCCGCCCGACAGCGAGCGCGCAATCGTGTCGCGTTTCTCCCAGAGCTGGAGCTGGCGCAGGTACTTCTCCGAGCGCTCGACCGCGAGCCTGCGGGGGATGCCGTAGAAACCCGCCTGGTTCACGATGATCGTGAACACTTTCTCGAACTGGTTGAAGTTGATCTCCTGGGGCACGAGGCCGATGCAGGACTTCGCGAGGTCGAGCTCCCGGTCGATGTCGTGGCCGAAGACCGCGACGCTGCCGCCCGACTTCTCGACCAGCGACATTACGACGCCGATCGTCGTCGTCTTGCCCGCGCCGTTCGGGCCGAGCAGCGCGAAGAAGTCGCCCTCGGCGACGTCGAGGTCGATGCCACGGAGCGCCTGGACGCCGTTCGCGTAGGTCTTCGTCAGCCCGCGGATGGAAAGCGCCTGCATCAGGCGCGAGATTATCTCACGCGACAATGCGCCGGTGGCGACGTTGCAGCGACTGGCCGCGCGCGCTTTCGGCGCCCTGGATCTGCAGCCCGAGCCGCCGCAGCGAGTCCACGGAACCGGCGTCGGGCTGCGCCGCGCAGCCCTCGAACTGGAGCCAGAAACGCGTGCGCGAAGAGAATCGCGCGGCAAGCGCGCCGGCGACGCGCCGCGCCAGCCGCTCGACGGCCGCGACGGGCATCGCGGCGACCGCCGCGATCGTCGCCGGTGACGCGCCGAACACGAGCCGGGCCCCGGCCGTGTGCGTCTGCGCCAGGTGCCACATCACCATGACCGCCGAGCGCGTGAACGCGACGATTCGTTCGTCCGCTGCCGGCAAACTTGCTGCGTCCTGCACGCCCCCCGCCGCCGCGATCTCCGCGGTCCAGAAGTTTCCGTCGCCGAAGCGCAGGTCGAACAGCGCATACGGCAGCCGCTCGCACAACCGCGTACCCGCCTGCGGGTCGATCAACGCGTCGATCGCGCGCGGCGGCAGGCCCCCGATCTGCTTGAGCCGCCCGTCCTCGGCCAGTTCGACCGCAAGGTCCAGGAAAGCCAGGTTGATCGACAGCAGGGCACGCCGCGTCGATGCGTCGAGCACGCTCCGTTCCAGCCAGTCGGAGTCGCCGGCGGGCGCCGCCAGCACAAGCGGATGTTGGCGATGCATGGCATTTCTCCCCGTAGACGCGCCATTTCGCGGTTCGCCGGCTCTAAGACCGGCTTAGGATTGACTGGTACGAAACTACCAGTCCCTTCATACTGCGTCAAGGCAGCCCACATGCGCATCACCGACGACCGCTATACGCGCGACCGACTCCGGCTCGACCTCGCACTGCGCCTGATACGCCACGAGGCACGTACCCGCACGATCCGCAGCTGGACGGGCCTCACGGACGACAGGATCCGCAAGCTCTATCGGTCCTACGTCGCCGACGCGGGGCGCCGTGACGTTCGCCGGCGCCGCGGCAAGAGCCCGCGCCAGAGCGCCTATTTCATGCGTAACGCCAGTATCCGTCGCGAGGCCGCCGGGCTCGCCACCCTCCTCTGCGTCCTGGGCCTGCTGAAGCGGGACGGCGGGACCCAGCCTGGCGCCCTGGAGCAGCTGCGCTTCGGCGAGAATTTCTGCGAGGCCTACGAGACCTTCCTCAGCCTGAACGAGCGCCCGCAAATCTCCTTCGAGCACGCCTGCCACCTCCTGCGCTCACTCGAGAAGCAGAACGAGATCTGCCTCGAAGACTGCGAGGGCTGCGGGAGCCTGCTGGTAATCATGCGCTACGCCGAGCGGCCGAAAGTCTGCGAGTTCTGCGCCTCGAGCCGACCGCCGGCGCGGCCCGGCCTCTCGGTGGGCGACTGCTAGAATGGCGACTTTTCCAGGACGGCACGGAGAAGGATGCGCCCCAACGTCTTTGCCGGGCCGCATGTCGATCGACTCAAGCTCGCAAATGCGGATGCCGACGCGGTCGCGCGGGCGATTGCGGGCGGCACCGCGCGCCTGATCCCGGTCTGGAAGTCGCGCTGCCCTGTCGTACGGCAGCCGTCCCCTTCCGCTTATCTCCTTCCTTTCGACAGCGGCCCCTTCGCGGGCATCGACCAGGGCGAGCTCGTCCTGCTGGGCGACTACCGGGGACTCGCGATCTTCACGCTCGAGGTCGAGGCCGAGAGCCCGCCAGCGCTCGAGGACGGCGCGGAGTTCGCCGACCTGCGGCTCGCTGCCGCGCTCCTTCCGCACGACGACGCCGGTCTCGTCGCCTATGCGCGCGCCATGATCTCCTTCCGGCACCGTCACCGCTTCTGCGGCAGTTGCGGCGCGCCGACCGTACCGAGGAAAAACGGGCGGGTGATGGTCTGCACGCAGCCCGGTTGCGAGACGGAGTTTTTCCCGCGTGTGGATCCGGCGATCATCGTGCTGGTGACGGACGGCGACCGCGCGCTGCTCGGGCGGCAGCCAGCGTGGCCCGCCGGACGCTATTCGACGATCGCGGGATTCGTGGAGCCGGGCGAGAGCCTCGAGGACGCGGTGCGACGCGAAGTGCTCGAGGAAACGGGCATCGAGGCCGGCGCGATGTCCTACCAGTCCTCGCAGCCCTGGCCGTTTCCGCGCTCGCTGATGCTCGGCTTCCGCGCCGAGGCCCGCACGACCGAGGTCTGCATCGGCGATGCCGAGCTCGAGGACGCACGCTGGTTTCATCGCGACGAACTGAGAAGCGGGACGATGCTGCCATTCCCGCAGTCGATCGCCTACCGGTTGATCCAGGAATGGCTGAACCCCTGAACATCCTGCTCTCGGTCGCGACCGGCATCGCGCTCGCCGCCGCCGCGGGGTTCCGCGCTTTCGTGCCCCTGCTTGCGGCCGGCCTTGCGATCCACTTCGGCTGGGTGGAACCGGCTCGGGGCTTCGACTGGCTCGGCGAGCCGGTGGTTCTGGTGGCGCTCGGGGTCGCGACGGTGGCCGAGATCGCGGCGTACTACGTGCCCGGCGTCGATCACGTGCTCGACCTGATCGGCGCGCCCGTCGCCGTCGCCGCCGGGATCATCGCCGCGGCCGGCGTGATGGTCGGCCTGCCGGACTGGCTGCGCTGGCTGACCGCCATCGGCGTAGGCGGCGCGGCCGCGACCGCGGGCCACGCCCTCAATGCCGTGGGCCGCGCGAAGACCGGTGCGGCGTCCGGCGGCGTTGCCAATCCCGCCTACTCGACCGCGGAGCTTGCGGGCTCGGTCTTCATTTCGAGCCTCGCGTTCATCCTGCCGTTCATCGCCGTCATCCTGCTGATCGGCCTCGGGGGCTGGTGGCTGCAACGGCGGCGTCGGCGCCGGGTCTGACCTTTAATGCCGCTCGTCCTCCCCGCCGCCTTGTGCATGGCGTTCCTCGGCGCGTCGCCGGCGCCCGCCGACGCCACGCAACTCCGGCCCTGCGGCAAGACGTCCGCGGACGCCACTTCGTCCGAGGTCGTGGTCGTGCTCGGGGTCGAGTTCAAGGGCGTCGAGGGAGCGTTGCTCGACAACGTCCGGGCGCTCTCGAGCCTGCACCGCCTGTCCGCCTCGAGCGACATCGACGCGGAGATGATTGCACGGCTGGTGCAGCGCGCCCCGGCGGAGGCGCGCGCGGCGCTCCGGCCGTTTGGCTTCTACGAGCCGCGGGTGGAGACGGAGCTCAGGAGGGAGGAGGACGGCTGGCAGGCCGTCGTTACGATCGAGCCGGGCACGCCGGTCGTGCTCGTCGCGCAGGAGATCGAGGTCACTGGTCCCGGCCGCGACGAACACTTCCTGCAGCGCGTGCTCGAACGCTCGCCGCTCTCGACCGGCGAACGCTTGAGTCACCCGGCCTACGAGCAGCTGAAAGGCGAACTCCTGCGCGCCGCGCTCGGCAACGGCTTTCTCGATGCCCGCTTCACGACCAGCGAACTGGCCGTCGATCCGGCGACGCACACGGCGCGCGCCCGCCTCTCGCTCGAGACCGGCGAACGCTATCGATTCGGGCCGACGACAATCGAGCAGGACGTCGTACGCGACAGCCTGGTCAGGCGTTACCTCAGGTTCCAGGAAGGCGACTGGTACAGCGCCGAGGCGCTGCTGCGCACCCAGTTTGCGCTCGACGATTCGCAGTATTTTTCGCTCTCGGAGGTCCAGCCCGGGGAACGCGACCGCGTCGCGAGGATCGTGCCCATCCGGATCACGTCCGAGCCGAACACCCGGCATGTCTACACCATCGCGGCGGGCTACGGCACGGATACCGGGGCGCGCGGCACGCTCGGGTGGGAGAACCGGCGGCTCAACGATCGCGGTCACCGCCTGCGCGCCCAGGTGCGCGCCTCCGGCATCGAAGACTCGGTGAGCCTCACCTACGTCATACCCTGGAACGACCCGGCGCTCGAGAAGCTGTCCTTCGAGCTGAAGGGCCTCAATGAGCAGCGCGCGGACGTCGAAACCACCGGCACCACGTTCACGGCCGGCCTGACACAGGTGCGCGGACGTTGGCAGCGCGTGTTGTCCCTCACCTTCGATTCCACCGCGGACGAGATCACCACGTCCTCCGGCAGCTCGACCGAGATCAATCGCAGCCGCAGCCGGCTGCTCGTGCCCGGAATTTCCTTCGCGCGGCTGCCGCCGGACTTCCTGGGCACGAACGCGGTGGCGACCGGGCTGCGCGCCGAGCTGCTCGCCTCCACGAGCCAGCTCGGGTCAGACACGAACTTCACGCGTCTCAACGTCCGCGACGATCGCCGCTTCCGGCTGGCCGAAAAATGGCAGGTCTACGTGCGCGCCGAGGTCGGCGCGAGCCTGGTCGGGGAGTTCGAGGAACTGCCGGCCAAATACCGCTTCTTCGCGGGCGGTGACCAGAGCGTCCGCGGCTACGGCTACGAGGAACTGTCGCCGGTCGACGAGAACGGCAACAAGGTCGGCGGCCGCCACCTGTTGACGGGCACCGTCGAGCTGCAGCGCAGCCTGCCGAAGAACCTGGTTGCGGCGGTGTTCATGGACGCCGGCAACGCATTCAACACCTTCGGCGACCCGCTCGAGTACTCGGTCGGCGTCGGACTTCGTTACCGGCTGCCGTTCCTCAGCATCGGCCTCGACGTGGCGCAGTCCGTGTCGGAGTCGGGCCGCGATCCGCGCCTGCACATCAACTTCACGCCGGAGTTCTGAGATGCGGTGGCGCACATGGATTCGCTGGCTGGTTGCGGGAATCGCGGCAATCATCCTCGCCGCGCTCCTCGCGGCCGCATGGCTCGTGACCACCGAGGCGGGATTGCGTCGCGCGGTCACGTTCGTCGAATCGATCGGGACCGTGACGATCCGCGTGGAAGGCGCAAGCGGGCGGCTGATGGGTCCGCTGCGAATCGCCGCCATCAGTGTCGAGCATCCGCGCGCGTCGATCCGCGTCACGGGCTTCGAGGCGGATTACGAACCGCTCGAGATCCTTGCCGGCCGGATCTCCGCCGAGGGCGCCCGCATTGCGCAGGCGCACATCGCACTGCGGCCGTCAACCGGCCCGGCGCGTCCGCCGTCGTTCATGCCGGGCTGGCTCTCGCTGGTACTCGACGACGCCGAGGTGGCGGAGTTCTCGCTCGTCTCGCCCTCAGGAACTGAAACGCGATTCACCGACATCCGGGGCTCGGCGAAGCTGTCCCGGTTCCACATCGATTTTGACGACGTGCGCGTTCGCGGCGCCGGCTGGTCGGTCGCGGAAGCGGGAGGCACGTTGTTCGCGCGCGAGCCGCTTGCGCTCGATGTGGAGACTGACTGGGCGCTCTCGGACGGGAACCTGGTCGCCGGGAGCGCGAAAGCGGTCGGCGACCTCGATCGGCTACTCGTCGATGCCCGCATTGCCCAGCCCGGCATCGCGCGCGTCAAGGCCGAGCTCACCGACCTCACCGACGCCCTGCGCTGGCACGGCAATGCCGAGATCGAGCGACTCGACCTCGGCCATTGGATGGACAGCCCGCCGGTCGGCCCGCTCACCGGAACGTTCGAGGTGGAGGGAGACCTGGCGCGCTATTCGGCGCGGGGGCTCATCCGGGCCACGGGATTGCCCGATGCCGGCGTCGGCATCGAGACCACGATGCGCTACGCGGACCGGCTCCTGCACATCGATTCGCTCGTGCTCGAGTCAGCGCCCGGCTCGGTCGCACGGGCCGAGGGCTGGATGGCGTTCGGTGATGCACCCGCCTTCTCCGTCGCAGCCGAGTGGACCGGCTTTCGCTGGCCGCTGGCCGGCAATGCGCTCCTTGCGTCGCCGCAGGGCAGGCTCACGGCGGAAGGCGGGAACGAGTTCTCTTACCGCGTGAGCGGCGACTTTCGACCCGCGGCCGGGCCCCCGGTCGTCGGCGAGGCCGCCGGTCGCGTCACGGCCGCGGCCTTCGTAGTCGACGAATCGTCGTGGCGCCTGCTCGGCGGCCGCGCCACACTCAAAGGCTCGCTCGGCCGCGACCCCGCGCAGGCCTGGTCGGCCGCGGGCCGGGTCACGGATGTCGATCCCGAGGCGCTGCACAAGGAGCTGCCGGGCCGGCTCAGCTTCGAGTTTGAAGGATCGGGCCGCGGCTTCGACGCGGAGGGTCCCTGGTCGGCGAGCATCCGCGCGCTTCGCGGGAACCTGCGCGGTGAGCGCGTTAGCGGCGGCGGCGGAATCCGGCGCGCGCCGGGAGAAACCGAGTTCCGGAAAGTCGCGTTCGAGCTCGGAGAATCGCGCCTGGAGGCGGATGGCGTGCTCGGCCGCGGCGCCGACTTCCGCGCCCGCATCCACTCTGACGACCTGTCGTCCCTGCTGCCGAAGCTCGGAGGCGAACTCGAAGCGGAGCTTGCGCTGCGCGAGGGCGCGCTCGATGTCCGCTTCACGGGCCACGGTCTCGCCTGGGGCGAGCATCGCGCGGTCGTGCTCTCGGTCGATGCGCGCATCGACCGCGAGGGGCGGCAACATTCCTGGCTGCGCCTGCGATCGAATGGCATCACGCTAGGGGGAATCGCGATCTCGGACACGCGTCTCGCGCTCGACGGCCTGACGGGGAACCACTCGCTCCGTTTTCGCGTCGGCGCCGGACAGGACGCCGTGTCGCTGCGCGGCCGGGGCGCATTCGCGGAGGGCCGCTACACGCTGCAGCTCGAGGATCTCGAAACGAGCGGTCCGAACCTCGTGCCCTGGAAACTGGAGTCTCCGGGCCAGCTCGCCGCGGGCCGCAGTAACGCCGAGCTCGATCCAGTCTGTCTCGTCTACCAGGCACGCCGCATCTGCCTGGAAGGCCGCTGGCAGGCGGGCGGCGAATGGGCGTTGAAAGCCGCGACGGAGTCGTTCCCGCTCGAAGCGCTCGACCCGAAACGCCTCGGCGCGCCGCGTTACCGGGGCCTGCTCGTCGTCGATGCCCGTGCGTCCGGCCGCGCGGGCGAACCCTGGATCGCTGACCTGCGCGCCGAGGTGCGGGACGCGTCGCTCTCCTACCAGTCGGCGGGCGGTGAGGATCGCCGGGTCGAACTCGGCCTGACGCGGCTCACGCTCGTCTCCGGCCCCGAACGCCATCGGCTGGACCTCGGGATTACGGACGCGGCGGACATTGACCTCGCAGTCGCGCTCGAGGCGATCCGCACGCCCGGCGCCGACCTCGGCGACCTTCCGCTCCGCGGCAGCGTCAAGGGGCGGACGAAGCAGCTGAATCTGCTGCCGCTGCTGGTCGATGCGATCGACGGCGCCTCGGGAGTCGCCGAACTCGATTTTTCGGTGGCGGGGCAGATTGCGGCACCCAGACTCGAAGGCGTTGCACGCTTCAGCGACGGCACGCTCGATTTTTACCAGACGAACCTGCGCCTGCGGGAACTCAACGGCGCCATCCGACTTGACGATACGTCTCTGTCGCTCGATGCAGCGGGCAAGGCCGGTGACGGGACGCTCGCGATCGACGGGCGCCTCGGCTGGCGCGAGCGACGGTTGCAGGGCGAGCTCGCGCTTACCGGTGACCGTCTGCTGGTCGCGAACGTTCCGGAGGCGCGCATATACGCATCGCCCGACCTGCGTTTCAGGCTCGACGACCGCCGCATCGCGGTAACGGGCCAGGTCGTCATACCCGAGGCCTGCATCCAGCCGGCCGAGACCGCGGGCGCCGTGCTCGCGTCCTCGGATGAGCGCATCGTGCGGCCCGAGACGGGGCCGGGCGTGAACGAGCGATTCGAGGTGACGAGCGATATCCGGCTCTCGCTCGGCAAGGCGGTCCAGGTCAGGGCCTTCGGACTCTCGGCGGCGATCGCAGGCAGCGTCAGCACACGCATGACGCCCCAAGGCGGCACGACCGCCACCGGCGAACTCGAGGTCGCCCAGGGCATTTTTCGCGCCTACGGCCGCGAACTCGAGGTCGAACGCGGACGCCTGCTCTTCACCGGCGGACCGGTTACGGATCCCGGCGTCGACCTGCGCGCGACGCGGGAGCTTCCCGGCTATACGGTCGGCGTCATCGCCCGCGGCAGACTCCGCCGGCCGCAGCTCACGCTCTTCTCGGAGCCGAGCCTGCCGCAGGCGCAGATCGCCTCGATGCTGATCGTCGGCCGCTCGACCATCCAGGGCGATCCCGGCGAGGCGGACCAGGGCCTGAGCGCGACCGAGCGCGGCGGGGCGTTCATCGCGGGCCAGCTCGGCAAGTACGTTGGTCTCGACGACATCGGCTTGACCGAGGACGAGGAGACCGGCGCCGAACTGGTGATCGGAAAATTCCTGTCGCCGCGGCTCTACGTCAGCTACGGTATCTCCCTGGTGGACGAGATCAACACGCTGAAGCTGCGCTACACGATCGGCGACCGCTGGGTGATCTCCGCGGAATCGGGACGGGAGTCCGCCGCCGACGTCGAATACCGGATCGAGAAATGATGAAGACGATCATCGTCGACAAGATTGCGTCAGTGACCCAGGCCTGCGCCCTTTCGCACGAGCTGCGCGTCTCGAGCGAGATTCCCTGCGAGGAAGGCATCGTGCTCGCGGTCGAGATACTGACCAACAAGTCGCAGTACAACACGCTCGAGCTGACCAGCGGGCGCATGGCCAACGTCTCGCGCGGCAACGTCGTCGTCGGGGCGCTTGGCCACCGCAAGGCGCTGTTCGGCTACTCCGGTCACCTGCCGTCGAAGCTCGAGCCCGGCGACGTCATCCAGATGCTGAACATCGGCGGCGTGCTCGGCGTCTGCGACTCGGCTAACCCCTCCAAGGGCCGGCCCTTCGACTGCCGGGTGCTCGGGACCGTGCTGCATTTCCCGTACCTCGGCGAGCGCATCGGCGTGCCGGCGCGGGTCGGCATGCGCAAGCTCGACTTCGACGCGGCGCTCGATACGGGCGGCGTGCCGGTCGTTGCGCTCGCCGGCACCTGCATGGAGGCCGGCAAGACCGCCGCGGCCTGCGCGATGATCTCGCGCATGCGGCACCGCGGGCTGGTCGTGGACGGCTTCAAGGCCACGGGCGTCTCGCTCAGGCGCGACATCCTCGCGATGGAGGACTCGGGCGCGCGCCACACTGCGATCTTCACCGACTTCGGGATCGTGACGACCACGCCCGCGACCGGGCCCGCGCTCACGCGCACGATGCTGACCGAAATGGCCACTGCCCGGCCCGACGCCATCGTCTTCGAGCTCGGCGACGGCATTCTCGGCGCTTACGGCGTCGAGGCCATCCTCGATTCGCCCGACATCCGCGGCGCGCTCACGGCCGTCGTCCTCTCGGCCAACGACCCGGTCGCCGCCTGGGGCGGCGTCAAGCTGCTGCGCGAGCGCTTCGGCATCGAGCCCGCGGCCGTAACGGGA
>Ga0209706_10001681_pt1 | contig 12579 bp, 12 predicted proteins | sample PPLLaktember2015_6_FD_187263 | JGI IMG/M metagenome (GOLD analysis project Ga0209706, IMG submission 187263) | Freshwater sediment microbial communities from Prairie Pothole Lake near Jamestown, North Dakota, USA - PPLs Lake P8 Core (1) Depth... | ecosystem: Environmental > Aquatic > Freshwater...
GGCCGGCCGGACGCCGGCGTTGAAGAGCTCCGGCTGGAGGTAGATCTGGCCGTCGGTGATGGAGATGACGTTGGTCGGGATGTAGCCCGAGACGTCGCCGGCCTGGGTCTCGATGATGGGCAGGGCCGTGAGCGAGCCGCCGCCGAGCGCGTCGCTGAGCTTGGCCGCCCGTTCGAGGAGCCGCGAATGGAGGTAGAAGACGTCGCCGGGGTAGGCCTCCCGGCCCGGCGGCCGGCGCAGGAGGAGCGAGATCTCGCGGTAGGCCGCGGCGTGCTTGGAGAGGTCGTCGTAGATGATCAGGGCGTGACGGCCATTGTCCCGGAAGTATTCGCCGATGGCGCATCCGGAAAAGGGCGCCAGGAACTGGAGCGGGGACGGGTCGCTGGCCGAGGAGGCGACGATGATGGTGTACTCCATCGCCCCGCGGTCCTCGAGGGTCTTGACGATCTGGGCGACGGTCGAATTCTTCTGGCCGATGGCGACATAGATGCAGACGACGTCCGAGTTCTTCATGTTGAGGATGGTGTCGACGACGATGATGGTCTTGCCGGTCTGCCGGTCGCCGATGATGAGCTCGCGCTGGCCGCGGCCGATCGGGATCATCGTGTCGATGGCCTTGATGCCCGTCTGGAGGGGCTCGCGGACGGGCTGGCGGTCGACGACGCCGGGCGCCAGCCTCTCGACATGCATGAAGGTGTCGGTGACGATGGGGCCCTTGCCGTCCAGCGGCTGGCCGAGGGGATCGACCACGCGGCCGATCATGGCCGGTCCGGCCGGGACCTGCATGATCCGCCGGGTCCTCTTGACGATGTCGCCCTCGCGGACGAGGTGGCTTTCGCCGAGAAGGACCACGCCGACGTTCTCCTCCTCGAGGTTGAGGGCCAGGCCGAAGACTCCGCCGGGGAACTCCACGAGCTCGTTGGACATGACCCGGTCGAGGCCGTAGACGCGGGCGATGCCGTCGCCGACCGAGGTGACGGTGCCGACCTCGCGGATATCGATGTCTTTGTCGTAACCCTCGATCTGCTGCTGGATGATCTTGGTGATCTCGTCGGCTTTGATGCTCATGACAACCTCTATGCGTGTCCAATTCGCTCTTTGAGCGCGGAGAGCTCGCCCTCGACGGAGGCGTCGTAGACGATGTGCCCTTTTCGCACGGCCAGGCCGCCGACGAGCCCGGGGTCGGCTTTGAGAACGAGGCGGACGGGGCGTCCCTCGGAGGCCGCCAGGGTCTTGGCCAGCCGGTCCTGCTGGGCGGCGGTCAGCGGAAAGGCCGCGGCGACCTCATAAGTCACGACGCCCTGCTTCTCGCTCCAGGCCTCGGGGAGGGCCTCGACGATGTCCGTCAGGAGCTCCATCCGTTTGTGGTGCTGGAGGAGCCGGAGGAAACGGGACGCCTTCGGGCCCGTGCCCATGCGGGTCAGGACCTCGCCGAGGACGGCTTCCCGCTTCCGGGTGTTGACGAAGGGGCTGACGAGCGCGCGCCGCAGGTCCCGGTTGGCGAGGAAGGCCTCGAGGAAGGCGCGGACCTCGGCTCCCACGGACGCGAACTCGCTGTCGTCCCCGAGGGCCTGGGCCAGGCCCTCGGCGTATTTCCTAACGAGGGACAGATTTTTCATGTATCTTGGAGAGCCTGTCGATGGACTTGTCGATGAGGACGGCTTGGGCCTCTGGCGTCAGGCGGCGGCGGATCCTCTCGCGGGCGATATCGGTGGCCCGGGCGGCGGCATAGGCCTTGAGCTCGCCGACGCCCTGCCGGACCTGTTCGTCGAGCTCCTGCCGGGTGAACTTCTTGAGGCGCGCGGCCTCCTCGGCGGCGGCCCGGGAGATGCGCTCGGCCTCGCGCCGGCCCGCCTCTTCCGCGCCGGCCTTGAGCCCGCGGACCTCGCCTTCGAGGCCGGACAGCTTGGCTTTCGACTCGACCGCCTTGGCCTGGGCGTCGGTCCGGCCCGTCTCGGCCAGGCGGAGGGTCTCGCCGGCCTCGACGGTCCTTTTCGCCAGTATGGCCTTGGCGGGTTTCCACAGGAGGTAGGTCAGGCCTCCGAAGAGGATCAGGGCGTTGACGGCCTTGCCGAGGAAATCCGTCATCGCCGAGCCGTGGCCGCCCTCTTCCGCGGAGAGGCCCAGAAAGAGGGGCAGGACGAGAAGGACGAGGAGCAGGGAGCGGCGCGAGGTCATTCGCCGAGGATCCTTTTCTCGATCGTCCCGGCGATCTCTTCGGTGCGCTTGTCGAGTTCCTTCTTGAGGATTTCCATCTCGCGGAGGAGCTCCGCCTTGGCTTTCTCGACCTCGGCCCGGCCCTCGGCCTGGACCTCGCGGACGAGGCGGCTCTTGTCCTTGAGCGCTTCCGTCTCCGCGGCCGCGCGGATGCCGTCGGCGGCCGCCCGGGCTTCCTTGAGGCCGTCCTCGATCCGTTTCAGGTCCTCCGCGTAGGCCTTCAGGGCGCCGTCCGCGGCCGCCTTGTCCTTGGCGATCCGCGCCGCCCGCTCGTCGAGGATACGCAGGACGGGCTTGAAAAAGATGCGGGAAAGGACGATCACGACGATCCAGACGATGGCGAAGACGACCAGGGCCGTGCCGTTGATTTCTAGCATCGGACGACTTTCCCAGGGGGAAAAGTAAAGGAAACTTTAGCACGAACACCGCCCAAAAGCAATCTTCGAAGACCCCACGGCAAGCTCGTTGTTCCGTGAGCCGAGAGAAGAATCCGTGGACCCGTCACGCTTCGCGCGGCGCTAAGCCGAAGAGCTCGAGGCGCTTGATCTCCCCGATGAGGAAGAGGGAGCCGGCGATGACGACGGGCGTCGGGGGACACGGACCTTGGGTACGTGTCCCCGCTTGGCTCTCCGTCAACGCTATCTCGACGGCTTTGCGGGTGTCGGGCTCCAGGAGAATACGCCCCTTGAACGGGGGCGCGGCGGCCAGAAGCTCCTCGGGGGTCGCCGAACGCTTGTAGGGGACGCGGGTCAGCACGATCGTCGAGGCGACGGGAAAAAGGACGCGTGTCATGGCCCGGAGATCCTTATCTTTCATGGCCGCGAAGACGAGGACGACCGGCCGGCCGACGACCTCCCGGACATGGGCGGCGAGGGCCGTGACGCCCTCGATGTTGTGGGCCCCGTCGAGGAGGACGAGCGGCCGCCGGCGGACCGTCTCGAGACGGCCCTCCCAGCGCGTCTCGCGGATAGCCTCGAGGATCTTGGGCTTGTCGAAAGGGCGCCAGAACCGCGCCAGGACTTCCGTGGCGGCGATGGCCGTCGCCGCGTTCGCGCCCTGGTGCCGGCCGGCCAGGGCGGGCGAGAAGGCGTAGCGGCCGGCCGGAGTCGCGTAGACGAAGCGATAGCCGCCGCCCGTCCTCCGCGTCTCGAGCGTCCGGCCGGGGCCGAGGGCCGATATAAGGGGCGCCCCTCGTTCGCGGGCGATGCGCCGGATCTCCCGCAAAGCCGGCCCTCCCCTCACCCCGCAGACGACCGGGATCCCCGGCTTGATGATCCCGGCCTTTTCGAAGGCGATCTTCTCCAGGGTCGAGCCGAGGTGGTTCTGGTGGTCCAGCGCGATCGTGGTGATGACCGAAGCGAGCGGCCGGACGACGTTCGTCGCGTCGAACCGCCCGCCCATGCCCACCTCGACGACGGCGATGTCGACCTGGCGCTCGGCGAACTCGATGAAGGCCAGGGCGGTCAGGACCTCGAAGTAGGTCGGGTGATAGACGAGCTTCCCCCCGGCCATCAGGCCGTCGATCACGCTCTTGAGGCGCCCGAGGAGCTCGAGGAAGCGCTTCGGGGCGATGGGCGCGCCGTCGATCCGGATCCGCTCCTCGACCCGGACGAGGTGCGGCGACGTGTAGAGCCCGGTCCTGAGCCCGTGCTCGCGCATAATGCCCGAGAGCATCGCGGCGACCGAGCCCTTACCGTTCGTTCCGGCCACATGGACCGACAGGAACTGGTTCTGGGGATTGCCGAGGGCAAGGCAGAGAGTTCGGATATTCTCGAGGCCGAGCTTGATGCCGAAATGCTGGAGGCGGTCGAGGTAGTCGCGGCTCCCGGACGGGGTCATTGCGGCCGGTTGAGGAACAGGCGCAGGGCCCGGACGAGGTAGGGCTTGAGGGCCTTGCGCTCGACGACGTCGTCGAGCATGCCGTGGCTGAGCAGGAACTCCGAGCGCTGGAAGCCCTTGGGCAGCTTCTCCTTGATCGTCTGCTCGATGACGCGCGGCCCGGCGAACCCGATCAGCGCCTGGGGCTCGGCGACGTTGACGTCCCCGAGCATGGCGAAGCTCGCCGTCGTGCCCCCCGTCGTCGGGTCGGCCAGGACCGAGATGAACGGGATCTTCGCTTCGCCGAGCCGGGCGATGGCCGCGCTGGTCTTGGCCATCTGCATGAGCGAGAGCATGCCCTCCTGCATGCGCATGCCGCCGGAGCAGGAAACGATGATGACCGGCCGCCGGTCCTCGAGAGCGCGCTCGCAGGCCCGGGCGATCTTCTCGCCGACGACCGAAGCGACGCTGCCGCCGAGGAAGCCGAACTCCATGGCCAGGATGTAGACGGGGACGCCGCCGAGCGTCCCCCGGGCCGTGATGATGGCCTCGGAAAGACCCGTCTTCCGCTCGTTCTCAACGATCCGGTCGGCGTAGCTCTTGACGTCGACGAAATGGAGGGCGTCGACGGAGTGGATGTTGGCGTCGAGGACCTCGTAGGCGCCCTCGTCGAAGAGCATCTGCAGGCGCTCCTCGGCCGAGAGCCGGAAGTGGAAGCCGCAGGCCGGGCACACGGCGAGGTTGTCGAGGATATCCTGCTTGTAGAGGATCCGCTGGCAGTTGTTGCATCGGGTCCAGAGGCTTGTCATGGGCATGGTCCTTTGTCCGCCGGTTTCGCTTCCCCGCGCGGAGAGGCTGTTGCGCGGCCGCGGCGGCTCAGGGTTTCGATGACCGCGTTCGAGTCGGGCAGGTCGTCGTCGAAATCGTCGTCGTCGTGGAGCAGCCGCTTGATCGCCGCGATGAACGCGCCGGCATCGAGGGGCTTTTCGAAGAATTCGGCGGCGCCGAGACCGCCCGTCGCCTCCTGCCTGTATTGGGTCCCCTTGTAGACGCCGGTGACGATGACGATGGGCACCTGGCCCTTGGTCTCCTGGGAGATCTTCCGGGTCAGATCGAAGCCGTGCATCTTCGGCAGCATGGCCTCAAGCACGACGAGGTCCGGCCTCTCGGCGAGGAAGGCGCTATAGCCGGCCTGGCCGTCGGCCGCCGTGGCGACGCGGTACTTGTTTTCTTTCAGCAGTTTGGAGATGTCGTCCAGGCTCGTGGCGTCATAATCGACGACCAGGATCTTCTTCTCGGCCATGGCACAAACGCCCGATAATCGTACGGCAATGCCCGGGCCTTGTCAAACGCCCGCTTGGGACTGTTTCCGCAGGGGACTGTCCCGCTTTATCGACGGTCGCCAAAAAGCTACAATGTCCGTCAGCCCATGGTCAAATCCCGCCGCCACGCCCTCGGACAGCACTTTCTGGCCAATCAGGGCGTCCTGCGCAAGATCGTGGGCGTCGTCGATCCCCAGCCCCGTGATCTGATCGTCGAGATCGGCGCCGGAAGAGGAGTCCTGACGGCGGCGTTGGCGGATAAAGCCGGTCGCGTCGTCGCCGTCGAGAAGGACGAGCGGCTCATCCCCGGGCTCCGGGAAGCGATGCCGCCCAACATCGACGTCGTGCTCGCCGACGCCCTGAAGGTCGATCTCCGGGAGCTTCGAAAGAAAGGCGGCGCTTCCTTGCTCCGCCTGGTCGGAAATATCCCCTACTCGATCTCGACGCCTCTCCTTTATCGGGTCCTCGACGAGCGCGAGATCATCTCCGATTGCGTCCTCCTTCTCCAGAAGGAAGTGGCCGAGCGGGTCACGGCCGTCCCCGGTTCGAAGAGCTACGCGCCGCTCGGCATCCTGCTTCAGAACGAGTTCGAGTCCCGGATCGCGTTCACGGTGGCGCCGGGTTCTTTTTCGCCGCCGCCCAAGGTGCAATCCGCCTTGCTGACTCTCCGGCGCCGCCCCTCCCCTGTCCACCCTGGGGCCGCCGGCGAGCCTTATCGCTCGTTCCTCCGGGCCGCTTTCGCCGAGCGGCGCAAGATGCTCTGGAAGAACCTGGCCCGGCGGGCCACACCGGCCGCGCTCGAAGCGGCCTATGCGAAGCTGGGTATCTCACGCAACGCCCGCGCCGAGGAACTCTCTCCCGACGCCCTGTTCGCCCTGTTCCGGGCCCTGCACGCATGAAGCAACCCAGATACATGTCCCCGCCCGTTATGCTATAATCGCCGCGTGAAAAAGCGGAAAGCGAAAAGCGCGAAGGGCGCCAACGCCAGGAACGGGAAGGCCGGCAGGGCCCGGCCGAAAAAGGACGGGCTGGCCGTCGAGATCACCGGTGTTCTCCTCATCTTCCTGGCCCTGTTCGCCTTCATCAGCGTCATCAGCTACACCGCCAAGGACCCTTCGTTCGCCAACGTTCCCCCGGCGGGATACAACGTCCGCAATTTCGCCGGAAGCGCCGGCGCCTATTTCGCCCAGGCCTTCCTCTGGTTCCTGGGCCTGGCCTCCTTCGTCCTGCCCTTCGTCCTGGGCTACGCCGCCCTGAGGGCCATCATGAACGGGACCTCGGCGCACCTCCTCAAGCGGCTGGGCACGATCACGCTCGGCCTGGTCATCATCTGCCCGCTCCTCGCCCTGATCTTCGAATCCTTCCCCTTCCGCGGCAGCTCCGTGCCCGCCGGCGGCATCACCGGCGAGCTCCTGCTCAATGTCCTCATGCGCGTCCTCGGCTCCATCGGCTCGTTCGTCTTCCTCCTCGCCGCCCTGGCCGCGTTCCTCCTCTTCTCGACACGCTGGTCCCTGGGGAAGACCCTTCATTTCGCCAAGGGGGCCTTCGATTCGAAAGCGTCCGAGGTCCGCATCCGGGTGACCGACTTCCAGAAGGCCAAGGAAAAGGACAAGATGCGGGAGAAGGTCCGCCAGAAATACGCGCCCGGGACCGAGCCCGGCTCGCCCGACCCCAAGGACGAGAAGGCCGCCCGCCGGGCCGAGAAGGAGGCCGAGCGGGAGCGCGAGCGCGAGCAGCGCCGGCTCGAAAAGGAGGCGGCCCGCAAGCCGCTCAAGGCCCCGCCGCCCCCGCCCAAGCCCGTCGCCCCGCCTCAGCCGGCGCCGCTTCTCTTCCCCGATCTCGGCCGGAAGGGCGACTACCAGTATCCGCCGTTCACGCTCCTCGAGCCGGGCAAGCCCGCCGAAAAGGTCAACCAGACCGAGCTCTTCGACAAGAAGCGCCGGATCGAGGAGAAGCTCAAGGAGTTCGGCATCGAGGGCGAGGTCCGCGAGTACCACCCCGGCCCGATCATCACGACCTACGAGTATTTTCCGGCCCCGGGGATCAAGGTCGCCCAGGTCGCCAACCTGACCGAGGACCTGGCCCTGGCCCTGGAGACGGAATCCGTCCGCATCCAGCGCATCCCGGGCAAGTCCTCCCTGGGCATCGAGATCCCCAACGACAAGCGCGAGACGATCAAGCTCCGGGACATCATCGAATCGGAAAAGTTCCAGAATTCCCCTTCCAAGCTGACCTTCGCCCTGGGCAAGGACGTCCATGGCGGCGTCATGGTCACCGATCTCGCCGTCATGCCCCATCTGCTCATCGCCGGCTCGACCGGGACGGGCAAGAGCGTCGCTCTCAACGCCCTCATCGCCAGCCTGATGTACAAGGCGACGCCGGAAGAGGTCAAGATCGTCCTCATCGACCCCAAGCGGCTCGAGTTCACGCTCTACGAGGACGTGCCGCACCTCCTCTGCCCGGTCATCAACGACCCCAAGAAAGCCCACGTCGTCCTCATGGACATCGTCCGCAAGATGGAGGAGCGCTACAAGAAGCTCCAGGGCGTCAAGGTCCGCAACATCGACCAGTACAACACCCAGATGCGGCAGCTCCTCGCCGAGCGGAAGGGCCATCTCACCGACGAGGAGAAGGAGAAGCTCGCGCCGCTGCCCTACATCGTCATCATCATCGACGAGCTCGCGGAGCTGATGATGGTCGGGGCCCAGGAGGTCGAGTTCTTTATCGGCCGGCTGGCCCAGCTGGCCCGGGCCGTCGGCATCCACCTCGTCATGGCGACCCAGCGGCCGTCGATCGACGTCATCACCGGCACGATCAAGAACAACTTCTCGTGCCGGATCGCCTTCCGCGTCCCCTCCAAGGTCGACTCGCGCATCATCATCGACGCGGGCGGCGCCGACAAGCTCCTGGGCATGGGCGACATGCTCTTCCTGCCGCCCAACTTCCCGCGGCTCGTCCGCCTCCACTGCTCGTTCATCTCCATCCCCGAGGTCCGGCGGCTCGTCAAGCACGTCAAGAGCCAGGGCACGCCGACCTACGACACCCGGATCCTCCACGTCGTCAAGGGCGACGCCGATCATCTCATCGCCGAGGATGGCGAGAAGGACGAGCTCTACGAGAAGGCCGTCGAGACCGTCCTCAACAGCGGCCAGGCCTCGGCCTCCTACCTCCAGCGGCGGCTGAAGCTCGGCTACGCCCGGGCGGCCCGGATCATCGACCAGATGGAGGGCGAAGGCCTCATCGGCCCGTCCGAGGGAAGCAAGCCGCGCGAGATCCTGGTCGACCGGAAGGAGTTTTTCAAGGACCAGTCCCGCATGAAGTCCGCCGATCCGGAACGGGACCGGGAGGAATGACGCGCATGGTCAGAGAGAAGAAAGGCGCCCGCCCCGAGGATGGGGTCCTCAAGTACCGGCCCGTCATCTCGTTCCGCGTTCGCAAGGCCCTCGGCAGCTCCAACCCCGACTGGGAGGACGTCGTCAACGAGATCCTGACCCAGGCAGTGGCCAAGATCAAGAGCGGCGAGTTCCGCGGCGACTCCTCGATCGGGACGTTCCTCTACACGATCACCAGCCGCCGGATCATCGACTACATCCGCCAGAAGACGCGCGTCCTCAAGCACGCCCCCGAGCCGCCGCCCTTCCCGGACCCCCATGACGAGATGGAGCGCCGGGAGCGGGCCCGCCAGGTCGAGCAGGTCGTCAACGGCCTCAAGCCCAAGTTCCGGGACGTCCTCTACCTCTATTACTACAAGGAGCTGTCCCGGGACGAAGTGGCCCGGACCCTGGACATCTCGCCCCGGCGTGTCTCGGAGAGGGTCAATTACGCCCTCAAGCTCATCCAGAAGGCCGTCCGGAAGTAGGGGGGGGTGGGAAGGTTGTCCGTTCTGTCCCGTCGTCGAGCGACTAAAACCGTGAAGCCCCCCGAGGCCGCGGACATGAAGAAGTGCCATTACGAACACTGGATCGACGAGTACCTCCTCGATAAGCTCAAGCCCGAGGACCAGGAGGCGTTCGAGGAGCACTATTTCATCTGCCCTCACTGTTTCGCCAAGCTCGACCAGCAGAGCGAGATCGTCCAGATTCTGAAGAAGGAAGGGGTCCTCGAGACCTACGCCGTCGCCCGCCCGGACGCCGCGCCGAGGCGGTCCTGGTGGCGCCGCCTTCTGGCCATATTCCATCGCCGCTAGCCTGAAATAACTCACAAGCCGGTCTTGCGATTGGGGGCAAAGCGCTTATCCTCAGAACGGGTGGCCGGGGGATAGTCCCCGTCCGCCTGGAGGCGGAAGGGGTTCCCCACGGGGGGATGGGTGGAGCCGAAGCCGGACGGGGACGCCACCGGACAGGACCCGTTCAGCGATAAGCGCTAGGCCCCATTCCAAACCGGCGTTCTTATGAATTCAGTCTTCGATCGGCCGGTCGTCCCCCGGCGTGACTAACCGCCCCCGCGTCTGCTCCTCGAACCCCAGGCAGCACATCAGCCGGCCGCAGAGCCCGGAGATCTTGGTCGGGTTGATGACGATCTGCTGCTTGCGGGCCTTCTGGATGGTCACCGGCTCGAAGGTCGTCATGAAGCTCGAGCAGCAGAGGCAGCGGCCGCAGACGCCGAGGCCGCCGATCATCTTGGCCTCGTCGCGGACGCCGACCTGGCGCATTTCGATGCGCATGCGCAGCTCCTTGGCCAGGTCCTTGACCAGCTGGCGGAAGTCGATCCGGCCGTCGGCCGTGTAGTAGAAGATGCCCTTTTTCTCGCTGAAGAAGTAGCGGACCGCGACGAGCTTCATGGGCAGGTTGTGGGCGGCGATCCTCTGGATGCAGAGGTCGTAAGCCTTGGCCTCGCGCTCCCGGAGCCATTCGAACTTGCGGATGTCCTCGGGCGTCGCCTTGCGGATGGCCTGGACGGCCAGCCGGGCGGCCTTCTGATTGTGGCAGAAGCTCGAGGTCTCGTCGACGACGACGGCCAGGTCGCCGCCGAGCTCGGGCTCGATGATGATGCGGTCGCCCACGTGCAGGTCCAGGTCGCCGGGGCGGGCCCGGACCATGCGGGTCGTCGTTTCCGATCGAACGCAGATGATGTCAGGCATGTCTCAGCTCCCCGATATTCGAGAAGAATGTCGTGGCCAGAAGGTTCTTGTTCATGTTCTTGCCGAGCTCGACGAGCAGGAACTCGAGCTCGGCCAGGACGCCCAGAAGGCGGGGCGGGCTCCAGGACGGCGCGGCTTCGCGGAGCCTCGCTTCGAAGTCCGGGTTGATGACGAGCGCCGGGTCGCCGCCCAGCCGGATGAGCAGGAGGTCCCGGGCGAAGGAGGCGAAGATCTCGAGGACCTTTCCGAACTCCTCCTGGACGGCCTTGGGCACCGCGCCGAACCGGTCCAGGAACCGGCTCGACCGGTCGGCCGAGGCGAGGTCTTCGAACAGCCCCCAGGCCTCTTCCTTGAGGGCCTGGACCTCGTCCCAATCGAGCTCCCGGGCGCGGTCCAGATTGCCGTCGACGAGGAGGGCCAGGATGCGGGCCTGTTCCGGGCTGAAGTCCCGTTCGAGGAGGTCCGCCTCGATCTCCTCCCGGCCGATGGGCGAGAAGGCGAGCATCCGGCAGCGCGAGCGGATGGTCGGCAGAAGCTGGTCGGGGCTGTCGGTCAGCAGGACGACGTGGGTGAACGACGGCGGCTCCTCGAGGACCTTGAGCAGGGAATTGGCCGCCTCGGGGCTCATGTGCTTGGCATCGTCGATGATGAACACGCGGCGCCGGCCCGTCATCGGCCGGAGATAGGCCAGCTGCTTGATGAGATCGGTCTGTTCGACCTTGACCTTCTGGACCTCGACGGTCATGACCATGACGTCGGGGTGGGCTTCGCCGTCGACGGCCCGGCACGAGGGGCACGCATCGCAGGCGTCCACGGTCTGGGCCTGGCAGTTGAGCGCCTTGGCCAGGGTCAGGGCCATGGCCATCTTGCCGGCCCCGTCCGGGCCGCCGAAGATGATCGAGTTGGGCACGCGGCCGCGCTCGAGAGCGAGGCGGAGGATCTTCTTGATCCCCTTGTTGCCCGCGATGTCCTTGAAGGCCATGCGCTCAGCCGTCCTTTCGCCCCGGCCGGCGGCCGCCGTCCAGGGCCTTTTTGAGGTAGCGGGCCGTGTGCGAGCCGTTCTCAGCGGCGACGACCTCTTCGGGCGTGCCCTGGGCCACGATCCGGCCGCCGGCCTCCCCGCCTTCCGGGCCCAAGTCGATAATATAGTCGCAGTACTTGATCACTTCAAGGTTGTGCTCGATGATGACGACCGTGTTGCCGAGCGAGGCCAGCTCGGAGAGGACCTCGAGGAGCTTGCGGACGTCGTCGAAGTGGAGGCCGGTCGTGGGCTCGTCGAGAAGGTAGAGCGTCCGGCCGGTGGCCCTGCGGCCGAGCTCCTTCGTCAGCTTGATGCGCTGGGCCTCGCCGCCGGACAGGGTGGGCGCGGGCTGGCCGAGGCGGATGTAGCCGAGCCCGACGCGCTTCAGCGTCGCCAGCTTGCGCTTGAGCTGAGGGTAGGCCTTGAGGAGCTCGAAGGCGTCGTCGACGGTCATGGCCAGGTAGTCGGCGATCGTCTTGCCTTTGTAGGTGACGGCCAGCGTCTCCTTGTTGTAGCGCTTGCCCTCGCAGCGGTCGCAGGTGACGAAGACGTCGGGCAGGAAGTGCATCTCGATCTTCTTGACGCCGGCGCCTTCGCACTCCTCGCACCGGCCGCCCGGGACGTTGAAGCTGAAGCGGCCCGATCCGTACCCCCGCGAGCGGGCTTCGGGGGTCCGGGCCATGAGGTCGCGCAGGGCGGCGAAGAGCCCGGTATAGGTCGCCGGGTTGGAGCGCGGCGTCCGGCCGATCGGCTTCTGGTCGACGGCGACGACCTTGTCGAGCCCGTCGAGGCCCTCGATCCTCTCGTGGGCGCCGACGGCCTGACGGGCCCGATAGAGCTTGTTCTCGAGGGCCTTGAAGAGGATGTCGTAGACAAGGGTGCTCTTGCCCGAGCCGGAGACGCCGGTCACGGCCGTCATGGCCGCGAGCGGGATGCGGACGTCGATCGCCTTCAGGTTGTGCTCGCGGGCCTTACGGATGACGAGCCATCCAGCCGGCTTGCGGCGGGCCGGCGGGACGGGCACGGACTTCTCGCCGCGCAGGTACTGGGCGGTCAGCGAATCGGGGGAAGCGAGGACGGCCGCAAGCGGCCCCTCGGCGACCTTGAAGCCGCCGGTCTCC